>Ga0075431_100001083_pt1 | contig 24362 bp, 19 predicted proteins | sample RhiMetdeltSRZDD5_FD_75297 | JGI IMG/M metagenome (GOLD analysis project Ga0075431, IMG submission 75297) | Populus rhizosphere microbial communities from Tennessee, USA - Rhizosphere MetaG P. deltoides SRZDD5 | ecosystem: Host-associated > Plants > Roots > Rhizosphere > Soil | place: USA... | reverse complement strand
TCGGCGAGCTGATGGCGGCCGCCGCCGCGCGCTGACCGGCGGCCAGGCCGTCAGCATCGCCGCCAGTGCTCGGGCGGCGCCGCTCAGGTAGGCGCGCCGGCGGTGGATCAGGACGACGGGGATCGTCGCCCGCATGGCGATGACGGGCAGCGCCCGCAGGCCCCCGCTCCGCAGCTCCTCGTCGACGCTGCTCTCGGACAAGAGCGCCAGTCCGAAGCCAGCCTCCACCATGCGTTTCTGCGCCGTGAGGCTGTCGATGTGGAGGACCTCGGCACCGCTGAGACCGCACGCGGCCAGCCGGTGCTCGAGCAGCGTCGAGTACGGCTCGGGGCCAGGACCCGGCCGCGGTGGAAACGTGATCCACCGCTCGCCCGCCAGCGCCGCCGGCGTCACGCGTCGCGCCCGCGCCAGCCGATGGCGCGGTGAGCACACCGCCACCATCGGCTCTTCGTGGAGCGTCGTGGACACGAGCTCGGGATCCGGATCGGCCTCGTAGCGCAGGCCCAGCGTGGCGTCGGCCCGCCGCACGAGCTCGCTGACCTCCCGGCTCAACGCGGTCCGCACGCGCAGATCGATGGCGGGGAACGCCTCGCGAAAGCGCCGCAGCCGTTCGGTCAGCAGGGTGCTTGCGAGCGTGCCGACGATCGCCAGCGTCACGGCTCCGCGGTCGCCGCCGCGGAGCGCGCTCACCGCCTCGACGCCGTCCTGCCGCGAGGCCAGCAGCGCTTCGGCGTGCGGCAGGAACGCGCGGCCGGCGTCGGTGAGAGCAGCGCCGCTGCGGATCCGATCGAAGAGGGGCGCGCCCAGTTCATGCTCGAGCAGGTGCACGCGGCGGCTGATTGCGGGCTGGGAGAGATGCAGCGTGGCCGCGGCGCGCGTAAAGCCGCCACGGCGGACGATCGCCACGAAGGCCTCGACATGGTCGAGCTCCACCGGGCCATCAGCATAACGGATGACCGGGCGAAGAACTATGCATTGGACGGGTGGCCCGCGCGAGCCTACCGTTTCGATCAAAGGAGGCGCTTCTTCGATGGGAAACGAAGTGCTCTCGACCGAGGTGCTGCGCCACGGCGCCTACATCTGCCTGACCGTGCCCAAGGCTGCTCGCGCTCGGGCGGCGACCGCTGCCGTGCCCGCTCTGGCCGCCCGGCTGAAGCTGCAGAACGAGTTCGATGCCGACGGCGGTCACCCACCTGACGCGATCGCGTTCCTCAAGCGCATCGACGCGGTGGCCGGCACCATCGCCGACGACGACATCCTGCATGCCGACGCGGTGGTCCACGTCGCCTCCGGCGCGGCGCGACTCGTCGCCGAGTTCTGCGCCGAGGTGACGCGGATGCTGGCCTCGGAGGTCAAGCCGCACGTGTTGCGCGGCGTCGTCCGCCCCAAGGACTACACGAGCGCCGCCATGAACCAGTTCGCCTACGCGCATCAGCGCGGGCAGGAGCGCGGTGCAAGCATGTCCAACGCCTTCCTGCTCCCGTTGAGCAAGACCCCGGCGTGGTGGGCCAAAGACTGGATGGAGCGGCACACCTACTTCCTGCCGCGCTACGAGGCCGGCCGGATGGTGAGCGAGGGACATGCGCTGGCCGCGGCAGCGGGCGTCCCGTGCCTGATGCGGCGGACGTACGACTACGAGACACAACCAGCGCCCACCGGCGCCTACGACTTCGTGACCTACTTCGAGTGCGCGGACGCCGACGTCCCGACCTTCCACGACGTGTGCGCGGCGCTGCGCGACGTCAAGCGCAATTCCGAATGGGAGTTCGTGCGCGAAGGGCCCTGCTGGCACGGGCGGCGCGTGGCGACGTGGGCCGAGTTGTTCACGTGAGCGCCGCCGTCCTGACGCTCACCGACGCGCCGGGCGCCGACGCGATCGCGGCCATCGAAGGGGGCCTGAGTCGCTACAACCGCGAGCAGGCCGGCTACTGGGACTCACGGGCGCTCGCGGTCCTCGTCTCCGACGCGGGCGCCCGGGACGTCGTCGGCGGGATCCTGGGGCGGACGTCGCTCGGCCTCTGCTTCCTCGATCTGGTCTTCCTGCCCGAGGGGCTCCGCGGCAGCGGCGTCGGCAGCGCGATGGTGCGGCAGGCAGAGGACGAAGCCCGACGCCGTGGCTGTCGCGCCGTCGTGCTCTACACGATCAGCTTTCAGGCGCCCGGCTTCTACGAGCGGCTAGGCTACCGGCGATTCGGGGCGATCGATTGCGACCCGCCGGGCACGAGCCGGATCTTCATGGTCAAGGACCTCGGCTGACCACATTCGGTCACTCGTATCGCGGCCGCCGCTTCTCCCGGAACGCCGCCACCCCCTCATGAAAATCCGCGCTCGCCCGCACACGGTCGCCGAGCATCTGGTCGAACGCTTCGCGGGCACGCGCGTGCTCGGCGATCGTCGCGCTGATCTGCCGCTTGACCGCCTGCACCGCGGACGGGCTGTTCGCGGCGATCCGCTCCGCGGTCTCCAGCGCCCACGGCATCAGCCGCTCGGCGGGTACGACGCGATTGATCAGGCCGATGCGCGCGGCTTCATCGGCGTCGATCAGCTGCGCGGTGAAGAGCAGCTCCATCGCGTGAACGTAGCCGATCTGCTGCACGAGCTTGATCGTCGCGCCGCCGAACGGGTAGACGGACCACTTCACCTCGGGCAGGCCGAAGCGCGCGTGCGGCGCCGCCACGCGTATGTCGGTGGCCAGGAGCAGCTCGACGCCGCCGCCGGCGCAGTCGCCGTTGACAGCGGCCACGATCGGCTTGCTGAACTCGTCGAGCTTCAGCAGCGCGTGGCTGACGATACGCGCCATCTCCGCGGGCGCCGAGAGATCGCCGCTCATGTCTGCGCCGGCGCTGAATGCGCGCTCGCCGGCGCCGGTGAGGACGATGCAGCGGCACGGCCCGCGCTCCAGCTCGTCCCACAGCCGGCCCAGCTCGGCCAGCATCGCGCGGGTCATCGCGTTCATGCGCGGCTGGTTGTCGATGGTCAGCACGACGACGTGCGGGCCGTGCGGCGTGACGCGGATCTCCATCGCTAGCGCGGGTCGGGGAGGACGACGATCTTGCCGTGCGCCTTCCGCCCGGTCAGCAGTCGGATCGCCTCGACGGTTCGCTCGAGCGGCATGCGGTGACTGATGAGCGGCCGCAGCCTGCCCTCGCCATACCAGCGCATCAGCTCGTCGACCGAGCGCTGGAGCTTGTCGGGCGCGTGCCACCGGAAGTAGCGAAGCGACGAGCCGAGCGCGGCGCGGTGCTTGACGAGCAGTCGATTGGCGGGGATCTGCGGCACCCCGCCGACGAACCCGACGAGCAGGATGCGGCCGCCCCAACCCAGCGCGGACAGCGCCGCGTCGAAGAGCGGGCCGCCGACGGGATCGAAGCACACGTCGGCGCCTTTGCCGTTCGTCAGTGCCATCACGCGTTCCGTGAGGTTCTCCGTCGCGTAGTTCACGGTGTCGTCGGCGCCGCGCTCACGCGCGGCCGCGAGCTTTTCCGCCGTGCTCGCGCCGGCGATCACGCGCGCGCCCATCGCCTTGCCGATCTCCACCGCCGTGAGACCGACGCCGCCCGCGGCGCCGAGCACCAGCAGCGTCTCACCGGGCTCGAGACGTCCCTGCCAGCGGAGGGCGACGTGGCTGGAGATATAGGCGATCGGAAACGCGCCGGCCTCGTCGAACGGCATGCCGGCGGGGATGGCGAACGTCTCGGCATCGTCGGCGACCGCCTTCTCGGCGAAGCCGCCGTACGCGACGATGGCCATCACGCGATCGCCGCGTGAAAAGCGTGTGACTCCCTCGCCGACCTCGGCCACGACGCCGGCGGTCTCGAGGCCCGGACTGAACGGGAACGTCGGCTTCGTCTGATAGTTCCCGGCCACCATGATTGCGTCGGCATAGTTGACGCCGGTCGCCTTCACGTCGATGAGCACCTGCCCACGCGCCGGCCTTGGCGGCGCAACGTCCTCCACCTTGAGGCTCTCCACCTCACCCCACGCGTGACACATCACGGCGCGCATAGACGCTCCATCTCTTCGCGCAGTCGCGGCTTTTGCACCTTACCCGTCGCCGTGCGCGGAAATTCATCCGACTTCTTGAACACGAACCGGGCGGGCACCTTGTAGCTCGCGAGCCGGTCGCGGCAGAAGGCCGTCAGCGCCTCGACGGTTGCCGAAGCCCCGTCGCGCAGCTCGATCGCCGCCGCGGCGATCTCTCCCTTCCCTCGATCGGGCAGCCCGACGACGTACGCCTGCTTTACTGCTGGATGTGTGAGCAGCACGCCTTCAACCTCGAGCGGTGCGACGTTGATGCCGCCGGTCTTGATCATCTCCTTGAGCCGACCGCGGAATCGGACGCGGCCGTCATCGCCGAGCGCGCCCAGGTCGCCGGTGATGAAATAGCCGTCGGCGTCGAATGCCGCGCACGTCTGCTCCGCGTCGCGGTAGTACCCGGGCGTCACCCAGCCTTTCACGCGAAGCTCGCCGGTCTCGTTCGCAGCGAGCGGTCGGCCGCTCTCCGGCTCGACGACACGAATCTGCATGCCGGGCAGCGGCAGGCCCTGGGTCGTCAGCCGTAGCTCGCGCGAGTCGTCGGCGTCCGTCACCGCGCAGTTGCCATACGTCTCCGTTGCACCGTAGACGTTGCAGAGCTGGCGCGCGTTGACGGCTTCCATCGTCATCGCGACGTCCTCCGGCGGGCCGATCGTCAGCCCCGTGCGCATGGCGGCGAGCGCGCGTCGCGGCCGCTCGGGATGCTCGGCAATCGCGCGCGCCATGTTCGCCATGCCGTAGTACACGCTGCAGCGCTCGCCGTCGAGCAGTGCCAACGCCTCGCCCGGCTCGAAGCTTTCCTGCAGCACCAGCGCGCCGCCGTGGGTGAGAATCGCCGGCAGCGCGTTCGCCGAGCCGAACGACCAGAACAGCGGCACCGCCAGCCAGACGCGGTCGGCAGCCGTCAGGTGCATGCGATCGCCGATGTCGAAGCCGTTGGCGATCACGCCGCCGTGCGCGAGCGTCACGCCCTTCGGCGTCGCGGTCGAGCCGGATGTGTACAGAATGAAGCATGGATCGGCGGCCGTGACCGCGCGCTGCGCCGCGGCGAGGGCCGTCGCGCGCGCGTCGCTCGCGCGCGCGAGCGCATCGCTCCAGGCATAGACGCCATCGTGGCGTCGCTCGTCGATGGTGATGACCGCGCGCAGCTCGGTCAGCCGAGCGCTGCGCAGCAGGCCGGGCTCAGACTCGGCCAGCTCCGGGCATGCCTCATGAATCGCGCGCAGGTAGTCGTGTCCGCGGAACGCCGCCGTCGTGATGACGACGCGCGGCTGCGCATGCTCCAGCGTCCACGCCAGCTCACGCGCCGTCGAGAACGTGCTGATGGCCGCGGTGACCGCACCGACTTTCGCCGCGGCGACGGCCGCGATCAGCCACTCCGGGCGATTGGGCAACAGGATCGCGACGCGATCGTCCTTGCGCACGCCGAGGGCGAGCAGCGCGCGAGCGAGCGTGTCCGCGCGGTCGCGCAGCTGCGCGAAACTGAGCCGCTCGCCCCGAAAGATGACGGCATCGGCGTCCGGCCGCGCGGCCGCCATCTCGTCGATGAGGGCGCCGAGCGTCTGGCCGCGCGGGCGCTTCGCTCGCATTTCTTCAGCGTCCGGTAAAGCGCGGCGTGCGGCCCTCGCGGTGGGCGGCCGCGCCCTCGTCCACGTCGTGGCTGCGCTCGAAGGCGTAGCGCAGCGTGTCCGACAGCGAGCGCGCCTCGCCGAAGCCGCCATAGAGCCGGGTGTTGATGATGCGCTTCGCGCCCCGCGTTGCGAGCGGCCCGCTGGCGGCGATGCGTGCCGCCAGCGCACGCGCCTCGGCCATCAATCGATCTGCCGGATAGACGGCGATCACCAAGCCGAGACGCTGCAGCTCGGAGGCATCCAGTTCGCGCCCGGTGCAGATGATCTCCAGCGCCCGCGCGCGCCCCACGAGCATCGGCAGCCGCACCGGCCCGCCGGCGCCGGGAAAGCCGCCCCAGAGCGCCTCCGGCAGCGCGAACGTCGCGTGCGTCGCGGCCAGGCGAATGTCGCATGCGAGCGAAAGCTCGGCGGCCCCCGCCCGCGCCGCGCCATTCAGCGCCGCAATGACGATCTGCGGCAACGCCTCGAGCGCGTCGTACACGCGGTTGGCTGTCCTGACCAGCTCCAGGACCTGCTCCTTGCTGTAGCTCGCGCGCACGACCGGACTCAAAATGCCCATTGAGAAGAACTCCGAGCCCGCGCCCGTCAGCACCACCGCCTGCGTCTCGGCGTCGCCCGCGAGCCCACGGACGATGTCTTCCAGGCCCAGGAGCAGCTCGCGTGTCAGACGATTGTGATCGGCCGGGCGATCGAGCGTGACGATGGCCACAGGGCCGTCACGCTGAAGCGTGACGGCCTTCTGGCGGGCCTCGTCTGTGGACACGTCAGCGCTCGAGCTCGAACGTCTCATTCAATCGCCCCGGGGCACCCGTGCCACGCCTCGTCAGCGCTTGAGCTCGAACGTCTTCACATACACGCCCGGCGAGCCCTGCGCGTGACGCATGTTCTGCCGCATGCGCTCGGATGCGGGCACCGCATTGCGCTGCGCATGCCACTCGGAGCTCTCGGACACGCGCGGATGCTCGAACTCGTAGAACGTCAGGTACGTCGGCGTGCCCTCCACCGCTCGATAGCGGCGCCCACGAATCACACCGGGGACTTTCTCGTAGTTCGGCACGTAGATCGTGTTGTACCACTCGTTGAACTCGCGATCGACCTCGGCCGGCACGTCCATGCGTCCGAGCTGCAGCGCGGACGCCATCCCGCTCGCCGCCACCGGCGGCGTCACCGTGCGCGGATGGATCATCGTGTACACGTTGCGGATGAATGTGGTCGCCACGGCCTGAGGGCCGGTGCGCTGCGTCCACGGCGTTGGATTGGTCGCCACCTTTTTATAGGCCGCCGTCTCGAGCACGGCCGGACTCTCGAGCTCGTAGACGGCGAGATGCTTCGGCCCGCCCTTCACCGCCTCATAGCGCGCGCCGTCCAGAAAGCCGGGGATCGCGAGCCGCTCGGCGAGATGCTCTTCGTTGTACCAGCGGTTGAATTCAGGTTCTTTGTCCGCCGGCACGTCGGCCCAGACCATCAGGAGTCCCGTCCCTTTTTTTGCGGTCATGAGTGGCCCCTTTCGGGGACGCATCGTAGATCAGGGCACGGCGGAGTGCCAGCGGTTGAGAGACGTTTCAGCGGAAACGCGCGCCGACGCTTCGTGGCGGCTATCGCAGGGCTTCAAGGAGCGCCCGGACCTCTCGAAGGTCCGGCGTCTCGAATCCCTCGGAGCAGCCGCGGGACGCATCGGCGAGAATCTGCCGAGCTTCGCCTTGCCTGCCGTTCACCACGCACAACCGCCCCAGGCTCCCCGCTGCCCTGAGTTCCCACGAGCGTGCTTGCTGTCGCCGCGCGATGGCGAGCGCCTCGCGGAAGCATCGCTCGGCGTTGTCCTCGTGCGGGCGCGTAGACTTCAGCAGCAGCTCGCCCTTGAGACGATGGAGCTCCGCCTCGTAGGCGCGCTCGCCATTCGCCTCGATGAGGGCCAGCGCCTCTGACACGAGCCGCAAACCTTCGTCGACCTGCCCGGTCTCGCCGAACTGTCCAGCCAGCAGCGTGAGATAGTACGGCCGCAGAAACCCGGCCCCCGTCATCTCCCAAGCGCGGAGCCCCCGCTGCATGAGTGCGAGTCCCTCCGCCCGGTGCCCCTCGCTGGCGCGCGCCCAGCCGTTAAGAATCGTGCCCATCGCCAGCCAGTGCGGGAACCCTTGCTCGCTCGAGAGGCTGACGGCAGCATCGGCCTGGATCCGAACATGCTGGACCTCACGCCGACACTGGTAGACGAGCGCCGAAAACGCGAGGGCGAAGGCCGAGCTATAGGTGTGTCCGAGCTCGCGGGCCAGAGCCAGCAGATCGTGAATCCGTGCGAGAGCCCGATCGGGGTAGCCAAGCATCCACAGAGCCTGCGCGGCGAATGCCCGGCAGGCCACCCCGGGATCCGCGGCGTAACGAAGAGCATGCGAGCGGTGGCGCGCCGGATCGTAGAGCGCGATTCCCTGATCCAGGTGCGCCAGGCTGGCCGTGAATTCACCGCGATAGAGAAACGTGGTCCCTAGCGCCCGACGGGCCTCGAGGGAGAGATCTGGGCTGGCGAGGTCCTCGGCGAGTGCAAGCAGCTGCTCACCGAACTGTTGGGCCTTCGCCAGCTCGCCCCTCACCAAATACACGGCGTACAGTCCCCACAGCACAGGCCCGAGGTGGACCGTATCCGCCAGTTGGTGACAGAGCTCTCTGGCCCGCAGATACGTCTCCTCAACCGCGGTAGCCGCGTAGCCCTGGGTCGCTACGAAAGGGGTGCCGAGGGCCAGGCGACATGTGAGCTCTGTCCTGGCACGCTCAACTGCGTCCGGCAGGATTTGGAGCATTGTCAGCCCCTTCGTCAGGTGAGCGATCGCCTCGATGTGAGCCGAGCGCTCGACAGCACGTTGACCTGCCCGAATCCAGTACGCAATGCCCTGCTCGACAAGTCCCGCCTCGGTGTAGTGATGAGCCAGCAGCTCGGGCCGCGTCTCCGCGCTGTCGCCACGCTGCTCCAAGACGTCGCCGATGCGGGCATGCAGCGAGCGCCGACGCTGGTGGACGAGACTGCCGTAGGCCACCTCGTGGGTGAGGGCATGCGTGAACACATACTCTGGGTCGGGAACGCGAACGTCCTCGTACAAGAAGTGCGCGCGTTCGAGGCTGTCGAGACCACGTCGCAAGTCCACGTCGGGCAGGTCGGTGATCGTCTCGAGGAGCGCGACGGGAACATTCTTGCCGATGACCGAGGCCGTCTGGAGGAGGCGCTTGTCCGCTGGCGGCAACCGGTCGATCCGCGCGGCGAGGACCGCTTGGACGCTGGCCGGCACGTGGACGGTGGGCAGCGGACGCGCCAGACGGTACTCTCCCCGCTCGCCGACAAGAACATCGGTCTCCGAGAGCGTCCGCACGCTTTCCTCGAGAAAGAAAGGATTCCCCTCGGTGCGCTCGATCAGCACACGCTTGAGTGGCAGAAGACTGGCGTCATGACCGAGAAGCGCGCGGAGGAGCTCGTCTGCGCTCTCCCCGCCGAGCGGATCGAGCCGCAGCTGCGTGTAGTACGCTTTGTCGCCCCACCGGTGCTCATACTCGGGTCGATAGTTCACGAGCAGAAGCAGCCGGACCGTGGAAAGGTTCTCGACCAGGATATCGAGTACGGCCTGAGTCTCGGAATCGATCCAATGCAGGTCCTCGAAGACGATGAGCAATGGCTGGATCTGGCTCTCGTGCAGGAGGAGGCGCTTGAGCGCGTCGAGCGTCCGTTGACGGCGTTCCGGAGGATCGAGCGCGTCCCATTGGGGGTCCTCGATCGGAACGTCGAGCAGGCTGAGGAACGCCGGCAGGAGCGGCTCCAGTGTGCGATCCAGCGTGAGCAGCTTGCCGGTCAGCTTTTCGCCGATCTCACGGTGCCCGTCGCGATCCTGGATCTTGAAGTAGCTCTTGAGCAGGTCGATCACGGGCAGGTACGGAGTCGACTTGCCATACGAGACCGCGCTGGCTCCCACGACGAGCCACCCATGGGTTAGGTGCGAGTGGGTGACCTCCCAGACGAGCCGCGACTTTCCCACCCCGGGCTCGCCGACGACGGCCACCACCTGGCCGGACCCCCCGGCCGCACGGCCCAGGGCCTGGCGGAGCTCCTCGAGCTCGGCATCGCGCCCGACGAAGCGGGTCAGCCCCCGCGCGACAGCCGGATGGAGCCGGGACCGGGACGGCGCTGCCCCGAGGAGTTCGTAGACCTCGACGGGCGCCTCCAGCCCTTTCACGGGCACCGGCCCCAGCGCTTGGACCTCCAGGTACCCCTCCGCGAGCCTCAACGTGTTGGGCGTCAGCAAGGTCGTGCCCGGGTGCGCGAGCTGTTCCATGCGGGCGGCGAGATGCGTCGTCTGTCCCACAGCCGTGTAGTCCATGTGCAGATCGCTGCCGATCGCCCGGACCACGACCTCACCTGAGTTGAGGCCCACTCGGATCGCGACGCGAACGCCTTGGGACCGCTGCACCTCTTCGGCGTGTCGGCGGATTCCAGCCTGCATGTCGAGGGCCGCATAGCAGGCGCGTATCGCGTGGTCCTCGTGGGCCACGGGGGCGCCGAACAGCGCCATGATGCCGTCGCCCATGACCTGGTTCACGGTGCCCTCGTAGCGGTGGACGGCTTCCATCATCCGCTCCAGGACCGGGTCGAGGAGTCTTCGCGCTTCCTCGGGATCACGGTCGAGGAGCAATTCCATCGAGCCTTTGAGATCGGCAAACAGCACCGTCACCTGCTTACGCTCGCCCTCGAGGGCGCTCTTGGAAGAAAGGATCTTCTCGGCGAGGTGCCTGGGAGTGTAGCTCTCAGGTGAGGCGAATTTGGGCGCAGCGCCCGCCATCGTCAGCGAGGCCCCGCACTCTCCGCAGAATTTGTTCGTGGCGGGATTGGACGCGCCGCAGGAGGTGCAGATCGCTGGCAGGCGAGCCCCACACTTCCCGCAGATCTTCGTGCCCGCGGGACTCTCGTGTTGGCAGCTCGGACATTTCATACGGCCGTCTCCAGCAACGGGGCCGGTGGGCGTGACCAAACGGTGCGGCAAGGTTAGTCTTCGTGACGCGAGGGGTCAAGTATGGACTCCCGTTACAGCGCAGTTCTCACCGCGACAGCAATTTTTGCCGGCACGTCTCAAGATTGAGAGAGAAGACATCGAGGGCGAATCGCTTCAGACTCTCCGACACGTCGGCCTGGACGAACTCTTGCCTCTGCCATAACCGCGTCCATGCACTCGGAAAGAGTTGCTTCAGATTCACCATTCCCGCGAGTTCGTCATACGCGAGAAACTTCACTGTTTGGACGCCCGCCATGAGAAGTCGCGCGAGACACATCGGGCATGGCTCCAGAGAAGAGACGAGCGTATACCCACGCATGTTGCTGATCTCTGGGTGCCGCTCCTCAAAGGCATTCATGGTGACCATTTCCGCGTGCAGGTCGCTTCGGAAGCGTGGGAAAAACACGGTGTTGCCGCCTCGCTCGAGAATGTTTCCTGTCGGGTCGACCAGGACGGCGCCCACACCATAGTTGCCTAATCGCGCGGCCGCTAACGCTTCCGCACACGCGACAATCCCGAGTGCCTGATCTCTGTGATGCGTGCGTTCTGCTGCCACGTGAGCAAAACCCGCTTCCAGGTCTGCGAGCGTCATTGGGGCTCCTCTAAGTGATTCAGGTTGGGCATCTCCTGTTCCGAGGTCAGGGCCATGACGCACGGGAGAATCGCCTGTTCGGGCCGCTCCCCGCAAGAGGGAGGCGTTCGGCGACACCGCGGCGGAAATGCTATAGTCCGCCCAGCGCGGCAACGCGCGCATCTTCTCGACGGAAGGAGATCTGATGAGCCGCACGCTCGCGTGCGTGCAGCGCGCGTATCTCGGCGGCTGAGGAGTGGGGCGCAACGTCTGGGCGCTGACGCTGACCGTCTTCGTCGCCTTCGTCGGGTTCCAGTTCTTCTCGCCGTTCCTGCCGCTCTACGTCCACGAGCTGGGCGTGACCGATCCGCGCAGCATCGCGCTGTGGTCGGGCGTGCTCGCGGCGGTGACGCCGGCGGTGTCCGGACTGCTGGGCCCGCTCGTCGGACGGCTCGCGGATCGCTTCGGACGCAAGCTGATGCTCATCCGGTCGCTCGGTGGGTTCGTCGTGATCATCACGGCGATGGGACTCGTGACCTCGGTCCAGCAATTCCTCGCCGCGCGCATCATCCAGGGCTTCTTCGCCGGCTTCACGCCGATGGCCATGGCGCTGGCAAGCGTCTCCGCGCCACCGAATCGGGTACCCGCGGTGATCGCGATGCTGCAGTCGGCGCAGCTGCTGAGCAACGCCGTCGGTCCGGCCGCCGGCGGCTACGTGGCATCGCACTTCGGCATCCGCTACGCGTTCTTCGTGACGGCGGGGATGTGCGCACTCGCGCTGATCGCCCTGATCGTGCTCTTTCGCGAGGTGGCGCCGGCCCGGACGCCGGGGCACGAGACGCCGCGGCTGCGCATGCGCGACGTCATCCGCGCGCCGAACTTTCCGGTCGTCATCGGGCTATTGCTGATCGCGCAGTTCCTCGATCGCGGCCTCGCGCTCTTGATCCCGCTGCACATCCACCGGCTGCCGGGTGTCGTCGCGATCGCGGCCGTCTCGGGCACGATCATCTCCGTGGCCGCCATCACGGCCACGATCTCCTCGAACGCCGCGGCGCGGCTCACGCGCGGCATCCCCGCCGCGCAGCTGTTGATGCTCGCGCTGCTGATCGGCGGACCGCTGTGCGCGGCGATGGCGTTCGCGAATAGCTGGCCCACGCTGCTGGTGCTGCGCGGGCTGGTCGGCCTGTGTCTCGGCTGCGCGATCACGCTGGCGTACACGCTGGGCGCCGAGCTCGTGCCGAGCGAGCACCGGGGCGCCGCGTTCGGCTGGCTCGCGTTCGGGCTGCAGTTCGGAACGGCGGCGAGCCCGCTGGTCACCGGCGCGCTCGCCGCGGTGAGCCTCACCGGCGCGTACGTCTTCGACGGCGCGCTGGCGTGGCTCGCGGCGGGGCTGCTCGCGTTCGGCGCGCGCGGGCTGCGCAGGCCGAACGCGAGCGGGCTCGTGCCTTCTAGGCGCCGCTGGCCTTCAGTGCGGCCAGCACTTCGGAGGGTTCGAGCAGCATGGTGGGGTTCTCGAGAACCTTGACGTACTTCACCGTGCCGTCGCGACCGATGATGAAGTACGCGCGCTTGGGATAGCGGAAGATTGGGCTGGACTCGTCGGTCACGAGCGCGCCGTACGCCGGCAGCATCTGCCGCCGGAAGTCGGACAGCTGCAGGTGCTTGATGTTGTTTTCCTTCTTCCACGCCGCGAGAGCCTGCCATGCATCCCCGCTCACGCCCACGACCTGGGCGCCGGCGGCTTCGAACTGCGGCAGCGCCGCGTCGAAGCCCGCCACTTCCTTCGTTCAGGTGTTGGTGAAGGCGGCGACGAATGTATAGAGGACCACCGGCCCCTTCGCCGTCAGGTCGGCGAGCTTCACCGGCTGACCGTCGGGCCCGTTGAGCGCGAAGTCGGGCGCCTTGTCGCCGACGTTCAGCGCGTGTACGGGCGCGGCCAGCGCCAGACCGAGCGCGGCTGCTGCAACCACTCCGATCACGGTTCGCATGAATCCCTCCTTATGCCGGCCGAATCCCCGCCGCGGCCGGCTTCGGGGATACAACATCTCTGAACGCGACAGGTTCCGAACTCGGACGGGTTAGGCCATCGCGCGCCATGGTATACCTGACGTCCATGCGATTCGGGACCTTCTACTTCTTCCAGGCCGTGCCGTGGCTCAGTCACGACGAGGTCGTGCACCGTGAGCTCGAGCAGATGGAGTGGACCGAAGAGCTCGGATTCGACCAGATCTGGCTGACCGAGCACCACTTCATCGACTATGGGCTCGCCGTGGATCCCGGCACGCTGGCCGCGGTCGCCGCCTCGCGCACGCGGCGCGTGCGCATCGGGCTGGCGGCGGCGATCCTGCCGTTTCACCACCCGCTACGGCTGGCCGAGCAGACGGCGCTGGTCGACATCGTCTCGCGCGGCCGGCTGGAAGTCGGCTTCGGCCGTGGCAATCGGCCCGCGGAGTTCCGCGGCTACAACGTGCCGCAGCAGGAGAACCGCGATCGCTTCGAGGAGGCCGTCGAGATCATCACGCAGGCGTGGACTCAGACGGAGCCGTTCTCGTATGAGGGGCGCTTCTTCACCGTCCGCGACACGCGCGTGATCCCCAAGCCGCTGCAGAAGCCGCACCCGCCCCTCTATCAGGTGTGCGGCAGCAAGGAGAGCATCGAGGGCACCGCCGCACGTGGCTGGCCGATGCTGAACTCCGTGTTGCGCGGCAACGCCGAGCAGCAGCTCGTCACCAATCGTGAGGCGTACGCGACCGCGGCGCGCAAGGCGGGGCGCTCCGAGGCCGAGATCTCGGACCTGCTCGAGCGCTGGGGAGTGTCGCGCCAGATCTACGTGGCGCCGACGGACGCACAGGCGCAGGCGGAATCGAAGGACGCCGAGATGTGGTACCAGGAGTCGTTCCGGCGCTTCGTGATTCCCGACCGCATCGAAGAAGCGCATCCCAGCCTGCGGCCGCACTTCCGCCAGCTCGCGGAGCGGCTGGCCAAGATCAACTGGGACGACCTCGTGCGCGAGACCGTTGCCTTCGGATCACCCGACACCGTCGCGCGCAAGCTCGAGGCCATGCGCGCGCTCGGCGTCGGTCACGTGCTGTGCTGGATGAACTTCGGCGGCTTGCCGCAAGACAAGATCCGGCGGTCGATGGAATTGTTCGCGCGCGAGGTGATGCCGCACTTCCGATGAGGTGTCCTCGCTGCCAGCACGAGAACGAGGCCGGCGCAAAGTTCTGCGAGGAATGCGCTGCTCCGCTGGCGCGGGTCTGCACGCGGTGCGGTCGGCAACTGTCCGCGACGGCGAAGTTCTGCCCCGAGTGTGCGCACCCGACAGGATCAGGCACCGCGCCATCTCCCGCTGAACGATTCACTTCGCCTGAGTCTTACACTCCAAAGCATCTCGCCGAACGTATCCTCACGTCGAAGACCTCGGTCGAGGGCGAGCGCAAGCTCGTCACCGTCCTCTTCGCCGACCTGAAGGGCTCGATGGAGCTGCTCGCCGCTCGCGACCCGGAAGAGGCCCGCAAGCTGGTCGACCCGGTGCTGGAACGGATGATGGAAGCCGTCCATCGCTACGAGGGCACCGTCAACCAGGTGATGGGGGACGGCATCATGGCGCTCTTCGGCGCGCCTCTCGCCCTCGAGGACCACGCCGTGCGGGCGTGCTACGCGGCACTCCGGATCCAGGCCAGTCTCGGCGCACTTGAGGCACAGATCCTACGATCACAAGGCGTGTCCATCCAGGTGCGCGTCGGGCTGAACTCGGGCGAGGTCGTCGTCCGCTCGATCGGCAGTGACCTCCACATGGATTACACGGCGGTCGGGCAGACCACGCACCTGGCCGCGCGAATGGAGCAGATCGCGCGACCGGGCGCGATCCTCGTCACGGCGGAAACTCTCAAGCTGGCCGAAGGGTACGTCGACGTCAAGCCGGTCGGCTTCGTGCCGATCAAGGGCTTGAACGATCCCGTCGAGGTCTTCGAGATCACCGGCGCCGGACCAGTTCGTCGCAGGTTGCAGGCGATGGCGATGCGGACCCTCAGCCGGTTCGTCGGGCGTGACACCGAGATCGAGCACCTCCGCCGGGCGCTCCAGAAGGCCGGCGAGGGGCGTGGCCAGCTCGTTGCGGTCGTCGGCGAGCCTGGCGTCGGCAAGTCCCGGCTCTTCTTCGAGTTCACGCGCTCGCATCGCACCGGCGCCTGGCTCGTGCTCGAAAGCGGCTCGGTGTCGTACGGGAAGGCGACGCCCTATCTGCCGATCGTCGACCTGCTCAAAGGCTACTTCAAGATCGATGACCGCGATGGTCAACGTCAGGTACGCGAGAAGATCACCGGCAAGCTGCTCACACTGGATCGTGCGCTCGGCCCCTCGCTGCCCGCCTTTCTGGCGCTCTTCGACGTCTCCGTCGACGATCCCGAGTGGCAAGCCAGTGACCCGCGCGATCGCCGGCAGCGGACCCTCGACGCCGTCAAGCACCTTCTTCTCGCGGAGAGCCGCATCCAGCCGCTGCTGCTGGTGTTCGAAGACCTCCACTGGATCGACAGCGAGACGCAGGCGTTCCTCGATACGTTGTTCGAGAGCCTTCCGACCGCTCGGACATTGGTCCTCGTCAACTATCGGCCCGAGTATCGGCACGTCTGGGGAGGCAAGACGTACTATACGCAACTTCGTATCGATCCTTTGCAGGCCGAGAGCGCCGAAGAGTTTCTTCATGCGTTGCTCGGTCCCGATCCGGGCCTCGATCCGCTCCGGCGGCTCTTGATCGAACGCACGGAAGGCAATCCGTTCTTTCTCGAGGAGAGCGTGCGCGCGCTGGTGGAGACGACCGCCCTCGTGGGCGAGCGCGGCGGTTATCGCCTGGCCCGCGCTGTGCAGACGTTGCAGATCCCCGCGACTGCTCAGGCCATCCTCGCGGCCCGCATCGACCGTCTGTCTCCGCAGCACAAGCGCTTGCTCCAGGCCGCCTCGGTGATCGGCAAGGACGTGCCGTTCTCTCTGCTTCATGCGGTCGCCGACGAGGAAGACGACGTGTTGCGGCGCGGCCTCGCCGAGCTCCAGGCGACAGAATTTCTCTACGAGACCCGACTCTTTCCCGACGTGGAGTACACGTTCAAACACGCGCTGACGCACGAGGTCACATACGGCACTCTGCTTTCAGATCGACGGCGCGCGCTCCACGCCAGGATCGTCACGGCGATCGAGCAGCTATACGGCGACCGGCTGGGCGAGCAGATGGAGCTTCTCGCTCACCATGCCGTCAAGGGTGAGGCCTGGGGCCGGGCGGTCGTGTACTTGCGAGAGGCCGGCACGAAGGCGTTCACGCGCTCGGCCAACGCCGACGCTATGAGCTACCTGAGTCGTGGCATCGACATCGTCCCGCATCTGCCCGAAGGCGCCGAGCGCGAGAAGTCGGAGCTGGCGCTGCTGCTGGCCCTCGGCCCGGCCATCCAGGCGTTGAAAGGCCTGGGCGCTTCGGAAGCCGAGCAGGTGTTCTTGCGGGCTCGGGAGCTCTCGGAGCGAGTCGGCGACACCGGCGCGGCCTTCCAATCACTCTGGGGTCAGTGGATGGCGACGATCGGGCGAGGACGAATCGTACCGGCCCGCCGCATCGGCGTTGAGCTTCTCGCCCTCGCCGAACGCACGGATGACCGGTCGCTCTTGCTGGAGGCGCACCACGCGATGTGGGCGACATCCTTCTGGCTCAGCGATCTGCCGTCGGCCGAGCGCCACATCGAGCAGGGAATCAGCCTCTACGACCGCGAGCAGCATCGGTCGCTGGCCTTTCTGTATGGCGGTCATGACCCCGGTGCGTGCTGTCGCACGTTCTCTGCCTGGACCCACTGGTTGTTGGGTCGTCCCCTGCAGGCGGTGGCGACGAGCGATGCGGCCCTTGCGCTCGCGGAGCAGCTCGCTCACCCTCCGACGACGGCCATCGGGCTGACCTGGGCGTGCACGCTGCGGTACTTCGAGCGGGACGCACGAGAAACACGAAGCCTGGCACGGCGCCTCATCGATCTCGCCGACGAGCGAGACCTCCCGGCATGGCGCGTGGCCGGAACGATCTTCGATGGGTGGAGCCGCGTGGAGGCCGGGGAGGGTCCGCCGGCCATGGCGCAGATTCGTGGGGGGCTCGTCGCGTCGAAGGCGACAGGAACGCTCATGCCATTGGGACCGCTCTACCTGCTCGTCCTCGCCGATGCATGCGCGAAGCTCGGCCAGGCGGACGAAGGCCTGTGCGTGATCGACGAAACCATGGCCCAGATGGAGGCCACGGGTGCCCGGGTCTGGCTCAGCGAGGTCCACAGGCTCAAAGGGCAACTGCTGCTGCTGCGCACGCCCGCGGATACCCCCTCGGCCGAAGCCTCGTTTCGTGAGGCGCTCGCCATCGCGCGTCAGCAACTGGCGCAGGCGTGGGAGCTGCAAGCCGCGACCAGCCTCGCGCGTCTGCTGGCCGAGCGCGGTGGACGGGCCGAAGCGCGAGAGATCCTCGGTGAGGCGTACGGTCGGTTCACCGAGGGTTTCGAGACCGCGAATCTTACGGCCGCCAAAACACTACTCGCCGCGCTGTCGTAACGCTCCGCGAGGTCGCGCGCGCGAGCGATCGCTCCGCTAGAATCACGGCGATGAGGCGCCGCAGGCGCGCAGCGACAACGACGGCCGTCGACAGGCTGCGCGCGATCTGCCTCGCGCTGCCCGATACCACCGAGAAGATCGCCTGGGGCGAGCCCACGTGGCGCGTGCGCGGCAAGCTGTTCGCGCAGCTCGACGATCACCATCACGGCGCCGAGCATCTCGCGGTGTGGCTACCAGCCCCGCTCGGTGACCAAGAGGCCATGATCTTCACGGATCCCGCGCGGTTCTTCCGGCCGCCGTATGTGGGGCACCGCGGCTGGGTCGGCGTGCGCATCGATCGGCGACCCAACTGGACCGTGGTGGCGAAACTCGTGAAACAGGCATACGGGCTGGTCGCGGCCCGGCCGACAGGATGAACAATGATCACGCATGCTGATGTGATCGTGATTGGCTCTGGAGGGCTCGGCGCAGCGACGGCGTTCTATCTGGTCAAGCGCGGAGCCCGGAACGTCGCCCTCGTGGAAAAGCATGACATCGGCTCACAGACGTCGCCGCGCGCCGCCGGAATGGTCAACTGTGTGCGCAAAAGCGATCTCATGATCGAACTCATCAAGGTGGCTGTCGAAAAGATCCGATCCTTCACACAAGAGACGGGGCAGCCACTCGACTGGGTCCACTCAGGCAGTCTCAAGGTCGCGCGTCGCCCGCAGGATGCCGCCGTCTTGGAAAGCGATCTGGAACGCGGCAGACGGCTCGGCCTCGACGTCGAGCGCATTTCGCCGCGCGAGGCGCACCGTCTGAACCCGTTCCTCGAAGAGGACGGCGTGGTTGCTGTCATGCGCATCGGCAACGATATGTACTTTGATCCCTCGCAGCTTGCCGTTGGCTTCGCGCGCGGAGCCCAGGAGCGGGGCGCGACGCTTGTCGCTCACACGGCGGCTCTCCGGATCCTCATCGAGGATGGCCAGGTCACTGGTGTGGACACCGATAAAGGCCCGATCCGGGCGCCGATCGTCGTCGACGCGGCCGGGGCGTGGACACGCCAGGTGGCGGAAGCCAGCGGCATTCGAATCCCGATCGTGCCGACCGCGCAACAGTTGTTCGTCACGGAGCCGCTGCCTGGAGTGCGCGCCGACCTGCCGATGGTGCGCATCATGGACGCCGCCGTGTACATGCGCCCCTGTGACGGTGGCTTCTTGTGGGGGGTGTACGAAGAGGATCCGCGATTCTTCGATATGAGCTCACTTGGCGATCGCTTCCAGATCAAAGACATGGCGCTCGACCCCGCCGTGCTCTGGCGGTACGCCGACGACGTCAAACCGCAGCTGCCCGTGCTGCGAAAGGCGCAGGTTCGTGAGCATCGCGGAGGGATCCCGACGATGACCGCGGACGGCCAGCATATCGTTGGACCGACGCCGGCAGCGCGGGGTTTCTTCTTCGCGAGCGGCTGTAACGTCGCGGGGCTCTCGGTTGCGCCCGCGCTGGGGGACGCGATCGCGGCGTGGATACTCGAAGGGACGCCGCCGATGGATCTCACGCCACTCTCGGCTGCGCGGTTCGCCTCCGGCTCGTGGTCCGAAGAGGAGCTACGGCAGCAAGCCAGGTGGCAGTACCGGCATTCCTACGGGTCGGTATGACCCTCTAGCGAGTCGACGGTCGTACGTTTTTATTCGGCCAGCCACACCGTGTCGAGCTGCTGATTCAGGAAGTGGCTCGGCGTGATCGTCCAGCCGCGCACCTTGGCGCTGTGCGGAATGATCCGGTGATTCTGCAGCGTCCAGAGGTAGTGCGCCTCCTCGTCGAGCAGGCGCTTCTCGAACGCGCGCAGATAGCGCTTGCGCTCCTCGGGATCGAGCGCACGCGCCTGCTTGACGAAGAGATCGTCGAGCACGGGGTCCTTGTAGCGGCCGAAGTTGCGGTCGGAGATTCCGACGGACTGGAACTTGTCGATGTCCATGTCCGGCTCGACGACGAAGCTGCACTGGAAGTCCATCGCCACGTCGAAGTCACCGCGCTGCAGCATCGGGTGATAGGCCGACGCCTCGATCGTCTCCTGGCGGACGTTCAGGCCGATCTGCCGCCACTGGTCGATGAGCCAGATGCCGAGCGGCTCGTACGGCTGCGGGATGCCGCGGTTCCGGAACGTGAACGAAAAGCCGTCGGGCACACCGGCCTCGCGCAGCAGCCGCCGCGCCTCGGCGCGGCTGGCCTTGATGTCGCGCCCGTAGCCGGCGAGCTTTTCCAGCTCGGCCGGAGGCGTCGCCCATGGGGTGCCCGGAACCTGAATCCCGGCGACGTCCTTGACGACCGCGATGCGCGAGAGATTCTTGGCGCCCTCGTAGCGATCCAGCGCGAGCGTCAGCGCACGACGCACGCGCTTGTCGTCCCACGGCTTGCGCTCGTGATTCATGGCGACCAGCATCGAGCAGTCCCACGGGCTCTCCTGCACCGTGAGCTTCGGTCCGAGCGCGGTGACGAGCGTGTCGCGCTCGGCGGGGCTGAAGCTTCGGAACTGGATGTGCGCGCGCTCGCCGCGGATGGCCGCCACCTGCGCGGACGACGAGCTGATGAACAGCGCGCGGAAGCCGTCGAGGTACGGCTTGCCGCGATCCCAGTAGCTCGGATTCTTCTTGCCGATCCAGTGCGAGCCTTTCACGTGCTCGACGAACACGAATGGCCCGGTCCCCATGGCATTCTTTTCGTACCAGCGGATGTCCTTCGCCAGGATGTCGGCCTTGTAGATCCAGCCGTACGGCGAGGCCAGCGTCATCGAGAACGATGCCTCGGGCCACTTCAGGCGGAAGCGGATCGTCGAGGCGTCCGGCGCCTCGATGGCCTCGACCGCTCGGTACTGGCCCTTGCGATACGACGACGTCTCGGGCGGCGGAAAGACGATCTTCTCGTAGCTGGCCTTGACATCGCGGGAGGTCATCACGCTGCCGTCGTGGAACCGCACACCCTGGCGCAGTCGCAGCGTGTAGACGAGGCCATCGGGCGAGATCGTCCACGACTCGGCGAGATCGGGCACCACCTTCGTGCCGGTCCGGTCCGTCGGATCGATGCGCAGCAGCGTATTGTAGTGCGGCGCCAGCGGATGGACGGCGCCGAACGTGCCCTCCTTGTGGCCGTCGTACGACGGCGGCTCGGACGGCACGAGGAAGATCAGCTCGCCGCCGGAGCGCGGCTTGTCCTGGGCGAAGGCGGGTGACATCAACACGAGACCCACGAGCAGTGCGACCATCATGGCCGCCGGGACTCCTGTCTTCATGGCTCCAACCATACCGTGTCGAGCTGCTGGTTCAGGAAGTGGGACGGCGTGATCGTCCAGCCGCGGACCCTGGCGTTGTGGACCACGATCCGATGCCATTGGAGCGTGTAAAAGTAGTGCACCTCCTCGTCGAGGAGGCGCTTCTCGAGGGCGCGTAGATACCGTTTGCGCTCTTCGGGATCGACGGCGCGGGCCTGCTTGAGGTAAAGGTCGTCGAGGACGTCGTCCTTGTAGCGGCTGTAGTTATTGTCCGAGATCCCGACCGACTGAAACTTCTGGATATCGGTATCGGGCTCGACGACGAAGCCGCACTGCGCGTCGCTCGCCACGTCGAAGTCACCGCGCCGTAGCACCGAGACATGCGCCGACGCCTCGACGGTCTCCATCCGGACGTTCAGCCCGATCTGTCGCCACTGATCGATGAGCCAGATCGCGATCGGTTCGTAGGGCTGGGGAATGCCGCGATTCTTGAAGGTGAACGCAAAGCCGTCGGGGATGCCCGCCTCACGCAGGAGCCGCCGCGCCTCCGCGCGGTTGGCCTTGATGTCGCGCCCGTAGCCCGCGAGCTTTTCCAGCTCGTGCGGCGGCGTGGCCCACGGCGTGCCCGGAACCTGGATGCCGCCGACTTCCTTCACGACGGTGATGCGCGAGAGATTCCTCGACGCCTCATACCGGTCCAGCGCGAGCGTCAGGGCGCGCCGCACGCGCTTGTCGTCGAACGGCTTGTGCTCGTGGTTCATCGTCACCAGCTGGACGCAGTCCCAGGGGCTCTCCTGCACGTTGATCCGGGATCCCAGCGCCTGAACGAGCGTGTCGCGCTCCGCCGGGCCGAAGCCGCGGAACTGGATGTGCGCGCGCTCGCCGCGGATGGCCGCCACCTGCGCCGACGACGAGGAAATGAACAGCGCGCGGTAGCCGTCCAGATAGGGCTTGCCGCGGTCCCAGTAGTCCGGATTGCGCTTACCGACCCAGTGCGAGCCCTTGACGTGCTCGACGAACTTGAACGGCCCGGTGCCCATCACGTTCGTCTCGTACCACCGCGTATCCCTCGCCAGGATGTCGGCCTTGTAGATCCAGTTGTAGGGCGAGGCGAGCTTGATGAGGAACGAGGACTCGGGCCACTTGAGCTGGAGACGCACGGTGAGCGGGTCCGGCGCCTCGACGGCCTCGATCGCTTGGTAGGCGCCCTTGCGCATCGAGATTACGCCAGCGGGTGGAAAGACGATCCTGTCGTAGCTGGCCTTGACGTCGCGTGAGGTCATCACGGTGCCGTCGTGAAAGCGGACGCCCGGGCGGAGTCGCAGCGTGTACGTCAGCCCGTCGGGTGAGATCGTCCACGACTCCGCGAGATCGGGCGCCACCTTCGTGCCCGTCCGATCCATCGGGTCGATGCGCAGCAGCGTGTTGTAATGCGGCGCCAGCGGGTGCACGACGCCGAACGTCCCTTCGCGATGGCCGTCGTACGACGGCGGCTCCGACGGCACGAGGAAGATCAGCTCACCGCCGGAGCGCGGCTTGTCCTGGGCCCACGCAATCGACGGCAGCATGAGGACGAGCGCCACGGTCACCGCCAGCCGGGCACGCATGCGCCTACTCGGCCAGCCAGATCGTGTCGAGCTGGGCATTCAGGAAATGGCTCGGCGTGATGGTGAAGCCGCGCACGCGAGCGTGGTACGGCACGATCCGGTTCCACCAGAGTGTCGGGATGACGTGCGCCTGCTCGTCGAGCAGACGCTTCTCGAACTCGCGCACCAGCCGACGCCGCTCGTCCACGTCCCGCGCGCGGGCCTGGCGATCGTAGAGCGCGTCGAGCGCGCGGTCGGTGTAGCGCCCGTAGCTCGCGTCGGTGCGGTCGGCGGAGAGGAACTTGTAGAGATCGAGGTCGGGCTCGACGATATAGCCGCACTGCCCGTCCATGCTGACTTCGAAGTCGCCGGTGCGCAGCGCGTTGAACCAGGCGGCGGTCTCCAGCACCCGGACGGTCGCGTTGAGCCCGACCTTCTTCCACTGGTCCACGAGCCAGATGGCCAGCGGCTCGAACGGCTCGGGCAGGTTGCGATTGTTGAACACGAAGGAGAACCCGTCGGGCACGTTGGCCTCGCGGAGCAGCCGGCGCGCCTCGGCGCGCGCGGCCTCGACGTCGCGGCCATAGCCGGCAAGGCGGCTCAGCTCGGTCTCGGTGGCGGCGTACGTCGTGCCGGGGACCTGCACGCCGCCGACCTCCTTCACGATCGTGATCTTCGACAGCGCCTTGCTGCCGTTCCAGCGATCGACGGCGAGCGTGAGCGCGCGGCGCACGCGCGCGTCGTCCCACGGCTTCTTCTCGTGGTGCGGCACCACCCAGAGCGCGCAGTCCCACGGACTCTCTTTGACGACGAGCTTCGGGCCGAGCGCGCTCACCAGCGCGTCGCGCGCGGACGGGTTGAACGCACGGAACTCGATCAACGCCCGCTCGCCACGCACCGCCGCGATGCGTGCCGCGGTGTTCGGGACGAAGATCGCGCGGTAGCCGTCGAGGTACGGCCGGCCGCGGTCCCAGTAGTCGGCGAATTTCTTGCCGACCCAGTGGGATCCCTTCACGTGCTCGACGAACGTGAATGGTCCGGAGCCGAGGATGTTCTTCTCGTACCAGTGTGGATCCTTCGCCAGGATGTCGGCCTTGTAGATCCAGTTCCATGGCGACGCCAGACCCGAGAGGAACCCGGCCGACGGGTGCTTGAGCCGAAAGATCACCGTGTCCGTGTCGGGCGCCTCGAGCGCCTCCACCACGGCGTACTGTCCTTTGCGCGGGCTCGTCAGCCCGGGCGGCGGCGTGATGATCTTGTCGTAGGAGGCCTTGACGTCGCGTGCAGTCAGCGCCGAGCCGTCGTGGAACTTCACGCCGCGGCGGATCCGGAACGTATAGGTCAGGCCGTCCTTCGACACCGTCCAGCTCTCGGCCAGGTCGCCGATGATCTTCGTTCCCGTGGTATCCGTCGGGTCGACGCGCAGCAGCGTGCTGTAGTGCGGCGCGGCCGGATGAAGCAGGCCGAACGTTTCCTCGCGGTGCGCGTCATAGGACGGGCTCTCGGAGCCCACGACGAAGACCAGCTCGCCGCCCGGGCGCGGCGCCTGCGCGTACGCCGGTGCGCCGAGGGTCAGGATGAGCGCGATCGTTAGGACGAGACGTGGACGCATCGGCGGTCCTCCTCGTCGGACAAGTGAGGCATTATACCGGCCATGACGAACACCGTCGTGCAAGGCCCGATCCCGCCGACCGCCGCCAACGC
>Ga0075431_100001082_pt1 | contig 24367 bp, 15 predicted proteins | sample RhiMetdeltSRZDD5_FD_75297 | JGI IMG/M metagenome (GOLD analysis project Ga0075431, IMG submission 75297) | Populus rhizosphere microbial communities from Tennessee, USA - Rhizosphere MetaG P. deltoides SRZDD5 | ecosystem: Host-associated > Plants > Roots > Rhizosphere > Soil | place: USA... | reverse complement strand
CTCGTCGGCACCGAGGTTGCCGACGAGCAGGTCGGGCGCTCCGTCGCCGTCGTAGTCGCTCACCGCCGCCGCGACTCCGTAGCCGCGCGTCGCCAGCGCGGCGCGCCGCGTGACGTCGACGAAGCGCGCGGCGAGGGACCCGTCGGCGCGCGCGACGAGGTCGTTGCGGAGGAGCCGGCCCCTCGCCTCGACGTCGCCGCCGGGGCGCGCTCCGCTCGCGAGGCGGTCGCTCGGCAGCGTCCCGCCCTGGGGCAGGAAGAGGTCGAGGTCGCCGTCGCCGTCGAAGTCGAAGAGCGCCGCTCCGGGGCCCATGATCGCCAGCAGCTCGAGCCGGCCCCGCGCGCCGTTTTCGTAGGCACCGGCGAGGCCTGCCTCTGCGGTGCCGTCGCGGAAGAGCGGCGTCGTCGCTTCGGCCGCACCGCTCGGCGGGGGCGTGGCCAGCGTCAGGGCCAGCAGGGCCGTGACGGAGATCGCTCGATGCGCGGGAGCGAGGCGGAGCATGGCCGACGATTCCCCGCGCGCTCGCCCGCTGTCAAGGTCGTTCGCACGCCCGATCTCACGCCCCGGGGCGACGGGGACGGGCGTCCTGCTACGCTGCCGGCGATGCCGGGTCTCGACGCCGATACGCCGCTCTTCCTGCTCCGCCTCGCCGGCGAGATCGCAGTCAAGGGACGCGGGACGCGGATCCAGTTCCTGCGGCGCCTGAAGGGAAACCTCGAGAGCGCCCTCGCCTCGACCGGCGTCTCCTATCGCGTCGAGCGCGACTGGAGCCGGTTGCTGGTCACGGCCCCGCGCGGTGCGGCGCTCGAGGTGCTGCCCAACGTCTTCGGCATCTCCTCGCTGTCCGCCGTCGAGCGGCGCCCCTGGCGCACGATGGACGACGTCGTCGCCGCCGGCGAGGAGCTCTTCGCCACCAGCGTCGCCGGCAAGACCTTCGCGGTGCGCGCCCGGCGCGGCGGCGACAAGCGCTTCATCCCGTTCCGCTCCGCCGACGTCGACCGCGCGCTGGGGGCGCGGCTCTACCCCCGCGCGCGGGGCGTCGACCTCACCCACCCCGAGGTGACGGTGCAGGTCGAGATCCGCGCCGGCGAGGCGCTCTTCTTCACCGATGCGATCCCCGGTCCCGGCGGGCTGCCGCTGGGGACCGAGGGGCGCGCGCTGGCGCTCGTCTCCGGCGGCTTCGACTCGGCGGTCGCCGCCTGGCTCCTGCTCAAACGCGGCGTCCGCCTCGACTACCTCTTCTGCAACCTGGGCGGCGGCGCGCACCGCGACGGCGTCCTGTCGGTGATGAAGCTCGTCGCCGAGCGCTGGAGCTTCGGCTACAAACCGAAGCTCCACGCCGTCGACCTCCAGCCCGTCGTCGAGCGGCTGCGCGCCGAGACCGACCCGCGCTACTGGCAGGTGGTGCTCAAGCGCTTGATGTTCCACGCCGCGAACCTCGTGGCCCGGCAGACGCGCGCCGAGGCGCTCGTCACCGGCGAGGCGGTGGGCCAGGTCTCGTCGCAAACGTTGCGCAACCTGCGCGCCATCGACGAGGTCGCCGAGCTGCCCGTGCTGCGCCCCCTCGCCGCCGCCGACAAGGAGGAGATCGTCGCCCTGGCGCGCCGCATCGGCACCTACGAGCTGTCGGCGGCGGTGGCCGAATATTGCGCGCTGTCCGCGAAGCGGCCGGCCACCCACGCCGCCGTCGGCGCCGTACGCGCCGAGGAGGGGAAGCTCGACCTCGAGGCGGTCACCGCGGCGGTGGCGGCGCGCGAGGTGATCGACCTCAAGGCCTTCGACCTCGCCACGCTCGGCGACCCCGCGCTCGCCGTCCAGCGCATCCCCGACGGCGCGAGCGTCGTCGACCTGCGCTCGCGCGAGGCGTTCGCGGGCTGGCACTGGCAGGGGGCCGAGCACCACGACTACTTCGCGGCGCTCAACGAGCCGGCGCGCTTCGCGAGCGACCGGACGTGGGTCTTCTATTGCGAGGTGGGGCTCAAGAGCGCACACGTCGCGGAGCTCGTCCGCAGCCGCGGCGGCCGAGCCTGGCACGTCCAGAGCGGGGTGCGGACCCTGCTACGCGAGGTGACGGCCGAGGACCCGGCGCTCAAGGCGCTCCTCTCGCCGGCCCTGCTCGACTGAGGAGGCCTTGCTCGACTGAAGGGCAGCGCGGGACCGCGGGCAGGCCCGCGGCGCCTACGCCTCGAGCCAGAGCCGGCGCGCCTCCTCGGCGATGACGTCGGGAAGCTCCTCGGGAAAGAAGAGCTTCCGTCCCGGGAGTCGGCGGACGCCGCGGGAGTTGCCGAAGCCGCGGTCGAGGGCATCCGGGCTCGCCGGCGAGAAGATGGTGTCGCCGATGCCCCAGACGATACGGACCGGCGCCTTGCAGCGCGCGAGGGCGGGCGCGATCCCCGCGAGCGGGTCGCGCTCGAGCGCGAGCGCGTAGGCGTGGACGAGCTCCTTCCGGCGAGGCGTCGTCACCAGCGGAGCGAAGTAGGAGTCGATGGCCTCGTCGGTGGGATGCGCGGCGTCGGCGTAACACATCCCGCCGATGCCCTCCGCGGAGCGGGCGAGGGCCTTGTCGGCGAGCCAGGGTGCGAGCCAGCGGTCGACGAAGGTCCCGGCGCGCGACATCTCGATCACCGGCATGAGGGCGGGCGGCGGGCTGTCGCCCTCCGCGTCGCAGTTGGTCAACAGGAGCGTGCGAACCCGGTCGGGGTGCCGCGTCACGAGGAGCTGCGCGATCGCACCGCCGCTGTCGCTGGCCACGAGGTCGACGCTCGGGACCGCCAGCACGTCGAGAAGCTCCAAGAGCATCGCGACCTGAGCGTCGGGTCCGACGCCCTGCCGCTCGGCGACCTCCGTGTAGCCGAGCGCCAGGAAGTCGGGCGCGATGCAGCGGCGGTCGACCGCCAGCCGCTCGAGCGCGCCCCGCCACTGGAAGCTGCAGAGGGGGAAGCCGTGGAGGAAGAGCGCCGCAGGCCCGGCCCCGCGCTCGAGGTAGGCGATGCGGCCGAACGACGTGGCGACGAAACGTCGCGCCGCGTGGAACGCTGCGGCGTCCAGGGGCTCGCTCGCCGCTGCGCCGGCCGTCCCTCCGCTCGCCCGCGCCTTCTGCGGCAGGGCCGCGCCGAGGGCGCCTCCCGCCAGCGCGACCGCCGTCATCCCCAGGAACTCTCTGCGTTGCATCTCGACCTCCTTCGGGCTCCGTGGTCTGTGCTTCCCTGCGACCTCGAATCGCTTCCCTGCGACCTCGAATCGCTTCGCGTGGCGAAATGTAGGGGTCCGCGCGGGGCGGATCAATGACCTCGGAGGTCATGTCATCCGCCACCATCGGCCGGTATCCTCTGGACGTGCGATCCGGTGACTCGCGTTCGGCCCCACCGAGAACGCAACCCGTCCCCGTCGGTGCCTTGCTACGCGAGTGGCGCGCGGCGCGGCGGCTGAGCCAGCTCGACCTCGCGCTCGACGCGGGCGTCTCGACCCGCCACCTGAGCTGCGTCGAGACGGGGAAGGCGAAACCGAGCCGCGAGATGGTGGCGCTGCTCGCCGACACGCTGGAGATGCCCCTGCGCGAGCGCAACGCGCTGCTCCTCGCCGCGGGCTACGCGCCGGAGTACCCGGAGACCGACCTCTCCAGCCAGGAGCTGGCGCCCGTCCGCCGCGCCATCGAGTGCATCCTCGAGCACCAGGAGCCCTACCCGGCGTTCGTCCTCGACCGTCACTGGAACATCCTGATGGCCAATGGCGCGGCCGCGCGCGTCACCGGCTTCCTGCGCGGTGGCAGCGCGCACGCCAACATGATGCGCGAGTTCTTCGACCCCGACGGCCTGCGGGCCTGTGTCGTCAACTGGGACGAGGTGGCCGAAGACCTCGTACGCCACCTCCACGACGCCCTCGCGGCTTCGCCGGCGGACGACAAGGCGCGGGCGCTGCTCGACGAGCTGCTGCGCTACCCCGGCGTGCCGTCGCGGTGGCGCACGCGCGAGCTCGGCGCGCTGCCGTCGCCGGTGCTCACGGTCGAGTTTCGCAGGGGCGACGAGAGCCTGCGCTTCTTCTCCGCCATCACGACCTTCGGCACGTCGCGGGACGTCACCCTCGACGAGCTCCGCATCGAATGTACCTTCCCCGCCGACGAGACGACGGCCGCGCTCTGCCGCCGGCTGGCACGAAGCACCGACTGACGGTTCTCGGCTCGAATCCGAGCCACTCCGACAACTACGGCTCGGCGCGAGCTCGCATCGCCGCCAGCACGTCGTCGAGCTCGCGCCCCATCGCCTTCGCAGCGCGGGCGAGGAGGGCGCGGTCGCGATCGACGTCGAGGCGGACGAAAAGCGCCCGGGCCTCGGCGTAGAGCGTGCCGTCGTCGCCGCGCAGGGTACCGGCCGTCCACACCTTGCGCCCCTCCCGGCGCTCGACGTAGGCCTCGAGAAGGGCGTCGGTGCCGAGCGGCAGCATGGCCCTGAAGTCGGTCTCGAGACGGCCGGCGACGGCGATGTGCCCCGCCATCCACGCCGCCGCCCCCATCGCCTCGTCGAGCACGGCCGCCATGCTGCCGCCATGGGCATGACCCGGCGGGCCCGCGCTGCCGGGCCCGAACCAGGCGCGCCCGACCAGCCGGCCATCGCCCGCGCGCCGGAAGTAGGCGACGCGGAGGGTCTCCCCTTCGGGGTCGCCCGAGACGAACGAGCCACGTCCGCCCTCGATCCGGAAGGGGTCGAGGGGTCGCCAGTCGGGGTCGGCCCGGACGGGCGGGGGCGTGGCGCGAGGGGGCCCCATCAGAAGTGCATCCTGCAGGGCCGATCCTAACAATCGACTGGCGCCGCGGCATGGGGGGGCCCCGGGAGGTCCCGGAGGGTACAATCGGGCCGGCGCCGCCATGACCGATCTCCTCGCCAAGGGCGAGCTGCTGCCCCTGTCAGCGGACTGGTTCCGCGCCCTCGCCGAGACGACGGCAGTGGGAATCTTCGTGTACGACGTGGACCACTTCCTCTACGTCAACCCGGCGGCGTGCGAGCTGACGGGCTACTCGGAGGTGGAGCTGCTCGCCTTGGGCCCGGACGACGTCATCGTCCCCGAGCATCGGGGGTGGGCCCGCGCCTCGCGCATGCGCCGCATCGAAGGCGACCCGACGCCGGCGCGCTTCGAGCTGGAGCTGATGCGCAAGGGCGGCGAGCGGCGCTGGGTGCTGTTCACCGGCGCGCTCATCCAGATGAACGGCCGGCCGGCCGGGCTCGGCACCGCCATCGACATCACCGAGCGCATGCGCGCCGAGGCTTCGCTGCGCCGGCAAGTGCGCTTCGAGCAGGCGCTGGCCGAGGTCACGCGTCTGTTCTTGCAGCTGCCGGTGGCGCAGCTCCCGCGCGGCGTGGGCTACGCCTTCGAGCGGCTGGGGCCGCTCGTCGAGGTCGACCGCGCGCAGCTCTTCCTCTTCCAAGACGACGTCGCCCGCTGCACGTGCCGCTGGCGCGCCGGCGCCGGCGTCTCCTCCGACTTCGAGGAGCTGCGTTTCGACACCGAAGACTTCCCTGCCTCGATGGCTGCCTTCGCGCGGCGCGAGCCGTTTCGCATCGACGACGCCGCGGCGTTGCCGACGAGCGCCGCAGCGGAGCGCTTCCTCTGCCAGGCGAAGGGCATCCGCGCCGCGCTCCTGGTGCCGATCGTCGGCAGCGAGCGCCTCGTCGGTTTCCTCTCCTTCGAGTCCCTGACCGCCCCGCGGGTGTGGAGCGCCGAGGTGATGGGCATGCTCGCCATCCTCGCCGAGGTCATGAGCGGCGCCCTCGAGCGCGAGAGCTCCGACCTCGACCTCGTGCACAGCCGCGAGCGGCTGGAGCTGGCGCAGAAGGCGGGCCGCAGCGTGGTGTGGGAGTGGGACGTCGAGACCGACCGCATGGTGCTGCCGTCGGTGGCCCTCGAGCTGTTCGAGCTCCCCGACGGCAAGCTGCCGCAGAGCGGCGCGGAGCTGATGCTCCTCATCCCGGCCGAGGACCAGCACGCCATCCACGACGCGCTGCGCCGCACCATCCACCGCGGCGATCCCTACCTGATCGAGCACCGCATTCGTGCCCCTGGCGGTGGCATCCGCTGGATGGCGGTGCGCGGCCAGCTCCTCGACGACGAGCGCGGCCGCCGCATCCTCGGCGTCTCCGCCGACGTCACCGAGCACAAGCACGTCGAGCAGGCCCTGCTCGCCGAAAAGGAGCGGGCCGCGGTCACCCTCGCCTCGATCGGCGACGGCGTCGTGCGTACCGACGCCGAAGGCCGGGTCGATTACCTCAACGCGGTGGCCGAGCAGCTCACCGGCTGCACCCAGGCGGAAGCGCTCGGCCGTCCGCTGGCCGAGGTCTACCACGTCGTCGACGAGATCACCGGCCAGCCGCGGACCAACCCGGTCGAGCGCTGCCTCGCGGAGGGCGAGGTGGTCGTGCACACCGGCCACAGCCTGCTGCTGCGCAAGGACGGCGTGCAGTTCGCCGTGCGCGACTCCGCAGCGCCGGTGCGCGACCGCGGCGGCGCCATCTCCGGCGCCGTGCTCGTGGTGCAGGACGTCACCCAGCTCCGCGGCCTCGAGCGCGAGATGCTCTACCTCGCGCGGCACGATTCGCTCACCGGCCTCATCAACCGGCGCGAGCTCGAGCGCCAGCTCGAGGCGGCCATCGCCAGCGCCGAGGCCGGCCGCCACCACTGCCTCTGCTATCTCGACCTCGACGAGTTCAAGCTGGTCAACGACAGCTGCGGCCACGTGGCCGGCGACGAGCTGCTGCGCCAGCTCACGGCGCTGCTCTCCGCGCACGTGCGCGAGGGGGACGTGCTGGCGCGCCTGGGCGGCGACGAGTTCGGCGTGCTCCTGCGCGACTGCCCGCTCAAGGGGGCGGCGGCGGCGGCGGAGAACCTCTGCCGCACGGTGCGCCAGTTCCGCTTCTGCTGGGAAGACCGCGTCTTCGAGATCGGCGTCTCGATCGGCGTGGTGCCGATCACCCGCGAGTCGGGGACGCTCGCGCAGGTGCTCTCGGCCGCCGACGCCGCCTGCTACGTGGCCAAGGAGCACGGCCGCAACCGCGTCCACCTCTACCAGCCCGACGACCGCGCGATGGCCGAGCGCTACGGCGAGATGCAGTGGGTGCACCGCATCCAGCGCGGCTTCGAGGACCGCCGCTTCCGCCTCTACCAGCAGACGATCCGGCCGTTCGCGGACGGCTCCGAGATGTCGGAGATCCTGCTCCGGCTGCTCGACGAGAACGGCAAGCCGCTGTCGACGCCGGCCTTCATCGCTGCCGCCGAGCGCTACCACCTGATCCGCACCATCGACCGCTGGGTGGTGGAGGAGGCGCTGCAGTCGATCGCGCGCATTCCCGGCGACCGCGTCTACGCCATCAACCTCTCGGGGCAGTCGCTCGGCGACCCCGCCTTCCTCGACTACGTGCTCTCGCGGGTGCGCCAGGGCTCGGTGTCGCCCCGCCGGCTCTGCTTCGAGATCACCGAAACGGCCTCGATCGCCAATCTCGGGCGCGCGCGGCAGTTCATCGGGACGCTCAAGGAGGTGGGCTGCCGCTTCGTGCTCGACGACTTCGGCAGCGGCCTCTCCTCCTTCGCCTACCTGCGCAGCCTGCCGGTGGACTTCCTGAAGATCGACGGCGAGTTCGTCCGCCACCTCACCACCGACCCCGTGCAGAAGGCGCTCGTACAGTCGATCCACCAGGTCGGGCACCTCATGGGCCTCGTCACCATCGCCGAGTCGGTGGAGGACGAGGCGACCTGGAGGGCTCTGCGCGAGATCGGCGTCGACTACGGCCAGGGCTGGTGGATCGGCATGCCCGAGCCGCTGCTGGGGTAGAACGCCGGCGCCGCGCGTGGCCCGCGCCCGCACTTCCCTGCCAGGGAATTGTCCACTCGGCGTCGCGTGCCGATACTCCTGCCACCGTCGGGCGAAACCGGCGGCAACAAGGAGGCGACATGACGACGACGACGACGAGCGCGGTAGCAGGTTCCCCTTATCCCGTCCACACGCCGGAGACGGCGCCGCCCGGAGCGGGCGAGGCCCTCGGCGCCCTGCAGGCCAGCGTCGGCCTCATCCCCAACCTCGCCGCGACGATGGCGAGCTCGCCGGGCCTGTTGCGGGGCTTCCTCGCCCTGCGCGAGATCTATGCCGCGGGTACGTTCACGCCGGCCGACATCCAGGTCCTCTCGATCACCGCCGCGACGGAGAACGACTGCGCCTGGTGCGTTGCGTTCCACACCGCGATGGCGCTCCAGGCGGGCGTCGACCGCGAGACGATCGACGCCTTGCGCGCGCGCCGGACGCCGCGCGATCCGCGGCATGGCGCGCTCTCCGACTTCGCGCGCGAGATGGTGCGCGAGCGCGGCAACGTCGGAGCGGTCGCGAAGGAGCGGTTCCTCGCCGCCGGTTTGACGCCGTCTCAGGCGCTGGAGGTCGTGCTGGGAATGGGCTTCTCGCTGCTCGCCAACTACGCGCAACACCTCACGCAGGCACCGCTCGACCCCTTCCTCGCCGCCCACGCCTGGAGCTCGTAGTCGGGGGCGGAGCGCGGGCGGGGGACGCTCACTTACCCGCGAGGGAATTGTGCGTGCGCGGCCGGCGTGAATAATCGCCGGCATGCCGCACGCACAACTCCCTTCCCGGGACGGCGCGTCGATCGGTCAGCTGCTCTGCTACTGGCGCAAGACCCGCGGGTTCAGCCAGCTCGCCCTGGCCCACACGGCGGAGGTCTCGCCGCGGCACCTCTGCTTCCTCGAGACGGGCCGCGCCCGGCCGAGCCGCGAGATGGTTCTCCACCTGGCGCACTCCCTGGACGTCCCGCTACGGGAGCGCAACGCCCTGCTGCTCGCTGCCGGGTTCGCCCCCCTCTTCCGCGAGTCGGGCATCGACTCTCCGGAGCTCGCCGTCGTGCGCGCCGCGCTCGACGCGATCCTCGCGCAGCAGGAGCCCTACCCGGCGGTGGTGATGAACCGCTGCTGGGACATCGTGGGCACCAACGGCGCCGCCGATCGGTTCTTCGGCCTCTTCCTCGACGCGGAGACGGCGCCATCGCCCGCCAACGTGTTGCGGCTGATGTTCCACCCTCGCGGCCTGCGGCCTCACGTCGCCAACTGGGAGGCCGTTGCCGGAGCTCTCGTCCAGCGCCTGCATCGTGAGGCCGTGGGCGGCGTGCTGGACGCCTCGGGAGGGGCCATCCTCGACGAGATCCTCGCCTATCCCGGGGTTCCCCGCGGCTGGGCCGCGCCCGATCTCGCGTCGCCCCTCGTTCCCGTCCTCCCGGTTACGTTCCGCCACGGCGACCGCACGTTCCGGTTCTTCTCGACCGTCACGGTGCTCGGCACGCCGCAGGACGTCACGCTGCAGGAGCTACGGATCGAGTGCTTCTTCCCGAGCGACGACGGCACGGCACGCGCCGCCCGCGAGCTCGCGCGGCTCGGCGCCCGGTGACCGGCGGGCACCGCGGTTCGTTAAGGACTTCCGCGCCGCCGCGTATCCCGGCCGGTACGAGCCCCGCCGCGCGCGGGCTTCGAAAGCCCGGTCCGGCAGCTTCGGGAGGAATCCGGGAGGAAACCATGTCGCGAATCGCCCTCGAGCTCGCCGCCGCCTGCCGTGCCCTGGCGCGCCGGCCAGGGGCTGCGCTCTCGGCGCTGCTCTCGCTCACCCTCACCATCGGCGCCACCGCTCTCGTCGCCACCTGGTACGAGACCTTCGTCGGGGACCCCCTCCCCGGCGTCCCGCGCGGCAGCGCGATCGTCGTCGCGAGCCCCGCCGCCCCCGACGGCACGGTGCGCGGCATGCCCACCGTCACCTGGGAGGAGGCGCGGGAGTGGCGCACCCGGCTGCGCACCTTCGAGAGCCTCGGAGTGTGGTCGTACGTGCGGCCGGCGCTCCGGCGGACGGCAGCCGAGACGCCGCGACCGGTGTGGGGACAGCTCGTCGACGCCGGCTACTTCGCCGTCGCTCGCGTCGAGCCGCGGCTCGGACGCTTCTTCTCCGTCGCCGACGTCGAGTCGGTGACGCCGGTCGTGGTGGTGAGCGACGCCTTCTGGCGACGCGAGCTCGGCGGCCGCGCCGACGCGGTGGGCCGCAAGATCTCCCTGCAGGGGCAATGGCTGGAGGTGGTCGGCGTGGCGCCCCCGGAGTTCGGCGGCCTGGTCGTCGGCCTCGCCCTCGACTTCTGGGTCCCGGCGACGCTCGAGCCCGCCCTCCGCGGCGACGCTTCGCGCATGCGCGCCGGCACCACACCCTGGCTCGTCGTCGTCGGGCGCCTGCGCGACGGCGTCGGCCGTCCAGCCGCCGAGGCCGAGCTCACCGCGCTGGTGGCGGAGCTCGACCGGCGCGCAGGCGCCGAGACCATCCGCCGTGCCGGCGTCCGCCGCCTCGACCAGACCCAGGCGGGATCGCTCACCGGGCCCGCCCTGCGCGTGCTCGGGGTCGTCGCGGTGCTGCTCTTCCTCGTCGCCACCGCCAACGTCGCCGGCGCCTTCCTCGCCATCGCGCACGAGGAGCGGCGCGGCTGGGCGATGCGCAGGGCGCTCGGCGCGGGCAGGCTGGCGGCGGTGCGGCCGTGGCTGCTCCAGGCCGGGCTCCTCCTCGGTGCCGGCAGCGCCGCCGGGCTCGCGCTCGCGACGCGCTCGGCGGGGCTCCTGCAAGCGCTGATGCCCTACACGACGCTGCCGTTCGGCGCGCGCGCGTCCACCTCGGTGGCTGCGGCCGGCATCGCCATCGGTGGCGCGGCGCTGACGCTGGGGGCCGTTGCCGCCGCGCTTCTGCTGGCGGTGAGGCGGTGGCCGCTGGTGAGCGCCATCCGGAGCGCCGCCGCCGAGGCCGGGCGCATGCGACTGCGCCGGCTGGCGATCGGCGGCCAGGTCTCCGTCTGCGCCTTCTGCCTCGTGCTCGCGGCGCTCTTCGGCCGCAGCCTGGGGCAGCTCCAATCGCGGGCGCTCGGGTTCGCCGACATCGACCGCACGCTGGTCGCCACCGTGGACTGGGGCGCCAACGGGCTCGACCGCGCGACGGTCGAGACGCGCTCGGCGGAGCTGCTCGACCGCATCGCCGCCCTCCCCGGCGTGGTCGGCGCCGGCGCGTCGACGATGTTGCCACTCGGCTTCGGCGGGCACGCCTACGTGACGCCAAGCCTTCCCGGCTACGTGGCGGCGCCGGGCGAGGACCTCGCCACCGAGCTCGTCGGCGCGACGGCCGGCTACCTCGAGGCGCTCGGCGTGCCGCTCCTGGCGGGTCGCGGCATCGCCCCGAGCGACGTCGCGGCGGCGCCGCCCGTCGTCGTCGTCAACCGCGAGCTGGTGCGCCGCTTCTTCGGCGCCGGCGACGCGCTGGGGAAGACGATCGCGTGGGACGACGGCCCGCCGCGGCGCATCGTCGGCGTCGTCGAGGACGCCGTCTTCCGCGACCTCGGCGAGCCGGCCTACCCAATGGTCTTCGCGCCGATGTTCCAGATTCCCGCGGCCTCGTGGCACCTCCACGTGCGCAGCCGCGGAGCGGTCGCCGTCCTCGTGCCCGAGCTGCGGCGGGAAGTGACGCGGCTCGATCCGGCGCTCTCGCTGCTCGACCCGCGCACGCTCGCTCTTCAGGCGACCGCCGCCGGCTTCGGCATCACCTTCGCGGCGGCGCTCTCCGGCGGCCTCGGGGGGATCGTCGCGTTGCTCGTCGCCACCGGTCTTTACGGCCTGCTCGACACTCTCGTGCGCGAGCGCCGTCGCGAGATCGCCATTCGCCTTGCTGTCGGCGCGACGCCGCGCCAGCTGCGGCGGGGCATCGCCGGCCGCGGGCTGCGGCCGGTGGCGGCGGGCATCCTCCTGGGAACGCCCCTGGCCATCTGGGTGGCCGGCGTGCTGCCCGAAAACATCGGCGCCGTCGATCGCTGGGACCCGGCCGCGCTGGCAGCGGCGATCGGCGCGCTCTCGGCGCTCGCCGTGGTGTCGCTGGTCGTGCCGACGGTGGCCGCGGGCCGCACCGACCCCGCGAAGCTCCTGCGAGGCGAATGAGCCCCGCCGCCTCGGCAGCCGCCGTTCACTTCAGCGGGAAGACGAACGGCACGAGGACGAGGAGGACGACCAGCAGCAGCAGCGTCAACGGCCAGCCCACCCGCCAGTAGTCGCGGAAGCGGTAGCCGCCCGAGCCCATGACGAGCAGGTTGACCGGGTGGCCGAGCGGCGTGAGGAAGGCCATCGACGTGGCGAGGGCGACACCCATGGCGAAGCCGCGTGGGTCGACGCCCGCCTGGCGCGCGGCGGTGAGGGCGATGGGCGCGACGAGCGCCGCCACCGCCGGGCCGCTCATCGCCTGCACCAGGAGCACCGTCACACCGACGAGACCGGCGAGGAGCGCCAGCATCCCGAAGCGCCCGACGGTCGTGACGAGGATGCCGGCGATGAGGTCGGCGGCGCCGCTCTTCTCGAGGGCGATGCCGAGCGGCAGCATGCCGGCGACGAGGAACACCGTCCGCCAGTCGATCGCCTGGTAGGCCTGGTCCATCGTCAGCATGCCGAGGAGCACCATCGCCAGCCCGCCGGCGAGCATCACCTCGCCCGTCGCGAGGGGCGTCGCCACCGCCGCCAGGAGCGTCGCCGCGAGCACGCCGAGCGCCAGCAGACGCTTGCCGTGGACGCGCGGCGGCGGCAGCTCCTCCTCGCCGGCGAGCACGATCAGCTCGGGCTCGTCGACGAGCACTCGCAGCCGCTCGCGCGGGCCCTGGACGAGCAAGGCGTCGCCGAACTGCAGCGGCAGGTCGCCGAGGCCGTCGAGGATCGGACGATCGCCGCGCCAGATGGCCAGCACGTGCATGCCGTATTTGGTGCGGAAGTGCGACTCGCGCAGGGTGGTGCCGACGAGCGTCGAGCGCGGCGCCAGCACGACCTCGGCGACGGCGAGGTCGGGCGACTCGAGGTCGGCCTCGTGCCAGGAGCGCGCCGGAAGCACCTCGAGGTAGGGCTCGACGTCGCGGCGGCGGAAGTCCTCGAGGTCGCCCTGGAACTGCAGCACGTCGGCGAGGGCGAGGACGAACGATGGCGAGGGCGAGCGCACCATCTCGTCGCCGCGCTCGACGGCAACCACCGTCACGCCGTAGATCTCGCGCAGGTGCGTGGCGGCGATCGGCTGGCCGATGAGGCGCGATCCCGGCGGCACGCGAGCGCGAAAGAGTCGCTCGCCGAGCCCGTAGACGGCGACGAGGTCGGTGGAGCGTGTCGCCTGCAGGCGCTCGCTGGCCGACTGCGACGGCAGGCGCCGGCGGCCGACGAGGACCATGTAGGCGACGCCGACGGCGACGATCGGCAGCCCCACCGGCGCGAAGTCGAGCAGCCCGAACCCCTCGAAGCCGGCGTCGCGCAGCAGGCTGCCGACGATGATGTTGCTCGTCGTCAGCAGCGTCGCCATGCCGCCGAGCAGCGTGCCGAAGGCGAGCGGCATGAGGAGCCGGGCCGGCGAGACCCGCGACCGCTGCGCCGCCGCCGACACTGCCGGCAGCAGCACCGCGGCGGCGGCGATGTTGTTCATCAGCAGGGAGAGCGCGGCGGCGGCGAGCATCACCACGAGGACGAGCACCGGCTCGCGGTCGCCCGCCACGCGCGTGATCGCCTCGGCGGCGCGCTCGGCAATCCCCGATCGCTGGAGCCCCTCGGCGAGGATGAAGAGCCCGAGCAGCGTGATCACCGCCGGGCGCGAGAACCCGGAGAAGGCCTCCTGCGGCGTGAGGACGCCGGTGGCGCCGAGGGCGAGCACGGCGAGCAGCGCCACGAGATCGGGGCGCAATCGCTCCGAGAGCAAGGCGACGATGGCGCCGCCGAGGACGACGAGGGTGAGGACGAGGGGGGAGGGCATCAGCAGCGACGTTGCGGCCCCACCCCTGAGCGCAATCCCCCGAGAATCAGCGCCGCCTTTGGGGGTCCGTCGATTGGCGGTCCGTCGATCTCAGGTACGCACCGGCCGCGGGCCCGCTTCCATGACGTCGGACGCCACCTGCGACTCGTATTCGGCGAAGTTCTTGACGAACATGTCGGCGAGCTTCGACGCCTGCGCGTCGTAGGCGGCGCCGTCGGCCCACGTGCGGCGCGGCTCGAGCAGCTCGTCCGGCACCCCCTCGATGTGCCGGGGCACCTCGACGCCGAAGACCGCGTCGGTGCGCGTCGGCACCCCCTCGAGCTCGCCGCCTAGCGCGGCGTGCACCATGCGGCGGGTGTAGGCGAGCTTGATCCGCTTGCCGACGCCGTAGGGACCACCCGTCCAGCCGGTGTTGACGAGCCAGACCTGCGCCTCGTGCCGCGAGAGACGATCGCCGAGCATGCGCGCGTAGACCGAAGGATGGAGCGGCAGAAACGGCGCCCCGAAACAGGTGCTGAATGTCACCGAGGGCTCGGTCACCCCACGCTCGGTGCCCGCCACCTTCGCCGTGTAGCCGGAGAGGAAGTGGTACATCGCCTGCGCCGGCGTGAGGCGGGCCACCGGCGGCAACACGCCGAACGCGTCGCAGGTCAGGAAGACGACGTGTTTGGGGTGCCCGGCCGCGCCGCCGAGGTCGACGTTGTCGAGGAGCGTCAGCGGGTAGCTCGAGCGGGTGTTCTCGGTGAGCGCTGCGGACTCGAAGTCGACGCGGCGCGTGGTCTCGTCGAGGACGACGTTCTCGAGCAGGGCGCCGAAGCGGTGCGACGCGGACCAGATCTCCGGCTCCCCCTCCTGCGAGAGGCGGATCACCTTCGCATAGCAACCGCCCTCCACGTTGAAGACGCCGTGCTTGCTCCAACCGTGCTCGTCGTCGCCGATGAGCCTGCGCGCGGGGTCGGCCGAGAGCGTCGTCTTGCCGGTGCCGGAGAGGCCGAAGAAGAGCGCCACGTCGTCGCGGTCGCGACCGTAGTTGCAGCTGCAGTGCATGGGGAATACGTCCTGCTTGGGCAGGAGATAGTTCATCACCGAGAAGATGCTCTTCTTGATCTCGCCGGCGTATTGCGTGCCGCCGACGAGAACGAGACGGCGTCCGAAGTCGACGACGATGAAGGTCCCCGAGCGGGTGCCGTCGGTCGCCGGGTCGGCGACGCATCCGGGGGCGTCGAGGACGGTGAACCCGGGCTCGAACGCGGCGAGCGCCTCGCCGTCGGCCTCGCGCAGGAACATGTTCTGGGCGAAGAGGCTGTGCCACGCGTATTCGGTGACCACCCGCACCGGCAGGCGGTGCGCTGGGTCGGCGCCGGCGTAGCCCTGGAAGACGAAGACGTCTTTGCCGGCGAGGTAGTCGCCGAGCTTCTTGTGCAGGCGGTCGACCTGCACGACGTCGAGCGGTTTGTTGACCTTCCCCCACCAGATGTCCTGCTCGCTCCGGGGCTCTTTGGCGAGGAACTTGTCGTTGGGCGACCGTCCGGTATGGCTGCCGGTGAGCGCGACCAGGGTGCCGTGGGCGGCGAGGCGGCCCTCGCCGCGGCAGAGCGCCTGCTCGTGGAGCTGGGGCGGCGACAGATTCCAGAAGACCCGGCGCAGGTCGTGGAGGCCGTGATGCTCGAGCCCGTGGCGTGCGGGAAAGGCGCCGTGATGTTCCATGCAGGTCCTCTCGAGCTCCTTCCGGACGGTCGCGATTCTAGCGCCGCGCGTCTGCGGTTCCGGCCGCGCGACAGGCGGCGAGTGTATCGCCGCTCCCCGGCGTGCGCAGGGCGTGCACGACATCGACGGCGCAACGGCGACCGCGGCGTGGCACCGAATCGATTTGCTAAACGGGGTTGCGCGAAAAGCTGCTACGGCGCGTCGCTGGCGAGGAAGTCGACGACGATCCTGCTCATGGCCTTCATGCCGGCCTCGACCGCAAGATCGGAGCCGCGAAAGTCGGGAGTGTGGAGCCCGCCCGACTTGCCCCCCGGCTCGCGGGTGCCGATCTCGAAGTACACCGCCGGCATGGTGTTGGCGAAGTAGGCGAAATCCTCGCCACCCATCGTCGGCGTCGCGGTGGTCACGTTGTCCGCTCCCAGCGCGGCCTCGAGCGAGCGGCGCACTCTCGCCGCCAGCGCGTCGTCGTTGACGGTCGCCGGCGTCGTCTGCTCGTAGGCGATCTCGTAGCTGCCGCCGGCGGCCTTGCTGATGCCGTCGAGGATCTCGCGCATCCGCCGCTGCACGGTCGCCTGCACGTCGCCGCCGTAGGTGCGCACCGTGCCCTCGAGGTAGGCGTCGGCGGGGATGATGTTGAAGCGCTCGCCGCTGCGCAGGATGCCGACGGTGACGACGCTCGGCACGGTGGGGTCGAGCGTGCGCGACCGGATGGTCTGCAATGCCATCACCGCCTGCGCCGCCATGACGATCGGATCGACCCCCTCCTCGGGGTGCGCGCCGTGCGACTGCTTGCCGTGCAGCGTGACGCGGAAGCGGTCGACCGCCGCGTAGACCGGACCCGGCGCGACGTCGGCCTGCCCCGCGTCCAGTCGCGGCTGGCTGTGGAGGCCGAAGATCGCCTTCGGCACGAGGTCGCCGAAGAGCTTCTCGTCGAGCATGCGGCGCGCGCCGGTGACCTCGCCCGGAGGAGCGCCCTCCTCGGCGGGCTGGAAGACGAACACCACCGTCCCCGGGAGGTCTGCCCTGGCGTCGGCGAGCATCGACGCCACGCCGAGCTGCACTGAAGTGTGGATGTCGTGGCCGCAGGCGTGGGCGACGCCGACTTCCTGGCCCTGGTAGGTGGTGCGCACGGTGGAGCGGAACGCGAAGTCGGTGGCCTCGGTGACCGGCAGCGCGTCCATGTCGGCGCGCACCGCCACCACCGGCCCCGGCTTGCCGCCGCGCAGGACGCCGACGACCCCGGTCTTCGCCACTCCGGTGCGCACCTCGAGCCCGAGCTTCCGCAGCTCGGCGGCGACGCGTTTGCCGGTCTCCACTTCCTGGTAGGAGAGCTCCGGGTGCTGGTGGATGTCGTGGCGGCAGGTGACGGCGAAAGGGCCGTGTTTCGCGGCGAGCTCGGGGAGACGGTCGGCGAGCCCCGCAGCGGCGAGCGGCGCCGCGACGGGGAGCGGCAGAAGCACGGCGAGCAGGCGGAGCGCGACGCGGGCTCGGAGCATTCGGTGGCCTCCCTGGCAACGGCCGCGCGTGCGGAGGAGGCGCCGCCGTGAGGGGCGCGATGTTACCAGCCTGAGACGAGCCGGCGTGCGGGTGCGGCCTCAGTGAGACCAGTCTTCCCACTCGTAGAGGTCGCCGGTCTCGAAGCCGGCCACCATCAGCCAGCCGTCCACCTCGTCGAGGCCGATGTCGACGCGCCCGCCGGAGACACCGGGGCTGCCGTCCGGGTTGGCGGGCTGATCCGCGGCGCGCTGCTCGTAGTCGACGTCGCGCATGACCGGGTACGGGCTGGGTGCACCGTCGCAGAAGTCGACGGCAGGAGAGTCGGGTCGGATGTGGAGATCCGAGGCGGGCGCGACGAAGAGCGGATTGGTCGTGCTGACGACGGTCGCCCAGGGCGGTAGGCCCGCCGTCGTGGAGACGATGAGGCAGCGCGCTTCGGAAATCGAGCTGCCGGCGGCCACCGAGATCGGGCCGTTGGGCCAGAAGATGCTGGAGCGGAGCGTCGCTCCCGAGTTGCCGAGCAGGTACAGCGGAATCGCATTCGGATTGCCTGCAGAGCCGTTGCCCGTCGCGGAGACGAACTCGACGAGCGCCGCGGCGTCGTCCAACCTGACCAGGATGCCGACCGTGTTGCCGAGAAACCCGACGGACTCCAGGCTCAGGTACGAGCCGATCGCCTGCGCCTCGAGGGCACTGTTCGAGTCGAGGGCGGCGCTGTTGCCTTCGATCTGCGTCTGGTAGAGGTAGAGCGACGCACCGGCGTCCACCATCGCCGCCGCTCCTTCGCGGCCATCGCTGAGAGCGTTGCCCTCGAGCGTCGAGCAGCCGTTGGTCGCGGGACCGCTCGGGTTGCACGCGCCGCTGCGCCGCAACATGGAGAGCTGCGCGAAATCGCCGGTCGCGAAGAGCCCGCCACCCGCGTGCGCCGCATGGTTGTTCCGTACGCGGGTGTTGAACAGGTAGACCTCCGAGCTTTCCGATCCGAACACGCCGCCGCCGCGGTCGGTCGCCACGTTCTGCTCGATGACCACACCTTGCGCGGCACCCAACGCCAGCACGAGCGAGTCGCCGGCCGCGGCAATCCCCGCGCCGTCGCGCGACTGGTTGTAAGCGACTGCAGAGCCATCGAAGAGCACCGTCTCGCAATCCCCGGCCGCGTAGATGCCGCCGCCCACCACCGCGGCCTGGTTCGGCGTCCCGATCCCGCCCACCGCGCCCGAGAGCTCGACCCGCGCGGTGCTCTCGCAGAAGATCCCGCCGCCGCCGCCGCCGGTCGTGTTGTTCCAGATGCGGCTGTCGACGTCGACGACGAGCCTCGCGTCGCCGGAGACGCGCACGCCGCCGTCGGCGTTGCTGCGCACGAAGCTCGCGGAAAGGGTCACCTGGTTGTTGCCCGTCACCAGGATGCCGCGTCTGCCGGAGCCCTCGACCGCAATCCGCCGCAAGGTGAGCAGCCCGCCGTTGGTGCCCGTCATCTCGATGACCGGATGATCGGCGGTGCCGTCGACCGCGGTGCGCGAGCTGGCGGTCGTGTCCGCGCAGTTGTCGTAGCCGCCCGCGATGGTGAGCGCCTCGGCTGTACTCCAGTTGATCAGCTGCACCCTCTCGTCGACGTAGCCGATGTTGCGCGCGAGGCGGATCTCGTCGGGGCCGGCATTGAAAAACGCGCTCAAGAGCGCCCCCTGGAGGCTGTCGTGCGTGCACGCCGAGTCGGAGACGGCGCCCACCTTGTAGAGGTCGGCCGCGGCCGGAAGGGAAACCAGCGAGCAGGTGAGCAGGAGGATCGGGGCGCGCATCGCGGAGTCTCCTCTTTCGACGCCGCTGGGGCGTCAGGGCATGCGTCGTTGTCGCTCGTTCACTCGACCAGGCGCACGTAGCTCACCGACCAGTCGTCAGGCGACGGCGAGACGAGTGGGTGCATGAGGCTCCTCCTCGGAAGTAGGTCTGGTCGGCGCTCTCCTAGTCGGCGGTCCGCCCAGCGCGTTACACCCCTGCAGGTTCCTCCTCCATGCCGCCGCCGCCCGGGATCCGAGCCGGCTCTGCTGGCATTCCACCCGGCTCCGCTAGGCTCACCGGCACAGCGCGGGCATGGACCACCTCGCCGACCCCCAACGCATCGGGCGCCTGCTCGCCGGTGACGAGCCCGCCGTCAGCGAGGTGCGCGGCTGGATCCGGATGGCCGCCACGCCCTACCGCGACCTCTGGCGCGGCGAGATCGACGACCTCGAGCAGGATGCGCTGCTCGAGCTCCTTGCCGCACTGCGCGCCGGCCGCTTCCGCGGCGACAGCCCCCTGCGGTCGTACGTGCGCATGCTGGTTCACCACCACTGCATCGACCGCCTGCGGGCGGCGAGGCGCCGACCCACGGTCGAGCTCGAAGGGCTCGACCCTCCGGCCCTCGAGGAGCCGCCGACGTCCCGTCTCGCCCGCGAGGAATCGGTGCGCATCGCGCTCGCCGTGCTGGCGCGCACCACAGCCGGATGCCGCGAGCTCTGGCGTCTCCTGCTCGCCGGCCGCAGCTACCGCGAGATGGCCGCCGAGCTGGGTGTCGAGGAGGGTGCGCTGCGGGTGCGCGTGTTGCGCTGCCGCCGCCGCGCGCTCCTCTTGCGCGACGAGCTGTCACAGGGCGCCGGTAACGCGGGCACTCGCCGAGCGACTTCGCCGAGGGAGGACGACCCGTGACCTGTGCCGAGATCTCTTCGCTGTTGCCCTGGCTCCTGAACGGAACGCTGTCGGAAGACGAGGCGGTTCGCGTGCGCGCGCACCTGCGTGAGTGCGCCGATTGCCGGCGCGAGCTCGTGGCGACGCGCGCCGGCGCCGAGCTATTCGGCACCCACCTCGCCGCCGCCGACCTGGTCGCCTACGGTTTCGGCCGACCACCAGCCGGTCTGCCACGCGCCGAGATCGAGACCCACCTCGACCTCTGCGCGGACTGCCGGCGTGAGCTGGCGCTCGTGCGGGAGGACGCCTCCGGCGTGGAGCCGGAGCCGGCTCCCGCCTCGAGCCCGGTCGAAGGGGCGCGGTCGCCGCTCCCCTTCGCTCCGCGGCACGCGGGGCAGCGGCAGCGGTGGCGCGCCGGCTTTGCGCTTGCCGCCGGGCTCGCGGCGGCCGCGCTCGCCGGCTACTGGTGGCCCCACCGAGTGGCCCCGCAACCAGCGGCCGACCTCGCCCTCGTCGAGCTGCAGCCGAGCGGCCACGTCCTCCGCGGCGGCGACGAGCAAGCGTCGGCGGTGAGCTCCACCAAGCCGCTGCTCTTGCTCCTCCTCACCGACGACGTGACTGCGTACGCCGCCTACCGTCTCGAGGTCCGCGGCGCCCGTGGCGAGCTCGTCTGGCACTCCGACACGGCGCGGCGTCAGGAGGCGGGCGACTTCCTCCTCCACCTCCCTGCAGGTGCCCTGCCCCCAGGGCGAGGCGAGGTCCGCCTGCTCGCGCGACACGAGGGGCGGTGGCGTCCTCTCGAGACCTACGCATTGCGCATCGTTCCGTAGGGGCCGCGCACCGCAGCGTCCGACCTACGTGCCGATGAGCACGAAGCCCGCCCAGTGCCGCGGGTGCCGCAGGTCCAACCGCCTGCCGTCCGCGAGCTCGAGCGGAGCGCGCCAGAGGTCGAGCTGCGCCTGGCGCAGCGCCTCCGCCTTCGACTCTCCCGCCGCCAGCCGGCGGTAGAAGCGCTCCATGAAGAGCGCGGTCACCTCGTCGTCGACCGGCCAGAGGCTTCCCACCACCGCACGTGCGCCGCCCCGTTGCAGTGCCCAGGTGAGCCCGAGCAGACCCTCGCCCGGCAGCGTCACCCCGCGCGCGCTGTCGCAGGCGGCGAGTGTGACGAGCTCCGCGCGCAGCGGCGGCCCTTCCACCAGCTCCCAGGCGTGAAGCCAGCCGCTGTCGCCGCCGGCGGGGCTCAGGAGCAGCGCCGAGCCGAGCGGCAGACGCTCGTCGAGGATCGCGTGCGCGCTGACGTGGAGGAGATCGGCACTCGCCGCCTCGCGCCGCCACGCGGCTTCGCTCGCCGCCGGCCCGGAGAGCACGCGCGTCGCGGGGAAGAACGCCGCGAGCGCCGTCGCTTCGCGCCGTCCGCCGCGCAGGGGCGCCAGCGAGCCCCCGTCCCCGGCGACGGGTGCACCCGGGCCTGACGCGGGATCGACGATCGCCAGCGGCCGCCACGGCCGCGGACGCGGCGGCCGCCGGCGGAGCTCGACCAGCACTCCCGCGGAGGCGATCTCCTGCAGCGGATGCGCGGCGACCAGCGGCTGCTCGGGGTTCGCCGGGTCGGGCAGGCCGGCGAACGGCAACGCCTGCAGCGGCGCGTCGGGAACGACGAGCAGGCTCGTGGCGCTCGCGATCTCCGCCATCGCCGGGGTGAGCAGGCTCGCGGAGAGCCGCGCCCCGAGCCGCTCGAGCTCGGCGGCGTCGCGGCGGCTGCCCGCCGCGTAGCGCCGCCGGAGCCGTTCGACGATCGGCGCCAGTCCCCTGCTGCCGAGCGGGAGCGCGTGCACGCGCAGCGGACCCTCGGCGGGGAGGGCGAAGAGGAGCCCGCGCTCCGCGCCGAGCGAATACGAGAGGAGCAGGCCGCCCGCCGAGAGCGCCCGCTGCGCTTCCGCGAGGCTCACCGACCGTGGGGCAGCCGACGGTGGCGCCGGAGGCGCGGAGTCCTCCCAGCGAGCGAGCGCCTCGTCGAGTCGGATGCGCGCGGCCGGCGCCCGAGAGTCGGAGGCCGGGAGGCGGGCGAGCGCCGCGTAGGCGGCGTCGAGGTCGGCGGCGAGCCGCAGGCGGCGCTGAACCTCTCGCGGCGGTCGCGCACCGCTCTCTCCGTGACCGGCCTCGGCGAGCATCGAGCGCAACGCCTGCGCTCGCGAGCGCTCGAGGGCCGCGAACGCATCCGCCGGCCGGCCGAGATCGACGAGCAGCTCGACCTGCTCGCGCGCGATCCAACCGACGCTCGCCCGGAATGGCACCGGCGCGAGCTCGCCGCCGCCGAGACGTGCCTCTTGCGCGGTCGCAGTCTCGAGCGCCTCGTCGACGAGGGCGAGCGCCCGCTCGGTCTCGCCCGCCCTCCGCTCGACACGCGCGAGCAGCGCCAGCCCCCGCGCGAGGTCGAGAGTGCCGGGCGAGACGGTCCGCCGCAGCCGGATCGCCTCACGCAGGTGCGCCCGCGCGCGCTCGACGTCGCCGCGGGCGAGCGCGATCTCGCCCAGCGTCTCGAGGTTCGTGGCCTCGAGATGGCCGCCGGCGCGGAACCGCCGCACGTTGGCGAGGGCGCGCTCGCACCAGGCGGTCGCCTCCGGCAGGTCGCGAGCGCCGAGCGCTGCCCGGCACGACCCGATCTCGCCGTAGGCGATGGCCGGGTTCTCCGGCTCGGTCTGGAGCGTTCCCTCGCGGTAACGGAGGAAGGCCGCACGCGCGCCGGCCCAGTCCTCGCGGCGAAGGCGGACCTCGCCGATCTGGAGCCACACCAAGCTCGCCTTGGCGCCTCCGGGAGTGACGCTCGCCATCGCCCTCTCGAGGTGCTCCTCGGCGCGCGGGAGGTCGCCGCGCACCGCCACCACGTCGGAGAGGTTGATCCACGCGGCGGGGTTGGCCGGCTCGAGCCGCAGCGACTCGCGGAAGTGCGATTCCGCCGCGCGCAGGTCGCGGCGGTAGAGCGCGACGTTGCCGAGACCGCTGTGGGCCCCGGCCGCCCCGTAGCTGCCGGGTGCGCTCCGCGCGTAGATCGCCAGCGCCTCTGCGTACGAGCGCTCGGCGGCCTCGAGGTCGATCTCGCGGCGGTAGACGTTGCCGAGCTGCACCAGCACCCAGGCGGCCGCGAGCTCCTCGTCCGGTCGCCCACGCCGCAGGGCGAGCGCCTCCTCGAGCAGCCGGATGCTCGCCGCGAGGGTTCCCACGTGGCGGCGCGCCAGCGCCTCCTCCACGAGCAGCTGCGCCCGCGCCGTGCCCGAGGCGACGGCGGCGCCGCGACGGAAGGCCTCCCCCGCGCGACCCCACTCCCCACGCCGCGCCAGGAGCTTGCCCAGCCACCGCCAGGCCCAGGGGCGATCGCGCCCGGGCAGTCGCGCCGCCAGCGTCGCCATCTCACTCTCGGCGGCATCGAGCTGGCCCGCGGCCAGGCGGTCGTGCGCCCGCTCGCACGCGGCCAGCGCCGAGGCATCGACCGCGGGCGGTCGCACGTCGATCCACCACCGCTCGTGTCCCGTATCGATCCGCAACGGGCGGCCGCGGCGGGAGACCAGGAGCGCGACGCCGCCGCGTCCACCCTGCAGGAGGTCGGCCTCCTCCACTTCCTCCCAGCTGCGAAAGCTGCCGCGGTCGACGACCCGCCCGCCGCTCCGCCGCTCCCACGCGCGCAGGCGATCCCCTGGGCGCAAGCCGGGGGCGCCCGTGAAGCGATCGACCGCGACGACCTCGAGCCCCGCCGGCTTCACGCCGCGCCCGCAGCCGCCGGCGAGCAGGACGAGCGCTCCGGCCGCGAGCGCCACGAAGGCAGCGCCGGCAAGGGGCACTCGAGGCGCGGGCGGGCGATTTGGCAGCACCGCTGGCATCCGGCTAAGCTGCATCCGGCAGACTGCAGGCTAGACTCAAGCGCGCTCGCGGCAGGCCCGCCGCGCCCACCACGCCCGCATCTTACCGGCGCGGGTCGGCCCTTCCGGGTCACCCGGACGCCGGCGACCAGCACGACAGAACGGCAGCGCATCGCGCCGCTCCGGCGGAACTCGGAGCGGACGGGGGCGACGGCCGGGCGGAGACGAGAAGGGAGACTCAGGTGAACCTCGGAGGCAAGAAGATCCTCGTCCTCGGCGGCTACGGCCTGGTGGGGATCGCCGTCTGCCGCGAGCTGCTCAAGCGCAAGCCGCGCGAGATCCAGATCCACAGCCTGCGCGAGAGCGAGGCCGAGCAGGCGCGAGCCGAGCTCGCCACCGAGGCCGAGCGGGCGGGAACGACGCTGTCGATCTCGTCGGGCGACCTCTTCGGCCTCGCCGAGGAGACCGACCGCCGCGCCGCCATCGCCGCCCAGATCGGCGCCCTCCGCGAGAGCCAGATCGACCGCTTCATGCTCTACCAGGTGCTCGCCGCGTCGCGGCCGGAGGTGGTGATCGACACCATGAACACCTCGACCGGCATCGCCTACCGCGACATCTACCGGGCCGCCGACCGCGTCTTCGTCGAGCTCGGCGAGGGGCTGGTCTCCGACGAGGGGGCAGAGGGGCTGCTCGAGGCGCTCTACATGCCGCGCCTCATCCGGCACATCCAGGTGCTCTACCGCGGCATGATGGACGCCGGCACGCGCACCTACGTCAAGGTCGGCACGTCGGGCACCGGCGGCATGGGACTCAACATCCCGTACACGCA
>Ga0075431_100001080_pt1 | contig 24384 bp, 21 predicted proteins | sample RhiMetdeltSRZDD5_FD_75297 | JGI IMG/M metagenome (GOLD analysis project Ga0075431, IMG submission 75297) | Populus rhizosphere microbial communities from Tennessee, USA - Rhizosphere MetaG P. deltoides SRZDD5 | ecosystem: Host-associated > Plants > Roots > Rhizosphere > Soil | place: USA... | reverse complement strand
TGCGGCTCGCCTCGGCGCTCGGCGAACCGCCGGTGGCCGCGCTGACTCGCGCCGAGCAAGCGGCGTTCGACGCCAAAGGATGCGGGATCGATTGGCGCACCGTCGAGACGCGTAAGCTGGCAGAGGAACCCGACGCGACCGAGAGCATCTATCGCGGCACCCTGTGCAACTGTCAGGCGCGGGCCCGCAGCGACGCGGCGGGGCGTGTTCTCAGGCTGCAGTTCCGCAGTGCCTGCTAATGACGGGCCGCCTGAAGGCGGCCCCTACGACAGGGAAGCCTCGTCGTACGACCAGATCCCGTATACGAGCCTCGCGTTTCCCCAGACCCATCCGGATCATCTCGCCGGCATCGCGCGGCTCTTTGCTCTGTCGCCGCCAGACGTCACTGCCTGCCGCGTGCTCGAGCTCGGCTGCGCCAGCGGCGGGAATCTCATTCCGATGGCGTTCAACCTGCGCGGCAGCGAGTTCGTCGGCATCGATCTCTCGCAGACGCAGGTCGAGGAGGGACGCCGCACGATTGCCGACTTCGGACTGCGCAACATCCGGATCGAACACGCCTCGATCGCGGACGTCGATGAGGGATGGGGCCAGTTCGACTACATCGTCTGTCACGGCGTGTTCTCGTGGGTCGAGCGCGAGGTGCAGGATCACATCCTCTCGATCGCCTCGCGGAACCTGACCGCGAATGGCGTCGCGTATGTGAGCTACAACACCTATCCCGGATGGCACATGCGGGAGATGGTGCGTCAGATGATGCGCTATCACGCGGCTCAGTTCAGCGATCCGCGAGAACAGGTCGAACAGTCGCGCGCGATCCTGACGTTCCTTGCCTCCGCGTCGGCTGGCACGGGGCCCTATCATGAGCTCTTGAACGGCGAAGTCGAGCGGCTGGGCCGATCGCCTGACTCGTACGTCTTTCACGAACATCTCGAGCGCACGAATCTTCCGCTCTATTTCCACGAATTCGTCGAGCGCGCGGAACGCGCCGGCCTGCTGTATCTGGCGGAGTCGGTCGTCAGCGAGATGCTCACGTCGCACTTCCCTCCGGCTGTCGCAACGACACTCGAGCGCATCAGCTCCGATCTGCTGCACCTCGAGCAGTACATGGACTTCGTTCGCAACCGGCAGTTCCGTCAAACGCTGCTCTGCCACGCCTCCTTGCGCCCGAGACGAGCCTTGAGCGCGGAGGTTCTTCGCGGCCTGCTGATGTCGTCGTCCGCCGGCACGACAGACTCCTCGCTCGATCTGACACCCGGCGTCCTCGTCACATTCACGAGCGGCGCGCGTCGAGCTCAGGTCGCCTCGCCGGCGAGCAAAGCGGCATTGGCGATTCTGAGAGAGCACTGGCCGTGCGCGATCGGCGTTGACGAGCTCATCGAGGGCGCACTCGACCGCGCCGCGCCGTTCATGGGCGCTGCACCCGTGAGCGAGACGAAGACAGCGCTGACCGAGGACCTGTTCGGCGCGGTGACTCACGGTCTGGTCTCGATCCACACACACCCGCCGCCATGCACGAATCGCCCGTCGAAGACACCGCTGGCGCACCCGGTGGTCGCGTACCAGGCCACGCGCGGCCCGCTGGTCGTGAACGCTCACCACGCGATGCACGAGCTCGATGCGCTGGCGCTCGATATCGTGAAGCTGTCCAACGGCACGCGAACCCGGGAAGACATGGCCGCGGCCCTCGCCAGCCGGCTCGACGCTGCACAGACGACGATCGATGCCGCGGTCGCCGACTTGACGCGAAGCGCGCTGTTTGTCGGTTAGAATCGACCGTCTCGACTCACCTTTCCATTTCGAACGGGGCCCTGCATGCGTACGAAGGACACGACCGTGGCTGTACTTCCCGAGCGCCTGACGGAGGCACTGATCCATCCCGCTTCCGCGCAGCTGGCAACGATCGTCGCGCTCACGGACGAGGGACCGCAGGTGCAGCTCGAACCCGGCGGGCCGTCGGTCGCCGCCCGGCTGGCCGTGCCCGTGACGCGCGAGCGAATCGACGCCGCCATTGCCGACTGCCAGCAGACGGTGGTGTTCTTCGAAAACGGCGACCGCTGCAGACCGATCATCGTCGGCTTCATCGAAGCAGTTCCCGCCCCGCAGCCAGCAGAGTCGCGGCCAGCCGGGTCGCAGCCGGTCATCGAGGCCGATGTCGACGGCAAGCGTGTGCGCGTGACGGCTCAGGACGAGATCGTGCTGCAGTGCGGCGGCGCGTCGGTCACTCTCCGCCGCAATGGACGCGTGCTCATCCGCGGCACGTATGTCGAGACGCGATCCGACGGGACCAACCGCATCAAGGGGGGGCAGGTTCAGATCAACTAGCCGCGACGTGTTGATGACGACCTCGGCGAGTCCACAGACCGTGGCTGAACCCTTTCCCGATCTCGTAGAAGAGAGCCTCGATGAGTCCGCTTTCCTGTGGAGCCGCTGGGAGACCGAGCTCGCCAGCCTGACCCGCAGCCTCGACGAAATCTATTCCTGGACCGAGGATCGATTGCACGGTGCGCTCGACGGCGTGCGCGCCGGCGGTCGTCGCGCCGTGGAGGTCGCCACCAGGGAACTCGGATCCGAGGAAACGGACAGAGTGACCGTTGGCACCGCGGTTCTCGGTTCCATCGCCGAACCGGGCGCGCCCGAAGCCATTGCGGCGGCGCTGAAGGACGCCGAGGGCAAGAGACTCGACGCAATCGTGCGCGGCCTCGAGTTACTCGGTTCCGATCAGGCGCTGCGCGCGTCGGCGTCAGTGCTCACGGCGCCGGGGCCGGCACGCGCCGGCGCGCTGTGCCGGCTGAAACTCTTTCGACGCGTCGCGCCCGGTGAGGAGATGGCGACGGCATTCCGATCGGACGTGCCCGAGGTGCAGATCGATGCGCTCCGCGCGGCGCGTCTGCTGCCACCGGAGTCCGCCGGCCGATGGATTGCCGCCGGACTGAACAGCGACAACCCGGAGGTCCGATACACCGCCGTCGAGAGTGGACTGGTGCTTCGGATCGATCAGGCGTGGGCCATGGCGACGCAGATGGCCACACAGCACACCCCGGCTGCCGCCCGCCATTTGAAGCTGCTGGCGATTTTCGGGACGGCAGAGGAGCAGGAGGCCGTGTACGCGGCGCTTCGCGTCCCCGAGCTGCAATCCGCGGCGATCTGGGCGCTCGGACATATCGGAAACGTTCGCGCCGCCGACGCCTGTATCTCCGGCATGCAGCACGAGGCGATCGCGCGGGCGTGTGGCGAGGCGTATTGCTGGATCACGGGCGCCGATCTCGAGCGAGACGCGCTACAGGTCAAAGAAACACCCGCTGACGCACCGGCATTCGAAGACGATGACCTCGACGCGAACCTGGTGCCGCCACCGGAAGCGCTGTGGCCGCTACCCGACCCTGAGTTGGTGAAACAACACTGGCTCGCGATTCGATCCGAGTGGGCGGCGAACGTGCGCCACATCCGTGGCAAGCCAGCCAATGGGGATACCCTGCTCTCGGTCATGGAGACAGGGCCCATGCTGCGCCGACCCGACCTGGCGCTCGAACTGCGCGTCAAGACACACGGGCGCTACGACGTGGAGCCGCGCGCGTTCACCGGACGACAACGACAGATGATGATGGTGAGCCGCGCGGCAGTAGCGGGACAGAGACGCTGATGCTGCAGCTCGAGAACCAGACGCCGTTCAAGGCCACCATCGCGCTGCTTCCCGATCGCTTCGCCATCGACACCCTGTACGTGATCGTCAAGGCGACGGTGACACTACGCCCTGGCCTGGCGCTTGCCGAAGAGCAGGTGCCGCTGACGATGGCCGACGAGTACCACGGCGATCCAGCAGCGTCGAGTCTGCGTCTGGCGTCGGAGATGCACATCGGCAAGGCCGGCACTGACGTGATTCTGAGTGGCAGCGCATGGGCACCGAAAGGCCGGCCCACGACTCGCATGCAGGTCGGGATGGCGGTGGCAGGGCGGCAGAAGGTGATGCTGGTCACCGGCGATCGCGTGTGGAAGAGCGGGCGGCCTTCCGAGCCGCAGCCATTCGAGTCCATTCCTCTCGTCTGGGAACGCGCGTTCGGTGGACTCCATCGTCGCGGCGAGACGGTGCTGGCCGACGAACGCAATCCGGTTGGATGCGGATTCTCCGGCGGACGATCCGCATCCGACATGGAAGGACTCGCCGTACCGAACCTCGAGGATGCGGCGGCGCCGCTGCAGCAGATCGGCCAGTCGCCAGCGCCCGCATGTCTGGCGCCGATCGCGCCGTCGTGGCTGCCTCGCCGGCAGTTCGCCGGCACCTACGACGAGCGGTGGCAGCGGGCCCGCGCCCCGTATCTCCCCGACGACTTCGATCCGCGCTTCTTTCAGTGTGCGTGTCCGGAATTCGCGTTCGATCGCTACCTGCAACCGGGCGAGCAGGTGCAGGTAGTCGGCACGCTTCCCGACGGTCCGATCGCATTCACGATACCCGAGTCGTATCTGAGCATCGCCGTCACCATCGAGGGTTCGATGCACAGGCCGGCGGCCAATCTCGAGACGCTGTTGATCGAGCCGGATAAGAACCGCGCCTGCTTCACGTGGCGCGCGTCGGTGCCGTGCGATCGGCGCGCCTTGAAAGTTCAGACCATCCTCGTCGGCCGGGCGGGTCGGTCGTGAGCGCGGTGATTGGGGCCACGCACGTGCTGTGCGCCATCGGGCGCGGTACCGATCAGGTGTGGGCCTCGGCGCGTGCCGGCATCGCGCGCATCGGCAACTCGCACGTGATGGACAAGTTCTTCGAGCCGATCCAGATGGGCCTGGTTCCCGAGGACGGACTGGGCGCGCTCACGCCGGAGATCGAGGAGCTGCCGCTGCCCTCCCGCGCGCGGCGCATGCTGCGGCTGGCAGCGCCGTCGTTCCAGGCGGTGGGCGGCGACCTCGGGAGGCCGGTGCCCGTCTTCGTCGGGCTGCCGGCACTCACGCCGGCCGAGGCTCCGTGGATCGTGCACGTGCCGGCCTACCTGCAAAAACTCACCAACGTGCCGATCGACGTGCAGCGCAGCGCGATCGTGCCGCACGGACGGGCGGCCGGCTTGATGGCGCTCGAACTGGCGATGAACGCGGTGACGACGGACCCATCGGCCACGGTCATCGTCGGCGGAGTGGACACGTTTCTGGATCTGCGTCTGCTCGCGATGCTGGACCAGGAAGAGCGGATCCTCGGTCCGCGGGTGATGGACGGCTTCATTCCCGGCGAGGGCGCGGCGTTCTTCGTCCTGTCGGGCAACGCCGCACCTGGCGCAGGGTCTGGGGTCGTCGTTCATGGCGTCGCCTCGGCGATGGACGAAGGCCATCGCTACGGAACGGCGCCGGCCAGGGGCGAAGGTCTTGCCCTGGCGCTCAATCAACTCCGTCAACGCGCCGGTCAGCTCTCAGGTCCGATCGGGACGACGTTCGCGGGCTTCAATGGCGAGAACTTCGACGCCAAGATGTGGGGCATTGCGCGGCTGCGGCACAACGACTTCTTCTCGCCGGCGATGGTAATCGAGCATCCAGCCGACAAGTACGGCGATGCTGGTGCCGCGACGGGTGCGATGCTGCTGGCACTCGCGGCGAAGTCGCTGTCGAATGGCGCCCGTCAGGGACCTGCGCTGGTGTGGGCCGCGTCCGACCGCGAGCCACGCGCCTGCGCCGTCATGTCGGTTGCGCAGTCGTGATCTTCAGGTGAGGGTAGACACATGCCGGTGACCGTGTTCGCGAACTCGAGAGGCGTCGCCCACAAAGGCAGTGGCGGCATGAGCCCGGTGTTTCCCGACGTGTGCAAGACGCCGACGCCTGGTGGTCCTGTTCCGATTCCGTATCCCAACATCGGCAAGTCGTCCGATACGTCCTCCGGGCCCACGTCGGTGAAGAACGACGGGCAGATGCCGATGACGAAGGACGCCAACTACATGATGTCCACCGGGGATGAAGCCGGCTCGGCGCTCGGCGTGATGAGCAACAAGGTGAAGGGCAAGTGCGAGTACATGCTGTACTCGTTCGACGTGAAGTACGAAGGAAAGAACGTCTGTCGTTTAGGCGATCCGCTGTTCCACAACGACAAGAACATCGTGGGCTAGGTTACATTTCCCATCATCCTGCCCACTCTTCCGGGGCCAGCCAGGTGAGTGTGCCGATCCCGCTTCGCTCCACCTGTTCCTTCACGTGCTCGTGCACCAATACAGCCGTGACGTTCTCGGCCAGTCGAAACATCAAGAGTGCTCTTGCTTTCGATTCGTCGATCGACAATGAGTGGAAGTCGGTCGAAATCATCCTTTCTGGCGTGTCCGGATTGATTTCCGACTTTCCCAGGTCCGCAGCGGCAACTCGTCCGACGATGTTGACGGCCAGATAGTGGTCGGCGGCAGGTGGATTGGGGCCCTGCGCTGATTCAAGCGCCGTTTCGTAGGTCTGAAGGTTGTCGATGCCGGCTCCTTGCAGTGCCCGCACCAACCGGCGCGTCATCAGCGGAATGGGATTCCAATACAGCTCCGCGTAGACATTCGGGATGTCTGACTCTTCGGTTTCCGTTCGAACGCCAATAGGTACGGGCGGCGGCTGAAGTTCTTCGCTCCGGTTTTGACTCGAGAATACCAATCCAGCTTCCCAACGCTTGTCGTTCGCCGGATAGCCAACCTGGAGGCGATAGTACTCAGCCTCGATCGGGGGCAGGCATTTCAACACGAAGTATTTCGGCATGATGTGGTTCGGTCAGGTCCGCCGCACCTATTTCTTCTCCATCCACGCCAACACCCACTTGGAGGTGTAAATGTTCTTTGCGGTAACTGACTGGCTCTTGACGTACTTCTTGAAGAAGTTGGCGCTCACCACCAAACGGCTCACGATTCCGTATGGGGGCCCGACGAGGCTGGCGCTGGCGCCGTCCGGCCGCTCGGCATCCTCGCACTTCTTGCACTTCGTCTTCGGATCGGTCGAGCGATCGTACATCGCGGCGTAGGCCTCCGCGATCTTCTTGAGATACGTCGCCACTTCGTCGCTGTACGACTTGTGGCGATCATGGAACAGCCCGCCAGCCGAATCCATCGCCGCCTTCACGTACGCCCATTTGGGATTGTTGTCGTCGATGTGGTAGTTCGTGCCGGCGAGCAGGAAGACAGGCCGTGCAGATGTCGTCGCGGCAGTCGCGGCGGCGCCTGGTTGAGGGCCTTCTTCCTCGACCGGATCGATGTAGTTCTGTCGCCACTCGTCTGGTCCGAGGTCGAGCGTCCTGGCCCACGTTTCCTCTTGCTCGTTGGAAAGAGTCGTGTGCTTGTTGCCCCCGCTTTTCCAGATCCCGACACCACCCGCTCCGGCGCCGACGGCATAGTTGCCGGGCAGCCACACACCGTTCTGACCGCCGTTCACGTTGTACGCGACGTTGCCCCAGACCTTCGCGCCGGGGACTGCCGCCGGATCAGGCCCGCCGCTGCTGCGAAAGTCCTGGCTTTCGCCGTCCTTGCACATGTACTTCAGGATCGGATTCCCTTTGAGCGCTTCCTGCGCCGGGACCAGATGGTGAGCCGCACAGGTGAGCGGGTAGGGCAACGGTTTCTTGCCATTGATCGTGATGGTCTGCCCCTTGACCTTGATCAAGACGCAGAGCAACGGCGGCTTACCCCTTCGCGGATCCGGCTCGACGGTGCACTGGGTGAAATCTCCCCCGAGGGGCGGCTTCGACGTATGAACGCCCTTGCCAGCCGACAAGTTGTCGCCGAGCTTCGTTCCGATTCCGCCGAGCTCGTTCTTCTCGGACGGGTTTGGCTTCTCATGCGAGAACGGACAGTCTGCCTCGCTGTCCTGGCCAGGAATGGCCACGCTCACCAACTCACCGAGTTCCACGCGTCATCCTTCGTGACTGAGATTGCCCCCGGGCTGCCGGCACACCATGCGCACGGCTAGTTCTGCATCACCTTGCTTCCCTTGACGATGACGTCGCTCGATGCCTTCACGTTGATCTTTCCGCTGCCCTGGATGGTGATGTCTTTGCCCTTGATGGTGATCGTGCCGTCTTTCTTCATGGTGATACTGGCAGAGCCCGTCGTCAGCGTGATCGAGTCGCCCGCATCGACGATGAGCTTCTTGGCGACATTGAGCGAATCGTCTTGTCCGATCTCGGCCTTGCGATTCTTTCCGATCGAGATCGTTTCGTCCTTCGCCACTTCGTCAGTACGGCTGTCGCCAACGGTGATCGATTCTTTCTTGTCGATCGTCAGCAGCTTGTTGCCGCTGATGCTGATCGTCTGATCTTTCCCGATGCTGATGCTCTCGTTTCCACTGACGCCTTCAGTCCGGTTCTTGCCAATGGTGATCGATTCGTCCTTGGCGACGTTCTCGCTGCGGTTGCCGGAGATGGTGATCGTTTCGTTCTTGTCGACCGTCTCGGTCCTGTTGCCGTGAACGGTGATGGTCTCGTTGTTGTCGACGGTCTCCGTGCGATCGTGCTTGACGTGCGTCGTCTCGTCATTGTCGATCGTCTTGGTGCGGTCGTGCCCCACCCAGTGGGTCTCGTCGTTCTCGACCTCGATGTCCTGGTTCTTCTCGGCGTGGATGAACAGCTGCTCCGAGCCCTTGAGATCCTCGAAGCGGATCTCGTTGAAGTTGTCCGGCCCGCCGCCTTTGCTGCTGCGGCTCTTGATGCCGGTCTGCGTCATGTTCGCCGGCAGCGCGTACGGCGGCATCTGCTCGGCGTTGTAGACACGGCCGGTGATGATCGGCTGATCGGGGTCGCCCTCGAGGAAGTCGACGACGACCTCCTGGCCGATGCGCGGGATGGCGATGCCGCCCCAGGCCGTGCCGGCCCACGGTTGTGACACGCGGATCCAGCACGAGCTGTTCTCGTTCTTCTGGCCCAGACGGTCCCAGTGGAACTGCACCTTCACACGACCGTACTTGTCGGTGTAGATCTCGTCGCCGCCCGGGCCGACGACTACCGCGGTCTGCGGTCCCTGCACCGACGGCTTCGGCGTCATCCGCTTCGGCCGGAACTGCTCCTTGCTCGCCATCGCGACGACGCTGCACGAATACTCGGCGCCGCCGCGTTCCGGCATGGCTTCGTAGTCGCTGAACTCGAGATCGTAGGTCGCGCTGACCACCAGATGCTCGGCGTTCTGATCCTCGCGCGGGTGCTTGTCGAGATTGAACAGCGAGCCGACGCTCAGGGTTTTGACGTTGGACGCCGCGTGCGCCAGCTCGAACTGCGCCGCGAATTCGTCGATGCGGACCGCCGCCGCCGCTTCGCCGTCGCCCTTCTGGAGATACTCGCCCGGATAGTCGTACATCTCGTAGTCGCTCGGCGTGTACTGGCGCACCACGGCCTTCTGCGTCTTCAGCTCGACGTTGGGCCGCTCGAAGTCGTAGTCGTCGTGTACGAAGACGCCGGGCTGGATCTCGCGAGTCAGGGTCCAGGTCTTGATGTGCTCGATGTCCTCTCGCGCCAGATCCTCGGCCGCGATGAACGGCACGGGGTCGCCCTGACAGGCCTCGTGCGCGCTGTAGGAATCGGCCAGCACCATCGTGTGCTGGCCGTCCTCGTGCGTGAAATAGAAGTAGATGCCCTCGTGTTCGAGGAGCCGGCAGACGAAGTTCAGATCGGTCTCGCGGTACTGGACACAGTAGTTCCACTTGGCGTACGAGCCGGTCAGTTCGTCTTTGATTTTCGATGTCGGATGATCCGCAAAAACCTTCTTGACGATATCCGGAACGGTCATCTCCTGAAAGATGCGGCAGTCCGACGTGCGGCTGAGGAACCAGAGCCACGGATGCACGGTGGCGTGGTAGCGCCGATACCTGCCGTGCGTGCCGCCCTGCGAGAAGCGTGTGACGTAGCCGTTGAAATGGCGCGGGCTGTCGTCCTGCAGCGCGACCGTGATGGTGACGATCTTGCCCAGGATCTGATCGAGGTTGATGTCGCTCTTGAGGCTGAGCAGATCCAGCTGATACTCGCTGACCCGGCTCAACTCCTCCCGTCCGTGCATGGTATGGAACAGCAGCACGTCGGGGCCGAGTGGGGTCGTGATCTCCATCGCCCTAGCCATGCTGCGATTCCTCCACGGCGCCAGCGGTCAGCGCGTCAGTGCGCGGCTTGACCGCCCGGACCACGAGGCCGGCGACCGGCAGTCCGGCTTCCATTCTCAGGTCGCCGCGCCCGATGTGGGGGCTGAGGCCGGCGCTCTCGAGCAGCCGCCGGAGATATTCGGCGCCGTGCGTGTAGCGACCGTGGTGACGAATGCGGTAGGACTGCACCAGATCGGGATCTGTCTCCTCCTCCACCGTGAACACCAGCAGCCCTCCCGGCCGCAGCGCCGCGGCAGCGCCCGCCGCCACCGCTTCGAGCCCGCCAAAGTAGACCAGTGTGTCGGCCGTCACGATCACGTCGAACCGCTCGTGATGGCGGGCGAGGTATTCGGTCAATTCCGCTTGAATCAGCTCGGTGTAGACGCCCTTCTCCTCGGCGTGCTTCAGCATCCCGACCGAGAGATCGACGCCGACGAGCTGTTTCGCATACGGGGCGAACAGCGGTCCGCAGAGTCCGGTCCCGCACCCGATGTCCAGCACGTCGAGCGTACGATCCGGCGCGACACCAGCCTCGGCCAGCGAATCGGCGACGAGCGACGGCGCCCGGTAATTGAGTCGCGCCAGCTTGGCCTCGAAGCTCCCGGCGAAGCTGTCGAAGACGTCCTGCACGTACTTGTCCGATGCGCGCGCCGGCACATCGCGTCCGGAACAGGCGGCGAGGGTGTGAACGGCAATCGAGCTGTCGGGTTCGTCTTTCAGCCACTCCTCACACACGACAATGGCCCGGTCGAACTGGCCGAGGGTGCAATAGGCCAGCGCCAGTGCCCGGCGCGCTTCCGGGTAGTGGGGCTTGAGCGTGAGCGCACGGCAGTAGCACTGGACGGCTTCCTCGGAGCGGTTCGTCGAACTGAGTACCACCGCGAGGTTGTGATACGCGTCGGCGTGCTTGGCGTCGAGCTCGATCGACCGCCGATAGGCAGTCTCGGCGCCGGCCAGGTCGCCGCGCACTTTGAGCAGCACGCCAAGATTGCCATGCGCACGCGCGTGCGACGGCTTCAGCGCAATCGCGCGCTCATAGGATGCAATCGCGCCCTCGAGATCGCCCGCGTCCTGGCGAACGACGCCGAGATTGCTGTGCCAGTCGGCTTGTTCCGGCGCGAGCTCGAGACTTCGCGCGATCAGTTTCAGACCTTCCTCGGTTCTCCCGCCTTCGTGCGCCAGCACTCCAAGGTAATGCAGCGCATCGGGATAGTCGGGTGCCACCGCCAGAATCTTGCGGCACACTTCTTCGCCTTCGTCGAGCTCGCCGTTCTGCAGACAGCGCATGACGAACACGATCGCCTCGGGCAGCGAGACGGCCTTCGGCACCGGCTCGGACGCAGGAGTGTCAGTCGAACGCATAGTCGAAATCACCGTTGGCGACACCCAGACGCACGCCGTTCAGCGTGACGCCCGACATCGTCCGGGTGAGGAATTCCCGGCTGATTGCCGGAAGCACCGTGTTGGTCAGGATGGCGTCGATCATACGTCCGCCGCTCTCGACTTCGGTGCACCGGCCGACAATCAGCTTCACCGCATCGTCACCATAGGTGAACGGGATCTTGTGATGCTCGGTGATCCGCCTGGCAATGCGCTTCAACTGCAGCCGGACGATGTTGGCGAGCATGACGTCGCTGAGCGGGTAGTACGGGATGACGACCAGGCGGCCGAGCAGCGCCGCCGGGAACACTTTGAGCAGCGGCTCGCGCAGTGCCTTGCTGATCGCATCCGGTTCGGGCATCAGCTCCGGATCGCGCGTCATCGACATGATCAGATCGGTGCCGACGTTCGACGTGAGCAGGATGATGGTGTTGCGGAAATCGATGTCGCGCCCCTCGCCGTCTTCCATCCATCCCTTGTCGAACACCTGGAAGAACAGCTCGTGCACGTCGGAATGGGCCTTCTCGACCTCGTCGAGCAGCACGACGCTATAAGGTCGCCGCCGCACGGCTTCGGTCAGCACGCCGCCCTCGCCGTAACCGACATATCCAGGCGGTGAGCCCTTGAGCGTGGAAACGGTGTGCGCCTCCTGGAATTCGCTCATGTTGATCGTGATCACGTTCTGCTCGCCGCCATACAGCGCCTCGGCAAGCGTGAGCGCCGTCTCGGTTTTGCCGACACCGGACGGACCGCACAACATGAACACGCCGATCGGCTTGTTCGGGTTGTCCAATTTCGCGCGAGACGTCTGGATACGACGGGCAATCTGCTCCAGCCCGTGGCGCTGTCCGATGACGCGATGATTGAGCGTCTCGGCAAGATTGAGCACCGTCTCGATCTCGTTCTTGACCATCCGGCCGACCGGGACACCGGTCCAGTCCTGTACGACCGACGCTACGGCCTGCTCGTCGACACTCGGCAGGATCAGCGGTGACTCGCCTTGCAGCGCAGTCAGTTTCGTCTGCAGCTCGCCGAGCTCGCCGAGCAGCTTCTCGCGATCCTCGGCCGTCACCTGAGTCGCGGAGGCGGGAGGATCGACGACCGCGACGCCGGCCGCGTCCTTCTGTACCTGCGCCGCACGCTCCAGATCGCTGCCCGTGCCCTCGACTTTCTCGCTGCCCTTTCGCAGCGACGCACGGATCGCCAGGATCCGATCGACGATCTCCTTCTCGCTTTTCCAGCGCTGGTCCAATTCACTCCGGCGCTGTTCGCTCGCGGCGAGCTTTTCACTCGCCGTTCGCTTGCGCTCGTCGACCTTCATCCCCACCGCTTCTTCGCGGCCGATGATCTCGATCTCGGTTTGCAGGGACTCGATGGTGCGCAGGCAGTCATCGAGCTGCGCCGGCAAGGCGTGCTGACTGATGGCGACGCGCGCGCAGGTCGTATCGAGCAGGCTGACCGCCTTGTCAGGCAGCTGGCGCGCCGGAATGTAGCGGTGTGACAGACGCACCGCCGCTTCGAGCGCTTCGTCCAGAACCTGAACGCGATGGTGCTTCTCGAGGACGGACGTCACGCCACGAACCATGAGGATGGCCTTCTCCTCGCTCGGTTCGGCGATCTGCACTACCTGGAAGCGGCGCGTCAGCGCCGGATCCTTCTCGATGTGCTTCTTGTACTCGGCCCAGGTCGTGGCAGCGATGGTCCGCAGCGTCCCACGCGCCAGCGCCGGCTTCAGCAGGTTGGCGGCGTCGCCCGTACCCGCGGCGCCGCCCGCGCCGATCAACGTGTGTGCCTCGTCCACGAACAGGATGATGGGCTTCGGCGAGGCTTGCACTTCGTCGATCACCTGACGCAAGCGCTGCTCGAACTCACCCTTCATGCTGGCGCCAGCCTGCAGCAGCCCGATGTCGAGCGAGAGAAGCGAGACCTCCTGCAGCGACGGCGGAACATCGCCGCGCGCCAGCCGGATCGCGAAGCCCTCGACGACGGCGGTCTTGCCGACGCCGGCCTCGCCGGTCAGGATCGGATTGTTCTGCCGGCGGCGCATGAGGATGTCGACGATCTGACGGATCTCCTCGTCGCGTCCGGTCACCGGATCGATCTGGCCCTTGCGGGCGCGCTCCGTCAGGTCGGTGGCGTATTTCTTCAGCGCCTCCTGCTTCCCCATCTGCGCCGGAGCCATGGCGCCACTGGCCTCGCCGGGGGCGGCCATCGAGGATCCATCGGTCGCCGACAGCGCGTCCTCGGCCGACCCCTTGACGATCTTCGGAAGCTCCTCGGTCAACGTGTCCGGCTTGATCAGGTCGAACTGTTTCGAGATGGCCGACAGCGCGTTGCGCAGAGACGGGGTCTTGATCATTCCCACCATCAGGTAGCCCGTGCGCACCTGCGAGTCGCCGTACATGAGGGTCGCGTAGACCCACCCGCGCTCGACGGCGTTCTCGACGTGCGCGGAGAGATCCGAGATCGACGTCGCGCCGCGCGGCAGGCGATCCAATGCCTCGGTGATGTCCTTGGCCAGCCGCGATGGATCCAGCTCGAAGCGCTTGACGATCCGGTGAATGTCCGAATCCGGCGTCTGCAGCATCTGCTGCAGCCAGTGCACGAGCTCGACGTACGGGTTGCCGCGCAACTTGCAGAACACGGTCGCGCCTTCGATCGCCTTGTACGCCAGGCTGTTGAGTTTGCCGAACAATGCCGCTCGATTGATTTCGCTCATCTGGATCCGACTCCCGCGCCGGCTGCAAACGCTTCCGCGTTGAAGCAGAGATCACCGGCGTCTGTCGCCGCCTGGCGATGGCCAAGCCACGACGTCCATCCCAATCGTCCACTTTGACCAAGTCTGAGCGGCGGCACTTCGTCTTTGCGGAGTACCAGCCGCACATCCCAGTCGAACTCGTAGCAGAGATACAAGCGCACCCAGTCCACCATCTTCTGAATCAACGTGCCGCCAGGCAGAAACGCCTCGTATTGCCCGAGCGACAGCGGTCCGACGTGCAGGCGGAACTTGCTCTGGCGATCCCAGACCCGTCCTCCCGCAACCGCCGCAGAGCCCAGCGTCGCGCCGTCACGGCCCAAACGCGTGCGTTCGCGCGTCTCGAGCGTCATCCAGTGGCCGACGAACTCCTCGACCTGCACCGGGACACCGCAGAAGTGCTGCAGGATCGCCCGCAAGCCCTCGGCATTCCGCGTGTGACGGATCAGCGCGCCGGCGTGAAAGAACTTGGCGAGATCCGGAAGCGCATCGCGCTCGCGAAAGGCCGCTGGCGACAGGCCGAGGAACGCGCCAATATACGACGCGAAGCGATCCTCTGCCGGCCGATCGTGATTCACGTGCGGCTGCGCCTGCGCCCAGGCCCGATAGAACAACGTCACGAAGCGGTGGTGGAGGACGTCGAGGAAGCGGCTCAGCGTCGGATCGCTGGCGTGGCGCATCCGCTCGCGCGCGTACTCGGTGATGTGCAGCGGCAGCGGTCCATTCGGACCGAACAGCCCGAACAGCCGCACCTGCAGCCGTGGACGGCCGCTTGCGGTGGAGAACGAGGACAGCGGCGCTGGCGCGAACGCCAGCTCCGGCTCCTGGCCGAAGCGGACGGCTTCATCGGCCGGCCGGCGGGCGTGACCCCAGCGCGGTTTCGAGTCGAACAGACACTCGAGCTGCCGCAGCGCCTGGTAGAAATCGAAGGCGTGCGGCGACTCGGCGAGCCGGCTGAAAAAGGCTAGAGTGTCTGTCTCGCGCCCCACTGCGGCACCCAGCGATGGATTTCGCCCCGGCCAAGCGATCGCAGGGCGGTCTCGGTGAACGAGTTGATCGACACGTAACGGCTGAAGAAGTGTGCCAGCACCGACCCGAGGAGAAACGCGCTGCCGCCTTCGAAGGCGAGCTCATCGACCTCCACGGTGACCGAGAGGCCGCGGCCGAACGCGAGCTGCGGCGCAGCCGGGCGGCGGTCCTCGGCGCCGCTGCCCTGCATCAGCGTCGGCACCCGTCTGACCACGGGGTTCACGCGCACGGAGCGGATGCTGTCGATCTGCTTTCTCGCACTGACGTCGCTGCTCGACGCGTAGAGCTCCAGGAGATCGCGGAGCGCGCCGGCGCCCTCGTGCTCGCTGACGTTCACGAGCGAGAGGTAATTGAGCGACAGGTGGCTGATCGCCCGCCACGACACCGCCCCGTCGGCGAGCGGCGCATACGGACGGCTCGGGCCGGCAATCACGCGAATCGTCGTGACCGGCGCCGCGACGTCGAGCGTGAAGTCGCTCTTGCCGATGCCCACCGGCATCTGCAGCACGAGATCGCGATTCGTGCACAGCGTCTGTATGGAGAGTTGGCGCAGATCGCCGCTGAACGGCGCGTGGGCAGCGTCGACGAGCCCGAGAAACACTTCGCTGCCGATGTAGCTGGAGCGAACGCCGCGCCGCTTCCGCTCGGCGGTGACCAGACGCGGCTCGCGCCTCGTGGTGAAGTAGGCGGAATGGCGGTGTTCCTCGTCCGCGCTGTACGCCGCGTAGAACGGACGAAACTCCTGCTCGCTGCCGGCGCCAACGCCGTGACCGATGACCTCGGTCACCTCGTAGACCTCGAAGTCCATCGGACGCGTGCGATCCGGGACGACGTGGTACTCATAGGCGCCGTCGGAGACGTGTATGCGATCTGCGCGCCTCGAAAACAGATTGACGGCGGGCGTGCAGAACAGGGCCACGTTCGAGGCGTCGACGACTTTCTCCAGATTCGGATCGCCGCGGCCGAGCAGAATCACCAGTTCGAGCTCTGTCGCGTCGATGCGCGAGAGCACACGCCGCAGTCCTGACAGCTCGACAAACCGGAACCGGTGCGGGAACGAAAAGTATTCCTGGAGCAGACGGTATCCCTGGAACGACCGCAGCGTCACCGGCAGCATCGCCTCGCGGTCGTTGAACCCGAGCGGCTGAATCGATGCCGCCGGCAGCAGCTCGTGCGAGCGCGAGGCGTCGCGGCCGGACACGACGAGCGTGCCGAGTCCGGCGGCCAGACTGAGCTCGTACAGTCCGTTGGCGACGTCGCTGCGGCCGGTGAGATACAGCGCCAGACGGTCAACCGCCGTCTGTGAAAACTTCACCCCCGCGGTCGTGCGGAGACGAATGCGAACGCCGCCCTTGATTCGCTGTCCGATGGGCAGCGACGTCAGCGGCAGATCGGGCGCGTACGAGAAGTAGCTCGCCGACACGATCTCGATCGGCCACAACGTCAGGTCCTGCGACGTTCGGAATTCGCACTCGGTCGGATCGTCCGCGCCCTTCACGCCGCGCATCGTCGTGCCGCGCGGCACGGTGACGCCCTTGGCCAGGCCCGGCTCGTTGGCGTCAGGCGTGAACTGCGCCACGAGCATCGACGGCGTCGGCGCCAGATAGTGGGGATAGATCGTCTCGAGCAGCGCCTGTGTAAACCGCGGAAACTCGGCGTCCAGCTTCAGGTGGACGCGCGCCGCGAGAAACCCGACGCCCTCGATCAGCCGCTCGACGTAGGGATCGGTGACCTCGAGGCCGTTCATCCCGAGCCGTGCGGCGATCTTCGGGAACTCTTCCGCGAACTCCGCGCCCATTTCACGCAGATGCTGCAGCTCGATGTTGTAGTACTGCAGCAGCCGCGGATCCATCAGCTGACTCGCGACGGCGCCAGATCGGAGATCTGCACCTTTCCGGTCTCGAGGTCGATCTCGGTCCGGACCAGCAGCTCGAGGGGAACCGGCTGCGCCCAGAGCTGCCCATGAATCTGCACGGCGATCACGTTGTGGCGATCGAGATCGGCCAGCTCGACGAGCGCCTTGACGACCAGCGACTCCGCCAGAATCCGCGGCTCGAAGTCGATAATCGCGTTCCGGATATCGCGTTCGATATCCTCGACCTCGAGCGCCGACGCGGTCTGGCCGGCATGGGCCGGCAGGCCGAAGTTGATCACCGAGCGGCGGGCATGGGGAAAACGCGCCAGGCTGTTGCCCCGCTCGAACCGGGTGGCATTGAACAGCCACGCCAGGTCGCGCAACACGGCCTGACGCAGGCGGCTCTTCGACATGACCCGGTGCTCGCGGAGCTCCTGCGTCTTGTCAGGCTCCTCGTCGGTGAGGCGATCGAGCAGCGCCGGCTGCAGCCGCTCCTGCGGCGTGAGCTGCTCGGCCATGATCAGGCACCGGAACTGGCGCCCGCGCCGCTGCGGACGACGAGCGAGCGAAGCTCCATCAGCGGCAGCTCCACCGCATCGGTGGCGAGGATGCGCTGACCGAGACCGTAGTGCGTATCGTCGGCGACCTGCCGCCACTCGGTCTTGCGCGCCAGCACGATCAGCCCGTCCTCGGCATGTTCGGAGCCGGGGTATCGCGTCGGGATGAGTCCGACCAGCTCGCCGCCATTCTCGAACTGGAACTGCGCCGGCATCCACACCATGTCGCGCAGATCCTCGGGCTCTTCGACCGTCACCGACGCGAGCCGCGCGAACGGCACCCAGTAGTACTTCCCGTTGATCACCGCCTCGAGCACGGGACCGAGCCTGGAGTCGGCGTCGGCAATCCACTCGAACGGCTGTCCATTGATCTCGCCGGCGGATGTCTCGGCGTCCTCGAACGCACGGGCGCGAAGCTCCGCCGATCGATTCGTGTCGCCGCGGCCGGCCACGAGCAGCGACTCAATCAGCAGCGCCAGCCACTGCTCGGGCTCGCCGAACACCATCGGCGCCTTCCGGCCCTCGAAGACGTCGCGCCGGATCGCCTCGCAGCGGACGGCCTCGCCGTACATCTGCGCCATCGACAACGCGCTCGCGTCGAGCTCGGTGGCGACCTTCAATTGGTTGAGCGCGCGCTCCCATTCGCCGCGCACGCACAGCAGCTGAAACAGAAAGATCCGCAGCTTGGCGTCGCCCGGCTTGGCGCGCACCTGCTCCTGCAGCAGCTTCAGCGCCGCCGCGGGATCGCCGTTTTTCAGACTGAGGGCGGCGGCATCGACGGTACTCATGGCCTATGCGTCTCCCCACTGGTCCGTGTACATCATGCTGCCCTGCGCCTGCCCATCTTTCCCTTGCGGCGTGTACTCCACGGTGATCTTGTTGAACGAGAAGGTGACGTGCTCGTAGAGCGCGGTGGGGTCTTCCTGCTTACCGGTCTCGATGGTCAACGAAGTGACCCGACCCTGCTCGATCGTCACTTTGAGAAATTCGAGCTGCGTCTTGCCGGCCTTGCGCTGCGTGAGCACCGCCTTGGTGATCATTTCGTTGCTGCGCAGCGCCGACATCAGCGGGGTCGACGCGCTGTCCACCCGCTTGACGATTTTCAAGTCGCGAACATTGGCCTTGCCCTTGGCGACGCCTCCGCCAAGCGACGACTGCGACTCCATCCCCCACGACCAGCTCACCACGTCGATCTCCTTGGCGTGCTGCTGGTCGGACGACTCGCCCTTGATGGCGCCGGACTTGGCGCCCTTGACCGACAAGAAGATATCGGAGGCGCCGGGGCCTGCCGTCGTGTAAGCCTGTGCCACGTGGTTATGTCCCTGTCAACACGTCCAGCGCTTTCCGAACGAGCGAAGGCCTGCCGGCTCGGGCAGGCCTTCCGGGCGCTAGCCCTCTTTGTTCTGCTTGACGTCGTACTTGAAGAACAAGCCGGCATCGAGCGTGCCGTCTTCCTTCTGCGGCTTGTACTCGAGGATGATCTTCGAGAACGCCATCGAGACACTTTCCATCGGGTGCTCGCTGCTGCCGGAGGGCTGAACGCTGGTAATCAGGATGTCGTTCATCTTGATGATCAGATACTCCTGCTGCCCCTTCCCCGCCTTGCGCGAGACCAGCGTGCCTTCCTTGATGTGCTCACCCGTGGCACATTTGGTCATCAGCACGGGCGATGCCTTGTCGAGCGCATGCATGATGCTGATATCGCTGAAGCTCGCCTTGCCCGCACCGGCGCCGCCGCCGTAGCTCGCGGTGCCCGTCTGCGACACACCGAACGACCACGAGAGCACATCGATCTCACCCGGGTGCTTCGAGTCTTTCGATTCCCCCTTGATGTCCCCCAGTTTCAAGAACACGTCAACTGCCATCGTCCGCTCCTCTCCCTGCCACTCGTTGCCTGTCGATCAGGACCATCCTTCGCTCAGCTCGCCTTCGCCGACGGGAGCTTCGACACCAGTCGCAGCGAGACCGTCAGACCTTCGAGCTGATAGTGGGGCCGCAGGTGGAATTTCGAGGTGTAGTAACCCGGATTCCCCTCGACCTCCTCGACCGTGACTTCCGCTGCCGCCAGCGGCTTCATCGCCTTGGTCGACTCCGACGAATGCGCGGGGTCGCCGTCGACGTAGTTCATGATCCAGTTCTGCAACCAGCGCTGCATCTCGTCGCGCTCCTTGAACGAGCCGATCTTGTCGCGGACGATGCACTTCAGATAGTGGGCGAAGCGGCAGCACGCGAACAGATACGGCAGCCGCGCCGCCAGATTGGCGTTCGCCGTCGCGTCCGGATCGTCGTACTCGGTCGGCTTCTGCAGCGACTGCGCGCCGATGAACGCGGCGAAGTCGGAGTTCTTGCGGTGCACGAGCGGCATGAACCCGTTCTTGGCGAGCTCCGCCTCGCGCCGGTCGCTGATGGCAATCTCGGTCGGGCACTTCATGTCCACGCCGCCGTCGTCGGTCGGGAAGGTGTGGGTGGGAAGACCCTCGACCGCGCCGCCCGACTCGATGCCGCGGATACGCGAGCACCAGCCGTACATCTTGAATGAACGGTTGATGTTCACGGCCATCGCGTAGGCGGCGTTCGACCACGTGTAGCGCGAGTGATCGGCGGCGCCGGTATCTTCCTCGAAATCGAAGTCCTCCACCGGGCTGGTCTTGGCGCCGTATGGCAGGCGCGCCAGATAGCGAGGCATCGCCAGACCGAGATACCGGGCATCGTCGGATTCACGCAGCGAGCGCCACGCCGCGTACTCCGGCGTGGTGAAGATCTTCGTCAGGTCGCGCGGGTTGGCGAGTTCCTGCCAGCTGCCCATTTGCATGACTGTCGGCGACGCGCCGGCAATGAACGGCGCATGCGCCGCGGCAGCGACCTTCGCCATCTCGCCGAGCAGCTCCACGTCCGGGGCGGTCTGGTCGAAATGGTAGTCGCCAACCAGACACCCGAACGGCTCGCCGCCGAACTGACCGTACTCCGCCTCGTAAATCTTCTTGAACAGCGGACTCTGGTCCCAGGCCGTTCCCTTGTAGCGCTTCAGCGTCTTCCCGAGTTCCTGCTTGCTGATATCCATGAAGCGGATCTTCAGCATCTCGTCGGTCTCGGTGTTGTTCACCAGGTAATGCAGCCCCCGCCACGCCGCTTCGAGCTTCTGGAAGTCCTCGTGGTGAAGGATCACGTTGATCTGCTCGGTGAGCTTCTTGTCGATCGCGGCGATCATCGACTCGATCGTCTGCACGACGTCGCCCTTGATCAGCTGCGTCTGCGAGAGCGCCTGCTCGGCGAGCGTCCGCACCGCACGCTCGACGGCGTCCTTGGCCTCATCGGTCTTCGGCTTGAATTCTTTCTTGAGGAGCGAATCGAACTCGGAAACCGCGACGACGTCGGTTGCCGATTGCGCTGCCGCTTCGGGATTCAGATCAGCCATGGCTTTACTCCGGTTTCTTCGTCGTCGCGAGCGTCTGGAGGAGTGACGGATCCTGCAGGAGCTTGCTGACCAGCTCCTCGGCGCCGGTCTTGCCGTCCATGTAGGTGATGAGGTTCGCCAACTGCTGGCGCGCCTCGAGCAGCTTGTTCAGCGAATCGACCTTGCGGGCGATCGCCGCGGGGGAAAAGTCGTCCATGCTCTCGAACGTCAACTCGACGTTGATGTTGCCGTCGCCGGTCAAGGTGTTGGGCACCTGGAAGGCGGCGCGCGGCTTCATCGCTTTCATGCGGCTGTCGAAGTTGTCGACGTCGATCTCGAGGAACTTGCGATCGGCGACCTGCGGCAGCGGCTCCGCCTGTTTGCCGGACAGATCGGCCAGCACGCCCATGACGAACGGCAGCTGAATCTTCTTCTCCGCGCCATAGAGCTCCACGTCGTACTCGATCTGGACGCGAGGGGCGCGGTTGCGCGCGATGAACTTCTGACTGCTGGCCTTAGCCACAGCACACCTCCTGATACGTACCTGAGACCATTACTCTTCCCGGATGCCGCCCGCGGATCGCGCCTGTGGGAGCGCGTCGGGCGCGATGTCGGCGAGCACCTCGAGAAAATCCTTCGACACCAGTCGTTTTGCCCGTTCGAGAAACAGCGGAATGGGACTCGATGGTTCGTTTCGGCGGAAGAACTCCGCCGCGGCGTCAAGGGCGCGAATAGCGTCCTGCCGCGACCGGATCGCGCCGACCGCCACCGTCGCCGATCCGCCACCTTCAGCGGCCGCCTCGCCGGCGCCGATGTCGGCTTCCAGAGCCGCCGGATGCGAGGCGACTTGCGCCTTCAGCGCCGCCGCCATCTTCTTGAACTGCAGCGACAGCCCATCGAACGTCGGCACGAATTCGCCGTTGCTCGCGGTGCGCATCGCCGCATCGATCGCGCCGAGCGAGGTCAAGGCGCCGTCGACCTGCGCGACGAGCGCCTTCAACTCGTCGAGCGCGGTCGCGGCAAATGCCGCGCCCATCTGTCCGGGATCCGGCGGCGGCTCGTTGCCCACCGGCGTTGTCTGTCCTGAGACGATTTCGAGATCGCGAAGACTGAAGCGGCCATGCTGCCGATGGCTGACGAGCGGCGTACGGCGCAGGCCGTCGATCACGGCCACTGGATCGGCGAAGCAGTTCAAGGCGTTCTGTCGAAAGAGCGCGTCCTCGTCGATGAGCGGATAGACCTGCGTCGGGTAGACCGCCAGCCAATGCGACGCGATACCGAGCGTACGCACGAACGCCGGGATTCCCTCGGTTCGCAGCACTGCGGCCCCCAGATACGTCAGCAGTCTGAGATCCTTGCTGATCTTCAGCGCCGACAACGCCTCGTCTCTGATCTCTGCCCAGTTCGGCGGACGATCACTCTTGCGCGGTTCCTTGCGAACAGGCTCGTCGTCTTCTTTCTTTGGCGGCTCGAGCGACGTCTGTCCCCAGATCTGGTACGCGTCGAACGCGGTCAGCGTGTCGGTGTCCTCGAGACTCTTTCCGCACGGTGTCTCTGCTGAAATGGGCTCGAGCAGTGCGCCGTCCCATGTGGGATTCATGCCGCGCTCCCCGTGGACCGCTCACCCGTGGCCCGGACAACAGACACAACGCCCCCCATGACCGGCAACACCCTTCTCCAATTCAAGGAAACGTGTGGGATTCTATCGGCGTTTAGGTCAAGTCCCAAGCGCAAAGTGCAGCCGGACCGGCTGACGTTCCTCTCAGCGGCGGGGGCTGTACGTCCAGGCATCGCCGCGTCAGACGAAGGCTTCGACGACCAGGGCCGTCACGTTGTCGGGCGCCCCGGCCGCCAGCGTGGCCTTGATCAGCCCGTCAACGGCCTCGGCGATATCGGCGTGTCCCAACAGCCGGGCGAGCTCCTCGTCGGGCACGGTTCGCGTGAGCCCGTCGGAACAGAGCAGAAACCGATCGCCCGCGTGCACACGGTCGCGCACGACGTCCAGGTCGAGGGTGATGTCGCCGCCGACGGCTCGCGTGATCGCATGCGAATCGGCGCCCGCGCCTTCGAGCGCGGCCAGGCTATGGTCGCGAGTCAGCTGCTCCAGCCCGCCGTTACGCCATCGATACGCACGACTGTCGCCCGCCCACAGCACCGCGCACGTGGAGCCGCGCGCCAGCAGCGTGACGAGCGTACTGCCGCTCTGGACCGCGTTGACCGGGCGGGTCGCCGCCCGAATGAGTTGATCGTTCACGCCGCCGACCCGTTCCCGGACGCCCTCGATCATGTCTTCGAAGCTGGCGCCAACCGTCACCTCGGCCAGCGCGTCGCAGACCATACGGCTCGCCACCTCGCCGTCGCTGTGCCCGCCCAGACCGTCAGCCACACCCCAGATGCCGACATCGGTGCGCTCGATGAACGAGTCCTGATTGATCTCACGCACGCAGCCAGGATCGCTGGACGCGGCGGAGCGAAAGCGCGGCGGCGCCGGGTCGTCGACGAGCACCTCCGGCATGCTCACGGTTTCGACATGTGCGGCCACCGATCGCCAGCGGCGTTCTCTCCACGAGCCGTCGAGCATCGACGCGAACGCGTCGGGATGCGGCAGTCCGCTCCCGAGAAGGCAACTGGGCTGCACGCGTGCCGATCCATCAGTCCACCACAGCACGATGGAGTCGTACATGACCGAGAGGTGCTGCGTGAGAATCTGATCGAATGCCGACCGCAGCTCGATGGGAGAACCGATCGGTATCTGCCAGAGGTCGGCAGGACCTTGCAGCACTGCGCCCGCGGCTTCGAGCACGACACCCGGCGACGCGTGAACCGCATCGAGGCGTTCGGCGAGCTGCATCATCTCCGCGTCGAACCGATCGAAGTCGACGTAATCGCTCTCCAGTGTCTCGATCAGCAGACGCTCGGCGGCGCTGAAGAAGGGCTCGGCCCGCATCACGCTGCCGACCAGTGGCGATGGGCTGAGTGGGAGCTCGGCGACGAGCGTCAACGGGAAGTACCGGCCGACGCGATCCACGCTTGGCACCATCACGCCGAACACCGGCGTCGGCCCGCACACACCTTCCGCACAGGCAAAGCGCCATGCCGGGCTCGTCAGGTAGACATCGAGCCAGCGGTCGCCGAGCTCGGCACGGCTCGCCGCCAGGCACTCCTGCAGCCAGCCGTCCCACACGCCGACGAAGTGATCCGACACGCGGCGGCGAAGGAAATCGCCGTGACTGGGGAGCTTGCCGTAGAAGCCAACCTCGATCGCCACCGCCCTGTCCGCTCTCATTCGCAGCGGAACCGCTGCAGATCGTTCTTGCCAAACGGATTGCGTATGCTGTCGGCCTCGATGCGGAGTTGAATCTCC
>Ga0075431_100001072_pt1 | contig 24472 bp, 19 predicted proteins | sample RhiMetdeltSRZDD5_FD_75297 | JGI IMG/M metagenome (GOLD analysis project Ga0075431, IMG submission 75297) | Populus rhizosphere microbial communities from Tennessee, USA - Rhizosphere MetaG P. deltoides SRZDD5 | ecosystem: Host-associated > Plants > Roots > Rhizosphere > Soil | place: USA... | reverse complement strand
TCTGGCGAGGTGCTCTTCCGCGAAGGCGACGCCGGCGACGCCATGTACGTCGTCCTCGACGGTCGCGTGCGCATCGGCAAGCACATCCCCGGCGCCGGCGAGGAGGCGCTCGCCTTCATGGAGCGCGGCGACTGGTTCGGCGAGATGGCGCTCATCGACAACCAACCGCGCTCGGCCCTCGCCACCGCGCACGACGAGGGCGCGGTGGTGCTCGCCATCCCGCGCGACGTCGTCTCCGGCCTGCTCGACATCCGCAGCAAGGTCTCCTCGCTGCGCCTGCTGCGCATCCTCTGCACGCTCGTCGCGAAGCGCCTGCGCGAGATCGACGACAAGCTCGTCGGCTGGTTCATCCTCGCCGGCGGGCAGTAGGGCGCACGGCAGGGAACGCGAGGGCGAGCGCCTTCGCGACGAGCGACGAGGTCGCCAGCGTGGCGATCTCGCTCCGTTCCACCCAGCGTGCTTCGCGCCCCTCGGCGACCCCGCCTTCGGGGACGGCGCACCCCGGGACGGCGCACCCGGGGATGGCGCCCTCGCCGTCGCACCGTGCGCGGCACACCGTCGCCGTGAGGCGTCGTGTGGTGATGGCGTGGCGCACGCGGCCGAGCTCCTCCCCGAGCACGAACTGCCCGCCGTATCGCTCGCCGAGCGAATCCGCCGCGCCGGCGACTGCCGCCTCGGCCTCGCCTGCCGTCGTCTCGATCCACGGCAGCTCCCAGGTGCCGGCCAGGAGCCGCTCGTCCTCACCGCGCCGGAAGAGCAACACGCGCGATCCGCGCGCGACGACGGCGACAAGGAGGCTCACGCGTCGCGGCTGCTGCCGGCGCGCGGGACGCGGGAACGCTTCCGGGCTCCCACTCTCGCGCGCGAGGCAACCCGCCGCGATCGGGCACGCCCCGCAGCGCGGCGCCCGCGGTGCGCAGACCGTGGCGCCGAGCTCCATGAGCGCCTGATTCGATTCGCCCGCGGCGGCCGGATCGAGGAGCTCCGCCGCCGCCGCGCGCAGCCGGGACTTGACCGCCGCGCGCGTGGTGTCCTCCGCGCACGCGAGCCGCCGCGCGAGAACTCGCTCGACGTTCCCGTCGAGCACCGCCACGGCGCGACCGAAGGCGATGCTCGCCACCGCCGCCGCGGTATAGTCACCGACCCCCGGCAGCGCGCGCAGGGCGGCCGGCTCGGAAGGGATCGTCCCCCCCATCGCGACCACCTCCTTGGCGGCGCGGTGGAGGAGGCGGAGACGACGGTAGTAGCCGAGACCCGACCAGCGGGCGAGCGCTTCGTCGAGCGGCGCGGTGGCGAGCGCAGCAGGGTTCGGGAAGCGGTCGAGGAAGGGCTGGAAGAAGGAGACCACGTGCTCGACGCGCGTCTGCTGCAACATGACCTCCGACACCCAGATCGCCCAGGGATCTCGGGTGCGGCGCCATGGCAGGTCACGCCGCTGCGCGCGGTACCAGGCGAGGAGCCGGGCGGCGGTGTCCTCGGGCGCGATTCCTCCCCCGTTCATACCCCTGCTCCCAGCAGCGATCTGCCCGTGGTCGCACGACTTGCGGCCTGGAACACACGCCCTCTTGCAGCCCCCGACCCCCGTGTTATAGTGCCCGCAATCCCCGGGGTACAAGAACGGTCGTCGGTCGCGTCCGACGCCGTCGATCTTTTTCCACAGAGTGTGGAAACTGTGCGGAATTCTGCCTCTCGCCCCTCCGGAACACCTTGAGCAAGAACCTCTGGAAGGAGCTCCAGCGCGAGCTCGAGCGCCACCTCGACCCCGAGGAAGTCGCCACCTGGTTCCGGCCGTTGCGCGTCCAGCGCGAGGAGGCCGACCGCCTCGTTCTCCTGGCCCCCAACGACCACTTCGTCAACGCCCTCGAGCAGAGCTACCGGCCGGCGGTCGACCGCGCCATCGCCGACCTCCGCGGCCCGCAGTTCCGCGTCCTCTTTTCGCTCGCCGAAAAGACGACCGCTCCCGAGCGCCCGCCGCCGCTTCTCGACGGTCGCTACCTCTTCGAGACCTTCGTCGTCGGCAGCAGCAACCAGTTTGCACACGCCGCGGCGCGGGCCGTCGCCGAGAGCCCGGCGCACAGCTACAACCCTCTCTTCCTCTACGGTGGCGTCGGCCTCGGCAAGACGCACCTGCTGCACGCCATCGGCCACGAGATCCAGCGCCGCCACGGCAACTTGCGCGTTCTCTACCTGGCGGCCGAGCAGTTCGTCAACGAGCTCATCAACTCGATCCGCTTCGACCGAATGCCCGCCTTCCGCGACCGCTACCGGACGATCGACGTGCTGCTCATCGACGACGTGCAGTTCGTCGCCGGCAAGGAACGTACGCAGGAAGAGTTCTTTCACACCTTCAACACCCTCTACACGGCGCAGAAGCAGATCATCCTCTCCTCCGACGCCCCGCCGCGCAGCATCGCCGGGCTCGAAGAGCGCTTGCGCAGTCGGTTCGAGTGGGGCCTCATCGCCGACATCCAGCCTCCGGAGCTGGAGACCAAGATCGTCATCCTCCGCAGAAAGGCCGAGGCGCGCGGGCAGGAGGTGCCCGACGACGTGGCACTCTTCCTCGCGCAGCAGGTCCGCAGCAACGTGCGCGAGCTCGAGGGGATCCTCAACCGGGTGCTCGCCTTCTCCGCCCTCACCGGTCGCCCGCTGTCGCTCGACCTCGCCAAGGAGACGCTGCGCGACATCCTGCCCGAGGCCGACCGCCGGGTCTCCTCCTCCGACGTCATCAAGTTCGTCGCTCGCCACTACGGCTTGAAGGTCTCCGAGATCAAGAGCAAGTCGAACCAGAAGCAGATCGCCTTCCCGCGTCAGGTGGCGATGTGGATGTGCAAGCGGCTGACGGAGCTCTCCTATCCCGACATCGGCCGTCAGTTCAACGACAAGCACCATTCGACGGTGATGTATTCGGTGGAGAAGATCGACAAGCTGCGCGAGGGGGACGCCGAGTTCGCCCAGACCCTCGACCGCATGTTGCAGCACTTCGCCTGAGCCGCTCCTCCCCCTTCCCTTTTCCACAACCGAACGCCGACAGCATGCGGATTGCCTGTGGAGGCGGTGGCGGCATCGCCGTCCGCTTGGAATCTTCCGCCGCCCTCCGCATGACGTCCGCAGGATGTCCGCAGCGGCCCTCCTCGAGGGCGGCGCTGCAGCGCCTCGCGAGGGGTCCTTTTCCGCTCCCTCCGCAGCCCTCTTATGACTACGGCTGTGTTATATTTCCGGCCCATTTCGAGGAGGATCCCGAGGGTATGGAAATCCGTCTCCAGCGCGACACCCTGCTGACGGAGCTGGCCCTTCTGCAGGGGATCGTCGAGCGGCGGACGACGATTCCGATCCTCTCGCACCTCCTCCTCGACGCCCGCGACGGCAAGCTCGCCCTCGCTGCCACCGACCTCGACGTCTCGCTCTCCACGTGGTGCGAGGCCGAGGTGCCGCGCGCCGGCGCGGTGGCGGTGCAGGCGAAGAAGTTCCACGAGATCGTCCGCGCCCTCTCCGAGCCCGAGCTCGCGATCAAGGTCGACGAGGGCACGAACGTCACGCTGCAGGCCGGGCGCAGCCGCTTCCGCATCCGCGGCCTCGAGGCCGAAAACTTTCCCACCTTGCCGCGCGTCGAGGGCGAGACGGCGGTCGAGCTCTCGCTCGAGGTGCTGCGGCGGATGATCGGCAAGGTCATCTTCGCCATCTCCACGGAGGAGTCGCGCTTCCAGCTCAACGGCGCCCTCTTCAAGGTCAAAGGGGACGGCCTCGAGATGGTGGCCACCGACGGCCACCGCCTGGCGCTCGTCGAGGCGGCTGCCGGGGGCGAGAACGGCAACGCGGTGAGCGTACACGGAGCCCAGGACGGGGTGCTGATCCCCCGCAAGGCGCTCCAGGAGCTGCTGCGCTTCGACGGCAGCGAGACGGTCGCCTACCGCCGGGGTGAGCACCACCTCGCCTTCGCCCTCGGCAAGCGCGAGCTCACCTGCCGCATTCTCGAGGGGACCTTCCCCGACTACGAGCGAGTCATCGCCAAGAACCACGACAAGAAGCCGGTTCTCGACCGCGGACCGTTCCAGCAGGCGGTCCAGCGCGTCGCGCTCTTGACCGGTGAGCGGGCTCGAGGGGTGCTCCTCCACTTCAGCGCCGAGGGGCTGGTGATCTCGGCAGCGAACCCGGACCTCGGCGAGGCGACCGAGCAGGTGCCCTGCGACTACGGTGGGCCGGAGCTCAAGCTCGGGCTCAACCCCGACTACCTGGGCGCCTTCCTCTCCGCGGTCGAGGCAACGCAGGTGCGGCTCGAGCTCAAAGACGCGGAGAGTCAGTGTGTGGGCTACCCGGTGGCGGGGGACGACCTGCGCTACCTCTGCGTCATCATGCCGATGCACGTGTAACTCTCCACCCTATCCCCCCGACCCCCTGCCTTCTCTTTGAAAGACCGGCGGGGGGCGCCACCTCCCGGCCCTCGGTTCCTTCTGCTCGCTTCTCTCACTACCCGCTCCTTCCGCAACCTCGCCGACGCCACGGTCATCCCCGGTGGCGGCCGCCAGCTCCTGCTCGGCGACAACGGTGCCGGCAAGACGAGCCTGCTCGAGGCGGTCTACGCGGCCGCCACCACGAGGAGCTTCCGCAGCACCGAGCTGGCCGCGTGTGTGCGCCACGGCGAGGAGGGTTTCCACGTGGCCCTCGCCGCTGGTGTCGACGGCCGCGATCGGCTCGAGCTCGGCTGGCGGCAAGACGTTCGCCTGCGGCGCGCCAACGACCGGGAGCTGCCGCTCGCAGAGCATGTCGGGCTCCAGCCGGTCGTTCTCTGGACCGCGGCGGAGGCCGATCTCCTCGGCGGCGCGCCCGCGCTCGGACGGCGGCTCATCGACCGCGGGCTCGTCAGCACGCGACCGACGGCGCTCGCCGGCCTCGGTAGCTACCGCCGCGTGCTGGCGCAGAAGCGCCGGCTCCTTGCGAGCGGTGGCGGCGACGGGTCGCTCGAAGCTTGGAACGGCCTCCTGGCCGACGCCGCTGCGGCGGTGATCGCGCTGCGCGCGACCTACGTGGTGGCGCTCGACGCCGCGCTGGCCGCCGTGCGGGAACGCACGCCGCTCGCCCTGCCGCCGATGACCCTCGACTACGTGCCCTCGCCGCGGGTCGGCCTCGAAGGGCGGGACGCCATCCTCGCCGCTTTCGAGCGCGTGGCGCCGCGCGAGCGCGACCGCGGAGCGCCGCTCGTCGGGCCACACCGCGACGCGCTGCGGCTGTCCTGGGGCGGCCGGCCGGTCGGCGACGTGGCCTCGGCTGGCGAGGGAAAGGCCCTGGGCCTGCTTCTCGCGGCGGCGCAGGGGGCCCTCGTCGAGGCCACCGGCCGCGACCCCGTGTACCTGCTCGACGACGCCGATGCCGAGCTCGATCGGGGCCGTCTCGCCGCCGTCTGGGAGGCCTTCGCAGGGGCGGCCCAGGTGCTCGCCACGTCGAGCCGTCCGGAGGTCTGGGAGGGGCTGCCTCGGGACGGCCGCCGCAGCCTGTCGTCCGGCCGCGTCATCGACTCCTAAGTCACAGTATTTTCAATAGATAAGCGCTGGCTTTCGCGGGCCCGGCGAGGTATACTTTTGCTGCGCCGGTCGGCGCCCCACCTTCTGCCTCCCGGGATCCTCTTCGACCTAACCATCCTGCCCGGGGTGTAGCGCTATCGACGACTTCGGGGGCGCGACGCGAGCCGGCGCGGGGAGGCAGCGAGCGTTGGAAGAACCGCCCAAGTTCGAGACGCCGAAGGTCGACACCAAGAGCGACTACACGGCCGACAGCATCCAGGTCCTCAAGGGCCTCGACGCGGTGCGCAAGCGGCCCGGGATGTACATCGGCGACACCGACGACGCGTCGGGTCTGCACCACATGGTCTTCGAGCTCGTCGACAACTCGATCGACGAGGCGCAGGGGGGGTTTGCCACCACCGTCGAGGTCACCATCCACAGCGACAACTCGGTCACCGTCGAAGACGACGGTCGCGGCATCCCGGTCGACCTCCACATCGAGGAGGGGCGCTCGGCTGCCGAGGTCATCATGACCGAGCTGCACTCCGGCGGAAAGTTCGACCACAACTCCTACAAGGTTTCGGGGGGCTTGCACGGCGTCGGCGTGTCGGTCGTCAACGCGCTCTCCGAAACTCTCGAGCTCGAGATCAAGCGCGACGGCAAGGTCTGGTACCAGGTCTACCACCGCGGCGTGCCCGAGAAGCCGATCGAGGCGATCGGCAAGAGCGACCGCACCGGCACCAAGGTGCGCTTCTCCCCCGACCCGCAGATCTTCACCGTCCTCGAGTTCCACTACGACACCCTCGCGCAACGCATGCGCGAACAGTCGTTCTTGAACCGCGGCGTGCTGGTGAAGGTGCTGGACGAGCGCAGCGGCCGCTCCGCCGAGTTCCGCTACGAGGGCGGCATCGCCAGCTTCGTCGAGCACCTGAACCGGGCCAAGAACCCGCTGCACGCTCCACCGATCTACCTCCGTGACGTGCGCGACGACGGCTCCGGCGAGGAGACCATCGAGGTCGCCCTGCAGTGGAACGACGGCTACCAGGAGCAGGTGTTCAGCTTCACCAACACGATCAACAACCGCGACGGCGGCACCCATATCTCCGGCTTCAAGTCCGCGCTGACCCGCGCCGTCAACGCCTACGTCGAGCACACCCCGCTCGGCAAGACGCTCAAAGAGAACCTCTCCGGAGAGGACGTGCGCGAGGGGCTCACCGCGGTCGTCTCGGTGCGCATCCACGACCCCAAGTTCTCCTCGCAGACGAAAGACAAGCTCGTCTCGTCGGAGGTCAAGGGATGGGTCGAGCAGGTCGTCTACGACCAGCTCTCCACGTTCCTCGAAGAGAACCCGGCGGTCGCCAAGCGGATCGTCGAGAAGACGGTGGACGCCGCGCGCGCGCGCGAGGCGGCGCGGAAGGCGCGTGAGCTGACCCGGCGGAAGGGCGCGCTCGACTCGCTCAACCTCCCCGGCAAGCTCGCCGACTGCTCGGAGAAGGCGCCAGAGCTCTCCGAGCTCTTCCTCGTCGAGGGCGACTCCGCCGGCGGCTCGGCGAAGCAGGGCCGCGACCGCCGCTTCCAGGCGATCCTCCCCCTTCGCGGCAAGATCTTGAACGTCGAGAAGGCGCGCTTCGACAAGGTGCTCTCCTCGGAAGAGATCCGCACCATGATCGCCGCGCTCGGCACCGGCATCGGCAGCGACGACTTCGACCTCTCGCGGCTGCGCTACCACAAGCTCGTCATCATGTGCGACGCCGACGTCGACGGCAGCCACATCCGCACGCTCATCCTCACCTTCTTCTTCCGCCAGATGCGCGAGCTGATCGAGAAGAACCACCTGTTCATCGCCCAGCCCCCGCTGTACAAGCTGAGCGAAGGCAAGAAGGCGACGTACCTGAAGGACGACCGCGAATACAAGGCCTACCTGATCGACCGCATCCAGCGCGAGTGGGGACTCTCGCTCGGCGACGGAGGGGAGGCGCCGCGGCCCTATTCCGGCCCCCGCCTGGCTCACTTTCTCGAGCGGATGGAGAGCTTTCGCGACAACCTCGAGCGGCTGATGAGCCGCGGCCTGCCCAAGGAGGCCCTCGAGCTGGCGCTAGCGCACGGCCTGACGAGCAAGGCGGCGCTGCAGGAGGAGGAGCGGGTGCGGGCGCTGGCGGCAGTCCTCGCCGCGAAGGACTTCTCCCAGGTCGACGTCTCGCGCGACGAGGAGCACGGCACCTTCGCCATCCGCTTCGTCTCGCGCCGTTACGGCGTCGACCGCGTGGTGCGCCTCGACTGGCACCTGCTGGCGTCTGCCGAGTACCGCGCCCTGTCGCAGAACGCGATCGGCATCGAGGCGCTCCAGGCGTCGCAGGTCCTACTCGTCAAGGGCGACGAGAGCCTCACCTTCGGCTCCGTCGAGACGGCCCTCGAGGAGCTCTTCGCGCGGGCCAAGAAGGGGCTCTCGATCCAGCGCTACAAGGGCCTCGGCGAGATGAATCCCGACCAGCTCTGGGAGACCACGATGGACCCCGAGCGGCGACGTCTGCTGCAAGTGCGTATCGAAGACGCGGTGGCCGCCGACGAGATCTTCACCGTGCTCATGGGCGATCAGGTCGAGCCGCGCCGGGAGTTCATCCAGGCCAACGCCCTCGACGTGCGCAATCTGGACATCTGAGAGCTACGACCACCCACGGGCCTGCCCCCCGCTCACTCCCAACGCGCTCTCGCCTCGCCGGGGGGAGAGGAGCCGGATCAGAAGGACAGTGACGAGCTGAACGATGGCTGACGACGACATCAAGACCCCTCCCGTTCCCCCCGCCGAAGTCCACGTGCCGGTGGACATCGAAGAGGAGATGAAGCGCAGCTACCTCGATTACGCCATGAGCGTGATCATCGGCCGCGCGCTCCCCGACGTCCGCGATGGTCTCAAGCCGGTGCACCGGCGCGTCCTCTACGGCATGTGGGAAGCGGGCAACCGCGCCGGACGCCCCTACAAGAAGTCGGCCCGCATCGTCGGCGACGTCATGGGCAAATACCACCCGCACGGCGACAGCGCGATCTACGACACGGTCGTGCGCATGGCGCAGGACTTCTCGATGCGCTACCCGCTCGTCGACGGCCAGGGGAACTTCGGCTCCATCGACGGCGACAACCCGGCGGCGATGCGCTACACCGAGGTCCGCCTCACCCGCCTCGCCGAGGAGATGCTGGGCGACGACATCGACAAGGAGACCGTCGACTGGGTCCCCAACTACGACAGCTCCGAGCGCGAGCCGCAGGTGCTGCCGGCGGCGGTCCCCAACCTCCTCGTCAACGGCAGCGGCGGCATCGCCGTCGGCATGGCGACCAACATCCCGCCGCACAACCTCGGCGAGGTCGTCGACGCGCTGCTGCTGCTGATCGAACGCCCGGGGGCCGAGCTGCGCGAGCTCGTCGAGAAGATCCCCGGCCCCGACTTCCCCACCGCCGGCACCATCCACGGCATCGAGGGAATCTGGCAGGCTTACGCCACCGGACGCGGTGCGATCCAGATGCGGGCCAAGGCCTCCGTCGAGCCGATGGAGCGCGGCGAGCGGGAGATGGTCGTCATCACCGAGCTTCCCTACCAGGTCAACAAGGCGAAGCTCGTCGAGCGCATCGCTGAGCTCGTGCGCAGCAAGAAAGTGGAGGGCATCAGCGACCTCCGTGACGAGAGCGACCGCGACGGGATCCGGGTCGTCGTCGAGCTCAAGAAGGGCGAGATCGGCGAGGTGCTGCTCAACCAGCTCTACAAGCAGACGCCGATGCAGTCGACCTTCGGCATCATCCTGCTCGCCATCGTCGACCAGCAGCCGCGGGTGCTGACGCTCAAGGAGCTGCTCGAGCACTTCATCGACCACCGCAAGGCGGTCATCATCCGCCGCACGCGCTTCGACCTGCGCAAGGCCGAGGAGCGCGCGCACATCCTCGAGGGCATCCTCAAGGCCCTCGATCACCTCGACGAGGTGATCGCCACCATCCGGTCGAGCCGCGACCCGGCGGAGGCGCGCGAGCGGCTGATGACCGGGTTCGCGCTCTCCGACGTGCAGTCGCAGGCGATCCTCGAGATGCGCCTGCAGCGCCTCACCGGCCTCGAACGCGACAAGGTGGTGGAGGAGTACCGCGAGCTGGTGGCGACGATCGAGCGGCTGCGCGCCATCCTCGGCAGCGACCGCCTGGTGCTCGAGGAAATAAAGAAGGAGCTGCTTCGCTTGAAGGAGCTCTATGGCGACCGCCGCCGCACCGAGATCGTCCCCCAGGCCGGTGACATCACCATCGAGGACATGATCGCCGACGAGGACATGGTGATCACCGTCACCGCTGGGGGCTACGTGAAGCGGTCCCCGTTGACCGCGTATCGCGAGCAGCAACGTGGGGGCAAGGGGCGCACCGGCATGTTGACGAAGGACGACGACTTCGTCGAGCATCTCTTCGTCGCCTCGGCGCACAGCTACATCCTCGTCTTCACGCAGAGCGGCCGCGTGCACTGGCTCAAGGTGCACGAGGTGCCGGCGACGGAACCCGCCGCCAAGGGCAAGGCGATCGTCAACCTGCTGCAGCTCGGGCCGGAGGAGAAGGTGGCGACGACGGTCGCGGTGCGCGAGTTCCGCGACGACGCCTCGCTGCTCTTCGCAACCGAGCGCGGCGTGGTGAAGAAGACCGAGCTCTCCGCCTACGGCAACCCGCGCGTGGGCGGCATCATCGCCATCAACATCGACGAGGGAGACAGGCTCCTCGCCGTGCGCGTTGCCGAGCCTGGCCGCGACATCCTGCTGGCGACGGCGAAGGGGCTCGCGATCCGCTTTCCCGAATCAGACCTGCGGCCGCTCTCTCGCGCGACACGCGGCGTGCGCGGCATCAGCCTGCAGCCCGGCGACCGGGTGGTGGCGATGGAGTCGCTCGACCCGCAGGGGGGTCTCCTGCTCACCGTCACCGAGCGCGGCTTCGGCAAGCGCACGCCGATCGAGGAGTACCGCCAGCAGAGCCGCGGCGGCAAGGGGATCATCAACGTCAAGACCGGCGGCAAGGCCGGCGAGGTGATCGCCGTGCGCCAGGTCGCCGAGGGGGCGGGCCTGGTGCTCATCACCCAGGACGGCATGATCCTCCGTACGCAGGTTTCCGGCGTGCGCACGGTGAGCCGCGGCGCGGTGGGCGTCAAGATGATGGGCCTCGAGGGCGAGGACCGCCTCATCGCCGCGGCGCCCGTCGCCGAGCGCGACGTCGAGGAAGTCGAGGGGGTCGAAGAGACACCGCCCGCCACGCCCTTGCCCGACGACGACGGCGAGACGCCGCCCGACACCATCCACTGAGATCAGCCGAACGAGACGGCGGCCGGCGCCGTCACGGAGGAGCAGGAATGGACTTCTTTCTCGACACCGCGGACGTCAAGGAGATCGCCACCGGCCTCGAGTGGGGGATGTGCGACGGCGTGACGACCAACCCGTCGCTCATCGGTGCTCAGGGGAAGGCGTACCTGCCCACCGTCCAGGAGATCGCCAAGCTCCTCGGCGACCGGCCGGTGTCGGGCGAGGTCCTCGCCACCGAATACGACGCCATCATGGACGAGGCGCACGAGATCGCCGACCTCGCCGACAACGTGGTGGTCAAGGTGCCGCTGACGCCGCCGGGCTTGCGCGCCGTGGCGGCGCTCAAGGAAGAGGGAATCCCCACCAACGTCACCCTCTGTTTCTCCGCCAACCAGGCGCTGCTCGCCGCCAAGGCGGGCGCCGCCTACATTTCGCCGTTCGTCGGCCGCGTCGACGACGTCGGGCTTCCCGGCATGGACCTCGTCGAGCAGATCCTCGCCATCTACGAAAACTACGGCGCCGATACCAAGGTGCTGGTCGCTTCGGTGCGCCATCCCGAGCACGTCCTGCGCTCGGCGCTGATGGGAGCCGACGTTGCCACCATGCCGTTCAAAGTTCTGCAGCAGCTCTACAAGCACCCGCTCACCGACGTCGGCCTCGAGCGGTTCCTCGCCGACTGGAAGAAGAGCGGCGGCAGCTTCCGCTAGGCCGTCGGCGCACCGCTCTGCCGCGGCGTGCCTGCGCGCGGCGACCCAGCGAGCGCACAGACCGCGCAGCCGACCTCTCTGGTGGCCACGACGCCCGACACGCCGTCCACCCCGCGCCCCGGCGAGCTCTTCCGCCTCGCCGCCGCGGTCTACCTGGTCCTTGCGCTGCTAGGCCTGGGCGGCATCGGCATCGCGCGCGGCGGCATCCCGCCGGCGCTCTTGCTGCCGGCGTTGCCCTGGTGGGTCGACGTGCTCGCCGGCGCCGCGGCGGCGGCGCTACTGCTCGGCGCGTGGTGGCTCGTGCGACGGTTCGCGCTGGCGCGCGAGCTCGAGGCTCGCTTGCGCGACCGCCTCGGCCCGCTCGGCCCCGGTGAAGCGTACGGGCTCGCCCTCCTCTCGGGCGTTGCCGAGGAGGTCTTCTTCCGCGGCGCCCTCCAGCCGGCGATCGGCATGCCGGTGGCGACGCTCCTCTTCGCGGTGCTTCACAGCGGCCGGGGCCGCGCGATGCTGCTGTGGACGGCGAGCGCGCTCGTCGCCGGCTCGCTGCTCGGCGCGCTCATGCTCTGGCGGGGCAGCCTCTTCGCACCCATCCTCTGCCACACCCTGGTCAACGCGGTGCAGTTGCGCCGCCTGCTCGTCGTCACCGCGCACGGATCGGCGGCTCCGCCCGCGACGTGAGACGGCGTGCCGCGAGCGGCGCGCGGCCTTGGCCGGGCGCCATGCCGGGCTGGTAGACTGCGCGCCCGACGGAGGAGGCATGGTGGCCGCGAGCGCAGACGTTCTCGAGCGAATCGACCGCGACCAGGAGCGCTACCTGGCGGAGCTCGAGGAGTATCTGCGCATCCCGTCGATCTCCACCGACCCTGCGTACGCCGCCGACGTCGACCGCTGCAGCCGCTGGCTACTCGAACGCATGCAGGCGGCAGGGCTCACCGCGGAGCGCGTCGACGCCGGTGGCCATCCGCTCGTCTACGGCGAGTGGATGGGTGCGCCAGGGCGGCCCACGGTGCTCTTCTACGGACACTACGACGTGCAGCCCGTCGATCCCGTCGACGAGTGGCGCCATCCTCCCTTCGAGCCCACGCGCGAGGGGGACAACCTCGTCGCGCGCGGCGCCACCGACGACAAGGGACAGTCGTACACGCACGTGAAGGCCGTCGAGGCGATGCTTGCCGCGCGCGGCAAGCTGCCGGTCAACGTCAAGTTCCTCGTCGAAGGCGAGGAGGAGTCCGGTGGCAACGCCATCGAGCGCTTCGTGCGCGAGGACGCCGGCCGGCGGCTCGCTTGCGACTGCGTGGTGGTCTCCGACTCGTCGATGCACGGCCCCGGCCAGCCGTCGCTCGTCTACGGCCTGCGCGGCATTGCCTACATGGAGCTCAAGGTGCAGGGCCCGAACCGCGACCTGCACTCGGGGACCTACGGCGGCGCCGTCGTCAACCCGCTCAACGCTCTCGCGCAGGTGATCGCCGGCCTCAAGGACCCGCAGAGCGGGCGCATCGCCATCCCCGGCTTCTATGACGCGGTGCGGCCGCTCGCCGACTGGGAGCGCGCCGAGATGGCCGCGCTGCCCTTCGACGAGGAGTCCTACAAGCGCGACCTGGGCGTGACCGCCCTCGACGGCGAGCCGGAGTACCTGCCGGTCGAGCGGGCCGCCGTACGGCCGACGCTCGACGTCAACGGCATCTTCGGCGGCTACATGGGCGGCGGCGCGAAGACGGTGCTGCCGGCATGGGGCGGCGCGAAGGTCTCGATGCGCCTGGTCCCCGACCAGGACCCCGAGGACATCGGCCGCCGCTTCCAGGAGCACGCACGGCGCCTCGCCCCCGCGGGCGTGACCGTGAAGGCGGAGATGCTCCATGGCGGCCGCCCGCAGCTGCTCGAGACCGAAGGTCCGTATTTTGCCGCCGCCATGGAGGCGCTCGCCGACACCTTCGGCAACCGTCCGCTGCGAGTGCGCGAGGGGGGCTCGATCCCCGTCGTCACCGTCTTCTCCGAGGTCCTGCGCACGCCCATCTTGCTCATGGGCTACGGGCTGCCCGACGACCGGCTTCACTCGCCGAACGAGAAGATGTCGATCGCGCAGTTCTTCCACGGCATCCGCTGCAACGCGCGACTGCTCGACCGCCTGAGCGAGCTTGCGGGGCGGACGTCATGAGCGCCGCGCACGAAGAGCGCGAGCTCAAGTTCGCCGGCGTCGAGCTGACGCACCTGCGCGAGCGGTTGCTGGAGCTCCAGGCCGAGCGGCTCGCGCCGCCCGCCTTCGAGGACAACTGGATCTTCGACCGCGGCAAGGGCGAGCTCATGCGCGAGGGCGCGGTGCTCCGGCTCCGGCTCGACGCCCACGGCGCGCAGATCACCCTGAAGGGCCCGGCCTCGTGGGAAGAGACGACCAAGGTGCGCAGCGAGCTCGAGACGCGACTCGACAGCGCCGAGGTGATGCAGGAGATCCTGGAGCGTCTCGGCTACGAGGTGCGGCGCCGCTACCAGAAGATGCGCGAGGAGTGGCGCCTCGGCGCCGTGGTGATCTGTCTCGACCACACGCCGATCGGCGACTTCGCCGAGTTCGAGGGGCAGGGGGCCGACAAGCTCGCGAAGCGCTGCGGCCTCTCCCCGGAGACGGCCGAGCCGCGCACCTACCTCGAGCTCTACGAGGAGCACATGAAGGCCAACCCGGGCGCGCCGCCCGACATGGTTTTCAAATAGCAAACCAGATGGTGTTCCAATAGCAGACCGGATGGTCTTCAAGTAGCCTTGCCCGGCGACGCCCGCGTGGGCACCCGCAACCTCCGCGCCCTCGTCCTCGCCGCCGGCTACGGTACGCGGCTCCGTCCGCTGACCGACGATCTTCCCAAGCCGCTCCTGCCGGTGCTCGGCGCGCCGCTGCTCGCGCGGACGCTCGACGTGCTGGCCGCTGTCGGCTCGTCGGCAACGGCGATCAACCTCCACCACCGCGCGGAGGCGATTCCCGCCGCCTTCGGCGACCGCCATCGCGGCATGCCTCTCGTCTACTCGCGCGAAGAGCCAATCCTTGGCACGAGCGGCGCGTTCGTGCCGCTGCGCGACTTCTTCGCCGGCGCCGACACCGTGCTGCTCGTCAACGGCGACAGCCTCTGCGACTGGCCGCTCGCGGAGCTCCTCGCCCGCCACCGCCGCCGCGGCGCGGTGGCGACGATGCTGCTCGCCGGCCGTCCCGACCCGCGGCCGTTCGGCGGCGGCATCGGCATCGACCGCGGCGGGCGCGTCACGGCGATCCGCAGCGAGCCCACCTTCGGCCCGGTCGTCCGTCGCCACGTCTATGCCGGCGCCTATGCGCTCTCGCCGCGCCTGCTCGATCGCCTGCCGCCGGGGTTCTCCGACTCGATGAACGACCTCTTCCCGCCGGTGCTCGCCGCGGGGGAGCGGATCGACGCGCTCGTCACCTGGCGGCCGTGGCACGACCTCGGCACTCCGGCGCGCTACCTCGATGCGCTCCGCGACCTCGCGCGGCGGGAGGGTCCGCACGGCTATCGCGGCGAGGGCGCCCGCGTCGAGGCGGACGCCGACGTGCGCGACGCGGTGCTCGAACGCGACAGCAGCGTCGGTGCCGGGGCGAGCGTCGAGGCCTCGCTCGTCATGCCGGGCGCCCGCGTCGGCGCGCGGAGCCGGTTGCGGCGCGTCGTCGTCGGCCCCGATGCCGCGGTGCCGCCGGAGAGCGAGTGGTCGGCAGCGCTCCTCACCCGCTGGCACGCCGCGGCGACGACGCTGCCCGGGAGCCGCCGCGAGGGCGACCTCCTCGTGACGCCCTTCTGACGCTCCTCGCGCCATCGCACTCCTGAGCACGCGGGCGGCCCTCGCCGGGCGCGCAGTAGCCCTTGACTGCCGGCCGCAAGGTGTGTCACTGTAGTAGTACACCGTGGCGATGCCCGATCCCGGTCACACCATGCTCACCGTCGACCCCCGTGACCCCCTCCCGCTCTGGCGCCAGCTCGAGGAGGGCGTCCGCAACCTCGTCGCCTCGGGTGCCCTCGCCCCGGGCGTGGCGGTGCCGTCGGTGCGCGAGCTCGCCCGCGAGCTGGCGGTCAACCCCGCCACCATCGCCAAGGCGTACCAGCGGCTCTGCGACGCGGGCGTGCTCGAGGTGCGGCGCGGCGAGGGGACGTTTGTCGCCGCTGGCGCGCCCACCCTGCCGCGCGCCGAGCGGCGACGCCGCCTGGCGCCCGCTGCGCGCAGCTACGCCGCGCACGCGGCGACCCTCGGGCTCGGCGTCGAGGAGGCGGTGACGGCCGTGCGGCAGGCCAACGAGGAGCTCGAGGAGGAACGCGGCGATGGCGACGGCAACGATGTTGGAGGTCGCGATGAGCGTGCCCGCCGCTGAGCGCGCGGTGACGCCCGCCGCCGCAGCGCGAGTCGAGGCGCGCGGGCTGGTGGTGCGCTACGGAGCGCGGGTCGCCGTCGACGGCGTCGACCTCGCGCTCGCGCCGGGGGAGGTCTTCGCGCTGCTCGGCAGGAACGGCAGCGGCAAGAGCTCGTTGGCGCGAGCGCTGCTCGGCATCCAGCCGCGCGACGGTGGGAGCGTGCGGGTCCTCGGCCGCGACCCCGCGCGGGAGCGCGCGTCGCTGATGAGCGAGGTCGGTTACGTGCCGGAGGAGCCGCAGGCGCCGCCGGAGATGACGCCGCGCGCGCTCGTGCGCTTCTGCGGCCGGCTGCGGCGAGGCTGGGACGGCGCCGCTGTCGAGGAACGCCTGCGCCGTCTCGCGGTGCCGCTCGACCGCGCGTTCCGTCGACTCTCGAAGGGGCAGAAGAAGCAGGTCGAGCTCGCCCTCGCCCTCGGCCACCGGCCGGCGCTCGTCGTCCTCGACGACCCGACGCTCGGGCTCGACCCCATCGCGCGCCGCGCCTTCTTCGGCGAGCTCATGGCGGAGCTCGCCGAGGGCGGCACGACGGTGCTACTCACCACGCACGACCTGACGGCCGTCGAGGGGATCGCCGACCGCGTGGGGATCCTCGACGCCGGCCGCCTGCTCGTCGACGAGCCGCTCGAGACGCTCAAGGGACGCTTCCGGCGACTGCTCCTCCCGGCCGCAAGCGCCGACGTACCGGAGCGGCTGCGGCCGCTCGGCCGTCAGACCCGCCCCTGGGGGGTGGAGGTCGTGGTGTCCGGCTGGAACGAAGAGGCGCCGCCGACGGCGGACGCGCGCGCCATGTCACTCGAGGAGATCTTCACCGCCCTGCACGTCGACGCCACGGTGACGGCTGCGGAGGAGCGTTGATGCGCGCCCTGGCGATCGTCACCGCGCGCGAGCTGCGCGCCCTCGCCCCCACGCTCGCGGCGCTCGTCGCGATGGCGATGCTCCCCTGGCTGGCGCCGCTGCTCCCCGGAGTGGCGCACCAATCCGCCGGCGAGGTGCGTCTCGCCACCGGCCTCGCCCTCGCCGTGCTTCTCGGGTTCGCGCTGTCGGTGTTCGCGGGCAGCGGTCTCCTCGCGCGCGACCTCGTCGAGGGGCGCATCGGCTTCTTCCTCGCGCTGCCGCTGTCGGCACGGGCGATCTGGGGTGGCCGCGTGCTGGCGGCGACGGTCCTCGTCTACGGCGGCATGGCCCTCGTGGCGCTGCCGGTGGCGCTCGCCGCCGGCACCGACGCACTCGCCACGGGCTCGCTCCTCTACGACCTGCGCGCTGATGGAGTCGGACTGGTGCCGCCGCTCTCGCTCGCCCTCGCAGTCGGGCTGCTGCTCCTTCCCCTCGCCCTGATGCTCCTTGCCCACCAGCTCGCGACGGCGCTCCGCGCCCGGTCGCCGTGGCTCCTGCTCGACCTCGCCGGCCTCGGCCTCTCGGCGGCGCTCATCGCGCACGCCGGCATGCGTCTGGCGACGGCGCGCGCACCCGTCGAGTTCGCCCTCGGCGCGCTCGCCGCCGGTTCCCTCGCGCTCGCCACGCTGCTCGCCGGCGGCGGGCTGGCGCTCGCCTGCGGCGGCACGCTGCTCTCGCGCGTCCACCGTGCGCAGGCGGTGACCGTGTCGGCGGGTCTCGTCGTCGCGGCGCTCGCGAGCACGGGATGGAGCGCCTGGGTCCTGGGCGTCGACGCCGCCGACGTCACCGCCGCCGACGCAGCCGAGGCCGCGCCGAGCGGATCGTGGCTGCTGGTCTCGGCGCGTGCCCGGCACCGCCCGAGCTATCGCCCCTTGATGCTCGCCGACATCGGCGACGGCGCGTCGCCCTTGGCGCTCGCCGGGGGTGCCTATGACGCCACGTTCGGCGCGCCGGCGCCGCTCGTCTTCGCGGCCGACGGCAAGAGCGCGCTGCTCGCGCGCCCGCTGGGCGCCGGGCAGCGCGATACGCGCGAGCTCGTGCGCATCGACCTCGCCGGCGAGCGGGCGCATCTTGTGCCCACCGGAATCCAGGTCGAGCGCTTCTGGATGGGGGACAAGGAGCTGCTCACCGAGGGACGCCGCTTCGCGGTCGCCGAGCCCGGTCGGCTCACGGTCTGGGGGGACGACGGTCGCGCCGCGCTCGGCTCCGCGGCGCTCCCCCGCGCTGTCACGTACTGGCAGGCGATGCGCCTCGCTGGCGACCGCCTGCGCCTCGTCCGCATCTCCGGCGAGGTGGAGGCCGCGAGGCGCGTCGAGGGGTGGGAGCTGGACCTCGCGCACCGCCGGCTGCGCACTCTGGGCACCCATGACCTCGCGCACGACCTGCCGATGCTGGGGTCGCTGTCGCCGGACGGCGAGCGCCTGCTGCTCTCGCAGGGCTACGCCGGTCGAGGCGGCATCGTGCTGCTCGACGTGGCGACGGGCACCGCGCTCGCGACGCTGACCGACGCCACACAGCGGACCCACACGGCGGCCCGGTTCCTGGCCGACGGCCGCGCGGTGGTCGCCCGCGCGGCGGCGACGGCGCTCACGGTCCGCATCTTCGACCGCGACGGCACGCTGCTTCGCGAGGCGCCGGCCGGCGCCGGGCGCTGGGCGGTGCTCGGCGGAGAGTGGCGGCCGGGAGCCGTCGTGTTCACCGCGCTCGTGCGCACGGCGGGGGAGGCGGGGCGCGCGTGGCGGCAGGAGCTGCGCGAGGTGGACCTGGAGACGGGTGCGGTGCGCTCGCTCGGCGAGGGGCTCGTGCCGGTGAGCGCGGCAGCGCCCTGGTACACCGCCACCGACGCGCCGCTGCCGGCGGCGCCGGGGACGCGACTCTTCCAGCGCACGGCGACCAAGGGCATCGTCCGGCTTGCGCCCGGGGGGACTCCCGAGCCGATCCTGCCGCTCCACTGAGCTCCTGGCTGGGCGCTCCGCCACGCCGCAGGTCCGGGCCGAGATCGGCTGCTGGACGCCGGCCCGGCGCTGCCAATCCTGTGTTATGGTGCAAAACCATATCAGGAGCTCACGCCATGCGCCCGACCGCCCCGCTCGCCGCCCTCGCTGCTGCCTTCCTCCTCTCGAGCGGTGCTGCCGCCGCGCTCCTGCCGCAGGGCCCGCCGGTGGCCCTCGACGGTCCCCTCGACTGCGGCAACGGAGAGCCGGCGCTGGCGCGATTCGCCGTCGCCGGCGGCGGCTTCGTCGCGGTCTGGAGCGACGGCGCCACGCTCTCGGCGCGCGAGCTCGACGCGACCGGGCAGCCGTCAAGCGCCGCGCGCGCGCTGGCGACCGGGCATCCGCGGAGCCCGGAGGTGGTGGTGTTCCACGACCGCAGCTACGCCGTCGCGTGGTACGACCCGGAGCGCGCGCAGGTGCTCGCCCGCTTCGTCGCCGCCGACGGCGTCGCGGGGCCCGAGGTGGTGGTGGCGGGAGCCGAGCCTGATCCGGGCTTCGGCTTCGGAGGGCTCGACGCTGCGGCGGGCCCCGGCGGTGCCACGCTCGCCATCGTGTGGACCGACGGCGCGACAGTTTTCCTGCGCGAGCTGCGCGCCGACGGCACCGGGGTGTCGCCGCCATTCCCCGTCGAGAGCTACCTCGACCTCACCGGCTTTCGGACCGGCCTCTTCACCCCGGTAGTGCTCACCGGGCTCGACGGTGCGGTCCGCGTCTTCTGGGTCGTCGGCAGCGCGGCGCCCGAAGTGTCACGCGAGGGCTCGATCAGTGGCCGTCGCGTGGTGCGCGCAGCCAATCCGGGCGGCTACGACCTTGCGGGACAGATCTTCGCCGGCCTCGGCCACGATCCCGAGGCTGCGTTGGGCGCCGATGGCTCGTACCTCCTCGCCTGGGCGGGTCGGCAGACGACGATCGCCGACCCTCCGCCGCCGGACAGCGAAGGGCCGATCGTCGAATCGCAGCTCTTCGACGCCGACGACCGCCGCCGTGGCGAGCCGGTGCGGCTCGACCCCGGCCCCTTCACGCCGTCGGCCGCGGTCTCGGTGGCAGCGTCGCCACTCGATGGCTTCGCCGTCGCCTGGCAAGCCCAGCTCCCGGGCGCGATCGAAGGGCTGACGACCACCCTCGGCGTCGACCTCGGACCGCTCGGGCAGCCGGCCGGCGCACCGCGCCCCCTCGCCCCGCCGGAGTCGGCGGGGCAGGCGGCGCCCGACCTCGCCTTCACGGCGGACGGCGAGCTCGTCGCCGCGTGGCAGGAGATCGAGGACCCGACCATCGTCCACATCGTCTGCCCCGGCGAACGGATCCGCGTGCGACGCTACGCCGTCGACTGCGCCGGCGAGGCGGTGTGCGTCGGCGGCGGCCGGTTCGAGATTGCGGTCGAATACTTCGACCCGCGGCGCGGCCTCTCCGGCAGCGGCCGCGGCGCGGCGCTCACCGGCGACACCGCGTACTTCTGGTTCTTCGCCGCCGACCGCGTCGAGGTGGTGGCCAAGGTGATCGACGGCCGCGCCGTCAACGGCCACTTCTGGTTCTACTGGGGCGGGCTCACCGACCTCGGGCTGCGCATCACGCTCCACGACCGGCTGACGGGGGCGACGCGGAGCTACGAGAGCGCGCCCGGGGCCTTCGCGAGCGCGGGCGACGTCGCGGCGCTCGCCGGGGGCGAGTCGTTCACGGTAGCGCGCCTCGACGCCTTCGGCCTCGACCGCGAGGCCGTCGCCGCCGACGCTGCCGTCGCGCCCTCGGAGGTGGCGGCGATCCTCGCTGCCTCACTGCCGCACGCGGCGGCCGGCGCGTCCACGAGCGCCGCCGGTCCCTGCTCGCCGCCGGCGCTGCCGGTGGTGCCGCGCCCAGGGCTCTGCCTCGCCGGCGAGCGATTCGAGGTCGAGGCGACGTGGCACGCGGGCGGGCGCAGCGGCGCCGGCGAAGGCGTCGAGCTCGGCGACGAGAGCGGCTATCTCTGGTTCTTCGCCCCCGACAACGTCGAGCTGATGATCAAGGTGCTCGACGGGCGCGCCTTGAACGGCAACTTCTGGGTCTTCTACGCCGCCCTCACCAACCTCGAATACGACCTCGTCGTCCGCCACTTCTCGCAACACCGAGAGTGGCGACGCCACAACCCGGCGGGCGGCTTCGGCAGCGGCGGCGACGTCGACACCCTGAGACCGCCGACGGCGACGTGCGTCTGCCCGGCGGTCTACGAACCGGTGTGCGGGCGCGACGGCCGCACCTACGACAACGCCTGCTGGGCGGGGTGCGTGGGCTGGGTCGGCATTGCTCACGAAGGACGCTGCACCACGCCCTGACGGCGTGGCGACGAGGGTGACCCGCACGCGCCCGGCGCGCAAGCGTTGGACTCGGGTAGGCTCGCAGCGGTGCACGAAGTCGTCGACCTCGCCGCTGCGCCGAGCCGCGCCGTCCTTGCCGTCGTCGGCCTCGTGCTGCTCCTCGCCGGTCGCCGGGTCGTCTGGCTGGCCGTGGGCGCGCTCGGCTTCGTCGCCGGCTACCAGGCGATGGAACGCTGGGGCGCCGGCTTGCCGCCAGCCATCGGCTTCGTCGTCGCGGTGGCGGTGGGTGTCGTCGGCATCGTGCTCGCGGTCCTCGTGCAGCGGGTGGCCGTGGCGCTCGCCGGGTTCTTCCTCGGCGTCGCCCTCGGCACGCTCCTGCTGCCGATGCTCGGCCCGTCGCTCGGGCCCTGGAGCGGGCTGGTCATCGCCGGCGCCGGCCTACTGATGGCGGTCGTCGCGCTCGCCCTCTTCTCGCTCGCGCTCGTCGTGCTGACCGCCGGGGCCGGCGCCGTGCTGCTAACGCAGGCGATCGCCCCGCCCGAACCCTGGTCGCTGCCGCTCGTCGTCGTCCTCTGGGTCGTCGGCGTTTTGGTGCAGCGTCGCCATCCCGATTGACGGTGCGCCGAGGACGGATCCTCGTGCGTGGCTGCTACAGTCCCGCCGATGAGCGTCGACCTGACCTCCGCCGAGCGGCGACGTCTGCGCGCGCGGGCACACACGCTCGCGCCGATCGTCCAGGTCGGTCGCCAGGGCGTGTCGGAGGCCCTCCTCGGCGAGCTCGACCGCGCGCTCACCAGCCACGAGCTGATCAAGATGCGGCTGCGCGGGGCGCGCGAGGAGCGAGCGGCGCAACTCGACGACATCACCGCGGGCCTCGGCTGCGCCGTCGTGGGGACCGTGGGCTCGGTGGCGATCCTCTATCGGCCCGCCGCCGATGAAGTGGCGCCTGTGGAGGCCGACTCGTGAGCCGGCTGCGCAGCGTGGCACGGGCCGCGGTCGCGACCCTCGCCGCCGCGGCGCTCGCGTGCACCTCAACCGCAATCGACGGAGGGGCGACGCCGGCCGGCGAATGGCGCGTCGCCACCTCGACGACCGAGGAGCAGCCGATGAGCGCGGACGAGACCGCCGCCGTCGAAGCGTGGCGCGCCAAGCGCCTTGCCAGCCTGCAGGCACCCACCGGCTGGCTGACCCTCGTCGGGCTCGAGTGGCTGGCCGAAGGCGCCAACCGGCTCGGCAGCGCCGCCGACGCAGATGTCACCTTTCCCGCCAAGGCCCCGGCGAACCTCGGGACGATCACGCGGCACGGCGAGTCGCTCACGCTCGAGCCCGCGCCCGGCTCCGATCTCACCGTCGGCGGCAAGCCGGTCGCCGGGGCGGTGCCGCTCACGAGCGACGCGGCGGGGGAGCCGACGACGGTGGCCTGGGGACCGATCTCCTTCTATGTCATCCAACGCGGCGATCGCTGGGCCGTGCGCATCAAGGACAGCGAGAGCCCCGTGCGCACCGGGTTTCGCGGGCTCGAGAACTATCCGCTGCGCGCGGACTGGCGCATCGTCGCGCACTTCGAGCCGGCGCCCCCGGGCACCACGCTCGGCGTCCCCAACATCCTCGGCATGGTCGAGGAGTCGGCCTCGCCGGGCTCCGTCGTCTTCACCCGCGACGGCCACGAGGTGCGCCTGCAGGCGATCGACGAGGGGGACGGTCGCCTCTTCCTCGTCTTCGGCGACAGCACCAACGGCAAGGGCACCTACGGCGGCGGCCGCTTCGTCTACGCCGACCCGCCGGTGCCGGGCGAGAGCACGGTCGTCGTCGACTTCAACAGGGCCTACAACCCACCGTGTGTGTTCACGCCGTACGCGACCTGCCCGCTGCCGCCGAAGGGGAATCGCCTCCCGTTCGCTGTCGAGGCGGGAGAGAAGCTCTGGTCCGGCTACCAGCATTAGCCCGCCCCGCGCGCATAGCGCGCTGCCGCCGCCCACCCGACCCCCTCCCTGGGTTGGTCTGCCACCCCACTCTCCCCAACCCCTCTCTCCCCTCGCCGGGGAGAGAGGGGCTCAGAAATGGAGAGGTTGCGCCGCGCGCGGGAGGTGTGTGAGCGCTGCGGGTGAGGGACGGACTTCAGCCCGCGCGGCGGTAGGCCATGGCTTCGCCGACGCGCTGGCGGGCGAGGGCGAGGGCGGCGGTGGCCGGCATCTCCTCGCGGCTCTTGGCGCGCTCGAGGACGGCGCGGGTGTTCTCGCGGATCTTCTCGTCGATCGCCTCGAAGGCGCGGCGCTGGGTGCCGCCGTGGTATTCGACGGATGCGCAGATGACGCCGCCGGCGTTGGCGACGAAGTCGGGAACGGAGAGGATGCCGCGCTGGTGGAGGATGCGGTCGGCCGCCGGCGTCACCGCGATGTTGGCGCCTTGCAGCACCATCTTGCAGGAGAGGCGCTCGACGTTCGCTTCGGTGAGCGCATCGGGCCGCGCGGCCGGGACGAGGATGTCGCACGGCACGTCGACGAACGCCTCGCGCGAGAGCTTCTGGCCGCGCGGGTAGTCGGTGACGCGGCCGGTCTCGTGCTTGACGACGACCAGCTCCTCGATGTCGATGCCGTCGGGATCGAAGACCGTGCCGTCGACGTCGGAGGCGCCGACGAGCACCGCGCCGCGTTCGGCGAGGTAGCGCGCGCAGTGGCTGCCGACGTTGCCGTAGCCCTGTACGACGACCTTGGCGCCGTCCAGGCGGAGGTCGCAGAAGTCCTGCGCCACCTCGGCGCAGACGGCGAGGCCGAAGCCGGTGGCGCCGATCTGGTCGAGGGGGATGCCGCCGAGCACCTTGGAGAGTCCCACCGAACGGCCGATCTCGTCGCGCACCCACGCCATCGCCACCTCGTCGGTGCCGATGTCGGGCCCCGGGATGTAGCCGACGAGCGCCTCGATGCCGCGCGCGAACTGGCGGATCAGCGCCTCCTTGTTGGGCGCCGTGGGGTCGGCGAGGATCCCCGACTTGCCGCCGCCGTGCGGCAGCCCGGCGAGCGCGTTCTTCCAGGTCATCGCCCGCGCCAGCCGGAAGACCTCGCTGGTGGTGATGTCGGAGGCCATGCGGATGCCGCCGATGGCGGGGCCGGCGGCGGTGTTGTCGATGACGACGATGCCGCGCAGGCCACAGCGCGGCTCGTAGACGTAGACCACCTTCTCCGGGCCGTACTCGTCCGCGATCTCGTGAAAGATCAACTCTTCCATGGCGCTCCTCTCGGGGGTGAACGGCGCGGCGCGACGGCCGGCGGGCGCATCGTAGCCCGAAGCTCGCGGTGGCTCCAAGCCACGCTGCGGCATGGTGGCCGGGAGTCCCGGCGCCTTACTTCTTCTGATAGGGAACGCCGAGCGCGCGCGGTGGACGCGAGCGTCC
>Ga0075431_100001069_pt1 | contig 24508 bp, 20 predicted proteins | sample RhiMetdeltSRZDD5_FD_75297 | JGI IMG/M metagenome (GOLD analysis project Ga0075431, IMG submission 75297) | Populus rhizosphere microbial communities from Tennessee, USA - Rhizosphere MetaG P. deltoides SRZDD5 | ecosystem: Host-associated > Plants > Roots > Rhizosphere > Soil | place: USA... | reverse complement strand
CGTCGTCCGCCGGGTTGGGGTTGGCGTCCGCCCGAGCGCTGGCCGCCGAGGGGGTGCGGGTCGCGATCTGCGGCCGGGACCCGGAGCGGCTGGCGGAGGCGGCAGCGTCGATCGACGGCGTCGTGGCCCTGGAGGCCGACGTCTCCACCGTCGCCGGCGCCACCGGGTTCGTGATCGACGCCACGGAGGCGCTCGGCGGCCTCGACATCCTCGTGCCCAACGCAGGCGGGCCGCCCGCGGGCACGTTCGCCTCGACGCCACTGGACGCGTACGCCCCCGCACTCGAGCTCAACCTCCTGTCGACCGTGGCGATGTGCCAGGCCGCCGTCCCCGCCATGTGCGAGCAGGGCTGGGGCCGGGTGGTCGCGATCACGTCGGTGTCGGTGCGGCAGCCGATCGCCGAGCTGATCCTGTCCAACACCGCCCGGGCCGGCGTCACCGGGTTCCTGAAGACCCTGGCCCGCGAGGTCGCCGGCCGCGGGGTCACGGTCAACTCGGTGCAGCCCGGCCTCCACGCCACCGACCGCCTCGTGCAGCTGCACGGCGGCGACCCGTCGGGCGCGGCGACCTCGGTCCCGACCGGCACCCTCGGCCGGCCCGAGGACTTCGGGGCCGTCGTCGCGTTCCTCTGCTCCGACGCCGCCCGCTTCGTAACCGGCACCGCGCTACCGGTCGACGGCGGCGCGTACCAGGGGCTCCAGTAGGCGCTAGTCCTCGGGGTCGAGGTCCTCGACCATCTTCTCCAGGACCAGCGGGATGATCGCCGGGGTGGCGTAGCGGCGGAGCGCCTCCGCCAGCTTGTCGGCGATGGCCGTGGCGATCTCGACGTCGAGCGCCGCGAAGGGGTCGGTGGTCGGGCCGGCCGGCCGCGCCTCCCGCGGCTCAGGCCGCGGCACCACGGTCGGGGCGTCCACCCGCAGGTCCACCTCGGCGGGGGGTGGCGGCGGAGGGGGCGGGGGTGGCGGAGGCAACGGGGGCAGCGGTCGCGGCAGGTTGACGTCGTTGCGCAGCAGCTTGGGCGGCTCGGCAGGCGCAGGCGCCGACGTCGACACGTCGATGACCTCGATGACCTCGGTCGGCGGCGTGGTCGACGGGGCGGCATCCGCGCCCGGCGAGGCCGGTGTGGCCGGCGAAAACGGCGACGCGGGCGCAGCCTCGACCGATGGCGCGACCGGCGAAGCCGGCACGGCCGGGGTGACCTCGGTCGGCGGCGCGGTCGACCCAGCCGGTGTGGCCGACGAGAACGGATCGGCCGCGGCCGGCGAGAACGGCGAAGCCGGCACGGCCGGGGTGACCTCGGTCGGCGGGGCGGTCGACCCACTCGGTGTGGCCGACGAGAACGGATCGGCCGGCGCAGCGGGCGCGGCCGGATCTGCCGCCGCCGGAGCGGCCGGTGCAGCGGGCGCGGCCGGAGCGAACGGCGCCGCAGGAGCGGAAGGCGCCGGCGGCTCGGCGGGCAACGGCGGCAGCGGCGCCGGCACGGTGACCTGGCCGGGCGTCGGCGGTGGCGTCGCCGGAGCCGGATCGACAGCTGGCGCGGGTGGTTCGACCACGGGGCTGTCCAGCCCGAGGACCTTGGGGAGCGGCTCGGTGTGCACCAGCGACAGGCGCCGGGTCGGCCGGGTCAACGCCACGAACAGGGCACGGAGGCCCTGGGGCGATTCGGCCGTGATCTGCGCCGGTTCGACCACGACGACGTTGTCGAACTCCAGGCCCTTGGTGTGCTCCGCCCCGAGCACGACGACCTGCGAGGCCGCGCCCGGTTGCAGCTCGGGCACGCACGCGACGCCGTCGGCCTCGAGGGCCGCTGTGATGATCCGCCGGTCACGGTCCGAGGTCAGCACACCGGTGAGCCCGCTGCCCAATTGAGCCCGCACCGACCGCACGACCGCGGCGCCCAGCTTGTCGGGCGCGGCCGACGTGACAGTCACGGGGAAGCCGCTGGAGCGCAGCGGGTCGGGCCGCTTGAGCCGGGGCGCGATCTCAGGCAGCAGCCGCATGGCGAGCTCGTGGACCTCGCTCGGCAGCCGGTAGCCGAGCGACAGCTCGACCAGCTCGGTGGGCACCCGGTCGCGCCGCAGGTGCAGCGCCACCTCCTCCCACGACTCCGGCGCCCACGGGCTGGTGGCCTGGGCGAGGTCGCCGAGCACGGTCATCCAGCCGGTGCGGGAGCGCCGCCGGATCGACTCGAACTGCATCGGCGAGAGGTCCTGGGCCTCGTCGACGACCACGTGGTCGTAGGTCGGCGGCGGCCCGTTGAGCAAGGTCTCGGCCAGGTCGAGCAGCGGGATGTCGTCGACGGCCCACGGCCATTCGGCAACCGGCAGGTCCCGGGGCAGCAGGAGCAGGTCGATCTCGTCGCCGGTCAGCAGCCCGGCACCGGCGGCGTCGAGGCGGCTGCGGGTCGAGAACAGCTCGACGAGGAAGCTCTGCGGGGTCAGGTGGGGCCAGACCCGCTCGAGGTAGTTGTCGATGTCGCGGCCCGCCTCGCCGCGCAGGTCGATCTCGTACGACGCCATGTCGCGCACGCCGCGCTTGGTGAGCTGGCGCTGGACGTCGTCGATGACGAACGACCGCAGCGCCCGCCGGATGTCGTTGTGGGGCTGGCCGGCCAGCTGCCGGGCCCGGCCCGCCAGCTTGTCGCCGTCGAACTGCACCCGGCGGCCCTCGATGTTGAACTCGACGGTCCGCCGCGACACCCGCTCGCGGTTGCGCACGGCCCGCAGCACCAGCCGCAACATGCGACGGTCGCCCTTCAGCCGCCGCACCTCGACCGGGTCGACGCGGCTGATCTTCACCCGGGGGCCGAGGCCCGACAGCGGCAGCTGCACCACCGACTCGTCGCCGAGCGACGGCAGCACGGCCGAGATGTAGCGGATGAAGTTCGGGTTGGGCCCGACGATCAGGACGTCCTTCTCGGCGAGCTGGTCCCGGCGGTTGAACAGCAGCCAGGACACCCGGTGCAGGCCGACCACGGTCTTGCCGGTGCCGGGCCCGCCCTGGACGATGAGCAGCTGCTCGGCGTCGCGGGTGATGACGTCGTACTGGGCAGCCTGGATGGTGGCGACGATGTCGGCCAGCTCGCCCGAGCGCTCTCGGCTGATGGCTTCGAGCAGCGTGTCGCTCATGACCGGCGCCTGGGCGGTCGGCTCGGCGGCGACGTCCTCGTCCTCGTCGTCGATCACACTGCCGTCCGCGGCCCCGTTGGTGCTGAGGGCCGGGGTCTTGCCGTGGGTGGCGGTGCCACCCGTCGCCGACTCGATGGCCTTGGCGTGCTGCGCGAACACCAGCTCCTCGATGTCGAGGATGCGGTTGGCCCGGCAGCGGAAGATCCGGCGGCGGTCGAGGCCGCCCGGGTCCTGAGGGGTCGCGGTGTAGAACGACGCCGCCACCGGCGCCTGCCAGTTGACGACGACGAGGTCGTTGTTCTCGTCCCAGATGGCGCGCCGACCGATGTACCAGCGGTCGCCGTCGGCGTCGATCCGACCGAACGCAACGGCTTGCGCGGGGTCGACCACCCCGAGGGCGCCGACGCGCCGGCGCAGCTCGGCGGCCGTCTTCGGGTCAGCCGCCAGAGACGCGGCACGGTCCAGGTTCGCATCGAGCCGCTCGCGCAAGTCGAGGGCATGATCGAAATAGGCCTGCTCCTCCGGCGTATCCGGATGCATCGATCTCCCCAGAAGCGCCCGCCCTGATGGTCATCCGCACACTACCGCGAGAAGCAGTGGCACTACGGCGAAGCGTGTTCGGAGGCCGCAGAGCAGTAACGTCCGGCGGATGCGCCGAGGATTCTCCTTGGTGTTGGCGGGCGTCTTGCTGGTCGGGTTCACCGCTTGTTCGGATGACGACGACGCTGCTGCCGACACGAACAACTCGAACCAGACGACGGCCGTCAGCGTCCCGCGGGGTGTTGTCAAGACCTACGGCGGGCTCAGCCGCACCCACGTCGACCACCGCGTCCGCTACCCGCTGACGCCACCGGTCGGCGGTGACCACGCCGCGGTGTGGCAGACGTGCGGTTTCTACGACAAGCCGATCGTCACCGAGGCCGGCGTCCACTCGCTGGAGCACGGCGCCGTTTGGATCACGTTCCGCCCCGACCTCCCGGCCCAGCAGGTGGCGCTCATCCAGACCTACGCGGAGCAGCCGTACATCCTGGCGTCGCCGTGGGGTGGTGGTGACCTGCCCGCGCCGGTGGTGCTGTCGGCCTGGGGCGCCCAGGTGCAGCTCGACTCGCTGCCGTCGCCGGCCGCCGACGACTTCATCACCAAGTACCGCCAGTCGGTCAGCGCCCCGGAGCCGGGCGCGCCCTGTGACGGCGGGACGACGTTCACCGAGGGATGACCCGGTCGCGGTGACGCGGTCTCGGTGGCTGCCGATGCTGGGGGCGCTGGTCGTGCTCGGCGCGGCCGCCGTCTCCGTTGCCGGGATCAAGTCGCCGACCGAGGAGGACCGCCCGCCGGGTGAGCACTCGGTCGACGTCGGCTTCGCCCGGGACATGGGGATCCATCACGCCCAGGCGGTGCTGCTGGCCGACCTGGTGCGCGACCGCACCGACGACGAGGAGGTCCGGCGGCTGGCAAGCGACATCTCCCACACCCAGCAGGCCCAGATCGGCGAGATGCGGGGGTGGCTCGACGCCTGGGGCCGCCCGCCCACCACGGTCCGGCCGCCGATGCAGTGGATGGGGCACGGCCTCGCCGCCGGCGAGCGCATGCCCGGCCTGGCGTCGGACGCCGAGGTCGCTTCGCTCACCGAGGCCAAGGGGAAGGCCGCCGAGGTCCTGTTCCTCCAGCTGATGATCCGCCACCACGAGGGCGGGCGGCACATGGCCGAGGTGGCGTCGTCGTCGGCCGACGAGCCGTTCGTCCGAGCGCTGGCCCGGGGGATGGTCGAGACGCAGACCGCCGAGGTGCGGTACATGCAGGATCTGCTTCGCGCGCGGGGTGTTCGGTACGGTGGCGAGCCGGGAAACCCCTCCGATGAGCGAAACGACGACACTCCCCCCGTCTCCGCCTGACTCGAGCCCCGGTCCCGGCCCCGGCCCGCGCATCGGGCTGATCGCTGCCCTGTGCGCGATCGGTGCGGTCGTGTTCCTGGGGATCGCCGCCGTGTACGCCGTGCGAGGCAACGACGACACGGCGACCGGTGCTGACGACAACGACGGCTGGCACGGCACGGAGGTCTCACCCGGGCTGCCCCGGCCCGACTTCACGCTGACCGACACGTCCGGTCGCCCGTTCGACTTCGCCGCCCAGACCAAGGGCCGGCTGACGCTGCTCTTCTTCGGCTACACCCACTGCCCCGACGTGTGCCCGGCCCACATGTCGGTCCTGCGGGGGGCACTGGAGGTCCCCGGGACGCCGAAGCCGCTGGTGGTGTTCGTCACCACCGACCCGGCCCGCGACACCGGTCCGGCGCTGCGCAAGTGGCTCGACCAGTACGACAAGGACTTCATCGGGCTGACCGGGACGCCGGAGCAGATCGCCGCCGCCGAGCGGGCCGCCAAGGTCGCCGGGTCGGTGCGGCTGCCCGAGGACCAGAGCTCGGGCAACAGCGAGTACGACGTCGGCCACGCGGCCCAGATCGTGGCGTACACGCCGGACGACCTCGCCCACGTCGTGTACCCGTTCGGGACCCGGGCCGCCGACTGGGCCGCTGACCTGCCCCGGCTGCTGGACGAGGAGTGGCCGCAGGAGTCGGCGTCGTGACCTGGTGGTGCTCGGCCTCCAAGGAGCCGTGGAGCTGGGCGTTCCGGGCCTACCCGGGCATCTGGATTTTCACGGCCCTACTGCTGGTGGGCTACCTGCTGGCGTTCCGGCGCTCACCGTCGGCGGCGGGCTCCGAGGCCGCCGCGTCGGACAAGCGCAAGCGGTGGGCGTTCCTCGGCGGCTGGGCGCTGCTGTGGCTGTCGACCGACTGGCCGCTCGGCACGCTCGGCTCGGGCTACCTCGCCACCGCCCACATGACGCAGTACGTGCTCTACACGATGGCGGCAGCGCCGCTGCTGATGGTCGGCATCCCCGAGTGGATGGCCCGGCGGGCGCTGTCGAAGCTGCGGGCCTACCGGACGGTCACGCTGGTCGCCAAGCCGCTGGTGGCCGGGATCGTGTTCAACGTGATCCTGGTGGTGACCCACGCCCCGATCACGGTCGACAACCTGCGGACCAACCAGTTCGGCTCGTTCGCCCTCGACGTGGCGTGGCTGCTTTCGGGGCTGGTGCTGTGGCTCCCGGTGTGCGGGCCGCTGGACGAGCTCAAGCCGTCGCTGCCGGCCCGGGGCGTGTACCTGTTCCTTGCCGCCGGTCTGGTGCCGATGGTGCCCGGCGGCTTCCTGACGTTCTCGGCGACCCCGCTGTACCGGGTGTACGAGCTGGCGCCCCGGGTCAACGGCTTCGAGGCCCTCGACGACCAGCAGACCGCCGGCGCCATCATGAAGATCGGCAACCTCCCCCTCCTCTGGCCCGTCCTCGCCGGCATCTTCATCCGCTGGGCCAACCAAGACCGCGCCACCCCACCCCCCGCCAAGCCCCGCCCCGCCTCCACCTCCGGCACCTGACCGAAAGCTCAGGCGAGGGCGTTCCCGCGGGGGTGACTTCTGACGGGGGGTCGGGGCAGGTCATCATCGCGGGATGGGGAAGTCGACACCCGTGTTGCTGGTGACGGGCGCGCCCGGTGTGGGGAAGACGACGCTCGTCAAGGAGATGGGCGAGCAGTTGTTCCATGCGGGGGTGGCGCACGCCGTCGTTGACATCGACGAGCTGGCCCGGGTTCGGCCGGCGGTGCCCGACAAGCGGGTGTGGGCCGATCTGACCGTTGCGAACCTGCGGGTCATGTGGCCGAACTACGAGGCGCTGGGGGTCGAGCGTGTCATCCTGGCCGGCATCGTCCAGTCGGCGGCGATCATCGATGCCTACCGGGCGGCGATCCCCGGTTCCGACCTCACCGTCGTGCGGCTGAGGGCTTCGGTCGACACGCTCCACGCCCGCCTCCAGGATCGGGAACCGGGTTCGGTTCGGGCCTTCCTGCTCGGCGTCACCGCGAGCCTCGATCGGGAGATCGCCGACCTCGACGTCGCGGACCTCACGGTGGACAACGATCCCGACCAGCCCCTCGGGGACCTGGCGCGGGGGATCCTCGAATGGATGGGGTGGCTCAACGGCGACGGACCCGGTAGCCCGCTTCCCAACGGGGCAGGGGCGTCGGCGCCCAGACGGCGATCCTGGCTGAAGAGATGGGCAAGGACCCGCCGGCCGTCAAAGTCACCGGCGCCAAGTAACGGACGATCACGAGTCCTCCGCCCGTCGAGCTCGTCGCACGCGGGCGACGGCTCTGCGGGCAAGGACGAATGACCCCATCGAGGAGACGGCAGCCATGGCAACTAGGACCATTTCTGCTGTTCGGCCGGCAGGCCGACGCCATGGGCGCTGAACAGCCGCAAAGGTCGCAAATCCTGGGGGTTTTCGCGACCTAACGTAGGGGCGGGTCTACAAAGCGATGGGGAGCCGGGGGTATGGCGGCGCTGGTGTTGGAGGGGGTTGTCGTCCAGGACAGGACCGCCACGCCTGCCGTGTCGCTCGTCGTCGAGGCCGGCCAGGTCGTGGGGCTGCAGTGCGGCAGCCGGAGCGAGAGCCGGGCGTTCGCCCGGGCGGTCGGCGGGGTCGGGCCCGGGCCGGTCGACGGCAGCATCGCCCCCGACCACGATGCCATCGCCTACATCCCCGCCGGCGGCGGCCTGCTCCCCCAGCTGACCGTCCACGACAACGTCACCTACCGGCTCGCGGCCGACATGGCCCGCGGCGTCGTCGACAGCGAGGTCTCCACCGTCATGACCGAGCTGCGGCTGGTCGGCGTCCAGGCCCGTCTCCCCCACGAGATCTCGGCCGAGCAGCGGGCCCGCGCCGCCTTCGCCCGGGCAGCGCTGCGTTACCCGGCGGCGCTGGTGGTCGACATCGCCGCAGCCGACGACCCGCCGCTGCGCAGCGTCGCCACCTTCGCCCAGCCCCTGCTGGAGATGGCCGACGCCATCCCGGTCCTGGTGTGCACCGAGAGCCGGGTCATCCCCGACTGGGCCGACGGCTGGGCGGTCGTCGGGTGATCTCCCGGCGGTCGTTCCTGAGCCAGTCGGCAGCCACGGCAGCAGCAGCGGCAGCCGCAGGCCTCACGTTGGCGCCCAGCTGCGCCCGCAACCGGGGCCGCCGCCTCGAGATCGCGGTCGTCTGGAGCGACGGCGAGCTCGACCGCTTCCGCGAGGTCCTCCGCGCCTACCCCGAGCCGGTCGACGTCACCAGCGCGGGCGACGACATCGGCGCCTTCCTCAACGCCCGTCACCGGGCCGGCAACAGCCCCGACCTGGCGGTGCTGCCGTTCCCCGGCCTGATGCGCCAGCTGGTCGCCGACAGCCGGCTGACCTCGATCCCCGAGACCGACGTGCTGCGGGACCGCTACCCCCGGGCCTGGCTCGACCTCCTGAAGATCGACGGTGTCCTCTACGGCGTGTGGGTCAAGGCCGCCCACAAGTCGCTGTTCTGGCGCCTGCCGACGTCGCCGATTGCCGAGGCCGACACCTGGGAAGGCCTCGTCAGCCAGGTCGACCAAGCCGCGGGCGACCCCGACCTCCCCGCCCCGCTGGCCATCGGCGCCGCCGACGGCTGGGTCCTGACCGACTGGCTGGAGAACCTCCTCGCCGCCCGCCTGACCTGCGACACCTACCACCGCCTCTCCCGAGGCCACGACCGCTGGCACGACGGCCAGGTCGTCAAGGCGTTCGGCGACCTGTTCGACATGTGGCACGGACCGGGTCGCTTCCCCGGCGGCGCCAGCCGGGCGTTGCTCACCCAGCACGAGGAGGCGGTCCTCCAAGTGTTCGGCACGAAGACCGCGCTCACCGTCTTCGAGGGCGACTTCGTCACCAGCGTCATCGGCCGCTTCGCCGAACCGGGCGACCCCCAACCCGAGTTCTTCCCGTTCCCCGCGCCGGCCGCGGTCGAGGGGGAGCAGCCGCTCGTCGTGGGGGGCGACGCAGCGGTGCTCCTGAACGACTCGCAGGGCGCAGCCGACCTGCTGGCCTGGCTCACCGAGCCCGACAGCTTCGCGCCCTGGATGGCGGCCGGCGGCTTCCTGATCCCCAACCAGAAGGCGCACGACGCCCACCGCTACCACGACCCCCTGCAGCGCCGGCTCGCCCAACAGCTCCTCGACGCCACCGAGCCCCGCTTCGACCTGTCCGACCTGCTCTCCGGCACCCTCGGCGGGGCCGACGGCCAGGGCAGCTGGCGGTTCCTGCAGGACTTCTTCCTCGCCGCCACCCAACCCGGCGCCCAGCGCCAGCGGGTCGTCGCCGAGGTCACGGCCCGCTTCAGCGCCGCCGCCCGCCACTACGAAGGCAGCAAGAGCCTTGACCGCCACGCCTGTAGCTGAACGCCCCCGGCCCTTGCTCGGGGTCACCCGGCTGATCCTGCCCGACAGCCGGCACATGCCAGGCCGCGCCCACCCGGGAGCGCTCACCACGCTCGTGCTGGCGCTCCCGGCGGCCGCCATCCTCGGCGCGATCGTCATCTGGCCGGTGGCGCGGGTGCTGGTGACCAGCGTCTTCGACCACGGCACCTACGTCGGTCTGCGCCACTTCCACGCTGCGCTGGAGCAGCCGGGGGCGTGGGCGGCCATCGGCCGCACGCTGCTGTGGGGCGCGCTGGTGCCGGCCATCGTGACGACCGCCGGCTTCGGGCTGGCGTGGCAGACGCGCCGGGGACCGACCGGGCGGATCGCCACGCTCGTGCTGGTCGCCCCCATCGCCCTGCCGCTGGTGGTCACCGGGATCGTGTTCCGGCTGGTCTACGACCCCGACCCCACCCGCGGCCCGGCCACTGGCCTGACCGGCGTCTCGTTCCTCAGCCCCCGGCTGGTGACGATCGCGCTGATGTCCGCCTTCGTCTGGGCCTGGGTGGGCCTCGCGCTGCTGGTCTTCCGCACCGCGCTCGACCGGGTGCAGCCCGAGCTGGCCGACGTCGTGCGCAAGCTGGGCGGCTCGGGGCGGGACGTGTTCCGCGACGCGCTGTGGCACCCGGTCATGCGACGCACGTTCGCCATGGTGTTCGCGGTCGTGGCGCTGGCGACCATGCGGTCGTTCGACCTGATCCTGGTCATGGCGCCGGGCTCGGTGCTGGACGAGGCCTCGGTGCTGGGCGTGCTGCAGTGGCAGACGTCGGCGGGGTCGCTGAACGGACCGGCCGCCGCGCTCGGGGTCATCTGGCTCGCCATCGTGGGCGCCGCCATCGCCGGCGCGGCGTGGTGGACGCGGCAGCGCTGGCCACCCCCGCTGACACTCGCCGAGGCGACCCCGACACCCCGGGACCATGAGCCCGCCGGCCCGCTGGCCCTGCGCACCATGCGCCGCACGATCCTGCTCAGCGCCAGCGCGCTGTGGCTGATCCCCATGGTCGTCCTGGTCGGGACGTCGTTGCAGTCGCCCCGCAGCGCGGCGCTGTTCGGCTGGTGGCACCGGCCGACCACGCTCGACTCCTACCGCCGCGCCCTCGACAGCGGAGAGCTGACCCGCTCGCTGGTCCTCACCGGCGTGCTGGCGGTCGTCGTCGCCTGCGTCGTCACCGGGCTGGCGCTGCTGGCGGCCTACGCGACGGCGTGGATGGACTCGCCGGCGGCCCACGTCGGCGGCTTCGCCCTGCTGGGCGCGGCGGTGGTGCCGGTGCTGGTCATCGCCGGGCCGGTCGACGAGGTCCTGCGTGCCCTCCACCTGGCCAACACGTCGGCCGGGCTGGCGCTGGTGCACATCGCGCTCGGCCTGCCGTTCGGCATCCTGCTGCTCCGCAACGCCTTCGCCGACGTCGACTTCCAGGAGATCGTCGAGGCCCGGCTGGTCAGCGACCGCCCGTGGCAGGTGGTGCAGCGCCTCGCCCCCAACGTCGTCACCACCGCGGTCGCGGTCCTGGTGCTGGAGTTCATCCAGGTGTGGGACGACTTCGTGGTCGGTCTGCTGTTCGGCGGCCCCGATGCCATGCCGCTGGGCGCGCTGCTGCACGGCGGGACCCGGCAGTTCGTCGCCAACAGCGGGCCGCTGGCGGCCAGCGCGGTCGTGGCGTCGCTCGTCCCGCTGCTCGCGGTGCTGGCGGCCCGGCGCCACATCGTCAACGGCCTGGTCAGCGGGGCGTTGCGCTGATGTCCGTGCTCGTCGACCTGCTGGAGAACGTGGCGGCCGAGCTCGGCGCCGCGGCGACGACGGCGGCCGCCGGTGCCGTGTTCATCTGGTGGCGGCGACGGCGCCGAGGCGCCGCCGCCGACCACAACGCCAGGCCCACTAGCAGCACGACCCAGCCACGCACCCCGGTGGACGCCACGCTGGTGGTGACGCCCCTCGACGACCTGACCGGCTTCGTGGGCCGGTCGGCCGAGGTCGACGTCCTCGCCGGGCGCCGCCAGGGCCAGCGGCGCATCAACGCGCTGCTCGCCCACTGCAGCGTGGTGGTGCTCCACGGGATGCGCGGCGTCGGGACGTCGTGGTGCGCGCAGAAGGCCGCCTACGAGCTGCAGGCCGCCAACAACTACCGCTTCGCCCGGGTCGACGTCCGGGCGACGCCGCTCGGGCCCCTCGGCCCGCTGCAGGTGCTGCGGGCGATGGCGGTCGAGGTCGGCCTCCCGGTCCCCGAGGCGGCGCCGACGAGCGACGAGCTGGGCGAGCTGGCCCGGCTGCTGCGGCGGCACCTCGGCCGCCAGCGGGTCGTCTTCCTGCTCGACAACGTCGACCATCCCAGCCAGGTCGCCCCCATCGTCGAGCGGACCAACTTCCGGCTGCTGATCGCCGGCGGCCCGGCGTGTCGGGCGCTCCCCCGGGCCGAGACCCGCCAGCTGCTGCCGCTGCCCGAGGCCGACGCCGTCGACCTGTTCACCCGGGCCCACTCGCGCATGCACAACGAGGACCTGCGCAGCCACCAGAACGGAGCGACGCGCATCGTGCGCCGGCTCGGCGGCCACCCCCACCTGCTGTTCGAGCTGGGCAGCTGGGGCATCGCCCGGCGCATCTCCGCGGCCAGCCTCGCCAAGGCGCTCTGCGCGGCGCTCGACACTGCGCCGTTCGGCAGCGTCCGGGTGCCCGAGGTGGCGCTCGAGGCCTGCCACCAGGACACCGCATACGCCGGCCTCAGCCCGGCCGCCCAGCGCCGGGTGCGGCTCCTGTCGATGGTGTCGCACCACCTGTCGCGCCGGGCGGTGGTGGCGCTGACCGGCGACCGCTCGGCCGGCCAGCCGGACGCGGTGTGGCAGGAGCTGGCCGACGCCGGCTTCGTCGCCCAGGGCTCGACCGACGACCGCCGCCTGGTACCCGAGATCCGGGCGCTCGCCCGGCTCCACCTGGTGTCCGAGGAGCCGATCCGCCAGCGCCGCCAGGCCTACGCCCGCCTGGTCGCCCACCTCGCCAAGCAGGCCAGCGCGGCCGCCGGCGCCACTCCCAGCGAGCCGCTCGAGGAGAGCTGGTGCGCCCGCCACGCGGCCCTGCTCCACGAGGTGGTCATCCTGGCGTCGCCGCCCACGGGCCGTCCGGTACCACCGCCCCGGGCGACCCGGCGCCGCTGGTTCGAGCTCGCGGAGTCGCTGTGCGCCTGGTACGAGGCCGAGGGCGACACCCGGCGGGCCCGCTCGCTAGCCATCTCGGTGCGACGGGTGGCCCGCCGCAGCGGCGAGGCCGACGTCGAGGGCTGGGCCGAGTGCGAGCTCGGCAACGTGGCGTTGCGCCGGGGCCAGCTGCGGACGGCGCTCGGCTCGTTCGAGCGGGGCCTCGACATGCGCGCACCCCGGAGCCGGCCGCGGATCCGCCTCAACATCGGTGCGGTCCACCTGCAGCTCGGTGACACGGAGGCCGCGGTCGACGCCCTGGTCGCCGCCCGCGATGGGCTGCACTCGTCCGACACCCTGGCCCGAGGCTCGGTGCGCGGGCTGCTGGGCGATGCCCTGCTGCACCGGGCCCGCAGCCACGCCCCGACCCCCGACGGCGACGCGCTCCGAGCCCAGGACCTGGCTCGGGCCCACCGCAACCTCGTCGAGGCGGCCGACATCCTCGAGGGCCCCAACCCCGCCGGCTACGCGGCGGCGCTGCAGACCCACGTCCTGGTGTTCGGCGAGCAGGGCAACCTGCTGGGCGCCCGGCGGGCCGCCAAGGCGGCCATCGAGGCGTACAGCCAGCTCGGCGACCACGACGGCGCCGCCGAGGTGCGGCTGAACCTGGCGGCCGCGCTGCTGCGGGCCGCCGCCACGGCCAAGGCCGACGACGACGACCTCGCCGAGGCCGACGACCTGCTGTCGGCCAACGCCGAGCGCCTGCAGGACCACGAGGAGAGCCCGCTCAAGGCCCGCACCCAGGTGGGCCTCGGCGACCTGGCGTCGTACCGCGCCGAGGACGCCCGTCGCGCGGGCGAGACCGGGGTCGGGCAGGGCGCCATCGCCCGCCTCCACTGGGCCCGGGCCCGGGACATCGCCGCCGGTGTGGGCGACGAAGACACCGTCGCCGAGGCCGACCGCCGCCTCGGCCGCCCCTGGCCCTAGCGGCTCGAGTCACTCGTCGCAGGGTGCGGCGGCGGCCTGGAGGGCCTTCCACTCCTCGGGGGTCAGCTGCCGGGTGTACTGGGCGAACTCGGTGATCACCGGCAGCTCGACGTTGCTGCCGACGATCCGCACGATGCGGCCGTCGGGCTCCCGCCAGGTGACGACCGCGGGGCCGCTCTCGGCGTCCCAGGCGTTGCCGGTGATGGTGTCTTCCCCGTGCAGGTCGGCGCGGTCGAGGTCCCGGGCCAGGAAGCGGAACGCCTCGAACTCCGCCTTGGAGCCGTGCAGCCCGTACACGGACACCGTGCCGTTGCCCTTGCCGTCACCGTTGGCGTACATCAGCCAGTAGTCGAGGTCGCCGGGCGCCAGCACCGACATCGACGCCGACGGGCCCGAGTAGACCTCCTCGTAACCGCTGGGCAGCGCATCCTCGGGGACCGAGAAGCGGCCGTCGTCGTAGTCGACGGCGTCGGCCAGCTCGACCAGCTGGTCGGTCCGGTCCGCCAGCCACTCGCGGCCCATGACCCCCACCGACATGCCCCGCTCCTCCCAGGCGACGACGGTGCCCAGCTCCGGCAGCACGGTCTGCTGGAAGACGGTCATCGGCGCGACGACGCCGTCGTGGTTCCGGACCTCGACGGACGTCGGGTCGCCGTCGCCCCGGTAGTCGATCTCGTCCTTGGGCGCCCAGAAGACCCCGACCATCGGCCCGGCGTAGGGGTCGCCCGGCGACGTGTGGCCGTACAGGACCACCTGGCCTTCGTCCTCGTCGGCCGCGCTGCCTCCGTCGACGTGGGGCGTGTCGTCGGCGAAGCAGAGCTTCAGTCCCTCGGGGGTCTCGTTCGCGGGGATGCCGACGTGGCCCGTCGGGTCGACGGTCGGCTCGTCGCTCGCGTCGTCGTCATCGTCGTTGCCGCAGCCGACCCCGGCGACCACGATCGCCAGGACCCCCAGCACGGAACCGATCCGTCGTGCCCCCACACCCCACATTCTGCGTCAACGCGTCATGGAGAAGATGCCCTGGGCGTTCCCGGCGTCGAACGTGAGGTCGAGGCCGGGCCCGTCGGGCCGCCGATCGCGGGAGATGAGCTCGAAGAAGGACCCGGGAACCTCGCGCTCGACGGTGGCCGCGACGTCGTCCTCGCCGGCCACCCGGAAGCGGCGGGTGACCCGGTCGGCCCGGAACGCGGTCTGGCGCACCCGCCCGCTGCGGGAGCGCTCGATCTCGTCCTTCAGCGGCCAGCCGTCCCGCAGCTCGGCGGCGAGCGCGTCGACGTCGGCGACCCGGTCGGTGGCGTGGTTGAAGGCGTTGCCCTCGGTGGCGATCCACGCCATCTCGGCGGAGTGCTCCAGCAGGAGCTCGTAGTCGTGCAGCCGGGGGTCGCCGTGGTGGCGCCCGAAGCAGGCGGCGAGGGCGGGCACGAGCCGGGCGGCGGCGACGGTGGGCAGCCACCCGCGGTCGGCCAGCTCGTCGAGCAGCGCCTGGGCCTCCGGGCCGAGCGGGTCGACCGAGTCGCCGACGACCCGGGTCACGGCCTGCTGGGCCTCGACCGGCAGCCGGTCGACGTGCAGCTCGGAAACGAAGTACTGGGGGACGTCGTCGGGCAGCTCGCGGTGGGTGAAGACCTTGCCGGTCATGTGGATGCGGTCGAGCGGGTAGGTGCCGACCTCCTCGTAGCCCAGCGGCACCAGCACCCGCCGGAGCGCCTCGACGCCGGCCGGCAGCCGGCCGTTGTGGTGCCAGTCGACGGTCCGCACGGCTCCGTGGTCGTAGACCACCCGCTGGCCGAGGGCGCGGCGGGCCAGGACGTAGCGCTCGCCGGTGGGGACCCGGTGCAGCAGGTCCTCGAACAGCACGAGCGACAGCGCCGTGGCGACACCGGCACGCGAAACCAGGCCGCGCGGTTGCTCCTCCCCTACCAGCGGGGCTGGCAGGAGGACTGTCGAGAGCAACCGGTTGGCCCGGTCCACGCCGAGCAGGTTCGTGAGCAGCTCATCCACAGACTGATCACGCACCTACGTCGAAGTTGATCCCCTGGGCGAGGGGTAGATCGGTTGAGAAGTTGACGGTGGCGGTGGAGCGGCGCATGTACGACTTCCAGGAGTCCGAGCCGGACTCGCGGCCGCCGCCGGTCTCCTTCTCGCCCCCGAAGGCCCCGCCGATCTCGGCGCCCGACGGCCCGATGTTGACGTTGGCGATGCCGCAGTCGGACCCGTCGGCGGCCACGAAGCGCTCGGCCTCGCGCATGTCCATGGTGAAGATGCAGGACGAGAGCCCCTGGGTGACGTCGTTGTTGAGGCCGATCGCCTCGTCCAGGTCGTCGTAGCGGAGGACGTACAGGATCGGGGCGAAGGTCTCGCGGCGCACGAGGTCGGTCTGGGCGGGCATCTCCGCCAGCGCGGGGTGCACATAAGCGCCATCGGGGAAGCGGTCCCCTAGGGCACGGCCCCCGCCGTGCACGACGCCGCCCTCGGCGCGGGCGGCGTCGAGCGCGGTCTCCATCGCGTCGGCAGCCGGTTGGTCGATCAGCGGGCCCACCAGGGTCCCGGACTCGAACGGGTCGCCGATCGGCAGGCCGTCGTAGATGCGCTGCAGCTCCTTGACCAGGTCGTCGGCGATCGAGCGGTGGACGATGAGGCGCCGCAACGTGGTGCAGCGCTGGCCGGCGGTGCCGACGGCGGCGAAGGTGATGGCCCGGACGGCGAGGTCGAGGTCCGCCGAGGGCGCCACGACCATGGCGTTGTTGCCGCCCAGTTCCAGTAGCGACCGGCCGAAGCGCTCGGCCACCACGGGGCCGACCGCCCGGCCCATGGGGATGGACCCGGTGGCCGAGACCAGGGCGACCCGCGGGTCGGACACGAGGGCCTGGCCGGTGGCGCGCTCGCCGACGACGACGCTGGACAGCCCGGCCCAGCCCTCGTCGTCGCCTGCGCCGATGCCGGTCTCGGTGACGAAGCGGGCGATGGCCTTGTCGAGGATGGCCTGGGAGGCCAGCGCGCTCAACGGCGTCTTCTCCGACGGCTTCCACACCACCGGATCGCCGCAGACCAGGGCGAGGGCGGCGTTCCAGGCCCACACCGCGACGGGGAAGTTGAAGGCCGAGATGACTCCGACGACGCCGAGCGGGTGCCAGGTCTCCATCATCCGGTGACCGGGCCGCTCGGAGGCGATGGTGCGCCCGTAGAGCTGGCGCGACTGGCCGACGGCGAAGTCGCAGACGTCGATCATCTCCTGGACCTCGCCGCGGGCCTCGGCGACGATCTTGCCGGCCTCGAGGGTCACGAGGTCGCCGAGCGCGTCCTTGTGCGCCCGCAGCTCCTCGCCGAAGATGCGGACCAGCTCGCCCCGCTTGGGCGCCGGGACCTGGCGCCAGCGCTGGAAGGCGGCGTTGGCGTCGTCGAGGATCCCGCCGAGCTGTGCCTCGGTGGTGGTGCGGAGGCGGGCGATGGTCGACCCGTCGATGGGACTGCGGACGACGAGGTCGCCGTCCTGGAGCCCATCCGGATCGAGCCCGACCGCCCGGAGGATGTCGTCCTTGTCGTAGCTCATGCGGTCACCGCCGTGCCCCGGAGGTAGAGCGAACCAAACCGGTTGGCCAGGAACTCGTCGAGCGAGCACTCCTCCTGGCGGACGAAGCCGGCGGTCGGCAGCTTCTCCTGCCGCACCAGGTCGGCCATCGCGCAGATGCCGGCCGCCGTGGTCAGCTGGATGGCGGAGAACGGCTGGCCGTCGACCTCGGAGGCGTACACCTTGCGGGCGAAGGTCTCCTGCGTGAGGACGCCGTCCCTGGTACCCGACACGCTGACGAACACCAGCACCACGTCCTGGTGGGTGATCGGGATGGCCGTCTCCAGCACGTCCTTCAGCACATCACGCCGATGGGCCAGGCGGAGGTCGCGGACCAGCAGCGCCACCACGTCCCGGTGCCCCGGGTAGCGGACGGTCTTGTAGTTGAGGGTCTCGACCTTGCCCTGCAGGGTGTCGCACAGCGTGCCGAGGCCGCCGGACGTGTTGAACGCCTCGTAGGTGACGCCGTCGAGCGAGAAGGCCTCGACCTCCTCCAGCGCCGGGACTTCGCGCAGCCGGCCGTCGACGATGGCCTCGCACGGGTTGCAGTACTCGTTGATGAGGCCGTCGGTCGACCAGGTGAGGTTGTACTTGAGGGCGTTGGTCGGGAACTGCGGCAGGGCGCCGACCCGCAGCGCCACCGAACGCAGGTCGTCGAAGCCGCTGGCCAGTGAGGCCGCCACGACCGAGATGAAGCCGGGGGCGAGGCCGCACTGGGGCATCAGCACCGCGGGGGCGTCGACCGCCAGGTCCTTCACCGCTTGGGACGCGGCGCGGTCCTCGGTCAGGTCGAAGTAGTGGGCGCCGGCGTTGCGGGCCGCGGTGGCCACCGGGATGGTCAGGTGGAACGGCGCCGCGCTGAGGACCATGGCGTGCTCGTCGGCGAGTCGCTGCAGGAACTTGGGGTCGGACGAGTCGCCCTGCACCGTCCGTACGCCTGGCTGGGTGCCGGCGACGGTGGCAAGGGCGCGGTCGTCGCGGTCGAGGATCGTGACCTCGTACTCGGGCGCCCGGCCGAGGAGCGAGGCGATGGCGCTGCCGATGTGCCCGGCACCGACGACGAGGACCGGTGTGGTGTCGGTGGTCATGACAAGGACCGTACGACGGCGGCACGCCGAGTTGGCGCGCCAGAGCGCCCATTTAGTGGGCATTTGCCGACGATCCGCCGGTCGCGCCGACGTTTCGGACAGACTGCCCTCGTGGACGCCCTCGACACCCGCATCTTCGACCTCCTGGTGGAGGACGCCCGCCAATCCGTCACCTCGCTCGCGCAGCGGCTCCGGGTGGCGCGGTCGACCGTGCAGGAGCGGATCCGGCGCCTCGAGCAGACCGGCGTCATCGCCGGGTACACGGTGCGGCCGGGGCCGGCGGCGAGCGGGCGACGGGTCACCGCCCACGTGCAGGTCACGGTCGACCCGAAGCGCAGCGAGCACGTCCAGCAGACGCTGCGGAAGATCGCCGGCGTGCGGACGCTGCACACCGTCAGCGGCCCGTTCGACCTCATCGCCGTCGTCGCCGCCGAGGCCACCGCCGAGATCGACGCGGTCCTCGATCAGATCGGCGACATCCCCGGCGTCGAGCGCACCACGTCCGTCATCGTGCTGACCACCAAGTTCGACCGCTAGCTCGGCGTCACCAGGTCCGGTCGGGCGGCTTCTCGTCCTCGTCCTCGCCCTCGTCCCGGTCCCGCATCGGTCCCTCGCCGAAGATGTCGGCGGGATCGACGATCTCGGCCTGTCGCCGCCGACGCCTGAACCGACTGGTCGGGATCGACAGCTCGTCGGCGCCCTTCGGTGCAGCGGGCTTGCCGGCAGGTCTCTCGGCGGAGTCGCTGAAGGCACCGAGCGTGACGAAGCCACTCGAGCGGGTCGACCGGGTCGAGTCGGCCGAGGAGCTCGCTTCGGCCCGGCGGCGCCGGAGTCGGCGCCGGCCGGTGGCCGGGGCGTTGGTGGGATCGTGAGGCTTGCCGGCGGAGTCCCTGAAGGACCCGAGCGTGACGAAGCCGCTGGAACGGCCCGATCCCGTCGAGTCCGTCGAGTCGGCCGATCGGGTCGAGTCGGTCGAAGGGGTCGAGCGGGTGGGCGGGGTCGAGTCGGCCGAGGTGCTCGTGTCCGCCGACGCGCTGGTTTCGGCCGGCCGGCGCCGGAGCCGGCGCCGGAGCCGGCGCCGGCCCGGGTCGGCCGTGTCGGTCGTGCCCTTCGAATCGGTCGCGTTCGTCGACTCGGGCAACGTCGACTCGGTCGAGGTCGACTCGGTCGTGGGGGTCGGCTTGGTGGGCGGCGTGTTCGCCTCCTCCAAGGCGGCGACGGCCTTGGCGACCCGGGCGTCGCCCCGGCGGCGGCGCCAGCGCCGCAGCCGCCACCAGCCGAACAGGGCGACGAACAGCACGAGCACCACGACGCCGACCCGCAGCGCCCCGTTGCGCTTGGCGTCGCGCACCCGCTTCTCGACGACCCGGCTGGCCGCGAGCGACGCCGCCGGGTGGCCCTGCTTCAGCTCCTTGCGGGCGGTGTCGAGCTCGTCGTCGGCGCCCGACCCCAGCAGGCCGACGGCGCCGAGGAACCCGGCTCCGTCGTCCAGGTCGTCGTCGGCCTCGGCGTAGGCCTTGGCGGCGTCGAGGGTCTTCTCGGCGACCGGGACGACCTTGCCGGTGTCGCGGGCCGACTCGTACTGCTGCTCCAACTCCAGCCCGCCGACGTCGTGGCCGAGCAGCGCCTCGTCGATGTCGTGGCGCAGGTCGAGGACCTGCTCGGCCTCGCTGATCGCCTCGGCGAGACCGTTGAACTCCCAGCTCGCCATCACCGTGCGGACCTCGAGCGGCGGGGTCCAGCTGCCCCCGTCCTCGCGGAGCGCCTCGTAGTCGGCCCGGGCGTCGGTCCGGGCCTCCAGCGTGGGCGTCTCGTTGTCGGCGACGACGTAGGTCTCCCACAGGGCCGCCGCCTTCTTCGAGCCGGCCCGCTCCTCCAGCAGGTCGAGCAGCCGCTTCCAGTCGGTGGCGCCGGCGACGCCTTCGGGCTTGGGGTCGCCGGTGTAGGCGATGGTCCGGGCGCTGGCGGCGTCGAGCACCTCCCGCAGCTTGTCGGCGCCCAGCTCCCGCACCAGCTGGTCGACCACGTACCAGGCAGTCGAGTAGCCGAACTTCTCGGTGGCGGCGCTGTTGTCGTCGAGCAGCAGCGGGTCGGACCAGTCGTTCAGCGCCACCGCTCCGGGGGCATGGATGTTCGGCGCCTTGGGCGCGTCTTGGGGCTGGTCCAGTTGGTCGAGGGCGGTGGTGGCGTACGCCTCGGCGAAGCCCTCCGCGATCCAGCGGTCGGCGAAGAGCTGGGAGTTGAACCAGACGTGGCTCAGCTCGTGGACCATGACCCGGGGGTTCAGCTCGTCGCCGACGCTGATCTTGTGATCGGCCTCGCTGTACCAACCGGCGTAGCCGTAGGCGTAGGGGCTGGAGGTCTCGATGATCTCCAGCTCGTCGTCCTCACGGGGCCAAGGCTGGCCGATCAGCTCCTCCAGCACCGGCTTGGCCTGCTCGAACTGCTTGACCGCGAACGTGGCCCAAGCGGCGTCGTCGGGCCAGGCCCGCACCTTGGCCTTGGCGCCGTCGGCGTCGGCGGGCTTGCTGGTGAGCTTGGAGTCGTCGGTGCCCACGATGACGGCCATGAAGACGTCGGGCTCCTCGATGTTCTCGGCCGTGAACACCTTGACGTTGCCGCTGGTGCTGTCCTTCAGCTCGTCGCCGACGACCTCGACGTCGTAGTTGCTCGGCACCCTGACCGTGACGCTGGTCTGGCCGGGGTCGCCGAAGGTGAAGGCCGGGAACGTGACGAACGCGGCGTTGGCGCGGGAGATGCCCTTCGCCCGCGGCTTCTGGTTCGGCAGGTCGTAGGTGACCTTGGTCATCTGGGTCTGGCCGTAGAACAGGTTGGGCTCGAGATCGACCACCGCCGCCCGGACATACGGGTTGCCCATGTCCCGCGGGGTGACGGCGACCTGGCCGCCGCCGCTCTTGGTGGCGTGGAAGTTGGCGGCCTCGGCGAGCACCGGGAAGCCGATCTCGGAGAAGTAGGCCTGCTCGACGACGCCGCCGTTGTTGCGGTTGGGGATCTCGTTGGTGACCGTGACCTCGACGGTCACGTGGATCGCCCCCGCCTTGGGGTCTACGGAGTAGGTGGTCTTGGCGGTGGTGGCCAGCCCGTCCTCGTCGAGGGCCTGGGGGGCCGCGGGCGACGCTGGCGATGCGGCGGCTTCGTAGGCCCTGGATTCGCCCTTGGCGGCATCGGCCGGCGCCGCGAGCACCGGGCTCACCGCTCCGACGGTGAGCAAAGCAGCGACGACAGCTTGTGACCGCACGTTCTCCCCAGTGACGACGAGTGCTCGGAAACAGCCGATCTTAGGCGGCCTCTGCGCCCTCCACCTGCGGATCACGGGGTCATGCTCGATGGATCAACCCAGGCTGAAGGGGGTAGAGACCCTACGAAATTGCTCGGCGAAAGGACATGAGATGCTGGTAGCAGTTTCCGAAATGGACGCCACGGTGCAGATGCTGTTCTACGGCGCTGCGGTCGTGTTCTTCGTCTTGGGTGCCGTCGGTTATTCGTGGGGCAAGGTCTCGTTGGTGAGCGCTGGCCTGGCTTGCTTCGCATTCCCGACGTTCTGGCACGCGCTGGCCAACACGTAACTCTCAGCTGCTCACCGAGGACACGCTCGGCCCCGGTCTGGCCACCCCCAGCCGGGGCCGAGCCGCGTCTGCGGTCCGGTGGCGATCCCGAGGTCATCAGGTGGATCACCCCTGCCGGGTGAGGCCCCCGGCGCCGGCGGGGGAAGAGAGGAGGGATGGCGATCGCCACCGTGTTGGGTGCCCTCGCCGTCGCGGGCCTGGGCCCGACCGTGCTGCTGACGGCCGACGTCGGCGCCGCATCCGACGACGCCGAGGAGGTCCTTCGGCATGCCCAGGCGGCCACTGCGCGCGCCTCGTCGTTCCGGCTCGATCTGTCGGGCGACGAGCGCACGGCCGGCGCCGGGGGCGGCGCGCCAGTGCGCTCGACCGGCGACGCGGCGTGGACGTCGGAGCGCTGGAAGGTGACCGTCGACGTCGGGATGGTCCTGGTGGAGACCATCTACGACGGGACCGACGTGTACGAGCGGTCGGCTGCCTCCGCCGACGCACTGCGCGAGCAACGCTGGACGCTGTCGCCGTCGAGCGGTGAGACCGCCGAGCAGGGGCTGGCGAGGCTGCGCCAGCTGGGCGATTCGTTGCAAGTGTCGGCCGACGTCGACGGGGCCGCGGTGACGCTGGCGGAGTCGATCTTCCTCGGTGGCGGGGGCGTCGAGGCCCTGGCCGACGACGCCCCGTTGGTCTACGACCCCCACGCCTTCCTGGCATCGCTGGACGACCTGCGCCGCCCCGAGCTGCACGACGGGCAGCTGGTCGCGACGTTGCGGGCGCCGTCGGACATCGTCGAGGCGTTCGGGCACCGGGTCCCGTCCGGCACAGTGGCGCTGTCCCTCGACGAGTCGGCGCTGCCGACGTCGGTGCACTACAGCACCGAGCAGGGCAGCGCCTCGGCCGAGCTGCACTTCGAGCTGCGGGGCTGGAACCAGCCGGTGGAGATCGCGCTGCCGCCGGACGAGGAGCTGGACCGGACGCCGTGGGTGGACGAGGAGGGCCTGCTACGGCTGCAGGAGCTGACGGTGGTGTGGCCGACGTCGCCGCCCGAGGGGTGGCTGTTCTCGGTGTGGTCGCCGGAGGAGCTGGCCGACGAGGGGGTGGAGGGCAGCTGCGAGATGGTCGAGCTCGACTGGGATGCTCCCAGTGAGTCAGGGGGCTCGCCCGGCGAGGCCGAGTACCTGTCGTTCCTGGAGCGCCCCGCCACGTGCGCCCACCAGGACGACCCGACGCCGTTCGCGTCCGGCGGCCCCGGCGGCCTCCAACACCGCATCAACCGCGACGAGACCCTGGAGGTCCTGGTGGGCGACACCGCCGTCCAGATCGACACCACCCTCCCCGCCTCCGACCTCGACACGATCCTGGCCACCATGACCAAGGCCCCGATCGCCGCCCTCATCACCGCCGCCCACCCCCCACCCACCACCCAAACCCCAATCCCCGCGTAGCGTTGGGCGGCGATGGCGGCGCCGGTGGACGAGCTCGAACGGGTGTGGCGGCCGATGGTGGTGGGCCGGGTCGGTGCCGGGGTGCTGATCGCCGTCGGGGTGCTGGGGATGGTCGACGGCTTCGGGGTCCCCCTGCTGGCGCTGATCGGATCAGAGGCCCGGGTGCTGCGGTCGAGCCTCACCGTCGTCATGGTCCTCGGCCTCCTCGTGGTGCTCGCCTGGCGCTACGGCCTGCATCCACTGCTCGGCGTCAACGCCGACGGTGTGGTGGTGCAGAACCCGATCCGAAGGATCGTCATCCCGTGGCGAGACATCGTCAGCTGCTCCCCGAGCTACGGCGGTCTCGTGATCCGCCGCCGCCACGGCTGGCCGGTGGTGGCGTGGGCCGTCCAGAAGTCGCGGTTCGCGGAGCGGACCGGCTACCGGGTCCGCGCCGATGTCGTCGCCGAGTACATCGAGGCCCGGGCCAAGAGGATGACCTCGGGCGCCTGAGTCAGTCGATGCCGGCCAGCCAGACGCCGCCCTGCTGGGGGCGGTCCGGGGGCAGGTCCTCGTTCAGGCTGGTCTGGGCAGGGGCCCGCTCCGGCTCGTCGGCCAGGGCCGGTGCTGCGAGCGCAACGGCCGCGACCGCGGCAGCGATCAGGCCGATCCAACGTCGTCCGTTCATGCTTCCGGTTCGATGCCGCGGCCACCCGTGGATGCCGTCGCCAAGACGATGACTTCGGGCGACTGAGGGGCCAGCGGCGACTCGTCCCAATCGCCATAGACCTCGACCGGGTCGAAGCCGGCGGCGTCGAGGTGCTCCAGCAGGGCGTCGGGGCTGATGAAGCGCAGCGTGGCCTCCGACCGCAGCGTCTCGCCCGTGCCGACGAAGTGGTGGGTGGTCGCGAACGAGACCAGCTCACCGTCGACGCCGAGGAGGTGGTGCTCGACGACGACCTCGTCGCCGTCGTCGGTCGTGACGGCCCGCCGGGACGCCTCCGGCACCCAGGACTCCCAGGCCCGGGCGCTCGGGTTCCGGGTCTCGAACATGAGCCTGCCGCCCGCCCGAAGGTGCCCCCGGATCTCCCGGAGCACTGCGGCGATGTCGTCGTCCTCCAGGAAGACCTGGAAGACGTGCCCGGTCATGACGGCGAGATCGAAGGTGCGGTCGGTGCGCATCGCCCGCCCATCCCCCTCGATCCACTCGACCCGCCCGTCGACATCGTTCCTCCGGGCGACGTCCAGCATCGCCGCCGCCGGATCGATCCCCGTCACCCGATGCCCTCGCCCCGCCAG
>Ga0075431_100001068_pt1 | contig 24512 bp, 20 predicted proteins | sample RhiMetdeltSRZDD5_FD_75297 | JGI IMG/M metagenome (GOLD analysis project Ga0075431, IMG submission 75297) | Populus rhizosphere microbial communities from Tennessee, USA - Rhizosphere MetaG P. deltoides SRZDD5 | ecosystem: Host-associated > Plants > Roots > Rhizosphere > Soil | place: USA... | reverse complement strand
CCGACGAGCACCGCCGACGGCGTCTGCTCGCTCTGGCGCAGGTAGTGCGCGAGGTCGGCGCCGATCTCTCCCGACACGAGCTGCACCTGGCTGTGGTACCGGCCGCCGCCTTCGTACTCCCGGAGCACCTGCAAGATGCCGCTGCCGATCGCCCGGCCGACCGCGAGCTTCCCGTTGGCGTAGGGCGGGATGTCGACCCGAGGCTCCGACACGAGCCCACGCAGGTTGCCGTTCGGCTCCGCCTCCGTCATCACCTTGCGCAACGGGCCGTCGCCGCGCAGCTCGAGCACCAGCCGTAGCGGAGTCTTGCTCGACAGGCGCAGCAGCATCGCCGCGCCGGCGAGCGCCCTGCCCAGCGCCGCCGCCGACACCGGCGAGAGGTCCCGCCGCCGCCGGATGAACTCGAGCGGCACCGAGAGGTCCACTGCCACCCAGCGCAGGTGGCCGCCGGCGGCCATCCCGGCCTCCAGAGTCCCGTCGGGAGAGGTGACGTGGGAGTTGTAGAAGCTCATCCGTGCTCCCGCAGGGCCATGAGAGGCTTGGCGCGCGGGAGCGGGAGTGTAGCCGACAGGTCAAGGGGGGCGGACCCCGAGGCGGCGGATCGCCGCCTGGCCGAACAAGCCCGCCCTGCAAGGGTTTCTCGTCGGGTCGCAGCTCGGCCTGCTCACAGCGCCCGACCTCGCCGAGTGCGGAGGGGCTCGCCGTCACCACCCCCCGCGCCGGCGCAGCGACACCCAGCGGTGCCCGGCGCCCAGCACCAGGTGGTCGAGGAGGCGCACACCGAGGAGCTCGCCGGCGTCGGCGAGCCGGCGCGTGAAGGCGAGGTCCTCGGCCGAGGGTGAGGGGTCGCCGCTCGGGTGCGTGTGGAAGAGGAGCAGCCCGGCCGCCGAGCGCAGCAGCGCCTGCTTGAGGATCGCTCGCGGCTCGACGGCGGCGCGCGCCAGCGTTCCGCGATAGAGCTCCGCCTCGCCGAGCAGGCGGTTGCGGACGTCGAGGAAGAGCGCCCCCATCACCTCCTGGTCGCGCTCCGCGTAGCGCAGGAGGAGGTAGCGCGCTACCGCCTCCGGGTCGCCGAGTGGCAGGCGGTCCGGCAGCTCGGCCCGCGCCACGCGCCGTGCGAGCTCGAGCGCCGCGAGGAGGCTGGCGGCCTTCGCGGAGCCGAGCCCGCGCCGCTGGAGCGACCCGCCGTCGAGGGTGGCGAGCCCGGCAAGACCGCCCGCGGCCGCCAGCAGGTCGCGCCCGAGGTCGAGCGCCGAGATACCGGCGCAGCCCGTGCGCAGGAGCACCGCCAGGAGCTCGGTGTCGGTGAGGGCCGGGCCGCCTTCGCGCAGCAACCGCTCGCGAGGCCTGTCGTGTGCCGGCAGCTCCCGGATCGTCGAGGTGCGCCGGGGAGCGGATGGGGTGGCCGGGCTTGGCTCCATGCAAGGATTGGACGGATTCGGCGGGCGAAATCGCTCGCCACGTTCGATTCCAGCCGGAGGGTCGATGCAGGACGCGCCAGCCGTGGAAGGACCGCACGAGAACTTTCTCGGCCTCCCCGAGGAGGCGAGCCGCTACGAGACGAGCCGCGTCGTCGTGTTGCCCGTGCCGTTCGAGCGCACGACGTCGTACGGCAAGGGCACCGCCCTCGGCCCCGAGGCGATCCTGCGCGGCTCGCGTCAGGTGGAGCTCTGGGAGGAGATGCTCCGCAGCGAGCCGTGGCGCATGGGGATCGCCACCCTGCCCCCGTTCCTCCCCGCGGAGCACGACCTCGAGGCGGCGCTCTCCGCGATCGAGGCCGAGGCCCGGCGCCACCTCGAGGCCGGAAAGTTCCTCGTCACCCTCGGCGGCGAGCACAGCCTGACCACCGGCCCCGTGCGCGCCGCGCGCGCCGTGCACGGCCACCTCGGCGTCGTGCAGTTCGACGCCCACGCCGACCTGCGAGCCGAATACGAAGGGACACCCTGGAGCCACGCCAGCGTCATGCGGCGCCTCCACGAGGACGGCATCCCGGCGCTCGCCGTCGGCATCCGCGCCCTCTCCGACGAGGAGGGCGAGCTCATCGCGGCGCGCGACCTGCCGACGGTCTGGGGGTGGGACCTTCCGGCGCGCGAGCGTTTCACGGCGCTCCTCGATCGACTCCCCGAGAAGGTCTACCTGACGTTCGACGTCGACTTCTTCGACCCCGCCATCATGCCCGCCACCGGCACGCCGGTACCGGGTGGCGGCTCCTGGTACCCGACGCTCGAGTGCCTGCGGGATCTCTTCCGCAGGAAGACCGTGGTGGCGATGGACGTCGTCGAGCTGGCTCCTCAGGCGGGTGCGCACGGCGCCGACTTCCTCGCCGCGAGCCTCGTCCACAAATGTCTCGCTTTCTTGCAGGCGGAGTCGCCGGAGCCGCCCGGCGCCGCCGCGAGGCCGTAGCGCCCCAAGGCCATGCAGACGCCGCTGATGGAGTCGCGGATCCAGAGCTCGGGCAAGTTGCGCTCGCGCTATCTGCCCGCGCTCTACCTCGACCCGTCGTTCTTCGTGCGCTACGTGTCCGCAGCGGGGACTGCCGAGGCACCCTCCGAGAGCAGCGAGAGCGCCTCCGCGGCAGAGGAGACGCCGCGCGCCGCCGCCTTCGCCGAGATCGCGCGCCGCACCCGGGATGGCAGCTTCGGTCTGACGCCCGTCGTGAGCTCCATCACGCTCCTGCGCTGGATGCAGGAGATGACTCCGGCCTACCGCGCGGCGGACCGCGAGACGCGCCACAGCGGTGGGCTCGAAGACCCCGACTTCAGCGGTCTTCGCTACCAGGGTTGGCTCCGCGCGCAGCTCGGCGGCGCGCTCGACGGCGTCCTGGAGGTCGACCTCCGGGGATTCGCCCTCACCGTCGAGGCGGCGTGGGAGGAGGTGCCCGGCCTCGCGATCGCCGACGGCAACGGTCTCTGCGCGTTGCACGCGCTGGCGGCGCGCCACCTCGGCTGCACCCACCTGGCGACGCTGCTCCCCGAGATGGAGCGCGTCTGCGCGCTGCTGCGCGCCGCGGGCGGTCCCGAGCCGCTCCTCGGAGCACGCGCCGTGCTCGAGGCCGCGCCGCCATCTCCGGGCTAGGTACTCCCCGGCAGTAATAGGCACCCGAGCGGCTAGGATCGGGCCGATGTCCGTGCGCCTGCTGCGCGACGACCAGCATGCCGTTCTCGCCGCGGAGCGGCAGGCGCTCGCCGAGCTGCAGGTCTCGCTCGGCCGCGCCGAGGCGGAGGCAGAAGACCGCGCCGCGCTGGCGGAGTCGATCCGCCAGCTCGACGAGCTCTTCCTGCTCGTCGTCGTCGGCGAGTTCAACGCCGGCAAGAGCACGCTCATCAACGCTCTCCTCGGCAGCGCAGTGCTGGAGGAGGGCGTCACCCCGACGACGACGGCGATCCACGTCCTCCGCCACGGCGCGGCCCTCGGACGGCGAATCACCGAGGACGGCCTCGAGGAGCTGACGGCGCCGGTGCCGCTGCTCGAGCACCTCACGCTCGTCGACACGCCAGGGACCAACGCGCTCGACCGCCGCCACGAGGCGATCACCGACCGCTACGTGCCGCGCGCCGACCTCGTGCTCTTCGCCACCTCCGCCGACCGCCCGTTCACCGAGAGCGAGCGGGCCTTCCTCGAGCGCGTCCGTGCCTGGGGCAAGAAGATCGTCGTCGTCCTCAACAAGGTCGACATCCTGCGCAACGAGGCGGAGGTGTCGGAGGTCGTCTCGTTCGTCGAGAGCCACGCCGGCCGCCTCCTCGGCGTGGCGACGCCGGTCTTCCCGGTGGCCGCCCGCCTGGCGCTCGAGGGACAGCTCGAGGGTGATGCAGGCAAGCTCGAGCGCAGCCGCTTCGGCGCGCTCCAGCGCTACCTGACCGAGCGGCTCGACGCCGCAGAGCGCGTGCGCCTCAAGCTCGACAACCCGCTCGGCGTCGGCGTTCGGCTGGCGGAGCGCTACCGCGACGGGCTGGCGCAGAGGCTGGCGCTCCTCGCCGCCGACTTCTCCACGCTCGACGACGTCGCCGGGCAGCTCGGGCTCTACCGCGAGGACCTGCGCCGCGAGTTCCGCTTCCGGCTCGCCGACGTCGACAACCTGCTGCACGAGCTCGAGGCGCGCGGCATGCTGCACTTCGAGGAGACGCTGCGGCTGACGCGCCTGCCCGAGCTGCTCAACAAGGCGCGCGTCAAGGCGGAGTTCGAGCGCAAGGTGGTGGCCGACCTGCCACAGCAGGTCGAGGCCAAGGTGCGCGAGATCATCGACTGGCTGGTGGCGAGCGAGCTGCGGCAGTGGCAGGGAGTGAGCGCCCTCCTCGACGATCGCAAACATCAGCACGCCGACCGCATCGTCGGCGCCATCGGCAGCTTCGATCAGGACCGCCAGCGACTGCTCGAGACCGTCGGCCGCGCGGCGCAGCGCTCGCTCGAGGGTTTCGACCGCGAGGCACAGGCGCGCCGCATCGCCGAGGACGTGCAGGGCGCGCTCACCGGCACGGCGCTCGTCGAGGTGGGCGCCGTCGGCCTCGGGGCGGTCGTCACCGCCATCGCCACGTCCCACCTCGCCGACTTCACCGGCATCCTTGCCGCGAGCACGGTGGCGGCCCTCGGCCTCTTCATCCTGCCCGCCCGGCGACGCAAGGCGCAGCGCGACCTGCGCGACAAGGTGATCGAGCTGCGTGAGCGGCTCCTCTCCACCTTGACCGAGCAGTTCGACGCCGAGGTCGACGCCAGCGTGCGCCGCATCGAGGAGGCCATCGCCCCCTACACCCGCTTCGTGCGTGCCGAGCGGCAACGGCTGGAGGGGCTGCACCTCGAGCTCGACGGCATGCAGCGCACGCTCGCCGCGCTGCGCGAGCGCGTGGCGCGCCTGTAGGGTGCGCACCGCGCACCATCCGACTCCCCGCACTACCGCGCGGTCAGCGAAGGACCTTGAGCGCGCCCGGCACGACCCGCACCTCCACCGGCCCCGGCGCGCCGACGTCGCCGTCGAGCTCGTAGGCGGTGAACGGGCCGAGCGGCTCGCAGGCGACGGTGCGCGCCTGCCGGAAACGCACCACCGAGGCGTTGAGGTGGCGGCCGAGGAAGACCTGCGGCACGCGAAACGGCAGCTGCCAGCGCGGCACGTCCACCACCACCACCACGTCGGCGAGGCCGTCGTCGGTCTTCGCCCGCGGCGCGATGCGCATCCCCTTGCCGAAGGTGACGCCGTTGGCGACAGCCATCAGGAAGATCGGCCCCTCGTGGAGCGTCTCACCGTCGACGGTGACGCGACACGCCACGGGGCGGTAGCCGACGAGGGCGCGTACCGTCGCGGTCATGTAGACCAGGTTGCCGCGGCGGGTGAGTTGGTTGACCGCCTCGACGACGACCCCGGCGACGCCGGTCGACACCGTGTTGACGCACCAGAGGACGGGCTGGCCCGGCCGGCGGACCTCGAACGCGTCGAGCGGCCGTGGCTCCCCTTCGAGCGCCGCCTGCAGCGCGGCGCTCGGTGCGTCCGGGATGCCGAGGCTCTTGCAGAGGTCGGAGCCGGTGCCGCCCGGCACGAGGCCCATCGCAATCCGGTCTCCCAGGCCGTCCCCGAGGAGGACGTTCGACACCATGTGCGCGGTACCGTCGCCGCCGACGGCGACCACCGCCCGGGCGCCGGCGGCGAAGGCGGCGCGCAGCTTCTCGGCGGCCGGCTGCGGCCGGCTCTCGCGCACCACGTTGGCGCCGCGCAGCTCGGGGTGCGACTCGACGAGACCGTCCCAGACGCCGCCGGCGCGGCCCGATCCCGCCGCCGGGTTGACGAGGAAGACGAGCTGATCCGTAGTCCCTCGGCGCGAGGACGCGCCCGGTCTCACGCCACGCCCTCCGGTGCCCAGGCGGCCAAGGCGCGCGCGAGCTCCACTTCCTCCGCCTCCCAGCGCGGGCCGTCCCAGCCGAGCTCGGCGCGGAAGAGGGGCTCGAGCGCCGGCGCCACGGCGCGCGCCGCGGCCGGGTCCCACATCGCCAGGCGCGCCCGCCGCACGAGCAGATCCTCGACGCGCAGCACGGCACCGTGGCGGAGGTGCGCGCGCACCTCGGCGGCCGAAAGGTCGACGCCGTCGACGAGCGGGGCGAGCTCCCCGTCGCGGGCGAGCGAGAGCGCCGTCCACGCGTGAGCGCCGAGGCGCCGCGCCATCGCTTGGGCGATCGGCGCCGCGACTCCCCGCGCCACCAGACGTTCGGGCAGGTCCTGGGGAGCGAGGCCCGCGAGCGGCGTGCCCGCGGTGGCGCAGTCCGCGGCCCGCCGCGCGCGCTCCGGGGGCAGCCGCTCGACCACCTCGTCGACGACCTCCTCGGCGGTGGCGCGGTAGGTGGTGAGCTTGCCGCCGGCGACGTTCAGCAGACCCGCCTCCTCCCACACCTCCTCGTCGCGGCTCGCCTCCGAGGGCGTCTCGGCATGGCTCTGCAGGATCGGGCGGAGCCCGGCGAACGCGCCGCGCACCTGCTCCGGCCCGGTGACGCGGCCGGGGAACGTCGCCATCGCCACGCGCAGCAGGTAGTCCACCTCGGCTCGCGTGGCGCGCGGGTCCTCGAGGTCGCCGAGGTGGAAGAGGTCGGTCGTCCCCACCAGCACGCCTTCGGGATGCGGGATGAAGAAGACCGGGCGGCCGTCGTCGGGCGAGGCGACGGTGAGCGCCACGTCGATCGGCAGCACGGACGCCGGCAGCACGATGTGGACGCCGCGCGAGGGGCGCAGCCGCTGGCCGGCGAGGCCGAACCGCTCGCGTACCGCGTCGGTCCAGTGGCCGGTGGCGTTGAGCACCACCGTCGCCTCGACGCGGTGCGCGACCCCGGAGATCAGGTCGCGCAGGACGACGCCGACCAGCCGCCCCTGCCGGTCGCGCGCGCCGTCGACCGCCTCGGCGCGCGGCAGGACCAGCCCGCCGTAGGCGGCGGCGGTGGCGGCAACGGCGATGGTGAGGCGGGCGTCGTCGGTGAGCGCGTCGCCGTAGATCAGGGCGCGGTCGAGCCCCTCGACGTCGAGCCCTGGGGCCAGCCGCTGCGCCTCCAGAGCCTCGATCTCGCTATGGCGATCCGGGCGCTGCGTGAGCCGGTCGTACATCCAGAGTCCGAGGTCGACCTGCCAGCCCGGCGTGCGGTCTCCCTGGTACGCCGGATAGAGGAACGACACCGGCTTCACGAGGTGCGGCGACAGCGCGAGCAGGCGGTCGCGCTCGCGGCACGCGAGCCGGGTGATGCGGAGCTGCATCTGCTTGAGGTACCGGAGGCCCCCGTGGATGAGCTTCGACGAACGCGACGAGGTGCCCGAGGCGAGGTCGGCCTTCTCCACGAGGAGAGCGCGCAGCCCACGCTGCGACGCGTCGAGGAGCACCCCGCAGCCGGTGATGCCGCCGCCGATGACGACGAGGTCGAACGGTTGCGACAGCCCGGCGAGGGCGCGCTGGCGGAAGGTGGGGTCGAACACGCGCGTCAACCCTCCAGCCTGTCGACGGGATCGAAGAGCACGTGCGGATTGAGCACGCCCGAGGGGTCGAGCGTTCGTGCCGCCGCCGTCAGGGCGGCGATCCCGCTCTCGCCGACCTCCGACACCAGCCAGGGCGCGTGCCAGCTGCCGACGCCGTGATGGTGCGAGAGGGTCGCGCCGAGGGCCACGAGCTGCCCGTTCGCCGCCCGCTTGAGCGTCGCCCAGCGCGCCACCGCCGCCTCCGGCTCCGCCGGCACGCGGAAGAAACAAGTGAAGTAGAGCGAAGCGCCGTCGGCGTACGGGTGCGACAGGTGGCAGAGCACCTCCACCCGCTCCCCTGCCGATGCGAGCGACCCGGCGAGCGTGTCGACCATCCGCTGCCGCACCGCCGCCACCTCCGACCAGGGGACCGCCGTCTCCAGCGTCTCGGCGGCGAAGCCGGCATCGAGGAGGCCGTCGCGGAGGTAGGGGTGCCGGAATCGGTCGGCGAGCCAGCGCCGGCCCGGGCCCCGTCCGAGCGAGACTCCACCGTTGCGCCGGACTTCGCGGGCTGCCGCCGCGAGCGCGCGCCGGCGCTCGCGGTCGTCACCCGCGGCGCCGGTGAGCAGCAGGCACCCGGCGGCCACGCCGCGCCACTCGAGGTAGCGCCGCACTGCGCTGGCGCCGGCGCCACCACCCAGCCCCACGAGCAGCGCGGTGGCGGTTTCGACCGCGTCGGAGAGCCGCAGCATGGAGAGCGCTACGCCGCCCTGGGAGATCGACCGCGCCGCGGCAAGCCCGCACTCCCAGTCCGGCACCAGCCACGCGGCCACCTCGCGGCGCGCCGGGGCCTCGTGCGCGCGCACCGTCACCCGCGTCACCACGCCGAGACGCCCCTCGCTGCCGAGCACCAGCCGGCGGAGGTCTGGCCCCGCGGCGGAGGCGGGCTGCGCCGGCAGCGCCATCGCGCCCTCGGGCGCCACGAGGTCGAGCCCGGCGACGAGGTCTTCGATGCGCCCCACGCCGAGCGACTCCTGGCCTGCCGAGCGAGTCACCGCCCAGCCGCCGATCGTCGACAGCTCCCACGACTGCGGCAGGTGACCGAGGGCGAGCCCGTGGCGGCCCAGCGCGGCCTCGACGGCAGGGCCGCGCGTGCCGGCGCGGAAGGTCGCGAGCCCGGACTCGACGTCGAGGGCGACGAGACCTTCGAGGCGCTCGAGGTCGAGCACCACCGCCGGCCGCTCGCCGGCGAGCACGTTGACGCCGCCGGTGACCGACGTGCCGCCGCCGCGCGGGATGACGCGCACCTTCGCCGCGGCGCACGCCGCGAGCACGGCGCCCACTTCGCCCTCCTCGGGGCGCACCACCGCGTCGGGCAGCGCCGGCACCCTGCCGGAGCGCAACCAGAGCAGGTCGGGGAGGCCCTGCCCGCGCGCGTGTGCGAGACGGTCGAGCGGGTCGCTCGAGGTCGCCGCGGCGAGCTTCGGCAGCTTGCGCGGCTTCGGCGCCGCGGACAGCTGCGGCGGAGTGACTGCGGACGGGGCGCCCGGACCGAGGCGTGCGGCCAGCCAGTCGAGCATCGCCTCCGGCGGCGCCACCTCGACGCCCTCGAACCCCCAGCCGGCGAGGCGACGCGCCGCTACCATCGCACTGCTATCACTTACCACCGCACTCGCAGGCGCAGGCGGCGCTCCTCGCGGTCGCGCCAGACCACATAGCCCTCGCGACGGCCGAAGAGGTAGAGGTCGCGCAGCACCTCGACGTCGTGGCGGCAGTACTCCTCCACGAGGTCGAGGCGACCGGCGCGCACCCACTCGAGCGACTGCAGGCCGTCGGCGGTCTTGCCGCTCCCCAGCGTCGCGCGCGCCAGGTCGTCGAGGCGCAGGCGGAAGCCGAGCGCGCGGTGCACGTCTTCGAGCAGATCGAGAGTGGGGACGAGGCGATTGTAGTCAGCCCCCGTGTACCCGGCAAGCACGCGGTAGTCGAAGCGCCGGACGTTGAAGCCGATGACGAGGCGCGCCGCGCGCAGGGCCGTCGCCAGCGCCCGCGCGTCCCCCTCGCGGAAGACCTCGAAGCGCTCCTCCTCGAGGCGGCAGACGACGGCGAGCGCCAGGCCCATGCGATGCGCGTTGCCCCAGCCACCCACGTCGGCCGCCGAGCGCAGGGTCTCGAGGTCGAAGAGCAACGTGTCGCCGCCGTCGGCGGGCGGGCGCAGCGCCGGGATCGCCGGTCGTACGCGCCGGAGCCACCACCGGCGCCACCGCGCGCGCAACGATGCCGCGAGTCGCGCGAGCGGCCCCACGTGCCCGGCATGCGACGGCGCCACGAGCTCGGGGCGCGCCTCGCCGTGGCCGGCAGCTCGGTCGTGCGCGAGGCCATGCCCGTTGGTGCGCGCCGGCGCAAGGTGACCGTTGGGCGCTGGCACGAGTGCGCCGTTCCTCCGGCCGGGCGCGCGAGGGTCGCGAACGCGGCCTTCGTGCGTCGGGCGGCCATTGCTCGTCGCTGCGTGGGGCGTGCCCGCGTCGACGCTGCTCACAGCCGCAGAGATGAGGGGCGCCTCCTCGTCTCCCGGGCCTTCGGCCGCCTCTGGCTCCGCGAGCGCCTCCGGCTCTCCGAGAGACAGGGACCAGGGCTCGGCGAGCCCCTCGCACGCCTCCTCGCCGAGAAGCAGCGCGACCACCCGCCGCGCGCCGCTCTTGTCGAGCGGGCGGTTGCCGTTGCCGCACTTCGGCGAGTGAACACACGACGGGCACCCCTCCTCGCATTCGCACTCGTCGAGCAGGCGGCCCACCCTCGCCAGCAGCTCGGGAAGCTGGGCGAAGGCGCGCGCCGCGATCCCCACTCCTCCGGCGTGCCCTTCGTAGACGAAGACTCCACCGCAGCCGATCTGCGGGTGGTACGGGGTCGAGATGCCCCCGAGGTCGCCGCGGTCGCAGAGGGCGAGCAGCGGCAGGAGCGAGATGGAGGCGTGCTCGGCGGCGTGCAGCGCGCCGAGGAAGTGATGCGGCCCGCGCACCTTGACCGCCTCCTCGAGCGCGGGCGGCGCCGCCCACCAGACGCCCACCGTTTCGTACGAGACCTCCGGGAGCTCGAGCTCGTGGCGCGAGAGCACCTCGCCGCCGAAGATCCGCTTGCGTTCGTAGCCGACGACTCGCTCGGTGACGCGCAGCCGCCCGAGCCACGCCGAGAGCGGCGCGCCGCTCGAGTCGCGCTGGCGCTCGCCAACGACCTCGAGGATCCGCGTCTCCTTCTCCGACAGTGCCGCCGTGTACCAGTCGGCGTTCGACGGCTCGACGACGACGCGGCTCGCTCCGGTGTCGAGCGTGCGAACGAGGTATTGCCGTCCGGCATGGAGGTAGATCGCGCCGGGGTGGCACTCGAAGAAGACGCGCAGACCGTCGACGGTGCCGACGACGCGTCCGCCGCGCGCCTCGACGATGGCGAAGGTCTCCCCACCACCGCGCAGCGATATGCCGCGGTGCGGCCGCCGCGCCCGCGCGTGGAGGCGCTCGCCATCGTCGGACTCGCGCAGCTCGTGGGTACCCAGGAGCTCCGTCACCGCGCCGGCGTGGCGCGCCAGGTAGCCGGCATCGGGCCCCCGCTCGAGCGCCATCTCGGCGGCCGCGCACGGCAGGTGCTGGCGCGCCACCACCTCGTTGCCCGGGTCCACCACCAGCGGCTCGCAGGGCCGTCCGAGCAGCTCCTCGGGGTGGCGCACCAGCCACTGGTCGAGCGCGTCGGGCAACGCCACGAGAGCGGTGAGCGACTCGCGCCCATGGCGCCCCACCCGACCGGAGCGCTGCCACGTGGCCATCACGCTCCCCGGCCAGCCCACGAGGACGCAGGCGTCGAGACCGCCGACGTCGATGCCGAGCTCGAGCGCCGAGGTCGAGATGACGCCCGCGAGCGAGCCATTCGAGAGCGACCGCTCGATGCGGCGCCGCTCCTCCGGCAGGAAGCCCGAGCGGTAGCTCGCCACGCGCGAAGCGAGCTCCGGCTCCTGCTGGCGGAGCCAGGTGTAGAGCAGCTCGGTGATGCGTCGCGCCTTGGTGAAGACGATCGTCTTCTGCCCCTGCCGCAAGAGCTCGACGAGTAGCTGCAGCGCCGTCGTGTAGGCGCTCGCGCTCGGCTGCACGGTGAGCAGCCAGCGCGCGGCGCGTGGCGCCCCCGACACCGCGACACGGTGGAACGCCACGTCGGCGAGGGCGGCCGCGAAGGCGTCGGCGTTCTCGGCCGTAGCCGAGGAGGCGACGATCTGCGGCCGCGCGCCGAGCTCGCGACAGATCCGCAGCAGACGCTGCAGCACGTGGTGGAAGTGACTGCCGAAGATGCCGCGGTAGGTGTGCAGCTCGTCGAGCACCACCCAGCGCAGGTTGGCGAGGAACGGCGCCCACGCGATCCACGACGGCAGGATGCCGAGGTGGAGCATGTCGGGGTTGCTGATCAGCACCCGCGGCGGGCGGCGGCGGAGGCGGGCCCGCACGGCCGGCGCCGTGTCGCCGTCGTAGAGCGCGCAGTCGAGGTCGATGCCGGCGGCGGAGGCGAGGTCCTCGAGCTTCCCTCGCTGGTCCTGGCCGAGCGCCTTCAGCGGGTAGAGGAAGAGCGCCCGTCCGGGCCCCTGCCGCGCTGCCTCGAGGAGCACGGGCAAGTGGAAGACGAGCGACTTGCCCGACGCGGTCGGAGTCGTGACGAGCACGTGCTCGCCCCGCTGCAGCGCCTCGAGCCCCTCCACCTGGTGGCTCCAGAGCCGCTCCGCGCCGCCGGCGACGAGCGCCCCGGCGAGCGGCGCGGGCAGGGGCGGTTCGAGGTCCGCGTGCAGGCCGGGCTCCGCCGGCAGACGTTCGACGTGGGCGATCTGCCCGCCCAGACGCGGGTGGCGGCGCAGCGCCTCGACGACGGCGGAGAGGCCGCTGACATCGCTCATGGTGGCGCGCCGGCAGTGTACCGTGCGCCCCACGCCAGGGCCGCGGCGGTCGCCAGGCCTCGGCGAAGAGCCCCTGCATCTGCTATGCTGTGAAGGCCTTAACAGGAGACGACCGCAATGCGTGGACCGGGCTGGTTGCGATTTCCATGCGGGCTGATGCTCGCGCTTCTGGCGTGCGGCGCCGCCGCGCAGGCCCCTTCCGCGGCAAGCCCGCAGCCGGCGCCGCTGCTCGCCACGACGCTCGTCGCACCGCCGCCGCTGCTCCACGCCGTCGGCCCGCAGGCCGGCTACGGCGACCTTCTCGTGCTTGGCACGGGCGCCCGTTTCGAGATCGCCTCGGGCGGCGCCGGCCACCTGCCGATGATGGACGGAGCGCCCGTCGACGTGGCGGTCCTCGCGGGTCCGTGGGCGCCGGGGCGCCATGCCGTCTCGCTGCAGTCTCCTGCCGCCGTGGCCGGTGGAGATCCGGCCGTGCAGCCGGCGCTCCAGTTCGTCTACGACCCGGCGGCGCCGAACATCCGCTGGGAGGTCGGCAACACGACCTTGCTCGACAGCTATGGCCTCGACCAGGACGTCGATCGCCAGAAGCCGCCGCGCCACGTCATTCCCGAGCGTGACAGCGAGGTGGAGATCCTCTGGTCGCCCGACGGCCGCCGCTGGCTCCCGCTGCTGGCGAAAAACGCCAAGGTCGACGCGTCGGGTGCCCTCGCCGACTGGGTCACCGCCGCCGATCGCCCGCAGGTCTTCCTCTGGGCCCTCGGCGAGCAGGTCTTCGACCACGGCTCGCCGGTGGCGCCCAAGAAGCTCGAGCTGGTGAGGATCTGGGCCGGCGACGACCTGTCGGCCGTGCGCGACCTCCGCATGCGCGTGCTCCCGGCCGGCAGCGGGGCGTACCGGCTGGAGATGGTCGCCACCGACCTCGTGGGAAACCGCAGCACGGTCACCTGGCCGCTGCGCCCCTGACGTCTCGCCGTTGGCCGCGGGAGCTGCGAGGCGCGGACACCCTCGCGACTCGGTCCGTGGCACCGAGCCCGCGACTCCAGGCTCCTGACCCGAGGCCGTGTGATACAAAATGGCGCCGCGCTGCGGGCGGCGCCGCTGCGTCACGACCGGCCCTCGCCCCTCGGGTGCGCACTCCCCACGTGGCGCCCCCCTTTACACCCCCGCCCGCCAGGAGATCGCCATGACCGACGCCGCCCAGCAGACCGCATCCGTAGAGGAGATCACCAGCCGAGCCGAAGAGTGCATCGCCCTCGAGGAGCGCTACGGCGCACACAACTACCACCCGCTGCCGGTGGTCATCGAGCGCGCCGAGGGCTGCTGGGTGTGGGACACCGAGGGGAAGCAGTACCTCGACTTCCTCGCCGCCTATTCGGCGGTCAACCAGGGGCACTGCCACCCGCGCATCCTCGCCGCCCTGCAGGAGCAGTCGAAGAACGTCACCTTGACCTCGCGCGCTTTCCGCAACGACCAGCTCGGGCCGCTCTACCAGCAGCTCTCGGAGCTGTCGGGCTTCGCCAAGGCGTTGCCGATGAACACCGGCGCCGAGGCGGTGGAGACGGCGATCAAGGCGGCGCGCAAGTGGGCCTACAAGGTCAAGGGCGTGCCCGAGGGCAAGGCGGAGATCCTCGTCTTCGCCAACAACTTCCACGGCCGCACGACCACCATCGTCGGCTTCTCCACCGAGGCGCAGTACCAGGACGGCTTCGGGCCCTTCACTCCGGGCTTCCGCGTCCTCCCCTACGGCGACGCCGACGCGGTGGCGGCGGCGATGAACCCGAACGTCGCGGCGGTGCTCGTCGAGCCGATCCAGGGTGAGGGCGGCATCATCATCCCGCCGGAGGGCTACCTGCGGCGCCTGCGCGAGATCACGCGCGAGCACAACGCCTTGCTCGTCGTCGACGAGATCCAGTCCGGCCTCGGCCGCACCGGCAAGATGTTCGCCTTCGAGCACGAAGGGATCCGCCCCGACGTGGTCATCATCGGCAAGGCGGTCTCCGGCGGCTTCTACCCCGTCTCGGCGATCCTCGCCGACGACGAGGTGATGTCGGTCTTCAAGCCCGGCGACCACGGCTCGACCTACGGCGGCAACCCGCTGGCCGCGGCCGTGGCGCGCGCGGCGCTCTCCGCCCTAGTCGAGGAGGGGATGGTCGAGAACTCCGCCCGTCTCGGCGTCTACTTCCTCGAGCGCCTGCGCGCCATCGCCTCGCCCTGGATCAAGGAGGTGCGTGGCAAGGGCCTCTGGATCGGCATCGAGCTGCGCCCCGAGGCCGGTGGCGCCCGCCGCTTCTGCGAGGCGCTCATGCGCGAGGGCCTGCTCTGCAAGGAGACCCACGACCACGTCATCCGCATCGCGCCGCCGCTGGTGATCGACCAGGCGGGCATCGACTGGGCGCTCGAGCGGCTGGCGAAGGTGCTCGCGGCTTGAGTCGCGGGCGCCGCGCGCTGGCGGCTGCCCTCGTCACCGCCGTGGCGGCGTGCGGGCGGCAGCCGCTGCCGCCCGCCGACGCCACCTACACGGTTCGCGGCCAGGTCGTCGAGCTCCCCGCCAGCGCCCGCGGCGAGCTCACCGTCCACCACGAGGACGTCCCGGACTTCCGCGACCGCGACGGCAAGCCGTCACACATGGACAGCATGAGCATGCCGTTCACGCTCGCCCCGGAGCTGCCGATGAGCGGCATCGCGGTGGACGACAAGGTGGCGATCACCTTCGAGGTGCGCTGGAACGCACAGCCGACGCTGCGCGTCACGAAGATCGAGGAGCTCCCGGCCGAGACCGCGCTCGACCTCGGCGGACCGAAGCTCGAGCTCGTCGCGCCGCTGGGGTCGTCCTCGTCTCCGCCGCCCGCGCCCACTCCAGCCGCGGAGGCGACGCCGTCGAACCGCCCGGCGGGCGACGGCCCTGCCTCCCCACCACCGAGCGAGACGATCTGACGGCGCGGCGATGCCGATCTACGAGTTCTACTGCGCCGCCTGCCACACGCTCTACAACTTTTTCTCGCCCCGCATCGACACCGCGACCCGGCCCAGCTGCCCGCGCTGCGGCCGGCCGGAGCTCGAGCGGCGTCCGGCGCGTTTCGCCACCCTGAAGCGGTCTGGAAGCGGCGAGCCCGAGGACGAAGGCGGCGAGGACAACCCCTTCCCCGGCCTCGACGAGGAGCGCCTCGAGCGCGCCATGGAGTCGATGGCAGGCGAGCTCGAGAAGGCCGGCGACGAGGAGGACCCGCGCCAGATGGCGCGCTTCTTCCGCCGCTTCGGCGACGTCGCCGGCATGCGCCTCGGCCCGCGCATGGAAGACATGCTCCGCCGCCTCGAGAAGGGCGAGGACATGGACGCCCTCGAGGAGGAGATGGGCGGCGGCGAGGAGGGCGCCGAGGGGGAGCTCGAGGACTGGTTTCAGCTCAAGGAGACGGCGAAGCGCCTGCGGCAGCGGCGGCCGAGGGTCGACGAGACCCTGTATTTCCTCTAGCGGTACAGGGAAACCCTGTGGAGGACCTAGACTCGTATCGTCCCGGCGACACGAGGAGGTCCCCATGCTCGAGTCCGCGGCCTTGCTGCTGTTGGCACATCTGACCGCGCCCCAGGCGCCCGCCTCCCCGAACGTCGTCCGGATCTGCTCCATCGTCGAGGGGACCTGCAGCTCCATCGCCGCAGATTCGCTCGACCCGACGCGGCGCTCGAACGCCGCGAGTGGTCAGCTCGCCTTCGTCGACCCGGCGACGGGCGCGCTCGTGGCACCGACGCTCGAGCAGGAAGAGGAGCTCGCGCGGGCCCTCTCGCTCGCCGAAGAGTCCAAGCGGGACGCCGAGCCCGTGTTCGAGACCCTCTCCGACGGCACCGTCCGCGCCCGCGGCGACTTCCGCGTCTTCCTTCGCGCCGCGACGGAGCCAGGGGCATCGCCCACGGCGGACGAAGGAGAGACGCCGTGAGCCGCGCGACTTCGGACTCGACTCGGGGCCGCCGTCTCGCACTAGCCGCCCTCGCGCTCGCCCTCGCTGCCGGCGCCGCTCACGCGACGACCATCACCATCCTCAACACGGACGCCGCCGGCGAAGGCTTCAACGATCCCACCCCCGCCGCGCTCGTCGCCGGCAATGCAGGGACGACGTTCGGGCAGCAGCGGCAACTCGTCTTCGCGGCGGCCGCGGCGTATTGGGCCAACAGGCTGAGCTCGAGCGTGACCATTCAGGTCGAGGCGAGCTTCGACCCGCTCCTCTGCAGCCCCACGTCGGGGGTCCTCGGCTCGGCAGGGTTTACCGAGGTCTTCCGCGACTTCCCGGCGGCGCCGCTCGCCGGCACCTGGTACCCGATCGCGCTCGCCAACGCGCTGATGGGAACCGACCTCGATCCCGCGGTGGAAGAGGTCCACTCGACCTTCAACTCCAGGCTGGACTCCGACCCCGCCTGCCTCGTCGGTCTGGACTGGTTCTACGGCATCGGCGTTCCGACGCCGGCGAATCGCATCTCGCTCTATGAGGTCGTGCTCCACGAGATCGGCCACGGCCTCGGCTTCGCGACGGTGACCAACGGAAGCACCGGCGTCCGCCTGCAGGACTTCGACGACGTCTTCATGACATTCCTGGAGGACCACAGCTCCGCGAAGACCTGGCCCCAGATGAGCAACGCCGAGCGTGCGGCGTCGGCAAGAGACGCCGGAGACTTGCACTGGATCGGGGCTCGGGTGGTGGCCGCGAGCGGCGCCCTCGCCTCCGGCAAGCACCCGGGCGGTCACGTCCGGATGTACGCACCGGCGACCTTCCAGCCCGGCTCCTCGGTGTCGCACTGGGACACCGCGCTCGTCCCGGACGAGACGATGGAGCCAGTCGCCACCGCGAGCCCGAGCGACCTCGTCACCACCGCCGCGCTGCGCGACATCGGCTGGCAGACGCAGCAGGCCTCCGCCTGCGTCCGCGACGCCGACACCGCCTGCCTGCTCTCCGGGCGCTTCGAGGTCGGCGTCGTCTTCGACGCGGGCACCACCGGCACCGCGCAGGTGATGAGCTTCGGCGGCCAGCGTGCCGAGAACGACGAATCGGTCTTCTTCACCTTCTTCAGCGGCACCAACTTCGAGATGGGAGTCAAGGCGCTCCGGGCCTGCGGCGTGCTGAACGACAAGCACTGGGTCTTCGTCAGCGGCCTCACCGATCAGGGGTGGACGGTCACCGTGCGCGATTCGCTCACGGGAGCCGTCAAGACCTATTCGAACGCGGCCGGGCATCTGTCGACGACGTTCGCCGACACGAGCGCCTTCAGCTGTCCGTAGCGCCACCGCGCCACGAGCCGCGTCGACACGGCGTCCGAGGGAACCCCTTCCTCAGGGGGTCGCGCCACGCGAGCCGCCGGCGGTCAGGTCCTCGATCGCCGCGCCGTAGGCTCCGCTCTTGACCTGCTGTGCGCTCCGCCAGCAGCTGTCGAAGGTCGTGAAACGCTCGCTCGACGAGGCGACCGCTCTCGAGCTCGGACTGACGAGAGCCCAGCGGAAGAAGCCGGCCGCGTCCTTCGAGATCTGGAACTTCAACATGGTGTACCTCTCCGCGATTCGGGGCGCTCTTGGTGACTGGTGATCGGGTCTGGTGATTGGAGCTGGCGATCCGAACCTTGGTGATCGCAACCCCGGTTCGCCGCAGCGACGGGTGACGCTGCGAGCCCCAGCTCGCATCCGTCCCACGAGGACTACGCGGCAACCCCCGGCGTGACAGGTCATTCGGGGCGATCGCGGCCCCGACGCGCCTTCCCCTCTACATGCGCCGCGAGGCGGCGCCAAGTGCCAAACGATCCAGTGCCATCCGATACGACCGCGTCCGATCCGGTCGCGGCCGATCGGGTCGAGACCCGAGTCTCGAGTCAGGTCCCGTGTGGACCCACGTCGCGAAACTCGGGTAGCGCCGCCGTCAGCTCCGGCGAGGGCAGCGTGAGCGCCACCGCCAGCGCCGCTCCCGGCGGCCAGCGCACCCTGGCCGCGGGCACGACGCCGCCGGTGAGCCGCGACAGGGCCGGCCCCGGCGCCGCGAGGAGCTCGCCGGGGTGCGCGGCGACGGGGCGGGGCGGCCTGTCGGGTGCCTCGACCTCGGTGCCCGGGGGGACGCTGCCCAGCACCACGATGAGCGTGCCGGCGTCGGCACTCGGAGGAGTGGGTTCGATCGCCATCGCCCGGCCGGCCCCGAACGCACCCGCGGCGAGGCCGAAGTAGTCCTCGAGCGCCGCGAGGAGATGGCTGCCCACCGCGGCCAGCGAAGCCCCATCGTCGCCGTCCTGGCCCTCCACGCGCACCGCGCCCTCCTCGCGCAGGGCGTCGCCGACGAGCGCCACCGCCTCGCGGCGCCCGGCGACGCCTCCGGCGAGGAACTTGCGCAGGTCCACGCGCGGCACCTTCCGCGCGGCGGCCTTGCCTTCCTCCCCACTCGCGCTCATGCGCCGGCGCCCTCCGCGCCCGCTCCGCGCAGCAGGCTCTCGAGCTCCTCCGGGTGCGTGCTACGGATCCGCGCCTCTTCGGTGGTGATGACGCCTGCACGTACGAGCCGCGTCAGCGATTCTTCGAAGGAGGACATCCCGTGACGCTTGCCGAGGGTGATCTCGTTGTAGAGACGGTGCAGGTGCTGGTTGCGGATGTGGTTGCGCACGGCGTAGGTGCCGGTCAAGACCTCGACGACCGGCACCCGCCCCGGCCGGTCGCGGCGGGGGAGGAGCTGCTGCGCGACGATGGCGTGCAAGCAGAGCGCGAGCTGGTGGCGGATCTGCGCCTGCTGCTCGGCGGGGAAGACGTCGACGATGCGGTGCACCGCCTGCACGACGTCGTTGGTGTGCAGCGTGGCGAGGATGAGGTGGCCGGTCTCGGCGGCGGTGAGCGCCGTCGCCACCGTCTCGAGGTCGCGCATCTCGCCGACGAGGATGACGTCGGGGTCCTGGCGCAGCCCGGCACGCAACGCGGCGGCGAACGACGGCGCGTCGGTGCCGACCTCGACCTGCTCGACGAGACACAGGCGGCTCGCGTGCTCGTATTCGATCGGGTCCTCGATGGTGATGACGTGCGCCGCCCGCGTGCGGTTCAGGTGCCCGACGAGCGCCGCGAGAGTCGACGACTTGCCGGCGCCGGTGGGCCCGCAGACGAGCACCAGGCCGCGCGTGGGCGCCACGAGGTCGGCGAGCGTCGCCGGCAGATTGAGCTCCTCGAGCGTGGGGATCCGGCGTGGCAGCGCGCGGAGGGCGGCGGCGAGCACGCCGCGCTGGCGGTGGAGGTTGACGCGGAACCGCCATCCGTCGCGCTCGTCGCCCCCCGTGGCGGTGGCGAAGCGCAGCGTGAGGTCGACGGTCCCCTCGTCGCGGAGCGCACGCCGCTGGCGCTCCGTGAGGCGAGGCTCGAAGAGCCCCTCGAGCGCGTCGGGCGCCAGCGCCGCGCCCGGCAGCGACGCCAGGCGGCCGTCGACGCGCACGGAAGGGGGAGAGCCAGGGACGAGCAAGAGGTCGCTCGCGCCCCGTCGCACGGCCTCGGCGAGCAGGCCCTCGAGCGGATCGTCGGGACGCAAGGCGGCAGGGGCCGGAGCGGCCTCGGCGACCGGCTTCGCGGGAGCGGGCCAGGCCAGCTCCTCTTCGGGCTCGACAGGCAGGGGTTCGAGCCTCGGGGCGCCGGTCTCCGCCGCCGAGGCGGCAGCCGCGTCTCCCCGGTTGAGCTGGTCCACCAGCCTCTCGAGCTCGGGATCCGGGTTGAGCTTGCCGGTCACGTCGCCTCCCCGGCCAGCGCGCGCCGGCGCAGCCGTGCCTCCAGCAAGACCAGGGCCGGCGCCCCCAGCGCCAGCACCACGACGTAGTGCAGACCGCGGTAGAGGAGGGTCGCCGCGGCCGCCTCGAGCTCGGGGACATCCATGGCCACCAGGGCGATCGCCATGCCCGCTTCGGTGGTGCCGACGCCGCCGGGGGTGCCGGTGAAGCCACCGGCGATGACGCCGACCGTCACCGCCAGCCAAGCGGTCAGCAGGTCGACCGGGTGGCCGAGCGAGCGGAAGAAGGCCCAGAGCGCCAGCGCGTTGACGAGCACGTAGGCGACGCCGAGCAGCAGCGCGGCACGGCGTAGCCAGCGTTCGCGCAGGAGCCGATGCGCCACGCGGAGCGACTCGCGAACGTGCTCGTGGATGGCCGCAAGCGTCCCCACGTCCCGGTCGCCCCGCCAGCGCTCGAGCCAGCCGCCGATGCGTTCGACGCGCGCCTCGTCGAGGCGCGCGAGCCAGGTCGCGAAGGCAACGACCGCCGCGAGCAGGGCCAGCGCGAGGGCGACCGCGACCCCGACTCGCCGGTACCAGAGCGCGACGCCGATCACGGCCAGGACTCCGGTCAAGGTGATGACGGTCTGGTGCGCGAGCTGGTCGAAGAGCACGACCCCGTATACGCGGCCGAAGGTCCGATTGCCCTCCCCCGCCGCATGCCGCGCCCGCAGGAGCCCGCCCACCACCGGCGCCGTCGGCGTGAAGCCGTTGGCGCAGACCGCCCCGACCACGGTGAAGAAGCTGTGGAGCAAGTGCGGCAGCGGGCCGAGGCAGCGCAGCGCGAGTCGCCAGCGCAGCGTCCAGATCAGGTAACGGGCGACGAGAAGCGCCATGCCGAGGGCCACGTAGCGGGCATCCGCGGTGGCGATCAGGCGGCCGAGGTCAGCCCAGCGGGGGACGCGCAGCGCGCGCCAGAGCAGGACCACCACCGCCACCGCGAACGCGAGCTGGAGCAGCCGTCGCAGCGGCTGTCCCAGGGAGCGCCTCCAGCGCGCGGGAGACGCCTCGCCACTCACCGCGGGAGCATAGCAAGGGCACTTCGCGTCGACGGTCCGGGCCGCAGAGCGGATGGCGCAGGTAGAGTCCAGCGTCGATGCGCCGCCTCGCTCCGCTGCTCGCCGCGCTGCTCTGGCTCCAGGCGTCGCCGCCAGCCCCCGCCTCGACCGCCCCGCGCTTCCCGCGCTTCCCGCGCTTCCCGAACGTCCTGCTCGTCACCGTCGACACGCTGCGTGCCGACCGGCTCTCGTGTTACGGCTACGGGCGGCGAACGACACCCAACCTCGACCGCCTCCTCGCGCGCGGGGTGCGCTTCGACCAGGCGCGCACCGTCGAGCCGCTCACCAACCCGGCGCTCGCCTCCCTTCTCACCTCGCGTTACCCCCACGAGCACGGGGCGACGCGCAACGGCCTGCGCATGCGGCCCGGGCTCCCCTCGCTCGCCCGCGCCCTGGGCCAGAGGGGGTTCAGCACCGCCGCCTTCGTCGGCAACTGGACGCTGCGCGACGACCTCTCGGGGCTCGGCGAGCACTTCGGCAGCTACCGCCAGATCGCCAGCCGGAAGCGCTGGCTCTTGCTCAAGAGCGAGGCGACGGGAGACGACCTCACCCGCGCCGCCCTCGGTTGGCTGCGCGAGTTGCGGCGGGAGAGCCCCGACCGCCCGTTCCTCCTCTGGGTCCACTACGTCGAGCCGCACGCCCCCTACCGCACGCAGTCGGCGCTGCGCGAGCAGCTCGGCCTGGGCGGTAGGCGCGACCTCGCCGCCAGCGACCGCTACGACACCGAGGTGGCGTTCGTCGACCGCGCCGTCGGCGAGCTGCTCGACGGCGTCGGCGAGCTGTTGCGTGGCGAGGAGACCCTCGTCGCCTTCGCGGGGGACCACGGCGAGAGCCTCGGCGAACATGGCTACTGGGGCCACGGGCGGCACCTCTACGAGAACAACCTGCGGGTGCCGATGGGGGTGGTGTGGGAAGGGAAGCTCGCGCCGGCCGTGGTCGACGCGCAGGCCTCGCTGCTCGACCTCGCACCCACCCTCCTCGGCCTCATGGGCTACCCGGCCCTGCGCGAGCCGCGCGGCTTCGACTGGACGCCGGTCCTGCGCGGCGAGGCCCCGCCGCCGCACCGCGCCAGCTACTTCCAGGCGCACAAGGGCGCCGTGCAGTCGGTCGAAGATCTGTCGCGGGCCCGGCGGCGCGGGTTGCTCGAGGTGGCGCTCCTCATCGGCCAGCGCAAGGAGACGCTGCGCCTGCGCGGCCTCGAGCGCCTCGTCGTCGACGTCGGCGGCGACCCGGGCGACGAACGGAACCTCGCCGCCCACGGCTCGCCTGCCTCGAGCGACCTCGCGCGCTGGCGAAGCCTGGTCGAGCAGGGGCTGCTCTCGGCGGACGAGCTCCCCTCGCCGACCCTCGACCGTGAGACCGTGGAGCAGCTGCGGGCGCTCGGATACACGGACTGAGCAGCTCGGCCCCGAGTCGGTCCGCCCCGGGTAGCTCGTGCCCGGAACCGTTGCGGGGCGGCAAGGATCTGCTACCGTTCAGCCGCGACACGTTCAGCGCCACGCGCCCGACGACCGAACACCCATGCCCTTGGAAGATACCGTCGCGCCCCGCGTGCTGATCGTCGATGACGAGCCGTACATCCGCGAGCTGATCCAGCGCTGTCTCGAGCTCGAGGGGTACGAATGCCACACCGCCGCGCATGCCGAGGCGGCGCTCGCCGCGCTCGCGGCCGACGGCTTCGAGCTCCTCGTCTCCGATATCCACATGCCGGGGATGTCGGGGATGGAGCTACTCTCCACGGTCCGCCAGCGGCATCCCGACCTGGCTGTGCTCATGGTGACCGGCGTCGACGACCGCAAGGTGGGCATCCAGGCTCTCCGGCTCGGCGCTTACGGCTACCTGATCAAGCCGTTCGACGTCAACGAGCTGGCGATCAACGCTGCCAACGCGCTGCAGCGCCGACAGCTCGCGCTGCTGACGCAGGCGACGCAGGACCGTCTCGAGGGCGAGGTCCGTCGCCGCACCACCCAGATCCGCCGCCGCGAGGAAGAGATCGCGTTGCGCCTCGTGGCCGCCGCCGAGTTCCGCGACCCCGACACCGGCGCCCACGTCCGGCGCATCGGCCGCTACGCGGCCGCGCTGGCGCAGCTCCTCGGCTGGCCCGCGGCGCGCGTCGACGACCTGCGCGTGGCGGCGATGATGCACGACATCGGCAAGATCGGCGTGCCCGACTCGATCCTCCTCAAACCGGGGCCCCTGCTCCCCGAGGAGTTCGAGATCATCAAGCAGCACACGGTGATCGGCGCGAGCATCCTCGAGCGCTCCGAGATCCCGCTCATCGAGATGGCTCGCGAGATCGCCCTCTCCCACCACGAGCGCTGGCAGGGGGGCGGTTACCCCGCCGGCATCACCGGCGAGGGCATTGCCGAGAGCGCCCGCATCGTCGCCGTCTGCGACGTCTACGACGCCCTGGTCCACGATCGCGTCTACCGGCGCGCGCTGCCCGAGGCGGAGGTGCTCGAGATCATGGGGTCGCTCCGCGGCCGGCAGTTCGACCCCAGGATCCTCGACCTCTTCTTCGCCGAGGTGGGCACCTTCCGCGCCATCCGCGAAGAGGTGCGCGGCACGGCGACCCTCCCCTAGCGGAGGCGCCGTCGCGAAGCGAGCGCTCGCGGCCGGCTCGCCTCGCCGCCGAGGGCCCTCGACTTCGCGGGTGGCCATCGGGCACACTGAGGGCTCGTCGTGATGCCGACCTCCCCACCGGCCGCCGGCCGCGAGCCCCTCGACCGCCGCCTCTCGGTGGCGCCGATGATGGACTTGACCGACCGGCACTGCCGGTCGTTCCACCGTGTTCTCACCCGCCGCACCCTCCTCTACACGGAGATGGTGACGAGCGCCGCCATCCTGCGCGGCGACTGGCGGCGGCTGCTGGCGCACGAGCCGGCGGAGCGCCCGGTTGCGCTGCAGGTCGGGGGGGACGACGGCGCGGCCTTGGCGGCCTGCGCCGAGCTCGCCGAGTCGCTGGGGTTCTGCGAGGTCAACCTCAACGTCGGCTGTCCGAGCGACCGCGTGCAGGCCGGCCGCTTCGGCGCCTGCCTCATGCGCGAGCCGGAAGTCGTCGCCGAAGCGGTGGCGGCGATGCGGGCGCGGGTGCGCATCCCGGTCACCGTAAAGCACCGCCTCGGCGTCGACGAGCAGGAGGGCTACGAGCCGCTCGCCCGCTTCGTCGACACCGTCGCCGCGGCGGGCTGCGAGGTGTTCGTCGTACACGCTCGCAAGGCGTGGCTCGACGGGCTCTCGCCGAAGGAGAACCGCGAGGTGCCGCCTCTCGACTACGACCTCGTCTACCGCGTGAAGCGCGAGCGGCCCGACCTCACGGTGGTGCTCAACGGCGGCGTCCTCTCGCTCGACGAGACGCTTGC
>Ga0075431_100001064_pt1 | contig 24562 bp, 29 predicted proteins | sample RhiMetdeltSRZDD5_FD_75297 | JGI IMG/M metagenome (GOLD analysis project Ga0075431, IMG submission 75297) | Populus rhizosphere microbial communities from Tennessee, USA - Rhizosphere MetaG P. deltoides SRZDD5 | ecosystem: Host-associated > Plants > Roots > Rhizosphere > Soil | place: USA... | reverse complement strand
GCTCGGCAGCGCGGTGACGCTCGTGGAGATGACCGACGGACTCCTGCCCGGCGCGGACCGTGACCTCGTGCAGTGGGTGGGGCGTCGGGTCGACAAGCAGTTCGCCGCGGTGCGGCTCAACGCGCGGCTCGAGGCGCTGCGGGAGACGCCGAGCGGCGTGGAGGCGACGATCGCCGGCGCCGCGGCGACGTTCGACCGTGCGCTGATCGCCGTCGGCCGCCGCCCGCTGACCGAGGGCATCGGCCTCGAGCACACGCGTGTCAAGCAAGACGCGCGCGGCTTCGTGCAGGTCGACGCGCGGTGCGCGACGGCCGACCCGCGCGTCTTCGCCGTCGGCGACGCGACGGGCGAGCCGATGCTCGCCCACCGCGCGATGCGACAGGGCAAGGTCGCGGCCGAGGCGATCGCCGGACGACCCGCGGCGTTCGACAACGTCGTCGTGCCCGCAGTCGTCTTCACCGATCCCGAGATCGCCTGGTGCGGTCTCAGCGAAACGCAAGCCACCACCGAAAAGCGCGCCGTCCGCGTCGGCCGATTCCCGTGGGCGGCATCCGGGCGCGCGGCGACGCTCGGCCGCAGCGACGGCGTCACGAAGCTCATCGTCGACCCGGAGTCCGGGCGCCTGCTCGGCGCGGGCATCGCGGGGCCCGGCGCGGGCGAGCTGATCGCCGAGGCCGCGCTGGCGATCGAGGCCGCGCTGCTGGCGGAAGACCTGGCGCTGACGATCCACACGCATCCCACGCTCAGCGAGTCTCTGATGGAGGCGGCTGAGACGCTGCTGCGCGGATGATCGTCGGCGTACCGCGAGAGATCAAGCCGGGCGAGCAGCGCGTGGCGCTCACGCCCGCCGGTGGTCAGGCATTGCGCGATGCCGGCCACACGGTGCTCGTCGAGAAGGGCGCGGGACTCGGCAGCGGCATCCGCGACGACGAGTACGGCGGCGTTGGCGTCGAGCTGGCCTCCGCCGACGACATCTGGCGCCGCGCTGAGCTCGTGCTGAAGGTCAAAGAGCCGGTGCCGGAGGAATATCCGCGACTGCGCGCGGGCCAGATTCTGTTCACGTATCTGCATCTGGCCCCCGCGCCGGAGCTCACGCGGGCCCTGCGCGAGGCCGGCACGATCGCGATCGCCTACGAGACGGTGCAGCGTCCCGACGGCTCGCTGCCGCTGCTCACACCCATGAGCGAGGTGGCCGGCCGCCTCGCCGTCCAGGAAGGCGTGTTCTACCTGGGTCGCGCTCACGGCGGACGCGGCATTCTCCTCTCCGGCGTGCCGGGCGTGCCGCCCGGCAATGTCGTCATCATCGGTGCGGGCATCGTCGGCGTGAACGCCGCGCGCATGGCGATCGGCCTCGGCGCCGACGTGTCGATCCTCGACGTCAACCTCGATCGCCTGCGCGCCGTAGACGACCTCTTCGGCGGCCGCGTCGTCACCATCATGTCGAACACGTTCAACCTTCAGGCGGTGGTCAGGCGCGCCGATCTTCTGGTCGGCGCCGTGCTCGTCACCGGCGCGCGGGCCCCGCGGCTGGTGACCGCCGCGATGGTGACGACGATGAAGGAAGGTGCCGTGATCGTCGACGTCGCCGTGGACCAGGGCGGCTGCGTCGAGACCGTGCATCCGACGACCCTGCTCGATCCTGTCTACGTCGTCTCGGGCGTCGTTCACTATGGCGTGGCCAACATGCCGGCGCTCGTACCGCGCACGTCGACGTTCGCGTTGACGAACGCGACGCTGCCGTATGTCCTCGAGCTGGCCACACAGGGCGTGGCCGCCGCCGTTCGGGCGAACGCCGCCCTGGCAAAAGGTCTCAACGTCGCCCGCGGCCGCATCGTGCACCCCGCGGTGGCGGCCTCCCTCGGCGAGGCTCCCGCTCCGCTGGAAAGCGTCCTCAGCTAGGCTGCGGAACCCCCTGCGCCGCGCTCAGAGCACCGCGCGCGTCGCCGCGAGCGCCTCCGCGGCGACATCGCTCGGTGGCCGCGCCCACGCGCCCGGATTGGGCGCCTCGTAGCTCATGAAGCCCGCGTAGTCCTTCGCCCGGACGGCGGCAAAGAACTCCTTGAACGGCACCGCGCCCTGCCCCGGCGGCAGCCGATTGAGCACCTCACCGCGCTTGAGCTCGCCGCGCGGCACGTCGCTGAACTGCACGTAGACGATCTCGTCGCCCCGCACGTCGTCCAGCGAGCGCGGTGAGCCGCCGCTGCGCTGCATGTGATAGGCATCGAAGAGCAGCCCGCAGTGCCGGTGCGCGGCCTTCGCGAGCACCTCGCGCACGCGCTCCAGCGTGTTGAGCTGATCGCACTGTGAATTGAACTCGATGGCGAGTCGCACGCCGTAGCGCGCGGCGATGTCCCCGACCTCGCGCACCGAGGCGGCCGCATGCGCGACATCGCCGGTGCCCTTGTCGACAGGGCTCATCACCGTCGCGCACCCGAGCGCTTTCGCCCGCGCGCACTGCTCGTCGAAGACGCGCAGGAGCCGCTCGCGCTCGGCGCCGTCGGCCCACATCCAGCCGAACTCCACGCCCACGCAGGCGACCGGCAGCCCGCTCGCGCGCACGGTGTCCTCGACCCACGTCACCGCGCGCCCGGCCTGTGCCGCGCGCGTCCAGTCGAGCCGGCGCAGCTCGATCGCATCCCAGCCGGCGGTCCGCGCCGCCGTCACCGCGTCGGGCAGCGGCGTCGTGTCGAGCGTCCACGTGTGGAGCGCCAGGCGGGGGCCGGCAGCGCTCACGGCGCCCCCAGCGCCTTGGCGGCCTTGGCGACGTCGCGCTGGCCGACCCATAGGATGGCGCCGAAACTCCCGCCGCTCGCGCACACGGCGTCGATCGCGGTGACGTTGATCTTCGCCTGCGCCAGCTGCGTCATCACCTCGGCCACCGCGCCGGGACGGTCGGTGCCGCTGACGAGGAACGCCTTCTTGGGGCCGACGAGCTTCCACTTGGCGGCCTTGGCCGCCGCGCGGAACGCCGCCGCGTCCTCGGGCACGAAGTCGATCTGCGCGCGCCGGCCGCTCGGGAAGCCGGAGAACGCCAGCAGATTGACGCGCGCGTCGCGCAGCGTCGCGAGCATGGCGGCGCCCACGCCCGGTGTGTTCGGCGTCTCGACGTAAAAGTAGTCGACGACTCGCACGGTGTCGGCCATGGGGATCCTCCTTTGGCAGGTGGGGACCTTACCACTTCCGGCGCGGCCGCGAAACGGGCTCGGGTACCATCCCGCCCATGACCAACGATCCCCTCGCCGCGCTGCCGATCGGCCGCAAGGTCACCGTGAGCAAGACCGTGTCGGAGTCCGACGTCTATCTGTTCGCCGGCATCACCGGCGACTTCTCGCCCAACCACACCGATGAGGCGTACATGCGCAAGACGCGCTACGGCCGTCGCATCGCGCACGGCGCCCTCGCCATCGGCTTCATGTCCAACGCGTCCACGAAGATCCTCGAGGGCCTCGAGGGCACGTGGGTCTCGTACGGCTACGACCGCGTGCGCTTTCCGGCGCCGCTGTTCTTCGGCGACACCGTCACCGTGACGTACGAGGTTGCCGAGCGCAACGAGGCCGAGCGCAAGGTCTTCTCGCGCGTCACCGTCACCACCGATCGCGGGGCGCTGGTCGCCGCCGCCACCCACATTCTCAAGCGTGTGGACGTCTGATGGACGCGCTGTGGACGTCTGATGGACGCCCGCCGAGTAGCGATCCTGGCCGGCGCCGTCTAGTATGCTGAGGCGCGCATGCAAATCGTCGAGGCCGCCGGCATCACCGTCGCGCTCGTCGCCGGCGCCTGCACGGCCGACGATTTCGAGCGCCTGCTCGAGGCCGACATCCGCATCGCCGGCGATGGCGCACGCTTCTCGGCGGCCGGCGTTCACGATCCCGTCGCATGTGCGGCGCGGCTTACGCGCTTGCTCGGCGAGGCACGCGCCAAGGAGCTGATGCTCGCCGGGCGCAGCGTCGACGCTGCCAACGCGCGGCGGCTCGGCCTTGTGACCCGCGTGGTTCCCGGCGCCGCGCTCGGCGACACGGCGCGCGCGGTCGTCGGAGAGCTGCAACACCTGCCGCCGCTGGCTCTGGCCGCCGTGCGCGACGCCGTGCGAGCGGCGCGCGAGCTCACACCCGCCGCCGCGCTCGAGCTCGAGCACGAGCACTTCCGCCGTCTGCTCGCGACGCAGGACCACAAGGCCGCCGTGGCGGCGTTCTTCGCGCGCCGCGACGCCGTCTTCACGGGCGAGTGATGGGCGAAAATCCGCACACCCGTTGGCGGCTCGACGGTCCGATCGGCGTCATCGTGCTCGACAACCCGCCGATGAACGTCCTGAGCGACGACAATCGCCGCGGCATCCGCGAGGCGCTCGCGGAGTTCCGCGACGCCGGCGCGCGGGCGGTCGTGCTGACCGGCGCCGGCGACCGCGCGTTCTGCGGCGGCGCGGATCTCAAGGAAGAGGAAGAGTTGACGGCGGACACCGTCGGCCGCTTCCTGCAGCGGGGCGATGAGACGTTCCGCGCGCTGCGCGAATATGAGCGGCCGATCGTCGCGGCGATCAACGGATGGGCGATGGGCGGCGGGTTGGTGCTCGCGCTCTGGTGCGACGTGCGCGTCGGCTCGACGCGCGCGAAGCTCGGCGCCGTCGGCGTGAAGGTCGGGCTCATGGCGTCCAACGTTCAGCTCTCGCGCCTGTTCTTCGAGGGCCACGCGCGTGACATGCTGCTGACGGGACGCACCGTCGAGGCGCAGGAGGCTCACCGGCTGGGACTCCTGTCCTCGGTCGTCGCGCCCGAGGCGCTCATGGACGAGGCGATGGGCTGGGCGCGCGACATCGCAGCGCGGCCGCCCGACGAGGTCGCCGCGCTCAAGCGTGCCGTGAATACCGCGCTCGATCCGGTCACCGCGGAGACGCGCGGGTGATTCGCTCCGTCCCCGGCCGCACGCCACGGATCCATCCGGGCGCGTACGTCGATCCGGCGGCGCAGGTGATCGGCGACGTCGTCATCGAAGAAGGCGCCTCGATCTGGCCGTTCACGGTCGTGCGCGGAGATCAGGACAACTACGTCTACGTCGGTCGCCACACCAACGTGCAGGACAACTCGGTGCTGCACGTGACGCCCGAGTTCCCGTGCGTCGTCGGAGATCGCGTCACCATCGGCCATCGCTGCGTCGTCCACGCCTGCCGCATCGGCAACGACGTCCGCATCGGGATCGGCGCCGTGGTGCTCACCGGCGCCATCGTCGAGGACGGCGCACAGGTCGCGGCGGGCTCGCTGGTGCCGCAGGGCAAGGTCGTGCCGGCGGGATGGCTCGTCATGGGCGTGCCGGCCAAGCCGGTGCGGCAGATGGGGCCCGAGGAGATCGAGGACATCAAGCGCAACGCGGTGGAGTACTTCGATCTGTGGCAGCGCGATTATCGCTTCGGCCCGCGGGGCGCGCCGGGCGCGACGCCGCGCGCGCCCAACAGTCCCTCCTCCGGCAAGCCGACCTTCCCGCGGGCGCCGGAGCGATCGGCGCAGGGCGAGCGCCGGTGAGCGTCCACGTCGACGTCCAGGGCGCCGTCGGCACGCTCACGCTCGATGCGCCGCCGCTGAATCTGCTCACCGACGCGCTGCGCGGCGCGCTGCTCGACGCGCTGGCGGATTTCCGCCCGCGGCGGCTGCGCGCCGTGATCCTCAGCGGACGCGGCCGCGCGTTCTGCGCGGGCGCGGATCTGCGCGACGAGGCCAAGCTGACGCCCGAGCAGGTCCAGCACTTCCTCGACGCCGACGAGGCCGTGTTCGGAGCCCTCGCCGACTTTCCCGGCGCCACCATCGCCGCCGTCGACGGCTACGCGTACGGCGGCGGCTTCGAGCTGGCGCTCGCCTGCGACATCCGCGTCGCGGGACCGGGGGCGCGCTTCGCGGGCGTGGGCGTGAAGCTCGGGCTCACGGTCTCGACGGCGCGGCTGGCGCGGGTTGCGGGCGAGGGCGTCGCGCTCGACCTGCTGCTCACCGGCCGCACGGTGGACGCCGAGGAGGCGTTAGCGCTCGGGCTCGTCTCAGCGCTCGCCGCGGACGCGCAGGCCGACGCGCGGCGCGTGGCCGAGGTCGTCGCATCGCGCGCACCGCTCTCGGTCCAGGCCAACAAGGTCGGCCTGCGCCATTGCGCGCGGCTGCCGCTCGCCGAGGCCGTCGTGTACGAGCGCGGCGAGTGGGCGCGCCTGCAGCGCACCCACGATCACAAGGAAGCCGTCAAGGCGTTCTTCGCCAAACGGACGCCCGAGTTCACGGGCCAATGACGTCGCTGCGGTGCGCCTCGCGCGCCGCGCGGCGCCGGCGACTCGCTAACCCGCGGAGCGCCCCGCGCTCAACAAGGCCCCGCGGCCGGAGCGCGCCTTGATCGCCTGCCAGGCGTAGCCCAGTCCCACGCACGCCGCCATCAGCGCGGCGTTCGCGAGCCAGAACTTCCACCACTGCCGGAACGGCGAGTGCTCGCCGACGACGCGGTGAAATAGCCAGCTGTCGCCGAAGACCGTGTACGCGATGATCTGATGGACGAAGTAGAGCATGAGCGCCGTCTGGCCGAGCACGACGAGCCACTGCGGCCGCCAGCCGCGCACCTCGCACAGCCAGTAGAACAGCCCGAGCAGCACAAACAGCATCCCCAGAATCCACAGCGTCGTGATCGGCGCCGGAATCCAGTGGTGATTGAGCACGCGGTCCCGTGTGAAGCCGATGTGCGGCGACGAGGGCCACACCAGCTCCGACAGCACGGCGAGGATCATGAATGCGGCACCGATGATGGCCAGGGTCCGGAAGAACGGCGCGTCCGGTCCGCGCGCGGCGACGTCGCGCCACCACCAGCCGAGCACGAGGCCGACGAGCACGAGGCAGAGCCACGGCCACGGCGGATAGTCGAGGAACAGCGTCAGCGCGAGGAAGGGATGGTTTGGCAGCCACGTCTTGAGGGGCTCGTAGGCAAGCAGAAACAGCCCGTAGCCGGCGAGCGCGACCCCGAGCAGCGCGATGCCAGCTCCACGGTAGCGCAGCAGCGCGGCGGTCGGTGCCATCAGGATGATCGAGAGCCCGATCGTCTGCAGCACGCCGCCGGCGAACGGCGATTGCTCGGAGGACAGCGAGAGCGGGTCGATGGCGCCAAAGACGATCATGTTGAGCAGGATCCCCGCGCCGAAGATCGTAAGGCCGCGCCTGGCGTAGGGGACAAGGCGCGACCGCGTGGCGATGTTCCCGGCGTGGCGGTGCAGCGACAGCGGGAGCACGAAGCCGACGAGGAACAGGAAGATCGGCGCGGCGACGGTGACCGTGCCGTACACGATCCAGTAGCGCGACCAGCCCAGCTCGCGGGTAATCCACCATCGGCCGGTGTGATTCAGCACCATCACGATCAGCGCGAACCCGCGCATCACGTCGAGAAACGCCAGGCGCGCCGGCGGCATCAGCCGACTCGCCGCGAGAGGACCTTGGCCATGGAGTCCGGCGCGAAGCCGAGCTGCACGAGCGCGACGCCGGTGTCAAAGTACTCGCGATAGCGCGCGATGCGCCCCTGCTCGAGCTCGAACAGGCTCATGCCGCGAAACCGCACCCGGCACCCGGCGCTGCGCGGTACCTCGTCGCTGACAACGTAGGAGAACATCCACTCGGCGGCCGCCGCGGCCGGCGTCTCGACGATCGTGTCCATCTGCCAGGCGTAGTCGCGGCCCTCGCGAAACATCCGCTCGAACATCGCGCGCAGGCCGTCGCGGCCGCGGTGCTCGCCGAAGAAGTTGTCGGTGTAGCTCGCGCGCTCGGTGAAGCACGCGAGCAGCCCGCCCACGTCGCGCGCGTTGAACGCCTTCGCGAAGTCCTGTACCAGGCCCATAGGCGACTCCTTACCTTTGCCGTCGGGGCGGCTTCGCAGGGCGCCGCCGCCCGACGGTCGGGCGACCACCCGCGAGATCGCATCACATTGCCGTCGGGGCGGCTTCGCAGGGCGCCGCCGCCCGACGGTCGGGCGAACCACCCGCGAGATCTTATCGACCGTTGTAGGATAGCGCCATGTTGAATCCGGGCGCCCTCGCGGACCTGATGGCCTCCGACACGCCCCACGCGGTCTTCGACGTACGCGAGCGCGGGGCCTACGAGCGCGGTCACGTGTTTCGCACGACGTCGCTGCCGCGACGCCAGCTAGAGTTCCGCGTCCCGACGCTCGTCACCGCGCCCGACACCCCGATCGTGCTGCTCGACGCCGACGGCACGCTGGCTCCGCTGGCCGCCACCACGCTCGGCGCCATGGGCTATCGCGACGTGCGGATCGCCGGCGGCGGCCTCGCCGCGTGGCGCGCGGCGGGCCGCCGCGTCGTCCAGGGACTCAACGTGCCGAGCAAGGTCTTTGGCGAGCGCGCGCTGCACGAGTGGGGCACGCCGCAGGTCACGCCGCACGAGCTCGCACGCCGGATCGAAAAGCGCGACGACATGGTCATCGTCGACTCGCGCACGTTCGAGGAATACCACCGCGGCTGCATTCCGGGCTCGATCAGCGTGCCGGGGGGCGAGCTGGTGCTGCGCATCGGCGAGCTCGTCAAGCGCCCCGAGACGACCATCGTCGTGCACTGCGGCGGGCGCACGCGCTCGTACATCGGCGCGGAGTCGCTGCGGCGCATGCGGCTGCCGAACCCGATCGTGGCGCTCGAGAACGGCACGATGGGGTGGGAGCTCGCCGGTCTCACGCTCGAGCGGGGGGCCACGCGCACCGCGCCCGAGCCCGGCGACGTGAGCCGCGACCGTGCGGCGGCCACCGCCGAGCGCGTCGCCGCCGAGGACGGCGTGCGCTCGCTCGCTCCGGACGAGGTGCAGCGGCTCTGGGACGAGCGCCGCGAGCGCAACGTCTACCTCGTCGACGTGCGCACCGCCGATGAGTACGAGGCGGGCCACGTGGCCGGCTCGATCTGGGCGCCCGGTGGCCAGGCCGTGCAGGCGACCGACGATTACTTTGCCGTACGCGCGGCGACGTACGTGTTCGTCTGCGACGGCTTCGGGCGCTCGACGCTGACCGCCGCGTGGTTTCGGCGCATGGGTGTGCCGAACGTCGCCGTGCTCGCCGGCGGCGTTCCCGCGTGGCAGGACGCCGGCGGCCTGATCGACAACGGCATGCCCGAGGTCTCACCGTTCGGCTGGGCCGCGGCGCGCGCGGCAACCCGCTATCGCAAGCCGGGCGAGCTCGGCGACGCCGTCGTCGTCGACGTCGGCATGAGCGACGAGTACGCGCGCGGCCACGTGCCCGGCGCCGGCTGGATCTGTCGCAGCCGGCTCGAGCCGCGCATCGCGAGCGCGGCGCCGGATCGCGCGCGCCCCGTCGTCGTCACGTGCGGCGACGGTGTCGCCTCCACGCTCGCCGCGGTGACGCTCACTGGTTTGGGCTACAAGAACGTCAGCGCACTCGAAGGCGGCACGCGCGGGTGGACCGACGCCGGCCGACCGCTCGAGCAGGGACCGACGCGTCTGCTGGACGAGCCCGACGACGTCGTGCTGAAGCCCTACCAGCGCGGCCGTGATGCGATGGAGGCTTATCTGCGCTGGGAGGAGGCGCTCGATCCCGACGGCTCGAGTCCTCACCGGCTGCTGAAAGACGCCTGATGGACGCGCTCGTCTCGACGGAGTGGTTGGCCGCGCATCTTCGCGATGCCGAGGTGCGCGTCCTCGACGGTTCCTGGCACATGCCACAGGCCCGGCGCGACCCGCGCGCGGAATTCCACGCCGCGCACATTCCCGGCGCCGCCTTCTTCGACATCGACGCGATCGCGGACCACAGCACGTCGCTGCCTCACATGCTGCCGAGCGCCGAGGCGTTCGCGCAGGCCGTGGGGGACCTCGGCGTCGGCACCGGCGACTTCGTCGTCGTGTACGACACACGCGGCGTCGTGAGCGCCGCGCGCGTGTGGTGGACGTTTCGCGCCTTCGGTCACGACGCGATCGCAGTGCTCGACGGCGGGTTGCCGAAGTGGAAAGCCGAGGGCCGCCCGCTCGAGAGCGGCGAGGCCAAGCCCGCGCGCCGGGCGTTTCGCGCGACACCGCGGCCCGAGCGGGTGCGTGACCTCGCCGCCATGCGCGACAACGTGACGGCGCGTCGCGAACAGGTCCTCGACGCGCGCTCGGCCGGCCGCTTCACCGCGACGGAGCCCGAGCCGCGCGCCGGGCTGCGCGGGGGACACATCCCGGGCAGTCTCAACCTGCCGTCCGACACGTTGCTGCGGCCCGACGGCACGCTGCTGTCGCCGGTCGAGCTGCGCAAGCGCTTCGAGGCGGCGGGCATCGATTTCGCACGGCCGGTGACGACGACGTGCGGCTCGGGGATCACCGCCTCGGTGCTGGCGTTCGCGCTGCACCTGCTCGGCCACCAGGGCGTGGCCGTGTACGACGGTTCGTGGACGGAGTGGGGCGGCCGCGCGGACACGCCGGTCGAACCCTGACAAGGGGGTCCGCGATGGCGACGACGGAGACGTACACGCTGCAACACTTCATCGCCGACCTCGACCGCATCACCCGCGAGGAGAGCGCCGGCCAGCGGATCACCGAGCGCGCCGCACCGCTGCTGGCCCGGCTCATACGCAACCCTGGCTCGATTCCGGCGCAGTACCTGACGTCGCCGCCGGGACAGCGCGGGCGCTACATACTGCACCGCTCGCCGCGCTTCAACGTCACGTCGGTCGTGTGGCGGCCGGGCGACCGCGCCACCGCTCACAACCACGAGACATGGGGCGTGATCGGCGTGATCGCCAACGAGATCGAGGAGACGCGCTATCGCGTACGCGAGGGCGACGCCGGTCGCGCGCAGCTCGACGTGATCAAGGTAATGCGCCACCAGCCGGGCGCGGTCTCGTGTCTCGTTCCCGGCGACGAGGTGCACGCGATGCACAACCCGACCGCGCGCGACACCGTCGAGATCCACGTCTACGGCAAGGATCTGGCGGGGCTGCGGCGCCGGCGCTGGGAGGATGACGGCACCGAGAAGCCGCTGGTCAGCGACAAGTATCTGAACTGCTGAGCTCGGACGCGCCGCCCCCGTTCCTCTACCTCACGACGATCGGCCGTCGCTCCGGTGTCGCGCGCGAGATCGAGATCTGGTTCACGGATTGCGCCGATCGCTTCTACGTGATCGCCGAGCACGGCGAGCGGGCCGGTTGGGTGCGTAACCTCCGTGCGAATCCGTCCGTCTCCGTGCGGGTCGGCGCGCGACGCTTCGCCGCACGCGCACGCGTCGTCGACGCCGCCGCCGAGCACGAGCTCTGGCGCGACGTGCGCGCGCGGTCACAGGCGAAGTACGGCTGGGGCGACGGCCTGGTCGTCGAGATCGTGCCGGAGGCTACGCCGCTTTCTTCCGGCGCGCCGCCTTCGTAACCTCCGGCAACACCTCGCGCTCGTAGAAGCGGATGAAGCCCTCCTGGTCGGGCCCGACCTGGTGGACGCAGACGTGGTCATATCCGCCTTCGGCGTACTCGCGAATCGCCTCGATGTGCTTGTCGGGATCGGGACCGCAGATGATCTGCTCGGCCACCGCGTCCTCGGTCACGAGCTCGGCGACCTCCTCGAAGTGCTTGGGCAACGCCAGCTCCCATGACAGCGAGCTGCCCATCGCGGACGTCGGCCAGATCTGGTGCGCCGTTCGGCGCGCCGTTTTCTCGTCCTTCGCCCAGCACACCGTGAGCTCGCCGTAGCGCGGCTTGCCGCGTCCGCCCGCGGCTTCGAACTTCTTCATGCTCTCCTTGTGCGGACTCGTGCCGACCATACCGTCGCCGAGACGCCCGGCGAGCTCGGCGCTCTTGGGGCCTCCGACGGCCATCATGATCGGCGGCGGCGTCTTGGGCAGTGTGTAGAGACGCGCGTTCTCGACGGTGAAGTGACGGCCGCGGTGCGATTGATAGCCGCCCTTCCACAAGAGCCGGATGATCTCGATGGCCTCGACCAGACGCTCCTGGCGCACCTCGGTCTCCGGCCAGCCCTCACCGATGACGTGCTCGTTGAGGTTTTCTCCGGTCCCGACGCCCAGGAAGAAGCGGCCCTCCATCATCGCGGCGGCGGTCGCCGCGGCCTGCGCGATGATCGCGGGATGCGTGCGAAAGGAAGGGCACGTGACGCCCGTCCCGAGCTGCAGCTGCTCGGTGGCTTCGGCGATACCGCCGATCACGCACCACACGAACGGGCTCTGCCCCTGTTTGTCGATCCACGGATGATAGTGGTCCGAGATCAGCGCGAACGTGAAGCCCGCGTCTTCCGCGCGTGCCGCGTAGCGCACCAGATCGCTCGGCCGCTGCTCTTCGCTCGAGAGCTTGTACCCGATCTCCAGCATCGCCGCACCTCCGGCGGCCTGACTTTGCAAGGCCGCCGCCAGCGAGGCGTCAGGCGTCGCGCGCGCGCAACCGCCACCACGCGAGCACGAGGCCGAGGCTCGCAACGCCGAAGACGCCGGCCACGCGATACGCCCAGGCCACGCCCCAGTGCTCGGAGATCGAGCCGACGGTAAAGGCACCGAACGGAAAGACGCCGCCGTAGATGAACGTGTGCAGGCTCATGATGCGGCCGCGCAAGCGGTCGGGCGCCGCGAGCTGCAGCGCCGCCTGGCAGCCGGCGACCACCATCACCGAGATCCACCCGAGCGCGAACAGTACGACGGCGGCGACGCCGAACGTCGCAATCGTCGACATGACGAGAAGGCCGACGCATGACAGAAGCCCCGTCGTGAACAGCAACGCCAGCGACGGCGCCCGCAGCGTGCTGAGCATCAACGCGCCGCCGACCGCGCCGACGCCGACCGAGGCCATGAGCAGCCCGAAGCCCTCCGGACCGTGTCCCAGAACCTGCCGCGCGAAGAGCGGGACGTAGATCGAGTAATTGAAGACCGTGATGCTCACGACGAACAGCACAGCCAGCAGCACGACGATGTGCGGCGTGCGGAGCGCGTAGAGAACGCCCTCGCGAATCTCGGCGCCGATCGTCGTGCCCGCGCGCGGCAGCGGCGCGCCGCGCGCGTGGATCGAGAGCAGCGTGACGATCACGACGACGAACGCTCCCGCGTTGATGAAGTACGCGGGCGCGATGCCGGCGCGCGCGATGAGGAGCCCGGCCGTCGCCGGGCCGACGATGCGCGCCACGTTGAACGCGGCCGAGTTGAGCGCCACCGCGCTCGTCACGTCGCCGCGGCCGGCGAGCTCGACGATGAACGCCTGTCGCACGGGCAGGTCGACGGTGTTCGCGATGCCCCACACGAGCGCCAGCACGCAGACGTGCCAGTAGCGGACCTGGCCGGTGACGACGAGCACCGCGAGCGTGAGCGTCTGGCACCCGAGCAGGGACTGTGTGAGCACAAGCAGGCGCCGCTTCGGCAGCCGGTCGGCGACCGCGCCGCCGACGATCGCGAAGAGCAGCACGGGGAGGAAATTGAGGCTCCCGACCAGGCCGAGCCGGAGCGGCGAGTTCGTGAGCGACAGCACCAGCCACGCCTGCGCCACCTGCTGCATCCACGAGCCGACGAGGGCTACAGCCTGGCCGGCGAAGAAGACACGGAAGTCGCGATGCTGCAGTGCGCGCAGGCCGGCGGGGAGCGTCATCGCCCGCGGTGCAGGATACCGCGGGCGATGCGCGGAAACGCGGTGCTAGTTCGGCAACCTTACTTCGGCTGCGGCGTCAGACGCAGATAGGGCTTGAGCGCCCGCCAGCCGTTGGGGAACTTGGCCTTGGCTTCGTCGTCGCTCACCGCCGGCACGATGATCACGTCCTCGCCCTGCTTCCAGTTCACGGGCGTGGCGACGCGGTGCTTGTCCGTGAGCTGCAGCGAGTCGATGACGCGCAGGATCTCGTCGAAGTTCCGGCCGGTGGTCTGCGGATACGTGATCATCAGCCGCACCTTCTTCTGCGGGTCGATCACGAACACCGTGCGCACCGTGTACACCTCGTCGTGCGACGGATGCATCATCCCGTAGAGGTTCGCGACCTTGCGCTCGGGGTCGGCGATGATCGGGAAGTTCGGCGCCTGACCCTGCGTCTCCTGGATGTCCTTCGCCCAGCCCTCGTGCGAGGTGACGGGATCGATCGAGAGACCGATGGTCTTGACGTTTCGCTTGTCGAACTCTGGCTTCAGCCGCGCCACGTACCCCAGCTCGGTCGTGCAGACGGGCGTGAAGTCACGCGGGTGAGAGAAGAGGATCGCCCAGCTGGAACCGATCCAATCGTGGAACTTGACCTTCCCCGCCGTGGTGTCCGCGGTGAAGTCGGGAGCAACGTCTCCGAGCCTCAACGACATGCGTGTCTCCTTTCAGGCCGCGACGCGGGCTCGACCCGCGGCGCGGACGATGACGTCGGCGAACGCCGGGAACGGGTCGAAGCCCAGCACCCGCGGCGCATCGGCGACGAAATTGGACGTGGCGTTGACGTCATACACGTACAGGCGCCCGTCGTCGGCGCCGACGAGGTACTCGACGCCGCCGACGTCGATGGACGCCGCGCGGGTGAGCTCGATCGCCTGCTCGATCGCCTCGCGCGGCGGATCGTGACGGCGGATGTCGAGGACGGGCGCGGCATCGGCCGGACACGCCGCGAGCGCGTCGGCCGCCGGCGTCTGGCAGAGATCGGCGGGACACAGGTTGAACTGGTCGGCGCGCCGGACGATGCGGATGGCGTACAGCATGCGGCCGTCGAGCACTTCGATGCGGACGATCGCGCCGTCACGCGGCTCAACGTACTCCTGCAGGAGCGCCACGCCATCGGGGCCAAAGTCCAGTGCGTCGGCCCGGGCGTCGAGCTCGGCCGCCGTCTCGAACCGCTCGATCAGCGCGCCGGAGCCGCCGACGTTGGGCTTCACCAGCACGGGAAAGCGGACGTCCCGCGCCGCGCGCCGCAGCGGCGCTGAGCCGTTGACGACGAGCGTGCGCGGGTAGCGCACGCCGAGACGCTCGAACAGCTCCACCTGCAGGGCCTTCGATTTTTCGAAGCGCCATGCGGCGACCGGGTTGATCACCGGCACACCGATCGCATCGAGGTGCGCGAGCAGCGGCTCCGCGTAGAACAGCACGCGGCCGTGGCCGCGCCGGTGCGACGACGGACTCGTGCGATTCACGACGACATCCCACCGCCGGCGACGATCGCGCGGGTCGAAGCCGTGCGCGGAGTGATCGATCCGCTCGACAGCCAGCCCTCGGCTCTCGAGCTCCGCGATCAACCGCTTCGACCATTCAGGATGCTCGTCGAGAATACCGATGTCCACAATTGCCCCCTTCTTGATCGAATTTTGGTATTAGACCAGTCTCGGTCTGGTTTTGCAAGGCCTTACAGGGATCTCTGGCGGCCAGAAATCGGGCGTGTTTCAGGGCGTCGCCGGCGCGGCCGCGCTGGGCGGTGGCGGCGACTGCCGCCGGCACGCGCTCGGCCCGAGGACAAGCGCGACGAGGACCAACAACACGATCGCGGCGCGCGACATGCGCGTCGGCTCAGCAAGCGATGTGCCGCCGGCAGCCACCTTGCACGACTCGTTGCTCGGAGGAGGGACAAGTCATGCTGATTGGCGTAAAGGATCTGACGGGTTTCACGCTCGCGGCGACCGACGGCGCAATCGGCGAGGTCGAGGCGTGTTACTTCGACGACGCGCACTGGACGGTGCGTTACTTCGTCGTCGACACGGGTGGCTGGCTGTCCGGACGCAAGGTGCTCATCTCGCCGATGTCCGTTCGCGGCATCGACGCCGACGGCGAGCGCGTCATGGTCAACCTCACGCGCGCGCAGGTCGAGCGCAGCCCCGATATCGACACGCACCGCCCTGTGTCGCGGCAGCACGAGCTCTCGCTGCTGCAGCACTACGGGTACCCGACGTACTGGTACGGGCCATACGCGTGGGGCCCGGTGATGGTTCCGATGCCGCCGCCACCGCCGCCGGACACCGTCAGCGAGGAAGTCGTCGCGCGCGCTGAGCAGGACAATCTCGAGGATGCGCACCTGCAGTCGACCACCGACGCGACCGGTTACGAGATCGAGGCGCGCGACGGCGCCATCGGCCACGTTCACGACTTCCTGATCGACGATCACTCATGGACCATCCGCTGGCTCGTCGTCGACACGGGCAACTGGCTGCCGGGCAAACACGTACTCGTCGCGCCGGAGTGGGTCGACGACGTCGCGTGGACCGAGCGCGCGGTGCGCGTGGGCCTCACGCGCGCGCAGATCGAGAACGCGCCGGAATACGACCGCGACCGAGTCGTCGATCGCGAATACGAGCAGGAGCTGTTCGCGCACTATCGGCGGCCGACCTACTGGGACCGCGCCGCCTGAGCGGGCTAGCCGGAGCGGCGGCGCATTAGAATGGGACGACGCGCCCGGTGCGGAGCGATCCGGTGAAGCCACACCGGGCAGGCCGGCCACAACGACGGGGATGCAGGGTCCCCGACACCCGGTTGCGGATAGCCGCCGGCGTAACGTCCGGCCGCCGGGCGCGTCTTCTTTCCACGGCGCCGCGTAGCGATGGCCAGCCGATTCCGTGATCGTCGAGACGCCGGAGTGCGGCTCGCCGCGCGGCTCGGCGCTTACGCCGGGCGACGGGACGTGGTCGTCCTCGCGCTGCCGCGCGGTGGCGTGCCGGTGGCCAGCGAGGTCGCGCGCGCGCTCCGCGCCCCGCTCGACGTCTTCCTCGTGCGCAAGCTCGGCGTGCCCTTCCACCGCGAGCTCGCGATGGGCGCCATCGCCAGCGGTGGCGTCCGTGTGCTGAACACGGCGATCCTCGAGGCGTTCGGCATCCCCACCGAGGCCGTCGACGCGGTCGCGCGCGAGGAAGAGGCCGAGCTCGCGCGCCGGGAGTGCCTGTACCGCGGGGATCGCGCGGCACCGGACGTTCGGGGCAAGGTCATCGTCCTGGTGGACGACGGCCTGGCCACCGGCGCCACGATGCGAGCCGCGGTGACCGCACTGCGGCGGCTCGGCCCCGCTCGCATCGTGGTCGCGGTGCCGACCGCGTCCGCCGAGGCGTGCACAGAGATGGCAGCCGCCGCCGACGAGGTGGTCTGTGCCGAGACGCCCGAGCCGTTTCTCGCCGTCGGCGCATCGTACGAGGATTTCTCCGAGACCACCGACGCCGACGTCCGTCGGCTGCTCGCGCAGGCCGCCTGAGCGCCGTCGCCCGGGACAAACCAGGCAAGTCGTTCGGCGAGGGCGACGACCTCGCCGATGACGATCACCACCGGCGACTCGAGGCGAGCCGCGCGGGCCCGCGCGGCGATCTCGTCGAGCCGGCCCGCGAGCACGGTCTGCCACGCGGTCGTCCCCCAGCGGACCAGCGCAACGGGCGTCTCGGGCGCGCGCCCGTGCAAGAGGAGCTCGCGCGCGATGCGCGGCAGCGTCGCGACGCCCATGAGAACGACGAGCGTGTCGACCGCCGTCGCCAGGCGCGCCCAGTCCACACGCTCGCCGTCGCCGCACTCGTGACCGGTCACGACGGCGAACGAGGCCGCCACGCCGCGATGGGTGAGCGGAATGCCGGCGTACGCCGGGGCGGCGATGGCGGAGCTGACGCCCGGCACGACCTCGAACGGCACGCCGGCCTCCGCGAGAGCGGCGGCCTCCTCGCCGCCACGACCGAAGACGAACGGGTCCCCGCCCTTCAGACGCACGACGCGCCGGCCGCGCCGCGCGTGCGTGACCAGGAGCGCGTTGATCTCCTCCTGAGGCAGCGCGTGATTGCCGCTGAGCTTGCCGGCGAAGATGCGTCGCGCGCGGGGCGCCTCGCGCAGGAGCCCCCGGTCGACGAGCCGGTCATACACGACCACGTCCGCTCGACGCAGCAGCGCCAGCCCGCGGACGGTGATGAGCCCGCGATCGCCGGGTCCCGCGCCAACGAGCGCCACCGAGCCTACGCGCACGCGGCATCCTCCAGTCGAGCGCGAAGCCGGCGCGCCGCCTCCGCCGGCGACGCGCCTCGAAGCAGCGCATCGAGTCCTTCTTTCAGTGCGGCCAGCCAGTCCTCCGCACGAGCACGGCGGCCGGCCGCGCGCAGGTCACGACGCGCGTCGGCGGCGATCTCCGCGAGCGGCGCGTAGGCTGCGGGCAACGCGAACTCGAGCCGCTCACGCACGGCGCGCGCAAGGGCCGGACTGGTGCCGCCGGTGGAGACGGCGACGGTCACCGCGCCCCGACGCAGCACCGCCGGCAGGATCGCATCGCAGTGCGCGGGATCGTCGGCCGCGTTGAGCCAGACGCGGCGCGCGCGCGCCTCGCGGGCGACGGCGCCATTGACGGCAGCGTCGTCGGTTGCCGCGAAGGCTAGCGCCGCGCTCGCCAGGTCCCCATGGGCGTACCGCCGCGCAACGTGGGCGATGCGGCCGGCGGCGGCGAGCGCGGTCAGCGCCGGCGACAGCACCGGGCTGATGACCGTGACGACGGCGCCCGCTTCCAGCAGCGCTTCAACCTTGCGCTCGGCGACCGAACCACCACCGAGCACGACGCACGGCCGGCCCGCCAGCTCGACGAAGAGCGGAAACAGCGCCATCGCTATGCGTCCACGCCGGCGGGGAGCAGACCGCCGCTCGGATCCCGCTCGACCGCGGGGACGGGACCACCGGCGAGCCAGGCGCGCAGCGTCGCGTCGTCGTGCCGCGCAGCGAAGGCCTGGAACGTCTCACCGGTGTGGCGCTCGGTGAGGTAGGCGCGCAGGAGCCGCTCGATCGCGGGCGCGACTTCCGTGGCCGGCACGCGCAGGCCAATCGGGCGCGCGACGGACTGGCCGGCGCCCAGCCCGCCGCCGACACAGAAGTAGTACGCATCGACGAGGGCGCCGCCGATCTTCAGCTTTTTGCCCTCGATACCGACGTCGGCGATCCAGTGCTGCCCACACGAATTGGGGCAACCGGTGACGTGCAGCTTCATGTGCTCGTGAAAGCTCGGCAGCCGCCGCTCGAGATCCTCCACGAGCGTCTTCGCGAAGTGCTTGGTCTCCGTGAGGGCGAGCTTGCAGAACTCCGTGCCGGTGCACGCGATCGTGCCGCGGCGGAACGGTGAGCCGCCGACCGGCAGTCCCGCCTCGCCCAACTCGCGCGCCAACAGCGCGACGCGCTCGCGCCGGACATTGACGACGACGACGTTCTGCATCGCCGTCGTGCGCACCTGCCCGTCGCCGTGCCGGTCGGCCGCGTCGGCGACCGCCCGCAGCTGGGCGGGCGTGATGCGTCCGCGGAGCACGGTCGCGCCGGCGTAGGACAGCCCGGGCTGGCGCTGGGGATGGATGCCGACGTGATCGCGATAAACGTCCTCGGGCGGCGTCTCGTGCGGCGCGCGGTCGAGCGCGTAGCCCAAGCGGTCCTCGAGCGCCTCGAGGAAGCGCTCGGCAGTCCACCCGTGGCGCAGGAACAGGAACTTCAGGCGCGCCTTCTCGCGGTGCTCGCGGAGCACGTCGGAGTCGCGGAAAATTTCGGTCACCGCGCGCACGACCGGCACGGCCTGGTGCACGCGCACGAACGCGCCGAGGCGATCACCCAGCCGCGGATCCGTCGAGAGTCCCCCTCCGACGCGGAGCGAGAAGCCGATCTCGCCCGAGGCCGGATGGCGGAGCGCCGTGAGCCCGACGTCGTTGATCTCGGGATACGAGCACCACGCGCGGCAGCCGGTGATCGTGACCTTGTACTTGCGCGGGAGGTTGTAGAAGTCGGGATTGCCGTTGAGCAGGCGTGTCGCCTCGAGCACCAGCGGCGAGGCATCGAGGATCTCGCCGGCGTCCACACCGGCCACGGGGCAGCCGGTCACGTTGCGCGTCACGTCGCCGCAGGCGCCCAGACTCGTGAGGCCTGCGCGCCAGAGCGCGTGTATCAGCGGCGGCAGGTCCTCGATCGTTACCCAGTGGAGCTGCACGTTTTGTCGGACGGTAAGGTCCGCGACGCCACGCGCGTATCGCTCGCACAGATCGGCCAGCGTGCGCAGCTGCGGCGCGGCGGCGATGCCGTTCGGAATCCGAACGCGCACCATGAAATACGGCGTCGCGCGGCCTTCGCCGCCGCGGCCGCCGACGGCGCCGACGCCGTCGCCTTGCGAATAGATGCCCCACCACCGGAAATAGGTGCCCCACTCCGGCGGGATCGAGGCGTGGCCCTCGCGCGCGAAGCGCTCGATCGTCTCGTACGCCTCCCACGGATTCAGCTCGCGCTTGAGCCGCTCGACCCGCTCCGCCTTGCTCGGCTTGCCGTCCCCCACGCTCGCCTCCGCAAAAAACAAAAGCCGGAGGTCGGACTCGCGTCCGACCATCCGGCTTTCGTCTTTTGATTGCGACTTATCGCCTCGTTGGCCTCTCCGCCTACTCCGCCACGTACCGCAGCGGCACCTCAAGCCACGATTTACAGCGCGCACACTTCGCCGCGACCCGGCCGCTCGCCGACTCGACTTTGAGGATCGCGTTGTGGATCACGACGTCCCCTTCGCTCCGCGCGACAACCTTCGCCCGGCACACTGGGCACTTGCCCTCGGCTGTCGTCGTGATGGTCGCGGCCATGGCGCAAACTATATATTCCTGATCGGAATTGTCAAGAATTAGCCTGAGTCCAGGCTCGGGCCTGAATCGGCCTGTAATTACGCGGCTTTCATGGGGTACTTCGCCTGCTTCCACGCCTCGACGCCTCCGGCGAGCGCGGAGGTATGGAATCCCCGAGCAGCGAGCGTGGCCGCCTGACCGGCGGCGGTCGCTTCCTGGGGTCACGCGCAGTAAAAGATGAGCTCCTGGCTCTTCGGCAGCGACGGCAGCCGCTGGCGCAACTCGCTCAGCGTGATGGCGCCCTCGAGCGCCATCGAGCGGCACTTGGTGTCGTCGTCGTATCCGCACACGAGCAGCGCCTGCCCCTGCTGCACGCGTCGCCGCGCCTCGGCCGGTGAAATCCGCGGAACGTCCATTTCGCCATCTCCTCCCCTGTCGGCACTGCGCCGCCCGGGGAGGCGGCTGCATCCGGGATGCCGTCGTCGCCGTTAACGGGAAAGACTCATCGCCCGGCCTGTGCCGGCAGGATCCCCGACTTCGACAGCGAGTCGGCGCGGCGGCGGGTCCAACGCCCGCCGTCCACCACGGTGAGGAAGTCGAGGACCGCGCGGTTGAAGGCTTCCGGCTCCTCGAGATTCACCGCGTGGCCGGCTTTCGGCAGCACCACGAGTGCCGAGCTCGGGATCCGGCGCTTCATGAAGATCGCGGGCTCGAGGCACGGCTCGTCCTCGTCCCCCGTGACGATGAGCGTCGGCACCTCGAGCTTGCGCATACGCTCCTCGAGCGAATACACCGTCGGCCGCCGCATCTGCACGCCGCGCATCGTCAGCGCGTGGCCCTTCGCCGATCCCGCGCAGAGCCGGTCGCGAAACTCCTGCCAGCCGGCCGGGTCCTTTTCCATGAGCTGCACGCGCGAAGGGCCGTGGGCATAGAAGTCGCCCGTCTTCTCCATTCCCTCGGTCTCGAAGCGCCGCGCCACCTGGTCGCAGTCGCGGCGGTTGCCCTCGGGATCGTCGCTGCCGTATCCCGCTCCCGCGACGACGAGCGAGAGCGCGCGATCGGGATAGGTGAGGCCGAAGTGCAGCGTCGCCAGCCCGCCCATCGACAGGCCGCACACATGGGCGCGCGCGATGCCGAGCCCGTCCAGCACGCCTTTGATATCGTCGGCCGCCTGCTGTTGCGAGTACGCCTCGGGATCGTCGGGCACGTCGGAGGGTGGGTAGCCGCGCGCGTTGAAGGCGATCGTGCGGTAGCGCCGCGCGAAGAACGCTGTTTGCGTCCGCCAGCTCTGCGCATCGCCGGCGAACTCGTGCACGAACACGAGCGGCGTGCCCCGCCCCGCTTCCTCGTAGTAGAGCTTTACACCGCCGACCGCCACCGTAGGCATCGTCACGCCTCCATTTCTGACCGTCGCTGTCGTGCGCTAGCTCGCTCGGCGATGCACGAGCATCGCGCGCGCGGCGGTCTCAGCCTTGTCCCCGATCGCGACACCGCTACGCCGCGCGCTCCCGTTCACCGCAGTGATCACGCCGTCGCGCCACGTGCTCCCCGGATCGCCGATCCTCGCGCGCATCGCGTCGACGGCCGCCCCCGGCACGTCGGCGGCGTCGAGCAGCGGCAACCCATTCACGCCCGAGCCCTCGCGCGCACCGCCGCCGTCGCTGAACAACGCGCCGCGAGGCCGGATCTCGAGCGCGCGCGCCATGTTCACGCGGCCGCCGTGCGAGCCCGCACAGATGACGTCGTCGGCGTTCTCGGATCCGGCGAAGAGCATCGAGTCGACGAGCACCACGCGGCCGTCGGCGCTCTGCAGGGCGATCCGCCGGCGGCGGTCGACGATGGGCTCCGGCGCGGGCGCGCCGGGCTGGGCGGCCAGCATCGCGTGCGCGGCGTCCGCGGCTTTTTGACCGACGACGACGCCGAGCGCTTCGGCAACGGCGTTGACGTGACTGACGATGCCGTCGGCGTAGACGCTGTCGCCGTCGCCGATGCGCGCGGAGCGCGCGGCGACGGCCGCGGCGGGCACGCCGAGCCGTGCGGCGAGCGGCAAGCCGGAGACGCCGGCACCGTCGCGGCCGACGCCCGCATCGTGCGCGATCAGCCCGCGTACCCCGATCTCGAGCGCGAAGCCGAGCGACATCGCGCCGGCGAACGAGCCGACCACGACGACGTCACACACGCCCGCGCGTCCCTGAACGCGCGTGATGGTGTCGAGAATGACGATGCGACGGTCGGCGTCGTGATCGATCGTACGCAGGGCGCTCCCTCCCGGGAGCGCCCATTATCGCTCAGTCGTTCTCGTCGGACTCCGGACGCTCGCCAACGGGCGGAGCGCCCGGAATGAGATTGGGCGGCGGCCCATCGCCCTTCTTGCGCTTCCGCGTGGGCGTCTTTTCCGCGCCGGAGCGGGTCGCGCCGGAGCGGGTCGCCGGCGGCACCTCCTCGTCGGGGCGGCCCCGTCCGGCGAGTTTGTAGTAATCGGGGTTGACGTTGTTCTTTCCACTCACGATGTCATGCCTCCGCTATGCCGCGCGGCGCTGCAGCCGAAATCGAAGCAGCGCGCCGACGCCGCCCGCCTCGGCCAAGAGCTCCGCGTTCTCGATGAACGTCACGCGCGCTGCCGTCTGCCGTGCCTTCGCGACGAGCGCGTCGGCGACGGCGGGACCGGCGGAGCCCTCGAGATGCGCCGGGTCGGCCACCAGCAGCAGCTCGTGGACCTGCCCGTTGTTCAGCGCGGCGGACACGCCGGCCAGGCCGATCATGCCGAGCCCACCCGCGCGGTAGGCGTCGAGCACGCGCGCGACGCGCTCGGCGTCGTCCTGCGCGTCCTCTCGGCGGAACACGCCGAGCGTCTGCGTCAGGATCTCGGCCTCTGACGACGCGACGTCGAGGTTGCCGATCTCGACGACATGCTCGGCCAGCGTCTTGGGCAGCGCCTCACGCACGAGCGGGACGACGACGTCGTCGCCCGCGAGGAGCACACGCTCTATGCCCTCGTCGCGAACGATGCGCTCGAGCGTGTCGACCATCTCCTTGACGTGCTCGCGGTGAAATTTCTCGATGTGGCGCTGATAGCGCGCCTGAGACCATCCGCCCGCCGCGGAGCGCGAGACCTTGTCGCTTTCGACCTCGGCGCGAGCGCGGATCGCTCCGAGCGCGACCACGTAGATGCGCGCGAGATGGGTATCTGTGACGACCACGGCATAGCCGCGCCACTGATCGAGCAGCCTCGCGAGTGGATAGAGATGCGGCACGCGAGCGACGGCCAGCTCGGTTCGCACCGGCGCGTCCAGTTCGATCGTCTCGAAGAGCCCCGCCGCCTCGCAGGCGAACACGGCCAGTCCGTGCGCCGACGCGCGCGGCTCGGCCTCGAGCCACGTCGTGATCCGTGCGGCGTCCGCGTTATAGGCCGCGCGCGCGGCCGTGCGCTCGCCGAACGAGCGCGCGCGCTCGCTGAGCTCTTTGCGCACGATCGGCGCCCAGTGCGGACGGCCGGTATTGTCGGGGCGCGTGTCGACGTATAGGCTGATACACGGCAGATCCGTCGGTGGAATCGCCGCGAGGCGATCTAACAGTGAGTCGAGATCCATGTCGATCCCCTTGTCGCCAAGGGGGGTGCAAGGCGAACGCCAGTGGCGCTCGTTCAGGCGGGGGCCATGTCCTGCCGCGCATCGTCCCAGGCGGCGAAGCACGCCTGGTGAAAGCGCATCAGTCCGCCGCGCGGGTGCTCGCACTCGCACTCGATGTCGGCGCGCGCAATGACGCGGTCGCACACGACGCAGGTCTGACCGGAGCCCGGACCGAACCAGGTGATGAAGCATTTCTCGGGCGGGAGATCGCCGCGGTCCAGTTTTTCTTGCACCACGGCGCGGATCGTGTCGGGGTTCACGGTGTGCCCTCCTGTCCCTCGGGGCGTTGTGAATTTTTCTCGTCTCGAGGGCTGCGAAGGCGGTGCCAACGACCTCGTCATGATACCCTTCGCGACGTGGCTGCCAAGACGATGCGCGCGTCGTTCTACGAAGGGCCCGGACGGTTCAGCACCGGCTCGGTCGCCGTCCCGTCGCCCGCGCGCGGTGAGGCGCTGTTGCGCGTGCGCCGCGTCGGCATCTGCGGGACC
>Ga0075431_100001062_pt1 | contig 24596 bp, 18 predicted proteins | sample RhiMetdeltSRZDD5_FD_75297 | JGI IMG/M metagenome (GOLD analysis project Ga0075431, IMG submission 75297) | Populus rhizosphere microbial communities from Tennessee, USA - Rhizosphere MetaG P. deltoides SRZDD5 | ecosystem: Host-associated > Plants > Roots > Rhizosphere > Soil | place: USA... | reverse complement strand
GGCCGCTTCGAGGCCGCCGACGGGGGGACCATCTTCCTCGACGAGATCGGGACGATGGAGCCGCAGCTCCAGGTGAAGCTGCTGCGCGTGCTCCAGGAGCGCGAGCTGGAACGAGTCGGCGACACGCAGACCATCAAGGTGGACGTCCGAGTCATCGCCGCGACCAACGTAGATCTCCAGGAGGAGGTGGCGCGCGAGAAGTTCCGAGAGGACCTGTTCTACCGATTGAACGTCGTCAGCATCTACCTGCCGCCGCTGCGCAACCGCCGCGAAGACATTCCGCGGCTGATCGACTACTTCCTCGACAAGTACAACGCGTTGAACGACCGCCGCCTGCGCCGCATCAGCCGCGACATGCTCAACGTCCTGCTCCGTTACCCGTGGCCGGGCAACGTCCGGGAGCTGGAGAATGCCATCGAGCGCGCGGTGGTGCTCAGCACCGGCGAGGACTTCACTGAGGACCTGTTGCCCCTGAGCGTGCGGATGTTTGCGGCCCAGCGGCGCCAGAACCAATCGTCGGAGTCGATCGAAACCCTCACCCGGCGCCTCGCAGACCAGGCGGTCGCCGACTACGAGATGCAGGAGGGCCGGATTTACGACCTGGTTATCAACCAGATCGAGAGCGCGCTGATCGACCGCGCCTTGGCCAAGTGCGGCGGCGTCAAGACCAAGGCCGCCGACTTCCTCGGCATTAACCGCAACACGCTCAATAAGAAGGTGAAGGAGTTGGGGATCGAAGCGATGGAGTAGCGATTCCGACCGCCCGATGGCCGATGTAAGATGTGCACATGCCGTTGACGCTCGGACAGCGACGACTCCGACGCCTTTGGGCAAAAGGGATTGGCTTGCCGGGGGATAACAACATCATCCTGGAGGTCGCGCGCAGGCTGCGCGAACCGGTTGACGCACCGGTCCTCGGCGGAATTGCCGTCATCCTCCACGGGTACGCCCGAACCACCACCGACTTGGATCTGTACACGTCCGACCGCAGGGCCACCGACGTCCAATTACGCGCCGCGGGGGCCCGGTGGGATGCGGATCGGCGCGAGCACATCCTGGACGACGTGCGCATCCACACCGTCACCCCGGACGACGCGAAGCACGTCGTCGAGCGCACTTCGATCATTGACGGCGTCCGCGTCGTCAGCCTTAAGGACCTCATTGCAATCAAACTGTTCTGTGGCCTGGGGAACGTCGGCCGAAGCAAGGATATCGCCGACGTCGAAGAGCTCATCCGGCGCGTCCCGCTGGACAAGCGGTTCGCGGGTAAGTTGCCGCCCGAGCTCCGATCCGCTTTCAAGCGCCTTGTCGACGCGGTCCAGACGAACGAGCGTCAGCAGCGCAGCAAGCCGCAGTTCTAACCTCGCTGCCGCGCGTTGCGTCTACCCCGGCCTGCCATACACTCTTTGCCTCGATGTCCCCCACGCCCGCTGCCGAGCGCCGCGCCCAAACCCCACGTCACGTCGCGCTCCTCCTGACGATCTGCGCCCTCACGTTCTTCCTGAACCTCGGCGGCACCCGCCTGTGGGACAGGGACGAGCCGCGGAACGCCGGCTGCACCCGCGAGATGCTCCAGCGGGGGGACTGGGTGACCCCGATGTTCAACGGGGAGTTGCGCACCCACAAGCCGGTGCTGCTGTACTGGCTGATGATGACCTCGTACGCCGTCTTCGGGCAGAACGAGTGGGGCGCCCGGTTCTGGTCGGCGGCGCTGGCGGCTGGGTCCGTGCTGATGACTTACGCCATCGGCCGGCGGCTGTTCAACGCGTCGGCGGCGCTGTGGGGCGGGGCGGTTCTGGCGTCCAACCTCCAGTTCGCCATGATCGGCCGGGCCGCCACGCCAGAGATGCTGTTCTCGTTCTGCCTGACCGCAGTCCTGTTCGTGTACGTGTTCGGCGCGTTCCGAAGAAAGGACGTGTTGGCCGAAACGATTGAGCCCACGGTGCCGCTTGACGCCGACGCGAAGCGGCCGTTCTTCCCGTCCTGGCCGGTCGCCTTCCTGATGTACGCAGTCGTCGGCCTGGCAGTACTCGCCAAGGGCCCGGCGGGACTCGTGCTGCCGGTCGCCGCCCTCGGCATGTTCCTGCTCGTCGTGCGCCTGCCGGAGCCGTCCGTCGTGGAGGACGTAGCACACCTGCCCCGCTCGCGCCGGTGGCTGCGGGCGGCGTGGCGGGTGTTCCACCCGGTCCACTTTATGCGGACGGCGTGGTCGATGCGGCCCATCACCGCCCTCGTCGCCGCAGGCATCGTGGCTCTGCCGTGGTACGTGATGGTGTGGCACGCCACGACCCCGAAAGGCGCGTGGGTGAAGGGCTTCCTTTTTGAACACAACATCGGCCGCGCCGCCCGCGCCATGGAGGGCCACGGCGGCGGCGCGCTGCTGTACCCCCTGACCGTCCTCTTCTACTACCCGCTGGCGACGCTGGTCGGGCTGATGCCGTGGTCGATTCTGGCGGTGCCGGTGATAATGGACGCATGGAAGCGGGTCCGACGGCGCGACCCCTGGAGCCCGGGGTATGTTCTCCTGGCCTGCTGGGTCGGCGTGATCATGGCCGCCTTCGCCGTCGCCCGCACCAAACTCCCGAGCTACATGACGCCGATCTACCCGGCACTGGCGCTCGGCGTCGGTTGTTTCATACACCACTGGGTCCGCGGCAGGGCAGCGGTGCCGAACAAGTCTCTGACGGACGCGCTGTTGGTCCTCGCGGGCATCGGCGTGGGGCTGTGGACCGGGCTGCCGATCGGCGCGTGGTTGTACATGCGCGGCGAGCTGTGGCTCGGCTTCGTCGCGCTCATTCCCATCGCCGGCGCGCTGCTCGCGCTACGCCTGCTGAAGCAGGGCGACCGCTTCGCGGCGGCCAGAGTGTTTTCGCTGATGGCGGTGGCGATCGTGACGGCGGTCTTCGCCGTCGTTATGGTCCGGGTCGACAAGTACCAGCACAGCCATGGCGTGATGCGCGCCATCCACGCCCGCAGCGACCACCCGCAGATCGCGTCGTTCAACCGGCTGGAGCCGAGCTGGGTGTTTTATTCCGGCCAGACGGTGGAGGACTACAAGTCGTCGGCCGACGCGGCGAGGTTTCTCGCGTCGAGTCCCGACGCGTTCATCATCACCAGCGAGGAGAAACTCCCGCAGCTCAAGCCCGCCCTCCCGGACGGCGTGGGCGTGGTGGCGAAGGTGCCGTACTTCGGGCGCAAGGGGCAGTTGCTGGTCATCGGGCGGGAGAACGGGAACGGTGCGGTCGCCGGTACCGGCGGCAAGGACCACACGGAGGCGCAGGTGAAGGGGTCGTGATGCCGGTCAAGCGGTTTCGCGGAGGGAGCGTATGTTGCCGGCCTGCCGTTCAGCCTCGCGTTCGCCCGCCGTCTCGGCGACAGAGTATGGCGTCGTCCCCCGCCGGTAGTGCGCCGTCATTAATTCCGCGACGAACCCGATGGACATGAGCTGCCCGCCCAGCAGCAAGGCCGCGGCGGAGTAAATGACTGCCGGCCGCTGGTGCAGCGGTTCCAGCTCCGGCATCATCGTCTGCCGTACGATCCAGTAGCCCGCCAGGTAGACCATCCCCAGCCCGCCCAGCAGGAAGCAGATCAGGCCGACCGTGCCGAGCAGGTGCAGCGGCCGCTGGCCGTAGCCGGTAAGGAAGAAGACGGTCAGCAGGTCCAGGAACCCTTTGACGAATCTTCGCATCCCGTACTTGCTGGAGCCGAAGGGGCGCGGCCGGTGCTGGATCGCGATCTCGCCGACCTTCCACCCGCGCGCCGCAGCCAGCACGGGGACGAAGCGGTGCAACTCTCCGTAGAGCTGCACCTCGCTGAAGATCTCGCGCTTATAGCACTTCATCCCGCAGTTGTGGTCGTGCAGCCGCACGCCGGTCAGCCGGCTGACCATCCAGTTGAACACGCGGCTGGGCCACACCTTGTGGAATGGGTCGTGGCGGACCTCCTTCCAGCCACTGACCACGTCGACCCCCTTGTCCATCTCGGCGAGGAAGCGAGGGATCTCGCGCGGGTCGTCCTGGAGGTCGGCGTCGAGCGTCATGATCCGGTCGCCCCGCGCGGCGTCGAAGCCGGCGCTGAGGGCGGCTGCCTTACCGAAGTTCCGCCGGAACCGGAGGCCGCGCACCCGCCCGTCTTTCTCCGCGATGCGCTGCACGACCCGCCAGGAGCCGTCGGTGGAACCGTCGTCCACGAAGATCACGTCGAGTTCATAGCCATGCTCGCGCGACACGGCGTCGATCTCGTCATGAAGCTGACCGAGGCTTTCCTCCTCGTTAAACAGTGGGATGACGATCGAAACCATGGCAGACGCTCGCCCTGTCGGGGTTTCAGGACCTGTTTTTCAGCGCCTCGATCTCTTCCTGCAGCTTCCTCACCTGCACCACCAGATCCGGCAGGCGCCGCAGCGCGGCCTGTTCCCTCAAACTCTGCCGGTGCGGCATCGCCGGCGTGCCGCTGACGACGGACTTGGGGGCGATGTCTTCCGCCACCGCGCTCGTGGCGGCGACCATCGCGCCGTCGCCGATGGTGACGTGGTCGCGGACTGCCACCTGCCCGCCCAGCACGACCCCCGCCCCCAGCTTCGCCGAGCCCGCCAGCCCGACGTGCGCCACGATGATGCAGTGGGGGCCGGTCTGGACGTTGTGCGCGACTTGCACGAGGTTGTCGATCTTCGTCCCGCGGCCGATGCGCGTCGTGCTGAACTTCGCCCGGTCGACGCACACGCACGACCCGATCTCCACATCGTCCTCGACCACGATAGTGCCGATCTGGGGGACCTTCGCGTGCTTCGTGCCGTCCCAGCGGTAGCCGAACCCGTCGGTGCCGAGCACGCTACCGGCGTGGATGATCACCCGGCTTCCGATGGTGATGCGCTCGCGCACCACGACGTTGGGGAAGAGCTGGCAGTCGTCGCCGATGGTGACGTCGTCGCCAACGTAGACGCCGGGGTGCAGCACGGTGCGGGCCCCGATGCGGCTGCGCTCGCCGACGAACGCGTTGGGGCCGACCGCCGCGCCCGAGCCGATTGTCGCGGACGTCGCGACGCGGGCTGCCGGGTCAACGCCGGCCGGAGGCCGCGGGACGGGCGGGGCGAACAGCTCCAGCACCTTCGCCACCGCCAGGTCCGCGTCGTCCACCGGCAGCATCGCCTTGTCCGTTTGTGGCGGGAGGCGGAGCTTCTTGCCCGCGATCACCGCCACAGCACGCGTCGTGGCGAGTTGGTCGGCGTAGGCGTCGGAGCTGATGAACGACAGGTCGTCCGGCCCCGCCTCCTGAAGCGTGGCCAGGCCGGTGATCCGGCGGGAGCCGTCCGGCGGAGCGGGGCAACCCAGCAGCGTGGCGATTTCGGCGAGGGTGCGCATCTCGTAGGCCGTCCGTGCCTTATTGAAGCTAGCGGTTCGTCCCGGTGCGTGGGCCGCCCTGACCTTGGCCCGGGTTCGCGCCGACGGCGCCGCCGCCCGCGTTCATCTTGTACTGCGTGTCCATCAGCGCGATGATCTCGTCGCTGATGTCTGCCGCCTTCGAGGTGTACAGCACCCGCCGGCTGTTCATCAGGTTCGCCATCTGCTCGTACGGCACCGCGGCCATCTCCTTGTCGCCGAGCGTCGGCTGGTGGTCGGACAGCACCAGGTCGATGCCGTTCTTCTCGGCGTACAGCTGCACGGCGTCGTAGATCTTACGGTAAATCGCGCGGGTCTGGCGCTTGCGCCGCCAGTCCAGCTCGCCCATCTGGATCTGCGCCCAAAGCCTGTGCTCGTTGCTGGCTCGGAGGTGCTGCGCCTGCCACTGCTCGAACTGGGGGCTGTCGGGGCGGAAATTGCCCTTTTCCGCCTCCAGCTTGTCCACCTTCTCCTTCATCGGCTTCTCCTCGGCCGCCAGCGCCTGTCGGTCGGCGATGAGCCGCGCCTCGACGTCCTTGGTCTCCTGCAACTCGTTGAAGATTTTCAGCGTGTTCGCCACCCTCACCCGGATAGGCCGGTCCGTCTGCCCCTGTCCTTGGGCGGCGGCCGACGGCAGGGGGTCGGCGAGGTAGGTCGCGGCGCAGCAGATCGCCGCGATCAGCGACAGGGCCGGCAGTGCTTTCGATACGATCATGGGACTTCCTTTCGTCTACGTCTCGACGGCCACTACTGTGTGAACCCGAAGGAGAAGCTGATGATCTGCGTCTCGTCGTCCTCGCCGCGGGTGAGGGGGTAGGCGAAATCGATCGACAGCGGCATCTGGGTGCCCAGCACCGGCAAGACGAACCGCAGGCCCGTCCCGACGCTGGTGCGGATTGTAGTGATCTCCAGTTCCTCCTCAACGGTCCCGAAGTCGGTAAAGACCACCCCCCGCAGGGACTCGCCCACCAGCGGGAAGTTCACCTCGACGCTGCCCGTCAGGATGAACTCCCCGCCGACCGGGTCCTCGTCCAGCCCGGCGCGGGGGCTGATGCCGCGGAAGTCGAAACCCCGCATGCTGCCCAGGCCGCCGGCGTAGAACCGCTCGAAGAATACGGAGTCGCCGTTGATGTATCCGGCGTTCGCGTGGAGGCCGAGAACGGTCTTGCGCTCGTTGAGGTCCTCGCGGAGCGTCGTGTACCTGTCCCAGTTGACCTCGAACTTCTGGAAGTGGTAGTCCCCGCCGAGGGCGCCGTAGAACTCGGCCTTGCCGGTGGTCAGGCTGCCGCGGTGGAAGAAGACGCCGGGGTTGAGGGTCTCCCGCTTGATGAGGATCGAGGCGCTGGTGAGCGTGTTGTGCCCCTCGCTGAGCAACAGTTCCGGCGGGCGGAGCGGTGGGTCGTCGATGTTGTCAATCTGCACGTCCTCCCCGCGCAGCGTCATCGCGGCGCCCCACTCGTACCCGAACCGCCGGCCGAACGTCACCCGCGCGCCGGCACGTCGGTCGTCGTAATGCTCGCGCTTGCGGTCGCGGATGTACACCTCCCCGGCGAACTCGTACGGCTGGTCGAAGAGGAACTGCTCGCTGAAGAACAGGCTGGCGTTGGTGGCGATGGAGCCGGGCTCGAACGTCGCCCGGAACGTCTGCCCCGCACCGGTGAACGCACGGTCGCTGAAGAACTCGCCGATGCTGTGGGGCGGGTTGCCGACGTCGAAGTTGCGCTGCTCGTAACGGACCCCCGCCCCAAACCCGCCGTTGCTGTTCACCGCGGCCGAGAACGTCAGGTCAGCCGTCCTGCCCTCCAGCACCTCTACGAGGATGTCCCGGTAGGTGGGGTCGTTGCCGATGGCGGTGACGCTGACGCTGTCGAAGAAGCGTCGGGCGCGGAGCCGCTCGCGGGCGTCGACCACCGCGCCGGAGTTGAACAGGCTGCCGGGGGCGAATCGCATGTCCCGCAGGATGACGTTGTCCTTCGTCTTGTAGTTCCCTTTCACGATGATGCGCCCGACGCGGAACGGCTTGCCCTCGCGGATGGCGTACACGAGGTCCAGCGTTCCCGCCTCGGGATGGAAGACGGGCCGCGGGTCGATGTAGAGGTAGTCCGGGTCGTCCTCGTTCGCGTTAAAGCCGCCCTCCTGATAGATGTAGCCCAGGGGGCTGTACGCCTGGACGATCTTCCGGATGTCGCGCTGCAACCGCTCGCCGTCGTACGGTCGGCCCTCCACCAGCGACAGCTCCCGCCGGATTTCCGCGGCGCCCAGGTTGGTGTTCCCCTCGAACAGCAGCTTCGCCACGGTGTAGCGGGGCCCCTCGTCGATCAGGAACTGCACTTGGACTTCGCTCTGGTCGGGAGACCACTGGAGCTTTCGGCCGACGCGCACGTCGAAGAACCCCTTGCTCTCGTAAAGCCGCCGCAGCGCCGCGACGTCCTGCTCGATTTGCTCCGGGTCGTAACGTCCGGGGTTGAGGACGAATTGCCAGGGCCGGGTCTTTACCGCAGCGTTCAGCGGGTCGCGGCCGAAGAGGGCGTCGGGCTTGAAGAACTTGGCGCCGACGAAGTCGACTTCGCGGACGCGGACGTTGGGGCCCTCGACGATCTCGAACACGAGGTCCCCGCGCTCCTCGAGCGGGCCGCGGGCGATGCTCACGCGGGCGAAGGGGTAGCTGCGCTCGCGGTAGAGGGTCTCGATGGCGCTCTCCGCCAGCCGCAGGCGGAACGGGTCGATCGCCTCGCCGGGGCGCAGGTCCACGGCGTTGCGGAGGGCCGAGTCCTCGACGCCGCGGTTGCCGCGGAAGGTGATGCGGTTGACGGACCGCTGCTCCTGCACGTCGAACACGACGACTACCCCGCGGTCGCCGGCCGGCTCCACGCGCGCCGTGACGTTCGTGAACCGCCGCAGGCCGCGGTAGATGCGCTGGTAATCCTCCTGCACGGTGTGTGGGTCGTAAGGCTCTCCAGGGCGGGTGCGGACGAGGTTCAGAATCGAGCCCGTGGGGACGGTCCGGTTTCCGACGACACGCACGTCTTCCACCACCCGGCCCCGTAATTCCGGTGTGGGTGAAAGGCCGCTCCGCCCGTTCGGGGGCGTCACCGGCTGCGCCCGGGCGATCGGCGTTGCCAATCCCGGTGGCAGGGCCAGCCCCAGCGCGAGCGCGACGGCGCAGACGCCGCGCAGCCCCAGGGATCGCCTTGCGTTGTGCCTGCTCACGCGGTCAGAAGTGGTTGGTGCGACAAGGTCTTATGGCCTCGGGTACCGGTTCCCTTCGGAAGGCGGCGTGAGTGTAGCGGGGGTGGGGGGGATGTCAAAACGGGGCGGGTGCCGAGCACCCGCTGGTGGGCTCGCCGACCGAAATCAGCGATTCGCGGTTACGCAGACCGGAGTCACGCGATGTACGCCTTCTTCTTCCGCCCGCTCAGGTAGCTTTCCATGATGCAGTTGGCCAGCTCGCCGCTGCTGGTGTAGAAGGCGACGCCCTTGGTGAGGCGGGCGAGCTGGTCGACGAAGCTCACCCAGTCCATGCCCCAGTAGTCCTCGATCAGGGCGAACGTGCTGATCCGGCACCCCTCGCGCACCGCCAGGACCGCCTCCTTCAGCGTAGCCACCGTGCTCCGGGGGTCGGGGGGGTAGAGCAGGAACGCGTGGTCGCCCTCGACGTGGGCGGTCGGCTGGCCGTCGGTGACGATGAAGACCTGCTTGTTCTCGCTGGTGCGCTTGCGCAACACCCGGCGGGCCAACTGCAGCCCCATGTGCAGGTTCGTGAAATGCTGCGGGGCCTGGTCGAGCTTGTCGAGCGGTACCTTCAGCCGCACGACGTGCTCGTACACCGTCACCGGCTTGGGCATCGCCAGCGGCAGGGCTATCTCGGGGATGGCGGCGGCGCCGGAGTAGAAGCCGATGAAGTCGATCGTGTCCTGGGGGAACTTGGTCCGCACCAGCGCCTGCATCGCCATCGCGACCTTCTTGGCAGCCAGGAACCGGCCGTAGCGCATCATCGAGCCTGACATGTCCAGCAGCACGACTGTCGAGCAGCTCGTGACGCCCTCGTGCAGGTGGAGCTCGAAGTCGCGCTCGTCGAACTTGATCTTGGAATTGTTGGACGGGAGGCCGTGGCGGGTGAGGGCGTTGTGCAGGGTCTGGTGCAGGTCGAGCTCCGAGACCGGGTCGCCGTACTGATAGGGCTTCGTCCCCTCGATCCGGTCGCCGCCCTGGCCGGCGGTGACCTTCTCGTGCCCCTCGCGCTGCCCGCGGCGGAGGTTCGCGAAGACTTCCATCAGCGCCTTACGCTGCATCTTCGAGATGGCGCGCGGCGTGAGGCGGAGCCTGCCCTTGCCGTCCTTGTCAAGCATGCCGTCCTGGAGGAGCTGTTCGAGCAGGTCGGACTGCTGCTCGTCCTTGGGGTTGTTCATCATGTGCTCGATGGCTTTCAGCGCCTGCTCGCCGTGCTGCATGATGAACTGCATGAGCTGATCGAAACCGAACAGCTTGTCCTGCGTGGGGAACTCCTGGCCGTCGAACTCGCCGTAGAAATACTTCATTGCAACGGCATTGTAGCCCCGCAGGGGGGCGTGAAAGGAAAAGGCGTGGAACGTAAAGGGAAACCAGTTCCCTTACGTTCCACGCCTTCGACTCCGCTTGTCCGGCTGCTACCAGATGTTCCGGCGGGGCATCACCGAGGAGCTGAGGGTGACGGTCTGGGCGGCGACGGTCTCGTCGATGTCGAGCGCGTTGCCCGTCGTCTGGACCGTGACCAGGACGGTGGCGCGGAGCAGCTTGTCGTACGGCCCGCCCGTCCTCGCCGACTGCTCCGAGCGGAGCGGCTCGAACTTGATTTCGAACTTGCGGACGCCGCGGAGCATGACGTACTCGTTGCCCGCACCGTCCACCGCCAGCACCTGCCCCCGCGGCGCGTCGAACTTGAAGTTGATGGGCCGGTCGTCGGCGTCGAACATGGCGATCCCGGAGTCGCTGACGACGATGCCCTCCTTGAAGGCGAGCAGGGCGTCGGCGCTGAGGGGCTGGTGCGCGTTGGTGGTGCGGATGGTGGTGATGATCCGATGCATGCCCGTTCGCGCCCGCTGCATCAGGTCGGACTGCTCCTGGTTGATCGAATAGGCCCGAAAGCACGCGTCCACGGAGTAGGCGACGGCTGCCAGCACCATCCCGGAGATCGCCAGGGCGATGAGCAACTCCACGACGGCCATTGCCCGCCGTTGGCGGCGACCGGCGCGCGCCGGTCTGGCCGGGCTCAACGTATTGTGGGTGCGAGAGGATTTCACCGCGTGCCCTCCCGGTAGGTGGCGATCCGACCCTTGATGTCGACGGCAATGTTGATGCCGTCGGGCAGGGGGCGGTGGGGGTTGTAGTGGATGTTGAGCCGGCCGTAGCCGCCCTCCTTCATCTCGCCGGGGTCGGTGGCGCCGTCGTTGTCGCCGAAGTAGCCGAGCGTCGTGCTGCCGGCGCCGTCGCCGGTGACGATGATCGAGCCGTCGACCACGCTGGTGCCGCGAATGTCCAGGTTGCCCGCGACAACCACGCCGATCAATGTGCTCGGCGCCTGCGTCGGGTCGGTGAACGAACCCATTTCGATATTCGTCTGCGGCGCCACGATCGTCGCCGTGTGGTCCACCTTGTTGTTGAAGACGGTGGCGCCGGTGAACTCCCAGGAGTTCGCAAAGTGCGTGTAGGCCGTCGAGTAATTCGAGCCCAGCGGGCCCTCAAAACTGGTGTTGTGGAAGCGGAGGTTGTTGCCCTGCTGGAAGCCGCGGGAGTTGGCGGCGGTGAGGGGGGTGGTGTTCGAGAACGACCCCGACACCATCCGCTGCGCCCACGTCATGCCGTCGCCGGAGTTGGTAGTAACGGCGCCGCCGGATCGGGTGATGTTCCGCTCCACCTCGACGAAGGTGACGCCCTGGAACCGGCAGTTCTCGAACAGCGCGTTGATGCCCTTGGGGATCCGCACGTTCACGAACGTAACGCCATTGAACACCGGCCGCCGGTACGTCGCCTGCCAACTGGTGGAGCCGTAGGGGACCTTCTCGTCGAACGACGTCGTCGGCACGGCGGACGTCGCCTGTTGCTTGCCCGCCGCACGGGCGGCGGCGTTGGCGGCGTCGAAGGTGGCTTTAGGGACGACGTCCGCCAGTGTCAGGTTCGTCCCGCCGACGCTCACCACCCGCACGCTGGTGGCCGGATACGGTACCGAGTACGCCACGTCGGACGGCGCGAGGGTAATGTTCTCTAGGCGGCCGACCATGCGCACCGGCGTCATACCCGGCAACTGCCCGGTTCGATCCCGGAACTTCTCCGCCGCCTGCTCGAAGTTTTCGGGATTCAGGTCGAGCAACTCGTTCTGCCCGACCCCGAACCGCACCGTCTGCTGCCCCGTCTCCTCCGGCGCGATCGTGCCGGCGAAGTTGTCCAGGATTTTCCGCGGCGACGAGAGGCTGCTCTGCCACGCGTTCGCGTCCGCCGCCAGCATCATCTGCCCGCGGAACTTGGCGTAGCCGTCGCGGTTGTCAATGATGCCGTCCTGGAACCCCTCGCGCGGCCGCTCCACGTCGAACTTGCCGTTGTTGTTCGTGTCCTCCCCGTGGTCGAACAGCCCGTTACCGTTGCGGTCCTCGTTGATCAGCGGCGGGGACAGGGAGTCGATCGCCCTGAACAGGTTGTCGTCGTAGAGCTTGCCCGTGGACGGGTTTGTGAATTCCTGCTTCGTAACCATCCCGTCGCGGTTGGTGTCGAATTCCGTCTGGAAGAGGTCGTACTCGTCGATGTACGCGTCCCCATTGACGTCCTTAAACCCCGCGGCCGTCGCGAGTTGGTACTCCGGCGCGTTGTTGACGCTCACCCGGTTGTCGAACCCGATGTGGTTGCGAATGACCCGCCCGTCCACGGACCCGCTCCCGCGCAGGTACGTGTTCCACGCCTGGATCTTGGACTTGAGTGCCGGGCTGAAGTGAGTCAGGTCACTGAGGATCAGCACCGGCGGCAGCCGGTTCGTGGTCATCCCGACCGGGCCTTCGACCAACGTGTTGCGGCCGAACTGGAGCGGCACCTTCCCGACCACCGCAAACTTCGCCCGCTTTTCGATCTCAAAGTCCATCGATATCGTCCGGACGGCGCCGCGGTACCGGCCGGTGCTCGTCACGCGGATGAAGCGCGCGTCCGACCCGTCCTGGGGCGTAAGCTGGCGAACCAGCAGGGTGAACGTCGCACCGCCGTGGTCGGTGGGCACTGGGGACAGAACCGCCACCGTGTCTCCGGCGGCCTGCACCTGCAGGGGCTGGCCGTTGGCGCTTTTCACCGTCGCGAGGTCCTGCTGGAGCCGCTCCCGGATGCCTCCCACGCGGTTCCAGAGGGTGTAGGCGACGGCGGGGGTGATGGTGCCGGCCAGCTCGCGCGGGCGCTGCATCGTCGCGAACCGGAACGAGGTCCACCGCAGGCCCGATTCCGCCGCCGCCTGCGCGCGCGCGAGGTCTGAAAAGTTATGAGATGTTTGCACGTTCGCCGCGGCGACGTGGAACATCGCCAGCGACAGGACCGTGACGATCACGAGGAAGAGCATCGCCAGCAGCGCCGTGACGCCACGCCGCAGGCCGTTGCCGGCTCGACCGGTTCGTGTACCCCTGTACATGTTGACGCCTCCTGCCCCCTGACCAAGCCCACCAAGGTCCGCACGCACCGCCACCGTCCGACCGTCCGCTTCCCTCCGGCCGTCCTCTCCCTCGGCCGTTCACTCGCTGGCTAGTTGTCTAATCGAATCCACGACTTGCGCAGGACCTCCTGCGGCGGGTCGTTGGGCGTCCTGCGGTACAGGACGATTACCCGCAGCCGCATCGCCCCCGTGAAGTTCGCCTTGGGGATGGTGAGGGCGTCGTGGTTCCAGTTCTCGCCCGTCTCGTTCGGGTCCACGTGCATCACGTGGACCACCTGTGTGTATTGCGCCAGGTCCGTCACCGCCGCGCGGGTGGAGTCGAACGGCGGGCTGAACGACTCGCCGTCGAAGTCGTCCAGGTCGTTGTAGTTCTTCTCGTTCTCGCCCGGCTCGGGCCCGAAGTTCGACGTCGAGTAGAACGGGTCCTTCAGCGGCAGCGACGCCGTCATCTCCTGGATGTTGGCGGCCAGGAATTGGGCGGTGGTGAGGCGTGCGGCGTGCTGGTTCTCCCGCGTGCAGGCGGCGAACAGCTCCATGGACGCGACAAAGGCGATGCCGACGATCACGATCGCCAGCGACGCCTCCTGGAGCGTAAAGCCGCGGGCCCGGCCACTTCGCGCGCTACCCCTGCGGGTAACGCGGGACGCACCCGGGGCGAGAGTGAGGGCGACGGTGGCGAGGCGTTCCATCCGCCTTCATATCGAATACCCCGTCACCCCACACCACCCCATTTGTTCCGGTTAGCCCTCTTACCCCCGTTCGCGCGGGGTAATCTTTGACACTCGTGCCGTTCCTGTGGCGTGTTCCGAAACCCCACGTGTGTCGGCTGCACCGGCCCGGCCTGAGCGAGAACGTCCCGGCGGACCGGTCCGATAGCGCCCCGCGTGATCCCCGAAAACGAAAGGGCCGCCCGACTCGTCGGGCGGCCCAGGGTTTCGTCCTCGTCGTTTCGTCGCGCGCCGTTACGACTTGGCCGCGCGCCGCGGGCCGGAGGCGCCGCTCAGGGTCACTTCGTTGCCCTTGATCTTTACGCGGATCGACACCGGCACACGCACCACGTGCCACGTGTTGTTGCCCATGTCCTCGCGCTTCGGCGGGCCGAAGTTCGCGTCCTCCACGTTGCTCGCGAGCGAGTACTCGGGCGTGTACGGGATCGGCGACACCTTCGTGTCGAAGTAAACCCGCAGCGTCACCTTCTTGGTCGCCGGGTCGAACTTGTACTCCCGGTACGTCTCGTTCTCCATCTTCGTGCCGTTCAGGCCGCCCGGGCGGATGATCTGGAGGGTCCGGTTGTCCGCCGACACCTCGACGGAGTCGGCCCGTCGGATCTCGGTGAGGAGCTGGTTCATGGTGACGCGGCCGGCCTGGGTGGCGCGGAAGAACCGGTCGTTCATCTCGACCGCGTCCGCCGACGCGTTGTACGCCGCCGCCACCGCCACCAGCAGGAACGCGCTGATGGTCAGGCTGATCATGACCTCGACGATGCTCAGGCCGCGCCGGCGGGCGGCGGGCCGGTTGCGCCAGGTCTTCATGGCACGCACCTCGGCTGGAGTCACTGATAGACGCATGGTCCGGAGACGCATTTTCCCCTTCCGATCCCTTTCCTTTGCCCTTCACACGAACGTCAGATTCAAATGCGGTTCAGTCAAAGCGCGGCCCGAAAAAGCGCGGGGTCCCGCGCGCGTGCGACGGGACCCGCTGTGAAACCATTCGCGTTAATCCGGAAGTTCCTTCGGGGCCGCGGCCAGGAAGCTCATGCGGTAGATTTCCTTGCCCTTGGTCGGGTCGTTCGGGACGTACTGGCCGCGCCACATGATCACGGTCACCCGGGCGGTGGGCTCGCGGGGCGTGTCCTGCGGGGCGACCGACGCCAGGTTCTCGTCGAACACCGACTCCACTTTCACGATCTGCGTCCAGCTCTTGTACCCGTCCATCGGGTCCCGCATGCCGTTGAGCGGCGGGTTGAACACGCAGTCGTCCAGGTCCAGGACGTTGTCGTAGTCCTTGACCGTCGCCTCCTTGGTGTTCCACGTCTTGGGCCGCTCGGCGCTGCCGTCGGCGGTGTCCTGCGGGTCATAGAAGTCCATGCCGAGCGCGATCTCGCGGACGTTGTTCGCGAGGTTCATCGCGGTGGTCAGCTCCGTGCCGTCGGAGTTCGTTTCCGTGCCAACCGCCAGGAGCTCCAGCATGCCCACGACGCCGACGCCGATAATCACGGTGACCAGCGCCGCCTCGATCAGGGTGAAGCCCCGGCGGACGCCGCGGGCCAGCGAGCGGGCCCGCGCATGGTTGGTGGGGTTTAAGTGCCGCATCAGCCTTGATATCGAATTCATCCGCCCACGGGTCAAACTCTTTTGTTGGCGACGCGCGGGGGAGGCGGGAGGCGGGTCGGTTATCGCCCGGTCGTGCGGCCTGTGCGGGCGGCCCGGCCGTCCCCCGCAGCCCGGCCGTCCCCCGCAGCCGTCAGCCGGTGATCAGGGCAACATTTCCCTATAAGTGCTTGGGAGGGGCCGGAAGTGTGCCTTGAAGCGGACGCCCGCGTACGGGGCGTCCTGCACCGCGGTCCCTATGACGTGCACCGCTTTTCCTTCGACCAGGACGGGGTCGGAACCCAACGTGATGAGGCTTCCGTTTGTGATGGAGACGTCCGCACTGCCGCCAAGCGTCAGCTTGTTGGCGATAATGCTGCCCGTCAACGTGCTGTCCACGCTGCTGGAGAGGGAGACCGCCGCCGTCGGCGCCGCGATCGCCAGCCCCGCCGCCCTCGCCTTCAGGGCCGCGAACTCCGCCGTGTTCGGTATGGCCGAGTGCGACACGTTGCCCTTGAAGTCCAGCACGTTCTGGGCGGGGCTGCCGCGGTCCTCGAACACGATCAGGCCGTTGATGTTCGTGTGCCCGCTGAAGGTGACCGTGTTGGGCGACTCGATGTAGAGGATCCCGTCGATCACGTCGCCGCCGCTGAACGAGGGGTTCGTGTTCGGCGGCACGCGGACGTTCTTCTGCTTCGCAACGCCTGCGACGTAGGCGTTCGTAGCCAGCTCCTTGAAGAAGATCGTGTGGACCGTCGGGAACTCGGGCGCCGCGGTCAGGTGGACGTGCTGGCTGAGGATGGCCGCGTTATTGGTCTCGTTGGCCACCGACCCGCCCCCCAGCGACACCTGGCTCGTGCTCATCGGGACGTAGAGCTTGCCCTCGATCTCTCCCTTGCCCGTCGTGATCGCGGGGGTAACGGCGGACCCGGTGAGGACGCTGGCGGCGGCGTCGGGCGTTCCGAGCAGGCGGGCCGTCGGGCTGGACTTGAATTCCACAGGGCCCACCGCCGCTACGCCGTAGTCGAACACGGCGCTGCGGGAGTTCTCCATCTCGTACTCGATCTCGACGCCCCGGCCGACCGAGGTGGCGACGCTGCCCTGCGAGCCGAACACCTGAACTCTCAGGCGGTAGGCGGGGGCGCTATCGGACCAGATGTTCGTTTGCGTGATGACCGCCCGGAACCCCGGGCCCTGGGGGCCGAGCTGGATGAACTGGTCCGGGTCGGCGGGGAGGGTGACGGTCGTACCGTCGTAGCCCACGTCGCCCGTGCCGAGGTTCTCCGTGCCGCACATTTTGATCCGGAGCTGGAGGAACAGCTCCTCGAGCACCTTGTCCGGCGGGCGGTGGGCGGGGATTTCCAAGGAGGCGAGTTGGAACCGCACGTACTCCATCCCCGATTCGGCGGCGAGCTGCGACCTGTAAATGGCGCGCTCGTTGGCGGAGATCTGGGCGGAGAGGGTGACGGCGGCGTAGAAGCCGATCGCCAGAACGGCGAACAGCACGAGGAACAGCATCGCCACGACGCCGACGATGCCACTGCGGCCGCGGCGCAGGCCTCCGGCGGCGGGCGCCGCGGCACACCCCTCGGCGCGTGACCCCGCGCGCGGCGCGTCCGTCACGGCCGCCGGCGGCGGGGGGGCCTGCTGAAGCTTGCCCAACGGCATTGCTGTGACTTCCAATTCGATCGAAGGGATGTCAAGGTGTGCCGGTGGTTCGGGCGGCACGACCGATGACGACGTAGGTCACCGCGGCGGCGGTGAGGCCGATGGCCGGCGGCGACCGCCGGGTGGCGCCAGTCGTTCTGCTCGTCGAGGGCCTTATACTCCGCGGTGTGTGAGACGACCTTTCGCCCGGGGCACCGAACCCACCGGCGCAGCATCTTCCTCGCAATTCTGGAGCCGGCGGGCTGGACGAGGAAGGCGAGCCAGAGGCAGCCGGTGAGCAGGAGGGCCACGATGGCGATGGTGGCCACGACGCCGGACCACGGCGGGTAGGAGTCGTTCGGCCGCTCGCCGCGGCGCTACGCGTCGTCGCGCCCGGCCTGCTCGCTGGCGGTGTAGTGATTGATCACGGCCTGGAAGAAGATCAGGACCAGGAGGATCGCGGCGCCACCGATCTTCTGGGACACGCCGAGGGCGGTGAGCCGGAGGGCGAGCAGCAGTCCGATGTACGTCGCGACGATGGCGGGCGCGTACCGCAACAGTCGAAGCACGTCACGGCGGACGCCAGGTCTCATAGGTCGCCCTCGCGCAGCGTCTCCATCGTAGCGGCGCGATGGGGCGACCCTCCACCTTCGATTAATCTTCCTCGTGCTCCTCCCCGCGGCCGCGTCACCTGCGGGATTTCGAGCGCCTGGCGCTCCGGGACGTCTCCCGCCCTTCGCCGCCGTCCTCGTTCCCCTCACCGTCTGCCTGATCTTCCGCCCGCTCCCCCTCGGAACCTTGTGGTCCCTCGTCCGTCTTACCCTTTGCCTCGCTGTTTGCGGCCGCGCGGCTGGCCAGGACGTACGTGGCGGCGGCGGCTGTGAGGCCTGCGAGTAATGCGGCGACGGCGGGGTGGCGCTTGATCAGGTCGCCGGTGCCGGCGGCGGCGACGGGGATCTGCTTGGACGCGCGCCAGAGGGAGTAGGCCATGCGCAGCTTCCCGCCGGAGGCGGCCTTGCCGAGGTGGCTTGCCGCCTTCACGCCGGCCTCGGCGCGCTCGGACATGCTCGGGCCTTCGTCGCCAGACCCCTCGTCCTCCGCCTGACCCTTCTCCTGGTCTTCCTGCTGACCTCCGTCCTGATCCTCATCCTGGCCGAGATTGCGGCCGCCGAGTCGCTTGAAGGACGACTCCTCGTCGCGGTCGGGGCGGGCGTTTTTCTTTCGTGACTTGACTTGTCGCATCGGTTGCGTCCTCTCGTTCGGTTCCGTCCGGTCACGAAGCTGCTTGGCAATCGCGGTGCCAGTCGGGCCTGCTGCCGCCAGAGAACGTTGTTGCGGCCCCCGTGAATATGACTACAAACCGATTCATGCCCCTGTCGCTGCGCGCTTCGTCGGCAATCTGTCTCACGTTCGCGGCCTTGCTTCTCCTGCCGGTGTCTGTCCCGGGTCAGACGACGTCACAGCCACGGAGATCGCCGAACGTCATCCTCATCGTCGCCGACGACCTGGGCTGGAACGCCGTGGGATACCACGGCGGTTTCGCGAGGACGCCGCACATCGACCGCGTCGCGCGCAGCGGGGTGGCGCTCGACCGGTTCTACGTCGCCCCCATGTGCTCCCCGACGCGCGCGGGGCTGATGACCGGCCGGTACGCGATGCGGTACGGGATGGGGCGTTCGGTGGTGCGGCCGTGGATGAAGAGCGGGCTGCCGCCGGAGGAGCGGACGCTGCCGGAGGCGCTGTCGGAGGTCGGCTACGGGAACCGCGGGGCGTTCGGCAAGTGGCACCTGGGCCACCTGGAAGAGGAGTGGCACCCGCTGTCGCAGGGATTCACGCAGTACAAGGGGTGCTACAACGGCGCCGCCGACTACTTCACGCGCGTGCGCGACGGGGAAGTGGACTGGCACCACGACCGGGAGCCCGTCAACGAATCCGGCTACACGACCGACCTGATCGCCGACGCCGCGGCGGCGTTCGTCCGGCGGCAGGCGAAGGACGACCCCCCGTTCTTCTGCTACGTCGCCTTCACCGCGCCGCACGACCCGCTGCAGGTGCCCGACAAGTACCTCGCGCCCTATGTGCACCTCGACCGCAACCCGAATGATGGAAAGCCGTCGCCGAAGCAGCTCGTGGCGGCGATGACCGCGTGCATGGACGACGGGATCGGCCGGATCCTCAGCGCAGTGGAGGAAACGGGCGCGGCGCGGCAGACCCTCATTTGGTTCCTCAGTGACAACGGCGGCGTCCGCCGCATCAACGGCGCTAACGACCCGCTTCGCGCCGGCAAGCTGACGGTGTACGAGGGCGGCGTGCGCGTGCCGTCGGCGGTGTGGTGGCCGGGGGTCATCGAGGGCGGCAGGACGGTCACGACGCCGATCTCGCACGTGGACGTCTTGCCGACGCTGGTATCGATCTTCGACCCGGCGCTCGCGGCGAAGGGAAGCGCCGGTCCGCTCGACGGGCGTAACGTGCTCGACGTGCTGACGGGGAAGCGGCCCGGCGCGGAACTGGCCTCACGGGACATTTATTCATTCCACGGGCAGGACGGGCCGGAGGCGGAGCAACTGTCCGTCCTCTCGGCCGACGGCTGGAAGCTGGTAATTCACGGCCCGGACGTGAGCCGTCCGGCGGGGTATGCGACCCCGCGGCACCGGGTGGAGCTGTTTCACCTGGACGTGGACCCGCTGGAAAAGGCGGACTTGTCAGGCCGCGAGCCGGGCCGGGTGGCGGCGCTGGCGAAGAACCTGGTGGAGTTCCGCAAAAGCGAGCCGGCGGAAGCGTCGATGCCGCCGGTGAACCAGCGGCCGGTGGACTTCCGGCCGCCGCCCGGGTGGCGCAACGGCGCCACGCCTGGCAGAACTTCCACTGCCGCCGTGGCGCCGACCATTCCCGCAAAGGGCGGGGCTCCGTCGAAGCGCCCCAACATCCTGTTCATCCTGATCGACGACATGGGCTACCGCGACTTGGGCTGTTTCGGCGGTACGCGCACCAAGACGCCCCACATCGACCGGCTGGCCGCCGAGGGGATGCGGTTCAACCATTTTTACGTCGCCTCGCCGATCTGCAGCCCGTCGCGCGTGGCGCTGACGACGGGGCAGTACCCCGCGCGCTGGCGGATCACCTCCTACCTCGACAACCGCCAGACAAACGCGCGGCGGGGGATGAAGGACTGGCTGTCGCCGGAGGCGCCGACACTGGCGCGGATGCTGCGCGGGGCGGGATACTCCACGGCGCACGTCGGCAAGTGGCACATGGGCGGCCAGCGCGACGTGGGGGACGCGCCGCCGATCGCGGAATACGGGTTCGACGCGTCGCTAACCAATTTCGAGGGACTGGGACCAAGGATATTGGCGAAGTTCCCGCCGCGGCCGGACGGAACGCCGTTCCGTCACGGGCCGACCGACACCAGCGCCAAGTTCGGCGGGCCCGGCGCGCAGTGGGTGGAGCGGCACCTCGTTTCACAGAAATACGTGGACCGCGCGATCGAGGAAATGAAGGCGGCGGGGGAGCGCGGCAAGCCGTTCTTCATCAACCTGTGGCCCGACGACGTGCACTCGCCGTGCTTCGCGCCGCCGGGGATGCAGGGCGACCGGTCGCCGGCGGCGAATTACGCGGGCGTGCTGACGGAACTGGACCGGCAGCTCGGCCGGGCGTTCGACTTCGTGCGCTCGCGGCCGGAGCTGCGCGACAACACGATCATCCTGCTGTGCAGCGACAACGGGCACGAGCCGGGGATGGGGTCGTCCGGCGAGCTGCGCGGGGCGAAGGGGCAACTGTACGAGGGGGGCATCCGCAGCCCGCTGATCGCCTGGTGGCCGGGCGGGATGCCGAAGAGCGCCGTCGGGACGAGCAACGACGTGACGGTGGTGACGGGGATCGACATGCCCCCGTCGCTGCTGGCGCTGGCGGGGGTCGCGGCGCCGAAGCCGGAAGTGTTCGACGGAATCGACATGAGCGCCGCATTGGCGGGGCGGGCGGCCCCGCCGCGCGATCGCCCGGTGATGTGGCTCCGCCCGCCGGACCGGCCGGGAAAGAACGGCGAGCTGCCCGACCTGGCGATCCGCGACGGCAACTGGAAGCTGCTGGTGCACCGGGACGGTGGCGAGCCAGCGGAGCTGTTCGACGTCATCGCGGACCCTTCCGAGAAGAAGAACATGGCGGCGGGGCATGCGGATGTGGTCGAGCGGCTGACGCGGGCGGTGACGGAGTGGGAGACGTCGGTTGTGCCAAAGGTAGTCGAAGGCGACGCGAAGACGCGAAGGCCGAATAGCGACCTTCCGCGCCCGAAATTCGAAAAATTGCCACCAGATGTCGCCTCTGCGCAAGGTGAGTTATCGAGCAACTTCCCTAGCCCCGCGCGGTGACTCAGACACGCAATGTGCCACGTGGCACATTCAATGTGCCGCGCGGCACATTGCGATCCGAACCCCTCCACCCCCGCCATGACCCCGCCAGTGCGGTTCGACCTGAAAAACGGGGGGTGTGCCACTGGCACACACCTTCGTACCGCCATTCACGAAGTGAAATGAAGCGACACGCCAGCCCCACCCAAAGTGAGTTATCGGCACAACCACCAACCCGCCTTTCTTCGGGTTATTACCGCAATGTCACTCAGCCTCTCCGCCCCACTCGCCGCAGTGCCTTTACCGCGCCGAAGCCGCCCATCGTGGCCAGCGCCGCCCAGGCCGCCGGGGGCAGCGGGATCGGATTCGGCCCGCCGTCGTCGGCGGCGGGGCGGAAGGTGTCGAATTGCGGGAACCGCTCCGTCCCCCCGGCGGGATCACCCGTCTGAAAGCTCGCCCAGATCCGCGCAGGGCCCCCTTCCTCGAACTCGGTCGCGTCGGTCCGCACGACGAAGTTCGCGCCCCACGACTCGTCGCCGACGAAGTCGATCTCGTTCCCGTCGGCCGACCGCGTGGACCGGGCCGTGGTGAGGCTCGTCTCGTCGCTGTACACGTCGGTAAGGAAGCCGCGGAACCCGCTGGCGTAAAAGTTCTCGAAGTCCACCGTTGCGTTCACCTGGGTTCCCTGCACGCCGTAATGGAACGCCAGCCGCCCCGTCGCCGTTTGGCGCACGACGGAGTGGGTGAGCGTGCCGCGCACGCCGATCTGCTCGCCGGTGAGCGTGTCCGTGTCGACGACCTCGAACGGCAGCGTCCGGGAGGCGAGGACCGTCCCGTCGAAGCGGGGGTCTTCGAGGTTAAGGATGAAGTCCTCACCGCCGCCGCTTTGCCCAGGCTCAAGGATGCCGGCGTTCACGGAAGCGGACAGGGCGAGCAGCACGGCGGCCGCGGCGAGCCGCGGCACGGCCGTAAAGATCCTGCGGGTGCACATCGTTCTTCCTCCTTTGGAGATCCAATCGTGCGGGCGGCGCGCAATCGGCGGCCGCCCCCGCCGCACCCACGGGCGGGAACGGCTAGAGCGTATTAGGCTTCTAGCGTGGCGGGAACGGCGCAGCTTGGCTTCGGGAAAACCTTGCCCGTCGGCCGCGAGCCCGACGCGGTCCGCAATTCGCCGGAACTTCGCAGCCCGTCAGAGGTTGTGGTATGAATGGCGTCACGCAATGACCAGCATCGGCATGCACTACGACGTCGTCGCCGGCAAGGAGAAGGAGTTCGTGCGCGGCTTCCTCGCCGTAATCGAGCACCTCAAGACCGTTCCTGGCCACGTCGAGTCCAGGCTCTACGAGGACGTCGCTTCCGCCGGCAGCTACCTCATCTTCAGCCAGTGGGAGTCGAAGGAATCGTTCGAAACCTTCCTCCGCAGCCCCGAGTTCGCAAGGGTCACCGCCTGGGGCAAGGCCGAAATCCTCCGCGGGAGGCCGAGGCACAAGGTGTACACGAACGCGTAACCGCCCCAATCGACAACGCCACCTCCCCCCGTCATTCTGAGCGCAGCGAAGAATCTCTCGATCATTGCAGGAGTGCGCCGGAGCCTCTCGGCACTTTGCCAGACGAGTGGCTCGGTTCGGCATTCTGGATGGGCCGAACCCTCTGGTCGGCCTTCTCGAAAATGCACGAGAGATGCTTCGGAGTACCTCAGCTCAGCATGACGTGCAGGCGCAACCCGGCCGTGTCGCAGCGGCTTACGACTTCGTCACCACGTCAAAGCCACCGGCGACAACCTCCTCTCCCTGCTCCCGATAGAACGTCTTCCTTGGATCAATCACCACCCACATCACCGCCGCGGTGAGGTACGCGCCGGCATAGACAACGAACAGCGCCGAGAAGCCGAAGGCGTTGAAGATCATCGCGCCCAGCGCCGGCTGGATGAAGTGGCCCATGTTCCCGACCATGTTGATGAAGCCCGTCGCGGTCCCGGCGTAGCGGCCGCCGATGTCCACGATGGTGGCCCAGTTGGCGCCCTGGCCGAAGTCGAAGGCGGCGGCGGCGACGCACATCAGGACGACCGCCTGCCGCGGCGACTCGACGAGCGGCAGGCAGAGCATCGCCGCCGCCGCGACGGTGCAGCCGGTCACCGGGAACATCGCCCGCCCCAGCCGCCTCCAGCCGGTCCTGCGGACGACGATGTCGGACAGCCACCCGCCGAACAGGCACGACAGGCCCCCGAAGAACAGTGGCATGGCGTTGGCCAGCTCCGACCGCTCGAACGACATCCCGTGCACGGTCAGCAGGAACCGCGGCATCCAGCTCACGAAGAACGACCAGCCGAAGCTACCGCACAGGTAGAGCAGAGCCAGCGCCCAGAGGCTTGGGCTGAGGAACAACCGGCCCCACATCCCCGGCGGCGTCGCGTGCGACGTCGAAGCCGCGGCGCTGCCGGAGCGGATCAGCGACAACTCCGCCTCGTTTACCGACCGCTTGTCGGCGGGATCGTCGCGGAACCACGGGTAGAACAGCACGACCCACACCACGCCCAGCAGCCCCGACGCCCAGAACGCCATGCGCCAGGAGGGCAAGCCCGCGAGGGATTCCCCGCCTGGGAGGACGCGCAGGGTGTCGCGGAAGCCGGGGGAAGACAGCCCGCGCAGCATCGACCCGAAGATCAGCGGTGAGAACGCGCCGCCCCATCGGGCCATGAGCCAGAGGAACCCCCCGGCCCGGCCGCGGGCCCGCTGCGGCAGCCAGCGGGACATGATCCGCGCCATGTTGGGGTAGGCGCCCGCCTCGCCCACGCCAAAGAGGAACCGCATCGCCAGCAGCGAGAGGAAGCCGGTGGCCGTCCCGGACAGCGCGGTGAACAGCGACCAGGCCAGAACGATCCGCGTCAGCGTCCGCCGCGCGCCGAACCGGTCGCCCCACCAGCCGACCGGGATCTCGAACAGCCCGTAGGCCAACCAGAAGGCGCCAAGCACCCAGCCCATTTGCGTGTCCGTGAGGGACAGGTCGCGCTGGATGTCGCCCTGCGCCCGCATAATGCAGACGCGGTCGAAATACGTGAGGAACGACAGCGCCCCCAGGAACGCCATCACCTGGTAGCGGACGTGGGTCGGGCGCTCGGGCTGGAGCGGCCGGGTCGCCTCCGGTGACGCCGGGGTCGGCGCTGGGTGGTGTGCGGCAACGGGGGCGCTCGCTTGCGTCAAGGTCGTGACGGGGGAGAAGGGTTCTCGACTACAATGCCCGCGCCCATGGTACCCGACCTGCC
>Ga0075431_100001061_pt1 | contig 24602 bp, 22 predicted proteins | sample RhiMetdeltSRZDD5_FD_75297 | JGI IMG/M metagenome (GOLD analysis project Ga0075431, IMG submission 75297) | Populus rhizosphere microbial communities from Tennessee, USA - Rhizosphere MetaG P. deltoides SRZDD5 | ecosystem: Host-associated > Plants > Roots > Rhizosphere > Soil | place: USA... | reverse complement strand
CCGCATGATCGGTCGCGCCATGCGCGAGTTTCGTCGGGCGAGCGACGAGTTCCGTTCCACCGTCGAGACGAACCTCCACATCAACGAGCCCGATCCGCCGCCACCCGAGCCGGCGCCGCTTTCCGAACCCGTCGCCGCCACGCCCGCGCTCCTGCCGTCCGAGGCCGAATCAGCGGCGGCGGAGGCCGGCGTCGTGGCCGTCGCGGAGGAGCACGGTGAGCCGTTCTGCGCGCAGCGTGGCTCGCGCATCTTCCATCGCCGCGAGTGCGGCTGGGTGCGGCGCATCCCCGAGCCGGAGCGGATCTACATGAAGACGATGGCGGAGGCGAAGGACGCCGGCCTTCAGACCTGCCCGGTCTGCGAGCCCTGGGAGCCCGCCTGAGGCGCCCCCTTTTTTTGGTTGACGATCTCAACATCCGTTGAGTATGGTACCGCCCATGCGAGAGATGACCGGCAAGCAGCGAGAGGTGCTCGGGTTCATCCGCGGCTTCATCGCCAAGCACGGCGTTCCTCCCACCGTTCGCGAGATCGGCGAACGGTTCAAGGTCACGCCGCGCGCTGCCTTCGATCATCTGCGCGCGCTCGAGCGCAAGGGCATGCTTCAGCGCCGGGCCAGCGCCGGACGCACCTCACGCTCGCTCATGCCGGCCGATGCCGCGTTGCCGCGGATGCACGCGGTCCCGATCCTTGGCCGGGTGGCCGCCGGGCAGCCGCTGCTCGCGGCCGAGAATCGCGAGGGAGAGCTGCACATCGCTCCCGCGTCGCTACCGGGTCGAGGGGAGGATGTCTTCGCGCTGCGTGTGCGCGGAGACAGCATGATCGAGGCGCACATCTGTGACGGGGACCTGGTTCTCGTCCGCCGTCAGGACAGTGCGCAGCCGAACGAGATCGTGGTGGCCATGGTGGAATCGGAGTCGGGTGAGGCGGAGGCGACGGTGAAGCGCTTCCAGCGCGACGGTGACCGCGTCGTCCTCAAACCCGAGCATCCCACGATGGCGCCCATCGTCGTCGACCCTCGACGCACGCCCGTGAAGATCGTCGGCAAGGTCGTCGGACTCCTTCGAGGCTTCTGAAACCCCGCTCACGAAGTGGAGGCCCTCATGAACGCTCACGCCGTCACGTACCCGTCCCTCCAGCGCCGCCTCATCACCCAGCGCCGGTCCCGCGCCCTTTTTTTGGTCCAAAACACTCAACAGGTGAGTACCCGTACCCTCGTCCTCACCGAAGTAACGCGCGCCATCGTCGCCGCGACATCCGTCGCCGTCTGGTGCGCCTCACTCCTACTGATCGCCGGCTGATGGAGCTGATGGAGTGGACGTCTAGAGTGCGCGCTGCGTCGTTGTAACCCGGGAGGCCGCCAACCTCGCGCTCGCCGGCAGGGCAGCCCTGCCGGCGGGCCCGGTGTTCCGGGCGCCCAGGGTTACAAAGAACGCGTGACGTGCTCGAAGACGCGCGCGGAGATGAAGAGGTCGAGCAGCGTGGAGTCGAGCGCGCCCGCGCGACGCTCGCTGTCGAGGATGGCGAGCGCTTCATCGGAGCGCACCGCCTTGCGGTACGGCCGATCCGTCGCCGTGAGCGCGTCGTAGATGTCGCAGATCGCCATCATCCGCGACTGCACGGGAATCTGGTCGCCGCGAGCGCGGTTCGGATATCCGCTCCCGTCGAGCCGCTCGTGATGGGCGCCCGCAATCTCGGGGACGTGCCGCAGCTCCTTGGTCCACGGGATGCGTCGCAGGAAGTCGAACGTGTGCACCACGTGGTCCTGGATGTCGCGTCGCTCTTCCTCGGTGAGACTTCCACGGGGGATGGCGAGGGTGCGCATTTCTTCGGGCGTGAGGACCGCCCGCGGCAGGCCATCGGCGTCCTCCCACGTCCGCGAGCCGAGCGCGGTGATCTCGACGTCGAGGTCGCGCGGCTGCATGTTGGGCTCGTTGGCGATCACGATCCGCTCGAGCTGTCGATCGAGATCGGCCACCGCCGCCGCCAGCTCGGCATCGAGGCGGGCCGCGAGCTGGGCATAGTTCCGCTTCCGTGCCACGGCGGCGTCGAGCTTGGTCCGGGCGGCGCGCAGCGCCAGCTCGCGCTTGAGCAGCTCCACCCGATGGCGAATCCGCTCGAGGTCGGCCGGATAGAGCTTGTTGGCCTTCACGAGCACGTGCTCGCGGACGCCGACCTTGCCGAAATCGTGGAGCAACGACGCGTAGCGGAGCTCCATCATCTCGTCCGGATTGAATCGCACCGAGGCGTAGGGACCGGTGGCGCAGCGATCGACGACCTCGGCGAGCGAGACGGTGAGCTCGGCCACCCGGAAGGAGTGCCCTGACGTCGTCGGGTCGCGCGCCTCGATCGCCGTCACCGACGCCTTCACGAAGCCCTCGAAGAGGTCGCGAATGGAAAGGTACAGGCGCCGGCTATGGATGGCCACGGCCGCTTGCGAGGCGAGCGAGCCGGCCAGCTTCTCGTGGCGCGGCCCGTACGGGCGCGCGTAGCGCTCCACCTGCTCCGGGTCGCCGAGGGGCCCGCGCCAGTCCGCCTTGCAGTTGATGAGCTGCAGGGCGCCGATGGTGTCGCCCTGCGGCGTGCGCATCGGCACTACCAGCATCGACTTCGTCCGATAGCGCGCGTGCTGGTCGAAGAAGCTGTTGATCGTGAACGGCGAGTCGGCCGGCGGCGCATAGGCGTCGGCGAGATTGACGATGCGTCCGGTGAGGGCGACGTAGCCGGCGACGCTCGCCTCGGTGAGGGGGAGCGTGGCGGCGCGGAAGGGAAAGTTGACGCTGTCGTTCTGGGCCAGCGCGAAGCGCAGATGGGCGCCGTCCCCGCCGGCATGGTCGACGATGTAGACGGAGCCCGCGTCGCTGGTGGTGATCTGGCGCGCCTTGCTCAGGATCGTTTCCAGGAGGAATCGTGGATTGGCCTCGGAGGACAGGCGGATGCCGATGGCGTTCAGCTCGGCGAGATCGCGCTCCAGCCGGTCCAGGTCGGCTTCCGACTCGAGATCCGCGAAGGCGTTGCCGACCGCCCGCCGCAGCATGGCGGCCGGGGCGTCCACGGGCAGCACGGCGTACCAGGTGAGGGGCCAGGGCCCGGGGTCGCCCCCCTCGACGAGGCCGATCAGGCGGGTCGACTCGTTGGGCTGAGCCGGGGACCCGGTACCGACCAGGACGACGGCATCGATGGGTTCGCCGGCCAGCGGCCGGACGTCGTAGTCGTCGGTGAGCCGGGCGGCCGCCGTCGCGACTCGCGGACCCCCGTCGTGGAAGACCGGCCGGCGCATCCATCCACCCTAAGGGTGGTGGCGCCGATGAGTCAAATTCGCTCGGTACAATGCGATCATGACGCGTTTCAGCGAGCTTGCCGCCCTGGGCCGGCGGCTCGAAGGGCTGCGCGGCCGCCTGGACAAGCTCCGCGAGGTCGCGACCTTCCTGCGCGCCCTCCAGCCCGACGAGGTTCCCACCGCGGTGGCGTTTCTCTCCGCCCGCGCCTTCCCAGTCTCGGATCCGCGCGTCCTGGGGGTGCGGGGGCTGGGGCGGGCCCGCGGGGAGCCCGCCGGGGCCGGCGAGCCGCTGAGCCTCGGCGACGTCGCGGCCGCCTTCGCCGACGTGGCGGCCCACGCCGGGGCGGGATCCCGGCGGGGCCGGGACGCGCGGCTGGCGACGCTGGCGGCGCGCGCCTCCGCGGAGGAGCGAGAGTTCCTGGGTCGCATCATCGGCGGCGAGATGCGCACCGGCGTCTCGGAGGGACTCCTGCTGGAGGCGATCGCCGCCGCCTGGGGCGCGGACGTCGCCGGCGTACGGCGGGCCGCTCAGTTCCTCGGCGACCTGTCCGCCGTCGCCGCGCTGCTGGTGTCCGGTGGCCCGGCGGCCCTGAGCGGCGTGGCGCCCAGGCCGTTCGTGCCGCTTCTCCCCATGCTCGCCGAGATCGCGGACGACTTCGGCGCCGTGCTGGCCGCGCACGGCGGCCGGACCGCGCTCGAGTACAAGTACGATGGCGCGCGTATCCAGCTGCACCGCGACGGTGATCGGGTGGAGGTGTGGACGCGACGGCTCTCCGACGTGACGCGCAGCCTGCCCGACGTCGTGGAAATCGCACGGCGCGATCTCTCGGGCTCGCCGTTCATTCTGGACGGCGAGGTGGTGGCGCTCGACGCGGCCGGGCGGCCGCTGCCGTTCCAGGAGCTGATGCGACGCTTCCGCCGCGTGCACGGCGTCGACGCGCTCGTCCGGGAGATGCCGCTGGCCCTCCACTTCTTCGACTGCCTGATGGCTGACGGACGCTCGCTCATCCAGGAGCCGTACGAGCGTCGCTGGGACGCGCTGACGGCGCTGACCGGCGGCCGCTATCTCGCGGAGCGTCGCATCGTGACCACGCCGGAGGCGGCGGCCGCCTTCCGCGACGCGGCGCTGGCCGCCGGTCACGAGGGCGTCATGGCCAAGGATCTCGGCAGCACGTACGAGCCGGGCGGTCGCGGCAAGCGCTGGTTCAAGGTCAAGGCGGCCGAAACGGTCGACTGTGTGATCGTCGCCGTCGACCGAGGCTCGGGGCGGCGACAGGGCTGGCTGTCGAACTACCATCTGGCCGTGCGCGACGGCGACACGTTCGCCGACGTCGGCAAGACGTTCAAGGGATTCACCGACGCACAGTTCGTCCAGATGACCGAGCGGCTGTGGACGCTGGCCACCGCGGACGACGGCTACACCGTGCGCGTGCGACCGGAGGTGGTCGTGGAAGTGGAGTACAACGAGATCCAGAAGAGCCCGACTTATCCCTCCGGCATGGCGCTTCGCTTCGCGCGGATCGCGCGCGTGCGCGACGACAAGGCGCCCGGACAGGCCACCACGCTGGACGAGCTCCGTCAGCTCTACGAGCGCCAGTTCCGGACCAAGGGGCGGGCCGCAGGCGTGGTGTAGAATCCAGCGCCATATGACTGCGCGCGTCTCCACGGGCGTCCCGCGACTCGATGCCATGCTGGGCGGCGGCCTGCTGCCCGGCACCCTCTCCGTGATCTATGGCGCCACCGGGATCGGCAAGACGCACCTCGGCCTCACCTTCGCCGATCACGGTCGCGTCGCCGACGGCGCTCGCGGGATCGTGCTCGACATGAACGGGCGCGGGGACTCGCAGCAGCACGACGAGTACGCGGCGCGGCTGTTCGACTGGACGCTCAAGGAGTGGACGCACGCGGTGCCGCCGATGACCGAGCCGTATCCCTCGGCCGACCAGATGGAGGCGTTCTACTGCAACGCGCTCAGGTGGGTGGGGCGTGTGCGCGACTTCCAGGTGCCGACGCCGGACGGCTCGTACGAGTTCGACTGGAACTGGAAGGCGATGTACAACCACGCCCTCTACACGGTGGCGCCCTTCGTCTATTTTCACCTGGCGGCGGGGACGCGGCGGGTGGTGGTCGACGGCGTGGAGCCGATGGACCAGCCCGCCGACTCCATCCAGTTCTGGATGTTCGACGAGCTGTACAGAAAGACGATCCACCGCGACGCCGAGACGCTCGGCATGGAGATCTGCCTGCCCGTGTGGAAGCATCGCGCCTTCATCGACGGCCACCGCTACGATCACGCCGCCGTCACCACGCTGCTGCTGGTCACCACCGAGGAGACGCGCCTCGAGGATCTGCTGGCCCGCAAGGTGGCCGTGGGCGACATCGGCGCCACCGCCAACACCATCGTCGTGATGGGCAGTGAGCGCGTCGGCAATCGCATGGCACGCATGCTCTCGGTGGTGAAGCACCGCGGCAGCGCCATGAGCGACGAGATCGTGGAGTACCGCATCGGGAGCGCCGGGCTCGAGCTCGGGTAGCGCGGTGGCGACCGCCGCCTGGCGCCCGCCGTTTCCCTGCATCGACGTCCACGTCCACCTCCATCCGCCGCGTCTGGCGTCCGCCATCGAGCGGCACTTCGCGCGCGAGGGCTGGGTGGCCGCGCATCCGTTCGAGCCGGCCAAGGTGGCCGACACGCTGGCCGAGCGCGGCGTCGAGCGCTTCTGCTTCTTCTCCTACGCCCACAAGCCCGGCATGGCGCGCGAGCTGAACGCGTGGGTGGCGGAGACGGCCGCCGCGCTGCCGGCCGCCATCGGTCTCGGCACCCTTCACCCCGACGACCCCGACGTCGACGCCGTGGCCACCGAGGCCACCGAAGGGCTCGGCCTGCGCGGCTTCAAGTTTCACCACTCCGTGCAGCGCTTCCACGTCGACGACCCGCGGCTCTTCGCCGTGTACGGCCGCGCCGAGGCGGCCGGACACATCCTGGTGCTGCACGTGGGCACCATGCCGTACCGAGATCCGTTCACCGGGGTGGAGCGCTTTCGCCGCGTGCTGGCGCGCTTTCCGCGGCTCACGGTGGTGGTGGCCCACATGGGCGCGTTCGAGAGCGCGGCGTTCATGGCGCTGCTCGACGCGCACCCGAACCTGTACGTCGACACGACGATGGCGCTGGCGCCGGCCGCCGCGCGCTACGTCGGCGCCGACCCCGCCGCCATCACGGACGAGGCGCTCGTCCGCTATCAGGACCGCATCCTCTTCGGCTCCGACTTCCCGCTGATCCCGTACGACTACGCGGAGGAGCAGCGCTGGGCCTGGGACCGCACGCTGCCCGACGCGGTCCGCCGCAAGATCTTCCACGACAACGCCGCGCGCCTGCTCGACCGTGGCTGAGCTGCGGCTCGCCCGCTTGCCGCGCGCCCAGGCGGCGCTGCTGCGGGCGGCGGCGGCGTCGTCGCCGCGCGACAGCAAGGCGGTGCTGGTGGGCGGCGCCGTCCGCGACGTCGTCCTGGGCCGCGTGCCCGTCGACGTCGACCTCGCGGTGCCCACCGGCGCGCTCGAGCTGGCGCGGCGCTGCGCCGAGCGCGTCGGCGGCACCTGCGTGGTGCTGGACGCCGAGCGCGGGGCGGCGCGCGTGGTGGCCGAGGGACTCACGCTCGACGTCGCGGATTTCCGGGCCCCGACCCTCGAGGGCGACCTGGCCGCGCGCGACTTCACGGCCAACGCGCTGGCCGTTCCGCTGGCGCCGCTGGTGGCGCGGGGGCGGGCGCGCGTCGTCGATCCGACGGGCGGCCTCGACGATCTGCGGGCGCGCCGCCTGCGTCCGGCCGGGCCGGGCGTCCTGACCGACGACCCGCTGCGCGCGCTTCGCGCCGTCCGCCTGGAGCTGTCGCTCGGCCTGCGGCTGACGCCCGGCGGTGCGCGCGAGGTGCGGGCGGCGGTGCCGGGGCTCGCGCGCGTGTCGGCCGAGCGCATTCGCGACGAGCTGCTGGCGCTCCTGGGGCTGGCCGACAGCGCGCGCGCGCTCCGACGTGCCGACGCGCTCGGCGTGCTGAGCGCGATCCTCCCCGAAGTGGAGCCGATGCGCGCGACCCGGCAGCCGGCGCCGCACCGGTTCCCGGTGCTCGAGCACTCGCTGCGCGCGGTGGACGGCTGTGACCGGCTGCTGGCGCAGCTCGCCGCGCTGGCGCCCTACGGCGAAGAGCTTGCCGCGCACCTGGAGGAGCCGCTGGGCGGGGGCCTCACGCGGGCCACGACGCTGAAGCTGGCCGCGCTGCTGCACGACGTCGCCAAGCCGGAGACGCACCGCCGGATCGCCGGCCGCGTCCGCTTCTTCGAGCACGACGTCATCGGCGCCGCTCGCACCCGCGCCATCGGCGAGCGCCTCAAGCTTCCCGAGCGCGCGGTGGCGGTGATGGAGCGCCTGGTTCGCCACCACCTGCGGCCGATGCATCTCGCGAGCGCGGCCGACATCACGGCGCGCGCGCGCTATCGGTTCTACCGGGATCTCCGCGAGGACACGCGCGACCTGCTGCTGCTCGTCCTGGTCGACGCGGCGGCGGTCACGGGGGCGTCGCCGGTCACGACGTGGCGACGCGCCACCGTGGTCCGCGACCTGATGCGCGGCTGGGCGGAGCAGCGGGAGGTGGCGGCGGCGCCGCCCCTGGTCCGCGGCGAGGACGTGATGACGCGCTTTCGGCTGGAACCGGGACCCCGCGTCGGCTGGTTACTCGCACAGGCGCGCGAGGCGCAGGATCTCGGCCGCGTGCGCACCCGAGAGGAGGCGCTCGCGTACCTTGACTCCCTCGTGCCCGGCCCGTAATGTACCGACACCACTACGCAAATCCACCCCTCGCGTGAGGAGGATCCCGATGCGGCACTGGCGAAGCGTGCTCGCTGTACTCACCGTGTTCATGATTCCGCTGGCGGCGGCTGCCGCGCCCGCGGGCAAGGTGACCATCGCGCAGGGCGTCGATCCGTCGACGCTCGACATCATGAATCAGCAGGAGACGCCGGCCTCCGTCGTCGGCGCGCACATCTTCGAGGGCCTGGTCGAGCGCGACGCGAACCTCAAGATCATCCCCGCCCTGGCCGCCGAGCTCCCGAAGCTCGTGGCGCCGACGACCTGGGAGGTCAAGCTCCGCAAGGGCGTCAAGTTCCACAACGGGGAGGACTTCAACGCCGACTCGGCGAAGTACAGCCTGGAGCGCGTGAAGGATTCGAAGCTGCGCGCCAGCTCCAACTTCCGCCCGATCGACCACGTCGAGATCGTGGACCCATACACGATCCGCGTGCACACGAGCAAGCCCTGGCCGACGTTCCTGAGCATCATGACCTTCGCGCAGGCCGCCATGTACCCGCCCAAGGCGTATGCGGGGAAGGAGACCGCCGATATCTCGCGGCAGCCGGTCGGCACCGGGCCGTACAAGTTCGGCCGCTGGGCAAAGGACGAGGAGATCGTGCTGGAGGCCAATCCCGCCTACTGGCGCGGGGCGCCGAGCATCAAGACCGTCGTCTTCAAACCCATTCCCGACGACGCCGTCCGCGTGGCCGCGCTGCAGAACGGCGAGGTCGACGTGGCCGTGAACATCCCGCCGCACCTGGCCAATCCGATCGCGAACCACCCGCGGCTCTTCCTGTCGACGGCGCCGTCGATCCGCACCATCCAGCTCATGTTCCAGACGCACGACTTCGACCCGAAGACGCACAAGGCGACCGGACCGTACAAGGGCGTCACCGCGGACAAGCGCGTGCGCCAGGCCATCCAGTACGCGCTCGACGTCGACGACATCGTCAAGAACGTGCTCGACGGCAAGGCTATGCGCATGGCCACCATGCTGACCCCGCTGCACTTCGGCTTCGACCCGGCGCTCAAGCCGATCAAGCAGGATGTCGACAAGTCCAAGAAGCTCCTGGCCGAGGCCGGGTATCCGAACGGTCTCGAGCTGACGCTCAATGGACCGCAAGGCCGGTACGTGCGCGACAAGGAAGTCGCCGAGGCGTCAGCCGGCCAGCTGGGCAAGGCCGGGATCAAGACCACCGTGAAGACGTACGAGTTCGTCAACTACCTCAACAACCTGACGTATCAGCACAAGGGCGGGCCGGTGTGGCTGATCGGCTGGGGCACGCCGACCCTCGACGCCGAGACCGTGTACGGGCCGCTGTTCACGGACGGGGCGAACCTGACGACCTACAAGAATGCCGATATCGACGGGCTGGTGGCGCAGGCCCAGACCGAGATGGACGAGAAGAAGCGCCGCGAGATCTACCACCGCATCAACAAGATCTGGATCGAGGATGCCGCGGCCGCGCCACTCTATCAGCAGCTGGACCTGTACGGCGCCAGCAAGCGGCTCACCTGGAAGGCGCGCAGCGACGAGCGCATCAAGGCCACCGAGATGACGCTCAAGGACGGGAAGTAACGCTTCGGAGTAATATGGAGGGCGCCGGGCGGCCGTAATTCAGTGGCAGAATGCCAGCTTCCCAAGCTGGACGTCGCCGGTTCGAATCCGGTCGGCCGCTCCAAAAACTCAAGGGGTTACGGGGAGACCCGTAACCCCTTGGCTTGTCGAGTGACAGAACCCCTCGAGAGCCAGACCCCGCGCCGCATGAGCTCCGTCCCGACCGCGCGCGCCCTCGCCGGCGATCACGGCGATGTCCCCGATTGATCCCCGCCCCACGGCAAAAGCTGTTTCGCGCGGAGATCGGCCAGCACGGCGCCCACGAGAAGCAGCAACGCCACCGCGAACAGCACCTCGCCGACGAACATGAACAGCGTGAACAGGATCGGCGTGAAGCCGATCAGCACGACGAGCGCAAAGAGCTCGAACAGCGCGACCAGGACGACCGCGATCCTCAGCACCCAGACTCGCTTCGGCGTTTGTGGTGTCATTGCCGCGCCGCCTGTTGCTGGTCGGGGTGCACCGGACCGTGACAGTCCAGGCACGAGGTCTTGTTGGCGATGAGATCCGGGATCGCCTCTTTCGGGTGTCCGTCGGAGTTCAGGAACTTCTGCGATTCGCCGTGGCATCTGAGGCAGCGAAGGTTCGAAAACGGATGCGCAAGTTTGATCGGCACCGTGTAAGAGCCGGTGGTGTACCGCCACACGTGCCCGAGGCCCTGCAGCTTTGCCGTCAGCGTGCCGCCGAGCCCGTAATCGGAGTGGCACGTGAAGCACTGGTCCTCCTGGATGTAACGGTTCTTGAAGTGCGTGGCGGCGAGCGTCGTGCTCTTGACGTTTTCCAGGTCTCGCACGAAGGGCGTCATCGTGTGGCACGCGCCGCAGCCTTGCACCGTGCTGGAGGCCTCCAGACCGTAGCTGAAGCAGAGAAACAGCACCATGATCGGGACGAGACCCACGGCGACGAGCAACCAGCCGCGCGCGGTCGGTGTCACCACCCCTGCATGGAGACTTCGCCAGGCGAAGACGAGAAGGACGAGGCCGAGCACCGCGAACGCGATGCCCAAGCCGACCATCCAATCGTTCACGGTCCCGATCCAGCCGTGCGGTCGCGGGATTGTGATTTCGGGGGCGGAGGCAGCCACCGGGCGGAGCAGCGAGCCGAGCGCGATGATGGCTAGTCTCCGCCGGAATAGTTCTTGAGCCAGTCGGCCGTGACGTCTGGCGACCTCGTCTTGTCCTTCTCCGCGAGCCGCCACTTTCCCCGCGGGCTCAGGCCCCCGGGCATCCCGGAGCTCCTTTGCCTACGAGAACAGCTGGGGCGCGGCCTGAGCAGGTGACGCCGCCGTCCAGAGCCCGCCACTACAACCGCCGCCATCGCGAGTGTTCGATTCATGTGATTCCTCGCTAAAACTGCGCGGCCCGTCTCTGAGGGATACGCGGTGCCGGTCGGTAACGTTCGGGACAAACCTGGTAACAAGCGGAAAGCCGGCGCGACAATGGACGACCTAGACCAGGCGATGCTGCCGCGCGTGTGCTACTGCCTGCAGGCGACTGTGCACCTCAAGCTTCCGCAAGATGTTCTGAGCGTGATTCCGGATGGTGGTGTAACTGACGTTGAGTCGCTGCGCTATCGCCGTGGTGTCGAGCCCGTCGCACATCAGCCCGAGGACCTCGCGCTCGCGCGGCGTGACCGTGCTGTTCACGCGGGCCTCATGCGCGAGCGGTTGCGCCGGAGCCAACGTGATCTCGCGGAACAGATGGACGACCAGCCGCGCGCCGATGCGCGCGTGATCGATGGTGAACGCGCACATGTCGAGCCATACGACGGAGCCGGCCTTGGTCGTAGTCTGCAGCGCGGAGCCTCGTGTGGAAGACGCCGCCAACGGGCAGGCCCCGCCGATCGTCACGCCGCGGCTGTCGCCCTGTTGACAGAACAGCGAGCAGCACTGGCCGCCGAGGACATCGGTGGCGGTGTACCCGAGGAGCGCTTCGGCCGCGGAGTTCCAGAGAACAATGCTTCCCGCCGCGTCGCTCACGAAGCTGCCGTCGACGGCGGTGCTGAGCGACTGAACGAGCACGTCGCAGCAGCCTGGCACCATGCCGGTGGGTGCCATCGTCGGCACGTGCCGCCCACTCGTACGCGACCGTGCCCCAGTCGTCGCCGGTGTTCGCATTGGCGAAAGCGATTATTTTCGTGCGGCGACACGCAAACAAGGGTCAATCGGCTAGAAACCACGAGCCGGATGGCTCTTGGTATCGAGCCGAATGGCCCGATCTCGACAGCGTTGCCTTGTGTTACCGTGGCGCCCGAGCGGTACTGGAGGAAGCACCAAGCCGCCGCGCGCAAGGCGTCGTTTCGATCACGTCGTTTCGATCACGATGACGGAGGGCGCGGATGATCCCTTCCGAGATCGGCTTCCTTCCGCACGCCGTCTGCTACTTGTGGGACCGTTGGCTCCTGGCCGTTCACGCGCTGTCCGACACGCTGATCGGTCTCGCGTACGTCGCGATTTCTCTATCGCTCGTCTACTTCGTCCGCCGGCGTCGCGACGTGCCGTTCCCGTCGATCTTCCTTGCCTTCGGCACCTTCATCGTGGCCTGTGGGGCCACGCACTTCATGGAGCTCTGGACGCTGTGGCAGCCAGCCTATTGGCTGTCAGCTGGCATCAAAGTCGTTACCGCGGTGGCGTCGGTCGCGACCGCGCTGCTCCTGCCGCCCTTGATCCCCCGCGCGCTGGCCCTGCCCAGCCCAGGCGCGCTCGAGCGCGCGAACGAGGAGCTGGGCGCAGCGCAGCGCGAGCTTCGCGGTCGATTGCGCGTTACCGAGGGTCTGTTGCAAGTGGCGCAGTTGCTCGCGGAGAGCCTCGACACGCCGGAAATCGCGCGGCGCGCAACTCGTGAGCTGACGCTGTTGCTCGGCGCCGATACCTCGATTTTTTTCGGTCCGGTCGACGAATTCGGGTACGCGACGGCGGTGGCCGGCTATCACGTGCCCGAGCAGCTTCGCGAGATCGCTTCGCGGGTGGCCATGGCCGATCTTCCGAGCCACATCACGGAGGCGTTGAAGACCGGGCAACCGCTCGGAGCGAGCGACGTCGCCATCGACCCGAGGTTCGACCATTCCGCAATTCGCACGATGCCGATTCAGCCGCGCTCGATGCTGTACACGCCACTGCTCAGCAAAGGCGCTGGGCGAGGCTCGATCCTGACCTACTGGTGGCAGGAGCCGCACGAGTGCACGGCTGAAGAGATCCGACTCGCCGCCGGTGTGGCCAATCAGCTCGCCCTTGCCATCGAGAATGCGGAGTTGTATGCCCAGAGCGAGCGGCGTCGTCAAACCGCCGCTGCCCTCGCCGAGACGGGGCGGTTGCTGTCGCAGGACCTCGCGGTCGAAACCGTCGCCGCGAGAATCGTCGACCGTGTGCGGTTCCTCGTCCGGGCGATGGTCGCCATCGTATTTCGCTTCGATCCGGTGTCTGGTCAATTCGTCTCGCTGGCGACGTCTGGCGACGCGAGCGGTCGCCAAACGCACGTGAGCGTTGGCGCCGACGTCGGCCCCATCGGGTTGGCGGCGCGACAGCGAACGCCGATCGCGACCTCCGATGTGGCCCGCGATCCGCGCCTCGTCCCGAGCGATGAGCTCGTCACGGAGGTGAGCGGCGAATCGTCGCGGGCGGCGCTGGCCGTTCCGCTCATCGTTCAACACGAGGTCATCGGCGCCCTGCTGCTAGGCGATCGTCTCGGTCGCGAGTTCAAGGCCGAGGAAATCGAGCTCGCGCAATCCTTCGCCGACCATGCGGCAGTCGCATTGGCCAATGCTCGGCTCCACGAGCAACAGGTGCTTCTGGCTCAACAGGAGGAACGCCGCCAGATTGCCTACGAGCTGCATGACGGCATCGCGCAGCTCGTGGTGGGCGCGAAGCAACGCCTCGATACGTGCCGCGATTTCTGGACGACGGATGGACCGCGCGCCGAGCGGGAGTTCGAGAAAGGGACCGAGCATCTGAACCGCGCCATCAGCGAAATGCGCCGCGTGTTGAATGCGCTCCGTCCGGAGTCGCAGGACTTCATCGGTCTGGCCGACGCGCTGCGGCAGCATCTCGATGAAGTCGGACGCGACGTCGGCTGGGACACCGGGCTTTCAGAGAACATCGGCGGAGAGCGCTTCTCGGCGACGGTCGAGACGGCATTGTTCCGCATCGCCCAGGAGGCGCTGGCGAACGTGTGGCGGCATGCACGGGCGTCACACGTCAACGTCCGTCTCCACCGAAGTCTCGGCTCGATCGAGCTGGACGTCTCCGATGATGGGATCGGCATGGCGGCGGAGCGGCACGATGGCCCGCGGTCGGGGCTCGGGCTCCTCAGCATGCGGGACCGTGCGAGCAGGCTGGGCGGAACGTTCGCCATTCTCAGCAAGGTCGGCGCGGGGACGACGGTGTCCACACGGATTCCGCTCGACGGCGAGATCAGGGTGTGAGCCATCCCGTGAGACAACGTCGTCGCGTGTTCGTCATCGATGACCATCCGGTTGTCCGTGAGGGCTTCCGCAGCATGCTCACTGACGAAGGCGTCGAGATCGTCGGGGAGGCGGGCACCGGCGCGGAGGCCGTTGAACGTATCACGACCGTCGGTGTGGACATGATCCTGCTCGATCTGAAGCTTCCCGACATCGACGGCCTGGCGCTCCTTCGACGGCTGAAGGACATCGTGCCCGCCTCACCGGTTCTCGTCATCACCATGCATGACGATCCCCCTCTCGTGCGACGCGCCGTCGAGGCAGGCGCGGCAGGATACGCGCTGAAGGGGATTGGCCGCAGAGAGCTCGTCGCGGCGATTCATGCGGTCTGTAACGGCGAAGCGGTGCTCGAACCGGGCCTGCTGCGCGCGATCGTCCGCGAATCGTCCGGCGTCTCATCGCCGAATGTCGGGGAGCCCGCACGCACGGTGCTCACTCGGATCGAGATTGATCTCCTGCGATTGATGGCCGAAGGCATGACAAACGTCCAGATCAGCGAACGAATGCGATGGAGCCTGGCGACAACGAAACGATATGTCCAAAGCGTGCTGGAGAAACTGGAGGTGTCTGACCGGACACAGGCGGCAGTTACGGCGGTGCGCCGCGGCCTGTTCGCATAGCGATAGCTGCGCCGCCAGCGTTCCAGCTGCGCGAAGTGCGCAGGAGTTTCGTGGACCGCGAGCAGCGGTAGCTGGTGGGCGCGCGAGAAGCGACCCGGTGGCCGTCGACCTGTTTCGGGCCGGCCCCGCCCTCCGGTGAGCGCAGCACGATCATCGGCCGTGGGCGCGGGCGGCTCTGCCGTCCGTGCGCCGTCCGCTGGATCCGGTGAGTCTTGTAAGCGTTGAGCGGGAGCACGGTTCAGGAACTTCCTCGACGCAGTTGCCTCGTAAGCGAGCCCCAAAATGATGCCTATGCATCATTGATCGGCCCGGAAGCCACATGTAGAGTCTGCCGCCAATCGTATGCCGTTGGTTAGTTCGAGAGGAATACGAACGAAGGTGCGCGATGGGCCATCGACCGGAGGTGTCAGTGATGAAGGGCAAGACCGTTATCGGAATAGGCGCACTGCTGGTGACCTCCGGGATGGCGGCGGGCACCGCTTTCGGAACGCCCCAGTTGTTCATGCAGGCCAAGAACGGCGGCCTTCCGGCCAACAATTGCCAGTACTGCCACAGTGACGCGGTTCCAAAGAAGGAGACATTCACGCCGGCCGAGTTGAACGACCGGGGCAAGTTCCTCCTGGACGACATGAAGCAGCGCAATCTCACGGCGCCGGACGTGGGCAAGCTGAAGGAGTTCAAGGGCGCGAAATGATCCAGGCGGCCGTCGTGCCTCGGGGGCCTCCGATGCCCGTGGCCGCTCGTCAGAGTCGCAGGGTCGCGTTTCAGAGCCGCGTGCTGCGGTGAAGGAAGTCCGCCAGAAAGGCGTGATGTGAGATGCACACCCATCGTGGGCGTGTGACGAGCAGGCGGAACTTCGTAGTCGGCGCCATCGCCGGCCTCAAAGCCGTTGTGATCGCGGCGGTCCTCTTCGCGGTCCCGTCATCGGCGCCAGCTCAGAAAGACGCAGCGGCGCCGGGTACCGCCGCTCCCGCGACGCCCACTGCGCTACCGCCCGGCTACGTCGGCGCCGACACGTGCAACGCCTGCCATGAGGATGCATCGCAGCGCTTCTCGCACACCCGGATGGGCCGGCGGTTCCTGCACCAGCCGCGTAGCCAGGCTGAGCGACTGGGGTGCGAGAGCTGCCACGGACCGGGCCAGGCCCATGTCGATGCGGGCGGCGGTAGCCCCGGCAAGCGCAACTTGATCACGTTCGGCAAGAAGGACCCGACTCCGGTCGAGCAGCGCAACGAGGTGTGCCTGACGTGTCATAGCACAGGCGACCGCGTGTTCTGGGCGAACAGCGCGCACGACGCCCGCAACGTGCCCTGCACGGGTTGCCATCGCGTCATGGAAAACGTGTCGCCGCGCCACCAGCTCGTGCGTCCGACCGAGCTGGAGACATGCGGCACCTGCCATGTCCAGAAGCGCGCGGCCCAGCTGCGCTCGGCCCACATGCCGGTTCGCGAAGGCAAGATGACGTGCACGTCGTGCCACATCCCGCACGGGTCTCTCACCCAGGCGCTGCTCAAGGAGAACTCGCCAAACGACAACTGCTATCGCTGTCACGCCGAGAAGCGCGGACCGTTCTTGTGGCAGCACGCTCCGGTCATCGAGAGCTGCATGAACTGTCACGACCCGCACGGGTCCAACCACGAGCGCATGCTGACCGTGGCGAAGCCGCGGTTGTGCCAGCAGTGCCACGTCGAGACCCAGCACCCCACCTCCCCATACGGCCGTGACAGCGCGTCGCTGAAATTCGTGCTCGGGCGCGCCTGCGTGAACTGCCACATCAACATCCACGGCTCGAATCACCCGTCCGGATTCGCGTTTACCCGATAAGCGACGGGGAGTAGTCACATGAGAGTCACCGTCCGACACGAGACCATCCTGGCAGCGTTGGCAGGCCTCGCCCTCGCACTGCTCATCACGCCCGAGCCGGCCCGGGCGCAGATCCCGCTCGGCGACTGGAGGCTCGAGGGCGAGGCCGCTCTCGGCTCGCGCTTCTTCATCGACGAACCCGCCAAGAGCCGCCGATCGAAGTGGGAAGAGTATCGCGACTTCCCCGGCGGCCCCTTTGTTCCAGATGTCCAGCTGCGCATCTTCCGCAAGGACGAGAGCTATTCCGCCGAATTTGCCGGCACGAAGTGGGGCCAAACCGACCAGGAGTACTCGTTGCGCGCCGGCCGGCTCGGGTTGTGGGAGTTCGGGTTCGACTGGGACCAGATCCCGCATCTGTACACGACGAACGCGCGCTTTCTCGCGACCGAGGTGTCGCGTGGCTACTTCGCGCTGCCGACTCCCCGGCCTGCGCTGGAGGCCCACAATTCGGCGCCGACCATCGACATCAGACAGCGTTGGGACACGGCGCGCATGTTTTTCGATATCACGCCGACTCCGGACCTCCGGCTGAAGGCCGAGTACACGCGCATCCGCAAAGACGGCGATCGCCCGTTCAGCATGTCGTTCGGCGGCCCCGGCAACAACTTCTACGAGATCCTGGAGCCGATCGAACAGACGATCCATGACTTCCGCATCGGCGCGACGTGGGCCCGGAAGACGTGGCAACTCCAGGCCGGCTATGTCCTGTCGGTGTTCCAGAACGACCTGGATGCTGTGCGTGCGGACAACCCGTGCTTCGGCGCGCCGGCGCCGGCCGGCTGCGGCGGCGATGCCACCGGCGCCCCGGCGACAGGACGGACTTCGTTGCCGCCCAACAACATGGCGCATACGATGACGGTGAACGGTGGCGTCAACCTGCCGTGGTGGCGCACACGCCTGACGGGTAATTTCTCGTATAGCTTGCAGCTCCAGAACCAGGACTTCCTGCCGCACACCATCAATCCCGCCTTCTCCGGCAACCCCGCGCTCGACCTGCCGCAAAAGAGTCTCCACGGCAATGTGCAGACGATTCTGCTGAACCTGGGCGTCGTGACGCGGCCGCTGCGCGACGTGACGCTGTCGCTGAAGTACCGGCTGTTCGACTACATGGACCTCAGCGACGAGATCAACTTTCCTCTGTTTGTCATCGATGACCGCACGTTGCAGGCGGGGAGCAAGGCGCCGCGCAAGGATTATCAGCGGCAAAACGCAGACGCCGACGTCCGATGGCAGGCCGCGACGTCGGTGGCGCTCACGACGGGGGTCGGCTGGGAGCGCTGGGACCGTAGCAAGAGCCGCGAGGTGCCGATCAGCGACGAGCTCTACGCCAAGGCCGCGGTGGATGTGACCCCGATCGAGGAGGTACTTGTCCGGCTCACGTACCGGCCGTCGTTCCGCCGGATCAGCAATTACGACACGCTGGCCCCGCAGCGGGGGCAGAGCATCCCGGAGGATCCGGCGGCGAACACGCGAGGCCAGTCGGTGCTGTTGCGGAAATACGACGAGGCGGAGCGCAATCGCCAGCGAGTGGACCTCATGGTCCAGGTGACTCCCACCGATACCCTCAGCATCACGCCGACGGCCAGCTACATCTTCGACGACTACCTCTCGAAGCCGCCAGTCGATCCGGCCGGGACAGGCCGCCAGGAGTTCCTCGGGGTGCAGGAGGCTGTCGGCTGGACCGCGGGCGTGGACCTGAGCTGGTCGCCCGTCGAGCGGCTGTCGATCACGGCGGGGTACACGCACGACTCGTTCTACCGCAAGATGGAGTCGCGTTCACGCCCCGTGGTCGGCGGCCTCGCCCTCGATTTTCACGACTTCGACTGGATCTCCAATATCACGGACACGGTCGACACGCTGTATGGCGGCGTCAAGTACGCGATCATCCCGCGGGTGCTCGACTGGGGCGTCAGCGGCAGCTGGTCCTATGCGCTGGGCCGCATCGAAACCCGTAACCCGACCGCGCCGGTCAGTGGCACGGCGGCACTCAACCTCAGCGCCCGGGCCAAGCCGGTTCCCGCGTTCGAGGACGAGCTGATCCGCCTGGAGACGGCCGTCGCGTACCACTTTCTGAAAAACTGGACTCTCAGCTTCGGCTACGTCTTCGAGTCGTTCCAGAAGCACGACTGGCGCACCGACAAGCTCAACCCGTTCGTGCCGACGGCCGGCTCCTCGATCTGGCTGGGCAACGACCTTCGCAACTACACCGCGCATACGCTCGGCGCGGTCATCAGATACAGCTTCCGGTAGGCGTGGTAGGCGCTCGTCGTGCGGGGCAGGCGGATAGGCGCGAGTCGCAGGCCGGATCTGTAGAGAAGGAGTGAGGTGGCGATGGACACGACGCGCAGGAACTTTCTCGGTGTGCTCGGAACGGCCGGCGCCGCGGCCGCATCGCCCGTGGGAAGCCCCGCATCCGCCGACGCCGCGGACGGCTGGGTCCCGGCTCCGAAGACCGCGGGAGCGAAGGACACAACGACGATCTGCCCTTTCTGCGGCGTAGGGTGTGGTCAGGTCGTCTCCGTGAAAGACGGCCGCGTGCTGAGCGTTGAAGGCGATCGTAACCATCCCATCAACGAGGGCACCCTCTGCAGCAAGGGCGCGGCCGCGGCCCAGGTGGCGAACAACCCTCTCCGCCTCAAGACGCCGATGTATCGCGCGCCCGGGAGCGATCGGTGGGAGGAGAAGTCCTGGGAGTGGATGTTGCCGCAGATCGCGCAACGCGTGAAGGCGACGCGCGATGCGTCGTTTCAGACGGAGGTGGGCGGGGTCGTCGTGAACCGCACCGAGGCGATCGCTTCGCTCGGCGGGGCGGCACTCGACAACGAGGACTGTTACCTGCTCGTGAAGCTGATGCGAGCCCTGGGCATCGTGTACCTCGAGCACCAGGCCAGGATCTGACACAGCTCGACGGTCGCCAGTCTGGCGGCCACCTTCGGACGCGGGGCGATGACGAATCACTGGGTCGACATGGTCAATGCCGACGTGGTGATGATCATGGGCGGCAACCCCGCCGAGAACCATCCGATCGCGATGAACTGGATCCGCCGCACCAAGGAACGCGGAGCCATCATTCTGCAGGTCGATCCACGGTTCAATCGTAGCTCCCACGTCGCCGACGTGTGGGCGAAGATGCGCTCGGGCACCGACATCGCGTTCGTCGGCGGCATGATCAACTACGCCATCGCCCACCAGCGCGTGCAGTGGGAATACGTGCGTGCGTACACGACGGCACCGTTCATTGTGAAAGCGGATTTCCGGTTCGACGATGGGCTGTTCTCGGGCTACGACGCGGCAACCCGCCGGTATGACAAGTCCTCGTGGGCGTTCGACGTCGACAGCCAGGGCCGGCCGCAGCGCGACCCGACGTTGCGCCATCCACGGTGCGTCTTTCAGCTCCTCACGAAGCTCTACGCACGCTACACCCCCGAGATGGTGTGCTCCATCACGGGCACGCCGCCGGAGACATATCTGAAGGTGTGTGACCTCTTCACCTCCACCTTCGCCCCCGATCGCGCCGGCACGTGGTTGTACGCGATGGGCACCGCGCAGCACACGCACGGCACGCAGAACATCCGCAGCTACGCGATCTTGCAATTGCTTCTGGGCAACATCGGCGTGGCCGGCGGCGGCATCAACGCCATGCGCGGCGAGTCGAATGTTCAGGGCTCGACCGACCAGGGCCTCGCCTTCGACAGCCTGCCCGGGTACCTGAAGCCGCCTCTCGAAGCGGACCGGACGATCGATGATTACTTCCGGCGTGTCGTCCCGGCGGCCATCGATCCCAAGGCCGCGAACTGGCTGCAGTACACGCCCGCGTATTTCGTCAGCATGCTGAAGGCCTGGTGGGGCGAGCATGCCACCGCCGCCAACAGCTTCGCGTACGACTACCTGCCAAAGGTCGGCGCGGGCTTTCAGGGCGCGGGCTACTCGCACATCCCGCTGTTCGAAGCGATGCTCGCCGGTCAGGTGAAGGGACTGTTCTGCTTCGGACAGAATCCCGCCGTCGGCGGCCCGAACTCCAACTTCGCTCGCAAGGCTCTGGACCGCCTCGAATGGCTCATCGCGGCGGACCTCTTCGAGAACGAGACCCACGGATTCTGGAAGCGGCCGGGCGTGAAGCCCGGCGACATCCGAACGGAGGTGTACCTGCTGCCCGCGGCGGGGTCGGTGGAGAAAGAAGGCAGCATCGTCAACAGCGCGCGCTGGATGCAGTGGCGCTATGCCGCGGCCAAGCCGCCCGGCCAGGCGCTGCCCGACACCGAGATTCTGACGCATCTCACGCGCGCGCTGAAGAAGGTCTATGCGGTCGGTGGCGTGAGAACGGAGCCGATCGTGCACCTCACCTGGGACTACGGCGGCGACCATGCGGACGTGCACGCGGTGGCCAAGGAAGTCAACGGCCGTTTTTTGCGCGACGTGACGGCGCCGGACGGAAGAACGTTCAAGGCGGGTGGGCAGGTTCCGTCCTTTACGCTTCTTCAGCGCGATGGCAGCACGGCCGCGGGCAACTGGATCTACTGCGGCTCGTACACCGACGCGGGCAACATGGCGGCGCGGCGCGACGCGACCGACGCGCCGAACAAGATCGGGCTTTATCCCGGCTGGGCCTGGGCATGGCCCGCCAATCGGCGGATTCTCTACAACCGCGCCTCGCTGTCCCCGTCCGGAGAACCGTGGGACCCACGGCGCTGGGTGATCCGCTGGAACGCGCGCGACAAGAAATGGGAAGGCGACGTGCCGGACGGCGCCGCCCCGCCAGGCGCGATCAACCCGTTCATCATGACCACCTCGGGCTTCGCGGATCTATTCGCGCCGGGCCTGGCCGACGGGCCGTTCCCCGAGCACTACGAGCCCGTCGAAAGCCCGATCAAGAATCCGCTCTCCTCGATCCAGAACGATCCGGTGGTCAAGATCTGGAACACGCCGGGCCTCGACGGGCTCGGTGCGCCCGACCGGTATCCGATCGTCGGCACGACGTATCGCGTGTCCGAGCACTGGCAGACGGGTGCCATGAGCCGGAAGATGCCGTGGCTCGTCGGGCTCATGCCGGACGCCTTTGTCGAGATCGGCAGCTATCTCGCGCGAGAGAAGGGCATCGTCAACGGCGATCGCGTCATCGTCGAGAACGCTCGAGGGCGGTGGGAGGGGTACGCCCTCGTGACGGAGCGCTTCGAGCCCTTCTGGGTGCAGGGGAGGACGGTCCACCAGATTGGCGTCCCCTGGCACTGGGGTTGGGTCGGTCTGAGCCGCGGCGACAGCGGCAACATCCTCACGCCTCATGTCGGCGACGCCAACACGATGATCCCGGAGTTCAAGGCGTTCCTGTGCGACGTGAAGCGCAAGGGGACGGGCTGATGTCACCGAAAGCGATGATTCAGGACAACACCCGGTGCATCGGCTGCCGGGCGTGCATGATCGCCTGCATGGCGTGGAACAATCTGCCGGGCGACACCGGTCAGCATTTCTTCGCCGGGGCGGGCTACCAGAACCCCCGCGACCTCGACGCGCGCAACTACACCGTGATCACGTACAGCGGGATCGAGGCGGGGCCGACCGGTCAGCCCGACTGGGTCTTCGGTCGTCTGCTCTGCATGCACTGCCTCGAGCCGGCCTGCGCGTCGGCCTGTCCGACGACCGCGTTGAGGAAGACGCCCGAGGGCCCCGTCGTCTTCAACTCCTTTCGCTGCATCGGCTGCCGGTACTGCATGCAGGCGTGTCCGTTCGTGGTCCCGAAGTTCGAATTCGACCGCGTCGTGCCCGTCATTCACAAGTGCACGTTCTGCGCTGATCGCATCGCGGTCGGTCGGGAGCCCGCCTGTGCGCAGGTGTGTCCGACCGAGGCCATCACCTTCGGCGAGCGGGAGGACATGGTGAAGGAGGCGCGGCACCGGATCGCCTCCGCGCCGACTCGATACGTGCCCCACATCTACGGGCTCGACGAGGTCGGCGGCACCTCCATCCTGCATCTCTCGTCCGTTCCGTTCGAGCAGCTCGGCTATCCGACCAATCTCCCCGACCGGCCACCGCCGACACTGACGCAGAAGGCGCTGCAGTTCACGCCCAAGATCTTCACGACGGTGTGGGTCACCATGGCGCTGATCACCATGTTCGTCCGGCGCCGGTTCCGTTTCTGGGCCGAGGACGAGCACGGGGAGAACCATGATCCGCGGCATTGAGGCGCCCAGTTGGTGGCGTCCAGTCTCGTGGGTGCTCTGGGGCCTGGTTCTCGCCGCCGTCGTGGCCACGATCGTGCGCTACGCCACCGGCATCGCCACCATCGCCAACGTCAACCAGGCGTATCCGTGGGGATGGTGGGTCGGGTTCGACATGCTGACGCGCATCGCGCTCGGCGGCGTGGGCTTCACGATGGCGGCGGCGGCGGAGATCTTCGGCGTCAAGTCGCTCCGCCCTCTGACACGGGCGGCGGTGCTCGTCGGGCTGCTCTGGTATGCCACCTATGCCGCGGTTCTGATGGTGGAGCTTGGCCGGCCGTGGCTGGTCTGGTGGGTCTTCATCTCGTGGGCACCGACGTCGGCGATGTACGAGGTGGCGTTGTGCGCGGTCGCCTACATGACCGTGCTGATGCTGGAATTCAGCCCGCAAGTGCTGGCCAAGCTAGGGCTGACGACGCCGCTCCGTCGGATCCGTGCCGTCTACCTTCTGATCGTCATCACCGGCGTGTCGCTATCATCTCTGCACCAGTCGTCCCTCGGCACGCTGCTCCTGCTCGTGCCGACCAAGGTGCATCCGCTGTGGCACACGGAGCTGCTGCCGCCGATGTTCCTGCTCTCCGCGATCATGGCGGGCCCGGCCATGATGATCGTCGAGCACTCGCTGTCGACACGCTTCCTGCGTCTGACCCCGCGAATGGACGCGCTGCGCAGCCTCGGACGGGGCTTGACCGTGTTGGTCGCCGTGTACCTGGCCGTGAGAATCGGTGATGTGCTTTATCGCGGCGTCGCCGATCAGGCGCTCGTCTTCGATTTCGTGGCCCGCTGGTTCTGGCTCGAGATCACCATCGGGCTGGTGGTGCCGCTCGCGCTGCTCCTCACCCCTGATGTGGAGCGCCACGAGTGGCGTCTCTTCGCGGCGGGGGTCTGCGTGGTGGTCGGGGTCGCGCTGCATCGGCTCAACGCCGCCGTCTTTACGATGAAGGTGCACAGCTGGGAAACGTACCAGCCGGCGACGACAGAAGTGCTGATCTCGGTGGGCGCCATGGCTGCGATGGTCCTCGTGTACGCGTTCGTGGTGTCGTGGCTGCCGATTCACACGGAGCCTCCGATCGAGCCTGAGTCCGGCAGGGCGCCGTCGGGCGCCGTCGCGCAGGTGGCCTCGTGACGCGCCTGGCGTTCTTCCTGGCCTTTTCCGCCGCCCTCAATCTCCTCCTCACCATCCTGCTCACCAGCCAGCTCCTCGTCGTGCGCAGCGAGGTGCGAGCACTGCCGGACAAGCTCGTGACCAAGGACGATGTGGCGGCCCTCCGCCCGCTGCGCATCCAGCAGATTCTGGACTCACGCTGCACGCGGTGCCACACTGACCGCCGGTTCTCCGCGGTGCTTGGCTGGGAGCGACAGCCGATTCTTGACGTGATCGCCAGGATGACCGCGCATCCCGGCGCGAATATCCCCGCAGCGGAGTTCACGAGAATCCAGGCGTCGCTGACCATGCTGCAGTGCACGCGGTGCCATAGCGAGGCCGTGCTGAGCCGGCTCGCCATGCAGACGCCGGCGCAGCAGGTCGCGACCATTCGGCGGATGCAACGGATGCCGGCGTCAGGGATCCGGCCCGATCAGGTGCCCGCGATCGTCGAGGCATTCCGTGTGGTTTCGGGACAGTAGGGAGCGCGCCGACACCAATTGGGAGGGTGGCGATGCGGATACGGCGTGTGATCATGGCCTGTATTTTCGGAGGCCTATTGTGGGTTGGTGT
>Ga0075431_100001055_pt1 | contig 24647 bp, 18 predicted proteins | sample RhiMetdeltSRZDD5_FD_75297 | JGI IMG/M metagenome (GOLD analysis project Ga0075431, IMG submission 75297) | Populus rhizosphere microbial communities from Tennessee, USA - Rhizosphere MetaG P. deltoides SRZDD5 | ecosystem: Host-associated > Plants > Roots > Rhizosphere > Soil | place: USA... | reverse complement strand
CGAGCAGGGCTACACCAGCCGCGGGCGCATCGTTGCCAACGGCGGGTCGGCCGGCGGCATGCTGATGGGCGTGGTGGCCAACATGGCGCCGGAGCTGTTCCTCGGCATCGTCGCCGACGTGCCGTTCGTGGACGTGCTCAACACCATGCTCGACGGCTCGCTGCCACTGACGCCGCCGGAGTGGCCCGAGTGGGGCAACCCCATCGAGTCCAAGGAGGACTTCGACATCATCCGCTCCTACTCGCCCTACGATAACGTGGCGGCCAGGCCTTATCCGCACATCCTCGCCTACGGCGGCCTCACCGACCCGCGCGTCACCTACTGGGAGCCCGCCAAGTGGATCGCCAGGCTCCGGGCCCGCAATACCAGCGACAGCCTGATCCTGCTCAGGACCAACATGGAGGCCGGCCACGGCGGTGCCTCCGGCCGCTTCGAGGCGCTGAAGGAGCTGGCGCTCGACTTCGCGTTTGCCCTCAAGGTCGCCGGCAAGGACCTGATCGCCTGAGCGCGGCGGGGTACGATGCTGCGCAGCGGCATCGTACCGCCGCTTACGCTGACCGCTCCGGAATCGCTGCAATACCACCCGGTTGCGCCCGCCGCCGGGGTGGCGACCGTTCTTGTCCCGCCAACATCGGACGATGCCGGATCGTCAGCCCTTCGCACATGCTAGACGACCTCCTGGCACACCCCGCCATTTAGACTAAAGTCTAATGCACGGCGCGGGGCGCAATGGGAGGAAGAAAAAATGCAGAACACGTTCGCAGACTGGCTGTTCAACGTGCTGCTCCTGGGTGGAATCGTCGGCACTCTGGTCCTCGCCTTTCACGTCTTCGCCGCTCCTGTCCTGGGCGGGCTGACCACGCTCATCGCCCTCGTCCTGGTGCTGGTGGTGTCGGCGTTCTGGCCACGATGGTGACGCGGCTGTCCTGACCACAAAAGGCCTGAGCGGCACGGGGGTCAGGTCCTACGGGGCCCAGCAGGGTCTGCCCCGTCATCTGGCCCCTTGTCCGCGTCCTCCCCGCCGTCCTCGCTCTCCCCCTGGTCAGGGATGGCGTAGGCGCCGCTGAGCCAGCGGGCGAGGTCCACGTCGGCGCAGCGGCGCGAGCAGAAGGGCCTGTATCTGTCCTCGCTCGGCCGGCCGCAGATGGGGCATTGGGCGACGTTCGCGGGTTTGCCGTGCCCCGCGCCGGCGGGTTGCGCAGGCATGCTATTCGGGGTCCGTCTCGCCCAGCTTGAGCCAGTTGAAGTGGATCGGGAAGCCCTCGCCCATGAGCATGTTCACGGTCTCGGTGAGCGGCAGCCCGACCACGTTGGTGTAGGAGCCGTTGATCTTCTGCACGAAGCAGCTGGCCAGCCCCTGCACGGCGTAGCCGCCGGCCTTGCCACGCCACTCGCGCGAGGCGATGTAGGCCTCGATCTCCTCCGCCGACAGGCGCTTGAAGCGCACGCGTGTATCGACAAGCTTGACCCGCACGCGGTCGTCCGGCGTCACGAGGCACAGGGCGGTGAGAACCCGGTGCGAGCGGCCCGACAGCAGGCGCAGGGCCGCGTAGGCCTCCTCGATGAAGCGGGGCTTGACCAGGATGCGCCGCCCGACGGCAACCACGGTGTCGGCCGCCAGCACGTAGGCGTCGGCGATGTCCTTGTCGTTGGCGATGGCGTCGCGCCCCTCCAGCGCCTTGGCGCGGGCGAGCCGGGTGGAGAGCGCGCGCGGCATCTCGCCCTTCTTGGGGGTCTCGTCGACGCTGGACGGCCGCAGGGCGTCGGGCTCGATGCCGACCTGTGACAGGAGGGTCAGCCGCCGGGGGGAGGCGCTGGCCAGCACCAGCTTCGGCTTGAGGCCGGTCCTGCGCCCGCCCGCCTTGGTGCGCGCCAGCTCCTCGCGCAGGGTCTCGCGCCGTGGGCTGTCGGTTCGGGTCAGCGCGCTCAGCAGTCCGCCCCGTGTGACGGTCATGAGGCCAGGGCTCCGGTCATCTCTGATTCGGGGCGCACATTGGCCACGAGCGGCCGGGAAAATCAAGGCGGCGGTGTCAGACGGTTCGGTGCTGACACCTTTGCACAACCGGCGTGGAGCTAGGGTGTCAGACCCGGAGGGTCTGACACCCCTGACCTACGAGGTCGGTGGCTTGCCGCAGCCGTCGCCGTCGGAGGGGGGGCCGTGGTCGGCGTCGCGGCAGGGGTCGCGGCGCGTGGGCTTGGGCGTGGCCTGGGCGTATGCCGCCACGCCGGCGGCGGCCGTGGCGGCCAAGCCGGCGCTAAGGCCGAGGGCGGTGAGCAGCGTGCGGCGCGTGACGGCGCGGGTCGAGGTGATGTCCACGTCGGAGAGCGTATGCGTCTTCCTGTCCATCAAAGGGATTCCCTCGTTGCTGCCCCTCACCCCCTGCCCTCTCCCCGCAGGCGGGGAGAGGGAGTCCCGTCGAACGCCGATCAGCCGGCAGCGGCCACGGCGCGGCGGGCCATGACGCCGACCAGGTGAGCGCGGTAGGCGGCGTCGCCGTGGATGTCGCTGACCATCCGTCCGGCGTCGGTCTTGATGCCGTTCAGCGCCGCGGCGGACCAGTCCTTGGCCAACGCCGCCTCCATGGCCGCCTGGCGGAACACGCCGTTGCTGCCGGCGCCGGTGACGGCCACGCGCGCGGCCCCGCCCGTCTGGGCCACGGCCACGCCCACCAAGGCGTAGCGCGAGGCGGGATTCGGGAACTTGGAGTAGGCGAACTTGGCGGGCACCGGGAACGAGATGCGGGTGACGATCTCTCCGTCCTGCAGGGCGGTGGAGAACAGGCCCGTGAAGAATGCGTCCGCCTTGATCTCGCGCTTGTTGGTGCCGATCGTGGCGCCCAGTGCAATCAGCGCCGCCGGATAGTCCGCCGACGGGTCGTTGTTGGCGATCGAGCCGCCGATGGTGCCGCGGTGGCGCACATGCGGGTCGCCGATCATGCCCGCCAGCGCGGCGAGGCCTGGGATCGACGCCTTCACGACAGCCGACTCCGCCACCTCGGCGTGCGTGGTCATCGCGCCGATCACCAGCGCGTTGCCCTTCTTGTCGATGCCCTTGAGCTCCGCCACACGGGAGAGGTCGACCAGGGCTTTGGGACTCGCCAGCCTGAGCTTCATGGTGGGGATCAGCGTGTGGCCGCCGGCCAGCAGCTTGGCGTCCGGCTTGGAGGCGAGCAGCTTGGCGGCGTCGGCCACGGACTGGGCGCGATGATATTCGAAGGTGTACATTGGGTTGCTCCCTTGATCCGCGCTCTACCCTGCGGCCATGCGGGTCGGTGACTTCTGCGCGGCGCGCCATACCGCCAAGGGCGTCGCCGGCATGGCGATCTCCTCGTGGCCCAGCGCGTCGGTGAGGGCGTTGACGACGGCCGCCGGCGCCGCGATGGCGCCGGCCTCGCCGCAGCCCTTGATGCCCAGCGGGTTCGACGGGCAGGGCGTGCTCGAGATGGCAATCTGGATGGAGGGAAGGTCGTCGGCGTGCGGCATGGCGTAGTCCATGAAGCTCGCCGTGACCAGCTGGCCGGTGCCCTTGTCGTAGTGCGCGCCCTCCAAGAGTGCCTGACCCACGCCCTGGGCGACGCCGCCGTGCACCTGGCCCTCGACGATCATGGGGTTGATCAGGGTGCCGAAGTCATCCACCGCTGTCCAGCGGTCGATGCGGGTGCGGCCCGTCTCGGGATCGATCTCCAGCTCGCAGATGTGCACGCCGGACGGGAACGTGAAGTTGGAGGGATCGTGGAACGCGCCCTCCTTGAGGCCGGGCTCCAGCTGCGCGCCGGTGAACTTGTGGGCGATGTAGGCCTGCAGCGCCACCTCGGGGAAGGTGAGGGTCTTGTTGGTGTTGGTGGAGGAGAAGATGCCGTCGTTGAAGGCCACTGTCTCCTCGGGCACCTCCAGCACGAAGCCCGCCACCTTCTTGGCCTTCACGACCACCTTGTCGATGGCCTTGTAGATGGCGGTCATGCCGACGGCGCCGGAGCGCGAGCCGTAGGTGCCCATGCCGAACTGCACCTTGTCGGTGTCGCCGTGCACCACCGTCACCTGCTCGATGGGCACGCCGAGCCGCTGGGAGACGAGCTGGGCGAAGGTGGTCTCGTGGCCCTGGCCGTGGCTGTGCGAGCCGGTCAGCACCTCCACCGAGCCGGTGGGGTTCACGCGCACCTCGGCGGATTCCCACAGGCCGACGCCGGCGCCGAGTGAGCCCACCGCCTGGCTGGGGGCGATGCCGCAGGCCTCGATGTAGGCCGAGAAGCCGATGCCGCGCTTGAGGCCTTTCTGCGCGCTGGCGGCCTTGCGGGCGGCCAAGCCCCGGTAGTCGGCCAGCTCCAGGGCCTTGTCGAGGCAGGCGCCGTAGTCGCCCGCGTCGTACATCATGATGACGGGCGTCTGGTGCGGGAACGACTGGATGAAGTTCTTGCGGCGGAACTCGGCCGGATCCTGGCCGGTCTGGCGGGCCGCCACCTCCACCAGCCGCTCGACCACGAAGGTGGCCTCGGGCCGGCCGGCGCCGCGGTAGGCGTCGACCGGGGCCGTGTTGGTGTAGACGCCGTCGACCTCGCAGTAGATGGAGGGGATGTTGTACTGGCCGGACAGGAGCGGGGCGTAGAGGTAGGTGGGCACGCTGGAGGCGAAGGTGGAGAGATAGGCGCCGAGGTTGGCCTTGGTCTTCACCCGCATGGCCACAATCTTGCCGTCACCGTCGAGCGCCAGCTCGGCTGACGTGACGTGGTCGCGGCCGTGGGCATCGGCGAGGAAGGACTCGGAGCGCTCGGCCGTCCACTTGATGGGTCGGCCGACCTTCCTGGCGGCCCAGATGCACGCCGTCTCCTCGGCGTAGAGGAAGATCTTGGAGCCGAAGCCGCCGCCCACGTCGGGGGCGATCACCCGCAGCTTGTGCTCGGGCGCGATGCCGATGAAGGCGGACAGCGCCAGCCGGATCACATGCGGGTTCTGGCTGGTGGTGTGGAGGGTGAAGCTGTCCTGGCCGGAGTCATGCTCGGCGATGGCCGCGCGCGGCTCGATGGCGTTGGGGATCAGACGGTTGTTGACCAGGTCGATCTTGGTGACGTGGCGGGCGCCAGTGAAGGCGGCGTCCACGGCAGCCTTGTCGCCCAGGTGCCACTGGTAGACCGTGTTGTTGGGCGCGTCGGCCTGCACCTGCGCCTGGCCAGGGTTCTGGGCGGTGGCCACATCGGCCACCGCGGGCAGCACCTCGTAGTCGACCACCACGGCCTCGGCGGCGTCCTTGGCCTGGGCGTAGGTCTCGGCCACCACCAGGGCCACATGGTCGCCCACGTAGCGCACCTTGCCCAGCGCCAGCACCGGATGCGAGCCGGGCTTCATGGGCGAGCCGTCCTTGGATGTGATCATCCAGCCGCAGAACAGGCCCCCCACCTTGTCGGCGGCAATGTCGTCGCCGGTGAACACGGCGAGGCAGCCCGGCTTCTTGAGGGCGGCCGAAGTGTCGAGCTTCCTGATGTTGGCGTGGGCGTGCGGCGAGCGCACGAAATACGCGTAGGTCTGGCCCGCGCGGTTGATGTCGTCGGTGTACTGGCCCTTGCCGGTGATGAACCTGTGGTCTTCCTTGCGCCGTACTGGCGCCCCGATGCCGGTCGCGCTCGCTGTTGAGCTCATGAGCGTTCCTCCCGCTGAGCTTATTCGTTCATTCAATCCGGACCTGTCGCAAGCACGGGCTTCCGCCCTGGCTGCGGCGGCTCTATTCGGCCGCCTGCCGCATGCCGCCCATGGCGGCGGCACCCGCCTTCACGGCCGCGACGATGTTGTGGTAGCCGGTGCAGCGGCACAGGTTGCCTTCCAACTCGTGGCGGATGGTGGCTTCGTCGAGCTGCGTGCCCTTGCGGTTGGCGAGGTCCACCGCGGCCATGATCATGCCCGGGGTGCAGAAGCCGCACTGCAGGCCGTGGTGCTCGCGAAAGGCCTCCTGCATCGGGTGCAGCTTGCTGCCCTGCGCCAGGCCCTCGATGGTGGTGACGTTTCCGCCCTCGCAGGACGCGGCCAGCGCGGTGCAGGACTTCACCGCCTTGCCGTCGAGATGAACCACGCAGGCGCCGCATTGGCTTGTGTCGCAACCCACATGCGTGCCGGTGAGGCGCAGATGCTCGCGCAGGTAGTGCACCAGCAGCGTGCGCGGCTCGACATCGGCGCTCACCGCCTTTCCGTTGACGGTCATCGCCACCCGGATGAGACCCCCGGCCGGCCCCTGCGCCGACGCCTGGGCCTCGGGCTGGCTCTTGCTGCGAAAGAACATGCGTTCGCCTCCTCCTCTAGGTCCCCGCCGGCCGGGCTCGACGCGCCGCGTTTGGATTATTCTCGTTCCAGGATTACGCCACGTGCGTGCTTCGCGCAAGAATAGGGTCGGAGCCAGCGGGCCTGCCCACAGGCAGCCGGTTGCCGGCGAAGCCAGGGACCGGAGGATAGGGAGAGCTCCCGTTGCGATCCATCTGACGCCGCCTCGTCACGACCACGAAGGGCGCTCACAAGGCGGTGCCAAGCTCATCGGAGCTGCTTGAGCTGCTCCGGGCTGAGCAGCATCGTTTCCTCCTCAAATCTTGTCCTTCCTCAAGTCTTGTCGTTGCTTGAGGGAGACCTTAGGTCTTGGCGGGCGCGCGGATAACGCGCATGCCAGGCCGGCGCGGCTAGGCCGCTGCAGCCAAGAGGGGGAGCGATGCCCAGTCGCCGGCGGGTTCTCAAGATGATGGCTGCGGTGGGGGCTGTCGGCGCCGGTGGATGGGGGCTGCTGACGGCCGCCCGCGGCAACGCCTACTACAGCGGCCCGATCTCCGACCATTTCGACGGGAGGCGGTTCTTCAACCCCGGCGGCCGCGGGCCCAGGGGTGGGCTCGACTTCGTGCGCTGGCAGCTCACCGAGCGCTCGGCCTCCTGGCCCGAGCAGCTCACCAGCCCGTTTCCGCCCGACCGACCGCCCACCTCCGTGGAGGGCGACAGGATGCGCATCGCCTACATCGGGCACGCCAGCTTCCTGGTGCAGACGCGCGGGCTCAACATCCTGATTGATCCGGTGTGGGCCAAGCGCGCCAGCCCGTTCGCCTTCGCGGGGCCGAAGCGGGTCAACCCGCCCGGCATCGCCTTCGACGATCTGCCGCACATTCACGCCGTGCTCGTCACCCACAACCACTACGACCACATGGACGTGGATGCGATCGGCCGGCTGTGGCAGCGCTTCGCCCCGCGCATCGTCACGCCGCTGGGCAACGACGCCATCCTGCGCGCGGCGGTGCCAGGGCTCACCGCGTCGGCCGTGCAGGCCGTGGACTGGGATGCCACCGTGGATCTCGGCGCGGGCGTGGCGGTGCATGCCGAGCCCAGCCAGCACTGGTCAGCACGTGGCATGACGGATCGAAGCCATGCCCTGTGGGCGAGCTTCGTGCTGGAGGCGGGCGCGCGCAAAGTCTACTGCGTGGGCGACACGGGCTTCGGCGACGGCTCGCTCTTCAGGCGTGTCCGCCAGCGCCACCCGGGCCTGGCGATGGCGCTCCTGCCCATCGGCGCCTATGAGCCGCGCTGGTTCATGGGCCCCAGCCACATGAACCCGGACGATGCCGTGCAGGCCCTGGAGCTGTGCGGCGCGGCTGCGGCGCTCGGCCACCACTGGGGCACCTTCCGGCTCACCAACGAGGCCGTCGAGCAGCCCGCGCTCGACCTCGCCGCGGCACTGGCCGGGCGCGGCGTTGCGCCGGAGCGGTTCGCGGCGTTGCGGCCGGGGGAGGTGCGGGTCGTGTAGTCGTGTAGGTCGGGTCGAGCGGAGCGAGACCCGACACGGCCCATGCAGCCCGTGGATGTTGGGTCTCGCTGGCGCTCGACCCAACCTACGATGGGTTGCATGTTAGCTACTTTGCCGGGACGCGATCTTCGCTACTATGCGTGCTCGTCCTTGTTCGTCTTGTGGAAGGCTCGCGCTGAAGGGGCAAAAGAACCGCGCGAGCGAAGCCGGTCTTCGTACGCAGCCCGCGGAGTTGGAGAGGGAGAATGTCGGTAGCGCCGTCCACTCGTAGCTGGCGTTGGCTGGCTTTCTGGGGCTCCGTCCTGATGGCATTGCTGGCTCCTGTCGTGCAGGCCCAGACCGCCGTTCGGATCGTCGCCCTCGGCGCCAGCAACACGGAGGGCTGGGGCGTCTCGCCCGCGCAATCCTATCCGGCCCAACTCCAAGTCCTGCTGCGTGCGAGGGGCATCGAGGCCACGGTATCCAACGCCGGCATTCCCGGAGATACCACGGGCGGCATGCTGGCCAGGCTCGACCGGGCGGTGCCCGCAGGGACTCACCTTGTGATACTCCAGCCCGGCACGAACGATGAGCGCATGGGATTGAACGCAGAACGCTCAGCCAACATCGAGAAGATTCGCAGCGTCCTCGCTGCGCGCAATACCAAGCTTCTCGTCATCGAGAACGCCGTTCTGGATGCCCTGCCACGCAGCGAGCTGCGTGACGACGGCCTCCACTTCACACCGGCTGGATACATCCTTCTGGCCGAGCGCATCCTCCCTGAGGTGATATCTGCTTTGCGTCGATAACGGCGGCCCTTCCTAGAACCACATGTCCCGGACGCAGCGGCTGTCGCGGCCCAGGTCCTTGAAGCTGTCGAGGCCGTCGAAATGCTCGATGGCGATGCCGGCCACGGCTTCGGGCTCGGCCAGCCTCAGATTGACGGCGATGCGGCGGCGGCCCTGCTCGTTGGGCTCCAGCCCGCGCCAGTAGGCGACGCAGCCGCAGTTGGGACAGAAATGAAAGCCGAGGTGCGGGCCGCGGACGTAGGCGCGCGTGGGGCCCGACACCTTGATGCCCTCACCCTCGTAGTCGTAGGCCCAAAGCACCCCGTAGCGCCGGCACGCCGTGCAGTTGCAGGCCGTAGCCGCCTCGGGCACGCCCTCGAAGCTCCACCGCACCGCGCCGCAATGACAGGATCCTTCGATCATCGGTGGTCTTGCTCCTTTCATTGGTCTCGGTGCACCGGTCCAATTTCACCGCCGGGAATCGGGCCAAATCGGGACTCCGCCTGAGCCTCAGCCCGTGCCCGCGGGGCCCGAGCGGCCCGGCTCCGCCATCCCGAGCTCCTCATAGAGCGCGCTTGCGTCCACGTCGTCGTCTACGCCCGGATCGCCCAGCGCGTAGAGTGTGCCGTGGACCGCCTCGTAGGCGGTGCAGCGCATGACGAGACATATATCCTCTCTGGAGACGCCCGCGGCCAGCATCCGCTCGATCGCCGGCCCCGTGCCGCCGAAGGCGTCGTCGGGAAAGCGCTTGCAATTCGCGATGATGTTGTCCAGCCCCTGGTCGCGGGAGAGCGCTTCAATCACCTCCCGCCAGAGATGCTCCAGGAATTCCTCTCTCGTCGCCATGTGCTGCTCCGTGCGTGAGCCCGCGAGGCCACTGCCAGGAATTCATGATCGCGCGAGACGGCGAGAGAAGGGCGGCCGAGCTGCCACTGGACGTCTATCGAAATTCGGCCCTTAATGCCGGCCTTGTCCAGGAGGGAGCTACCGATGCCGTTCTACGCCCGAGGCCTGCTCTGCGGCCTGCTGATCGCGGGGGCGACCGTTCTCGCCGGCCCCGCGCTCGCTCAGACCGAGCTCAAGATCATCGCACCCGCCGCCCCGGGCGGCGGCTGGGATCAGACCGCACGGTCGATCCAGCAGGCGCTGGTGGCCGAGAAGCTTGTGAAGAGCGCGCAGGTCGTCAACATCGCGGGCGCGGGAGGCACCGTCGGACTCGCGCAGTTCGTCAACACCGCCAAGGGCGACGGCAACCAGCTGATGGTCAACGGGTTCGTGATGGTGGGCGCGATCCTGTTGAACAAGTCGCCGGTGTCGCTGTCGCAGGTCACCCCGATCGCGCGCCTCACGCAGGAGGCGCAGGTGATGGTGGTGCCCGCCAGCTCGCCCATCAAGACCGCCGGCGATCTGGCCGAGGCGGCGAGGAAGGATGTGGCCAAGGTCACCTTCGCCGGCGGCTCGGCCGGCGGTGTCGACCACATCATGGCGGCGCTGTTCGTCGGCGCGGCGGGCGCCGATGCCGCGAAGGTCAACTATGTGGCGTTCTCCGGTGGCGGCGAGTCGCTGGCCGCCATCCTGGGCGGCAAGGTGACGGCCGGCATCTCCGGCTACGGCGAGTACGAGGGGCAGATCAAGGCGGGCAAGCTGCGCGCTATCGGCATCACGTCGCCGGAGCGGCTGCCGGGCGTGGACGTGCCGACCTTCAAGGAGCAGAGCATCGACCTGGTGCTCACCAACTGGCGCTCGGTGGTGGCGGCGCCGGGCCTCTCCGACGCGCAGAGGAAGGCGCTCGGGGATCTCGTCGGCAAGCTCGTGGCGTCGGCGGCGTGGAAGGATATTCTGAAGCAGAAGGGCTGGGACGACGCCTATCTTCCGGGCGAGGCGTTCGCGAAGTTCCTGGGCGACGAGCAGAAGCGCGTCGGCGAGGTGCTCACGTCCGTCGGACTGGTGAAGTAGGAAGAGAGGGAATAGGGAGTAGGGAGTAGGGAAGACAGGCTTTCGTGCTCCCTTCCCTATTCCCTACTCCCTATTCCCTAGGTTAGCTCGATGGACCGCCCCCCGGCCAGCCGTCCTGATCCCGTCGCCATGGTGATTGCCGGCGCCTTGCTGGCATTGGCGGCGGTGATCCTCTGGGACGCGGTGGGCCTGCAGCTCGCCACCACCTACGGGATCGGGCCGAAGGCGATGCCCTATGTCGTCGCCGGCGGCCTTGCCCTGCTCTCGGCCGGCAACCTCGTGCTGGCCTGGCGCGGCGGCTTTCCGGCGCGGGAGGACGTCGACGTGCGGGCCCTGGCGCTGATCCTGGGCGGGCTCGCCGCCCTGATCGCCACCATCGGGCTCGGCGGCGGGTTCGTGGCGGCGGCCACGATCCTGTTCACGGCGACGGCGGCGGCGTTCGGGCGGCGTGCGATCCACGTCGATCTCGCGATCGGACTCGTGCTGGCCCTCGCCATCTATCTTCTGTTCGACAAGCTTCTCACCCTGTCGCTCCCGGCAGGACCGCTTGAACGGCTGCTCTGAGGCTTGGCCCATGGATGCCCTCAACTCGCTGCTCCAGGGCCTTGCTGTCGCCACCCAGCCCGCCAATCTGCTGTTCGCCCTGATCGGCGTGCTGCTCGGCACGGCGGTCGGCGTTCTGCCCGGCATCGGCCCGGCGCTGACGGTGGCGCTGCTGCTCCCCGTTACATTCAAGCTGGACCCGGCCGGCTCGCTCATCATGTTCGCGGGCATCTACTACGGCGGCATGTACGGCGGCTCGACGACGGCGATCCTGATCAACACCCCGGGCGAGAGCGCCTCGCTGGCGACCGCACTCGAGGGCAACAAGATGGCTAAGGCCGGGCGTGGCGGACCGGCGCTCGCCGCCGCCGCCATCGGCTCGTTCGTGGCCGGCACCATCGCGACGATCGGCATCGTTTTTCTGGCGCCGTGGCTGGTCGAGATCGCCGTGCGCTTCGGTCCGGAGGACTATTTCGCGCTGATGTGCGTCGCCTTCATCACCGTGTCGGCGACGTTCGGCGATTCGCCGGTGCGGGGTCTCACAAGCCTCTTCATCGGGCTGGCGCTCGGCCTCGTCGGCATCGACAGGCTCACCGGCCAGGCGCGGCTCGCGTTCGGGATGCCGGAGCTGCTGGACGGCGTGGAGGTGACGACGCTGGCCGTCGGGCTGTTCGCCATCGGCGAGGCGCTCTACGTCGCCTCCCGCTGCAACAAGCAGGAGGAGGAGCTGGTGGCGGTGCGCGGCTCGCTCTGGATGACGGCGCAGGACTGGGCACGGTCGTGGAGGCCCTGGCTGCGCGGCACCCTGTTCGGCTTCCCGATCGGCGCGCTGCCGGCGGGCGGCGCCGAGATCCCGACGTTCCTGTCGTATTCCACGGAGAGGCGGCTGACGCGGCACCCGCAAGAGTTCGGGAAAGGCGCCATCGAGGGCGTCGCCGGACCGGAGGCCGCCAACAACGCCTCCGCCGCCGGCACGCTGGTGCCGCTGCTCACGCTCGGGCTGCCGACCTCGGCCACCGCGGCGATGATGCTGGCGGGCTTCCAGCAGTATGGGCTGAACCCGGGGCCGCTGCTGTTCGCCGAGCGGCCTGACCTGGTGTGGGGCCTGATCGCCAGCCTGTTCATCGCCAACGTCATGCTGCTGGTGCTGAACCTGCCGCTGGTGGGGCTCTGGGTGCGCCTGCTTGCGATCCCCCGGCCGTGGCTCTACGCCGGCATCCTCGTGTTCGCCACCATGGGGACGATCGCCGCCAAGCCCTCCGTCGTGGAGCTGTCGATGCTGACGGCCTTCGGCGTGCTGGGCTTCCTGATGCGGCGTTTCGACTATCCCGTGGCGTCGGTGGTGGTCGGGCTGATCCTCGGGCCGGTGGCGGAGGCCCAGCTGCGCCGCGCGCTGCAGATCAGTCTCGGCGATCCGCTCGTGCTGGTGCAGAGCCCGATCTCCGCAACGCTGCTGGCGATCGCGCTCATCGCGCTGGTGGTGCCGTTCGCGCTCAAGGGCATGAGCCGCTTCAAGGCGAGCGAGGATTGAGGCGGCTCTGCGCGGTGCGGGGTAAGAGCAGCTAGACTTTAGTATGGTCCGATCGATCGAAGCGCCGGGCTCCGCCTTTCGGGCAAGGTGCGCCGAGGGATGCGGCTTGGCGGCGCTCGACGTGCGGTCGCGCGGGAGCTAGGGATAGTGTGCGGCTGGTAGTGCCGCCCGGCACCGACCCGGGTGAATCGCTCGACCATCTCTCGCGCCGCAGTTTTGCTCCACGAGACGACCGGCCGTCGGAGACCTTGAACCTCCTGACGAGATACGGCTTGATGCATCATCAAGAGCCCGATCTCATGACAAGCTTTTCTCCCCCCGCTGTGCGGCCATATTCCAGGAAGTTGCAGCCGGCCGGCGGCCGCCCGGCCTGGCGCTTCGAGGCCGAAGGCCAGCCGAGCCTGCCGGAGGTGCACGCCACCGTTCCGGTTGACCCCCGCGCCAGCTGGCTGCGCCGGCTGCTCGCCTTCTCCGGCCCGGGGTACATGGTGGCGGTCGGCTACATGGACCCTGGCAACTGGGCGACGGATATCGCGGGCGGAGCCCGGTTCGGCTACACGCTGCTGTCCGTCATCATGCTCTCCAACCTGATGGCGATCCTGCTGCAGGCGCTGGCGGCGCGTCTTGGCATCGTGACCGGCAAGGACCTCGCCCAGGCGTGTCGCGACGGCTTTCCCCGCTGGATCAGCATTCCGCTCTGGCTCGCCTGCGAGGCGGCCATCATCGCCTGCGACCTCGCCGAGGTCATCGGCACCGCCATTGCGCTCAACCTGCTGTTCGGCATCCCGCTGGTGCTGGGCGCCCTGATCACGGCGCTGGACGCGTTTCTGCTGCTCGCGCTCATGAACAAGGGCTTCCGGTTTCTCGAGGCCTTCGTCGTCGCGCTCCTGATCGTCATCGCGGTCTGCTTTGCCGTGCAGATCGTCATGGCGGCGCCGCCGATCGCCGCCGTGCTGCGCGGCTTCGTGCCTTCGACCGAGGTGGTCGCGAACCGGGAGATGCTCTACATCGCCATCGGGATCATCGGCGCCACGGTGATGCCGCACAGCCTCTATCTGCACTCCTCGATCGTGCAGACGCGCAACTACAGCCGCGACGATGCCGGGCGCAGGAGCGCGATCCGCTGGGCCACGGCGGATGGGACCATCGCGCTCATGCTGGCGCTGTTCGTCAACGCCGCCATCCTGATCGTCGCCGCCGCGGTCTTCCATGCCGGCGGCAGGACCGACGTGGCGGACATCGGCGACGCCTATACGCTGCTGACGCCGCTGCTCGGCACGGGCCTCGCGTCGATCCTGTTCGGTGTCGCCTTGCTGGCCTCGGGGCTCAACTCGACGGTGACGGCGACGCTGGCCGGCCAGGTGGTGATGGAGGGCTTCCTGCGGCTGCACATTCCGCCCTGGGCGCGGCGGTTGCTGACCCGTTCAATCGCCATCGTTCCGGTGGTCGTCGTCATCCTGCTCCGTGGCGAGAAGGGCGCCGGTCAGCTGCTGATTTTCAGCCAGGTCATTCTTTCCATGCAGCTGCCGTTTGCGGTGATTCCGCTGGTGTGGTTCGTGTCGGACCGCCGGAAGATGGGGCCGCTTGCCATTCCGCTGATCGCGCGTGTGGTCAGCTGGATCGTGGCGGCTGTGATCGTCACCCTGAACGTCAAGCTGCTCATGGATATGCTGGGGGGAGCGTCCTGAGAGCGCGCCTGCGTCGAGGGGCCTAGTGCGGCAGCCGGCCGGCGCCGGCATCGGCATCGTGCAGGGCTGCGGTGGCCTCGACCCGGTTGCGAACCCCCAGCTTCGCGAAGAGCAGGGTCGTGTGCTGCTTGACGGTCTTGACGCTGAGGCCCAGCGTCACCGCGATCTCCTGGTTGGTCAGCCCTTGGCACAGGCCGCTCAGCACCTGGCGCTCCCGAGACGTGAGACCGTTCAGGTCTCTGGCGACGATCTGGGCGTCGTTGCGAGTCAACAGGTTCGGCAGCACGCGCGAGAGCAGGGTTGACGTGATGTAGTACTGGCCTCGATGAACAGCTTCGACCGCACGCCTGAGCTCGGCGCCTGTCACGTCCTTGAGGATGTAGCCGCGCGCGCCGAGCCGAAGCGCCTCGATGATGGCCGCCTCGTCATCGACGGCGCTCAGCACCACCACCTTGGTGTTGGGCCTGACACGACAGATCGTCCGCACCGCATTCGTTCCAACTCCCGGTATCTCGATCTCCAGGAGCAGAATGTCGAGGGTCGCATCGGTTGCCATGCGAAGGGCGTCCTCTGCGGTCTGTCCATGGGCAACCACCGTGAGCGTTTCGGAGGCGTTGAGCGCCGCGGTGAGACCAGTGCAGAAGATCGGCTGATCGGTCACGAGACCAATTCTGATAAAGCTCCCCATCGACCACTCCCACACCGTAGCCTGATACTTTAATAGACCACTTTAGTTTGCATTGTATCAGACTTTAGAGCCACACTTACGTCCCATATGAACGAGCCCACGACGACGCCAACGCCGGGGCAAGCAGCGTCGAGAGAAATGCCGGCGCTCGCAGCGGTCGGCTGGGCTTGCGGCACGCCGAGACGGGCCCCGCGTCCACTGCGCGCGGGCATGGCGACAAGGCGATGCCTCCCATCCACTAAATGCAGGAATTCCAACGGGATCACCGGTCGCGCGCGGTCGCGCCCGCCGCATGGTTTCGCGGTGCCGCGCGAGGGCTCTGCCGGCAGAGCGACGGCTGGTGGGCAGATGCCGCGGGCCGTTGCACTCAGGTAGGCCGCGGCACGCTCACGGCGCGCCGACGGCGGGCGCGCACAGCATGCCTCGCGCGCCGCGCACTCCGAAGGGCACGGCACCTCGGTACTAGGTCTTTGCTCTCTTGTTGATCGGAGGGAGCGCGCCGCATCGTGACGCCACAACGAGTATCCCGCGTTTTGCTGGCTCGAGGGGGAAGCGATGGTTACGTTCAACCGGACCGATCTCGAATTCATTCTTACGCAGATCAAGATGGCCGAGGCCGGCCAGCCGCCGGTCAACGCCCATCTGGCCTTCGGCCTTCGCGAGGTGGCCGGCACCAACAACAGCGTTGTACCGGGCCAGGAGGACTTCGGCTCGGCCGACCAGACCTTCCCGCGCGTCACGGAGCCGTACTTCCGCACGGTGATCGTGAACGTGGACGGCACCGTCTTCGACCCCAACCCGGGAGTCGACGGCGACACCGTCACCACGACGTACGCGAGCACCGCGCCATCCGACCTGGTGATCGACAGCGCTCCGCGAACGATCAGCAACCTCATCTCCGATCAAAGCACCGACAATGCCGCCGCGGTCGAGGCGGCAGCAGCGGCCAATGAGGCGCTCGGTACCGGCTATCAGCCCGCGTACAACCCCAATACGCCCACCGGCGACGCCGAGAGCCTGTTCATCAACAACATCACGCCCGACGCCGGGCTGTCTGCGCCTTTCAACACGTGGATGACGCTGTTCGGCCAGTTCTTCGACCACGGCCTCGATCTCATCGCCAAGGGCGGCAGCGGCACGGTCTTCATCCCGCTGCAGCCGGATGATCCTCTCTACGTGGAGGGCAGCGCGACCAACTTCATGGTGCTGACGCGCGCCACCAATCTGCCGGGCGCCGACGGCGTCCTGGGCACAGCCGACGACATCCACGAGGGCACCAACGTCGTCACGCCGTTCGTCGACCAGAACCAGACCTATTCCTCGCATCCGTCGCACCAGGTGTTCCTGCGCGAGTACATGGTCGGCAGCGACGGCAATCTGCATTCCACCGGCAAGCTGCTGTCCCACATCGCCTCCGGCACGGACGGCGTTGTGGGCACGGCCGACGACGTGCGCGGGCTGGCGACCTGGGCCGACCTCAAGGCCAACGCGCTCAAGCTCGGCATCAAGCTGACCGACGCCGACGTGGGCGGCGTGCCGCTGCTGGCCACCGACGCCTACGGCAACGTCATCCTGGGCGCCAACGGGTTCGCTCAGGTGGTCGTGCGCACGGGCAACGGCGCCGACGGCATCGCCGGGACCGGCGACGACAGCACCACCCTGGTGGAGGGCACGGCCGAGGGGCTCGACCTCAACGACAGCGTGGCACTCGGGGGCACGGTGATCCGCATCGGGGTCGCGTTCATCGACGACAAGAACCACGCCGCGGATCCGTTCGACTCCCAGACCGGCGCGCTGCTTACGGCGGACGCCGATACGGTGGCCGGCAACCAGCCGCAGGCGGGCACCTACGACAACGAGCTGCTCGATGCGCACTACGTCGCCGGCGACGGGCGCATCAACGAGAACCTCGGCCTCACCGCGGTCCACGAGATCTTCCACAGCGAGCACGACCGCCTGGTCGAGCAGACCAAGGACCTGGTCCGGGCCGAGCTTGCCAACGGCGACACCTCCTTCGCGCTCGAGTGGGTGCTGCCGGGCGCCAACCTGGCGGACGGCATCCAGGACAACGAATGGAACGGCGAGCGCCTGTTCCAGGCCGGCAAGTTCGGCACCGAGACGCAGTACCAGCATCTCGTGTTCGAGGAGTTCGCCCGCAAGGTCGCGCCGACCATCCACCTGTTCGGCAACATCGACATCAGCCTCGATCCGGCCATCACAGCCGAGTTCGCCAACGTCGTCTATCGTTTCGGCCATTCGATGCTGACCGAGACGCTGAACATCGACGCCGACGCGAGCACGGACGGCGTCCAGCAGATGTCACTGATCGACGCCTTCACCAACCCGCTCGGCTATCTGGCGCAGGGCGCCGACGCCGCCGGCATCATCGCGGCCGGCTCGGTGAACCAGGTCGCCAACGAGATCGACGAGTTCGTCACCGGCGCGCTGCGCAACAACCTGCTGGGTCTGCCGCTCGACCTCGCCGCCATCAACATCGCGCGCGGCCGCGAGACCGGCGTGGCGCCGCTCAACCTGGTGCGCAACCAGATCTACAGCCAGACCGGCGACACCAATCTGAAGCCCTACGAGAGCTGGGCCGAGTTCGGCCAGTTCCTGAAGCACCCGGCCTCGCTCATCAATTTCGTCGCCGCCTACGGCACGCACGCCTCGATCGTCGGCGCGACGACGCTGGAGGAGAAGCGGGCCGCGGCGCTGCAGCTGGTGGTCGACGGCCTCAACGAGGCCAACATCGGTACCGACGCCTTCAACTTCATGCACAGCCTCGGCGCCTACGCCAACAACATCGACAACGCGCTCGCCGTGCACGCCACCTGGAGCACGGGCTCGATCACCGGCCTCGACAACGTGGACCTGTGGATCGGTGGCCTGGCGGAGAAGCAGACCCTGTTCGGCGGCCTGCTCGGCTCGACCTTCCAGTTCATCTTCGAGACGCAGCTGGAGGCGGTGCAGGACGGCGACCGGCTCTACTACCTGCCGCGCCTGGAAGGCATCCACTTCGGCAGCGAGATCGAAGCCAACTCGTTCGCGCAGCTGATCATGACGAACACGAGCGCCAAGCACCTGCCCGGCGATGTGTTCCTGACGCCCGAGTACGTGGTGGAGGCCAGCACCATCACGGACGATCCGTCGACCTGGCTGCGCAACCCCGAGACCGGCGCCCTGCTGGTCGAGAGGCTGGCCGACGGGACCATCCATTTCATCGGCGACGACAACTTCCTCGGCAACACCATCGTGCTGGGCGGTACCGAGGGCGACGACCGATTGGTTGCCGGCCACGCCGACGACGACACCGTCTGGGGCGACGGGGGCAACGACTACATCGACGGCGGCGATGGGGCCGACTTCCTGTTCGGCGGCGACGGCAACGACCTCATCACGGACATCGAGGGCGACGACACCATTCACGGCGATGCCGGGAATGACACCATCCATGGTGGCCGCGGCGACGACATCATCTTCGGCGGCGACGGCAACGACTTCATCGACACCGGGCTGTCCGGCCCGATCGGCCTCGACACCGCGAGCGGCGGCCTCGGCAACGACATCATCATCGGCGGCGACGGCGACGACGAACTCGGGGGCAACGAGGGCGACGACTGGATCGAGGGCGGCGACGGCGGCGATCTGCTGGTCGGAGACCAGGGCGCCCCCACCGGCCAGGTGCCGCTGATCCAGGGCAACGACGTGATCGACGGCGGCGTGCAGGGCGACCGCATGCAGGGCTTCAGCGGCGACGACATCATGCTGGGTCAGGGCGGCTTCGATCGCTTCGAGGGCAAGCTCGGCTTCGACTGGTCGTCGTTCGAGCTGGAGGACCATGGTGTCAGCGTCGACATGAACCGGAGGGCGTTCATCGATACGCCCCAGGTGCCCGGCGGCGACGCCATCCGTGACCTGTTCGATGAGACCGAGGCCGTCAGCGGCACGCGGTTCGCCGACTTCCTGCGGGGCACCGACGTGGGCACGGGCAACCCATTGGGCACGGCCGGATTCGACACCTTCAACGAGCTGTCCAACGTCAACCTCATCACGGGCCTCGCCGACTACTTTGCCGAGGGGCCGGTGGCGTTCTCGGACGGCAACATCATGTTCGGCGGCGGCGGCAGCGACTTCATCGAGGGCCGCGGCGGCAATGACATCATCGACGGCGATGCCCGCCTGCACGTGGAGCTGACCAGCCACAGCGCCGGCGGCCAGATCATCCGTGAGGTCCTATACGACCAGGTCAACGGCCCGGTGTTCGACGAGGAGACGTTCACCTACACCGACGCCGGCGACATCGACACCGCGGTGTTCACGGACGTGTCTGCGAACTACCAGATCAACCTGGTCACCGATCCGCTGACCGGCGCGATCCTGTTCGGGACCGACGGCAACCCTGTTCTGCAGGTCGTGCATACGCCCGCGGCGGGCGTGGCCGATGACGGCACCGATACGCTCTACAACATGGAGCGCCTGCAGTTCGCGGACGTTACCATCGACAATCCGTTCGCGCAGTTCATCACGGACTTTGTCGCGCAGGGCGCACTCGTCATCGACAACCTGGCGCCGGCCGTCGGCGACACGGTGTCGATCGTCAGCAGCACGATCAACGATTTCGAGGGCGTGCTGGTCAACGGCGTTCTCGACCCGGCCACCGCCGGCTTCGAGCGCATCGATATTCCGCTCGACGAGCTGTCGCTGCAGTGGCAGTACCTCGATCCGGTAGCGGTGGGCGGCAACCCGCCGCAATGGGTGAACATCGCCGGCGCCACGGGCACGTCCTTCGTGGTCCCCGAGTTCTTCGTCGGCGTGCCGCTGCGCGTCGTCGCCAGCTTCACCGACGGCCTTGGGGTGCAGGAGTCGATTGCCTCGGCGCAGACCGCCGCGGTCAACACCGACCCTGCGGTCAACCTCGCGCCCACCATCGTCACGCAGGTTGCCCAGCCGGGCCTCCCCGATACATCTGGCCGGGAGGACACCCCGCTCGGCACCTCGGCGCGGCCCGGCATCTTCCTGCCGCTGATCACCACGTTCACGGACGACAACACGCCCGCCAACCAGCTCGTCTACACGGCCGCGCTCGCCAACGGCGACGCGCTCGAGACCGTGGGGCTGACCTTCGCGATCGTGCCCGACGCCAACGGGCTGGTCGCGGGCGGCCGCATCACCGGCACGCCGCCGGCGGAATTCTCGGGCCCGATCGAGGTGCGCGTCACGGTCACGGATGCCGGGGGCCTGTCCGTCACCGATGCCTTCACCATCAACGTGCTGCCGGTGAACGACGGCCCGGCATCGCTCGGCATCGATGGGACGCCTGCTGAGGGCCAGGCGCTGACCGCGCTGCTCGGCGCCGATCCCGACGGGGCGGGCACGACCCCGACCCTGCAGTGGCTGCGCGACGGCGTTGCCATCACCGGGGCCCGGGCGGCGAGCTACACCCTCACCGCGGCCGACGTGGGCCACGCCATCTCGGCCAGGGCCAGCTATACCGACGGCCAGGGCTTCGCCGAGACGATTACGAGCTCGCCGACGGGCTCGGTCGCGGGGACCAATCTCGCGCCGGAGATCACGTCGAACGGCGGCGGCGCGGCCGCGGCGGTGTTGGTGGCGGAGAATACGGCCACGGTCACCACGGTGGTGGCCACCGACGCGAATGCGGGCGCCACGCTCGCCTATAGCATCGTCGGCGGAGCCGACGCCGCCTTGTTCACCATCAACGCCGGCACGGGTGCGCTGTCGTTCGTCACCGCCCCCGACTTCGAGGCGCCGGCGGATGTCGACGGCAACAACGTCTACGACGTGGTTGTGCGCGTGTCGGACGGCGGCCTCGCCGACACGCAGGCGATCGCAATCACGGTGGCGAACGCGGCGCCGCAGATCGCCTCCAACGGCGGCGGCCAGACCGCGGCGGCGTCGGTGGCGGAGAACACCACGGCCGTCACCACGGTCGCCGCCCAGGATCAGGGCGCGTCGATCACCTACAGCATCGTGGGCGGAGCCGATGCCGCGCTGTTCACCATCGACGCCAGCACGGGCGTGCTGTCGTTCATCTCCCCCCCCGACTTCGACGCACCCGCGGATTCTGGCGGCGACAACGTCTACGACGTGGTCGTGAGCGCGTCCGACGGCGGCCTCGCCGATACGCAGGCCATTGCGGTCACCGTAGCCAACGTTGCCGGCGTCACGCTTACGGGCACCGCCGCGGCCAACATGCTGACCGGCACCGGCGAGGAGGACAGCCTCACCGGTTTCGCCGGGGCCGACATCCTGAACGGCGCAGGCGGCAACGACACGCTCAACGGCGGCGTTGGTACAGACACGGTCAACGCAGGCGGCGGCAACGATGCCATCCTCTACAGCATCGGCGACGGGGCCGATGCCATCGACGGCGGTGGCGGGCTCGACGTTGTCGCCATCGCCGGCAGCGTCGCCAACGATACGCTCAACGTCCTGTTCGACGGCACGGCCGTCACCGCCTTCGAGGGTGGGACCGTCACGGGCGTCGAGTCGATCACGGCCGACTTGGCGGGCGGGACCGACACCCTCAACTACAGCGCAACCACGGCCGGCATCACCATCGAGCTGGCGGCCGGCACGGCGTCGGGCTTCGCCTCCGTCGCGGGCATCGACAACGTCATCGCCGGGGCCGGCGACGACGCGCTGATCGGTAACGCGGGCGCCAATGTCCTGAACGGCGGTGCCGGCCACGACACCTTCATCGCGACGGCTGGCGACGGCAACGACACCTACACCGGCGCGGGCGGCATTGACACCTACGATCTGTCGAGAACCGCGGCCGGGGCCATCGTCACCGCCACGAGAGCCAACAGTACCGAGATCGGCACCGATGTCCTCGCCACCATCGAGAACATTGTCGGCAGCCAAGGTACGGACAGCATGACACTCGACTCCGGCGTCAACGTCGTCGACGGCCAGGACGGCAACGATACGATAAGCACCGGCGGCGGTAACGACACACTGATCGGCGGCGTCGGCGATGATACCTTGATCGGCGGCATCGGCGCGGACGCCGCCTTCGGCGGCATCGGCAGCGACACTTTCATCTATGCGATGGGCGACGGCGCCGACGCCGTCGATGGCGGCGCCGGCTCCGACACTCTGAGGGTCATCGGCTCGCTCGCCAACGACATGCTCGATGTCGTCTTCAACGGCACCGACATCACCGGCTTGGAAGGCGGCACGCTGGCTGGCGTAGAAGCGGTGACGGCCGACCTGGCGGACGGCGCCGACACCCTCAGCTTCAATGCCACGACGGCCGACGTCGCCGTCGACTTGGGAGTCGGCAGCGCATCGGGGTTCGCGTCCGTAACCGGCATCGAGAACGTCACCGGCGGCGCCGGCAACGACGCGTTGACGGGCGACGCCGACACCAACACCCTCAACGGTGGCGACGGCAACGACGCGCTCACGGGCGGTGCCGGCAACGACACGCTCAACGGTGCCATCGGTGATGACACGTTCATCGCCACCGTGGACGACGGCAACGACAGCTACACCGGCGGCGCGGGCACCGACACCTACGACCTGTCCGCCACCACCGCCGGTGCCACCGTTACCGCCACCAGCGCCGCGAGCGCCGACACCGGCACCGATACATTGTCGGCGATCGAGAACATCATCGGCAGCCAGGGCAACGACACCATCGCCGGCGGCGCGGTCGGCAACGTGCTCGACGGGCAGGGCGGTGCCGACACCATCGACGGCGGCGGCGGCGCCGACATCATCATCGGCGCTCTCGGCAACGACGCCATGAACGGCGGTGCGGGCAATGACACGTTCGTGTTCGCCGCCGGCTTCGGCAACGACGTGATCTCCGGCTTCGATGCCAACGCGACGAGCGGACAGGATCTCCTCGACATTTCCGGACTCGGCATCACGGCCGAGACGTTTACCGCCAACGTCCTCATCGAGGTCATCGGCAGCGACACGCTCGTCACCATCGGCGCCGACTCGATGCTCCTGCAGGGCGTGAACGGCGTCGGCACCAACGCCATCACGCAGCAGGACTTCATCCTCTGAGATCGCCTGGAGCGACGCAGACTGGGGGGCCGTGGCGATGACGTTTGCTTCAGCAGGGAAAGGCGGGCCGAGCGGCGCGGACGGTGGCCCGGTGGCCGGCAACGCCAGGCCGGCCGGGTCCGCGCAACTGAGGTTTGCCCAGTCGTTCGCGCAGATCGTGTCGGTGCTGATGCGCGACCCGGGCTATCGCCACCTCAGCATCGCCGATCTGGAATGGCTGGTGCTTCCGGCGGTGGGGGCCGGCCAGTTCCGGCTCGCCCACGCCGCGATGCCGGCCGAGGGCCCGACCGGGCCCGAGGTTGCCCGGCAGCGCGGCGTCCTTGTGCCTGCGGCGGTGGCGCTGTGGGCCCGGGTCTCGCCGCTTGTCGACAAGGCCTTGTCGGAGCGCCTGGACAAGGGCGTGCGCCTCAGTCCGGGCGCGTGGACCTCGGGCGACATTCTCTGGCTGATCGCCATCGGCGGTCACCCCGGCGCGGTGCCCGCGTTTCTCAAGCAGCTCCGCGCGCACGAGTTCAAGGGCAAGTCCGTGAAGATGCGCCAGCGCATGCCCGACGGCACGCGGGTCGTCGTCGATTTGCAGCAACTCCAACAGGCGGCCCAACAGGCGGCCTGAGGAAGTGTCGAGTTCAGGACGGAAAGGAACAGGCATGTATATTTCAGCCAAGGCATCGCGCGTCAGGCAGAAGGAGGCGCAGCACGCCCGCCAGAACCGCGCCGAGATCGTGAAGGCACGCTCGCTCGGCCAGCTCTCCAGGCGTGATCTCATCAAGTGGGGCGTCTTCACCGCCAGCGGCCTGCTGGTGTGCAAGAACGGCCTGAGCCCGTTCGCGCGCAGCGCTTTTGCCGACATCCCCACCGGCACGCCGGCGAGCCCGCTGTTCGGCGCCCAGAGGTTCACCACGCCGCTGCTCCGGCTGCAGGTGCAGACGCCGGTGCCGATGACACCATCGGCCAGGGACGGCGAGATCGATGCCGTGTTCGGCGGCCAGTTCGCCAGCGAGCGCGCCGCGCGCAGGCTGTCCTACCATAACGACTTCAGCGCCTATTCGGGCGATCCCGCGGCCAATCCGTTCCGCAACCCGATCACTAACAGGGGGCCGCTGGACGGCCGTCCGCCGACCGAGTTCTTCGCGCACCAGCGGTGGAACGAGTTCTTCCCCAAGGCCGGCTATGTCATGTCCTGGGGTCCCTGCGTGCCCGGCACCAGGTTCCACCCGAGCTTCCCCGACCAGAACGCCAACGCGGTCTGGACCTACGGCACCGGGGCGTTCGCGCAGGGCAGCCTGGCGCCGCCACTGATCAAGGGCCGCTATGGCGAGTCGATGCTCATGCGGGTGTACAACAACACCCCCGTCAACCGCGAGGACAACGCGGGCTTCGGCCGCAACGAGCAGCAGTTCCATTTCCACAACGCCCACAACGGCGCAGAGAGCGACGGCGCCACCGGCGCGCACCACTTCCCGGGTACCTTCTACGACTATCTCTGGGGCACCACGCTGGCGCGGCGCGACAAGATCAACCAGGGCGCCACGGACCGCAGGGCATCGGGACCGAACGGGAGTGGCGGGCTGGTCAACGTTCCGGGCGACTACCGCGAGATCCAGGGCACCATGTGGGCCCACGACCACCGCTTCTTCTTCACCGCCGAGAATGTCTACAAGGGCAATCTCAG
>Ga0075431_100001054_pt1 | contig 24655 bp, 30 predicted proteins | sample RhiMetdeltSRZDD5_FD_75297 | JGI IMG/M metagenome (GOLD analysis project Ga0075431, IMG submission 75297) | Populus rhizosphere microbial communities from Tennessee, USA - Rhizosphere MetaG P. deltoides SRZDD5 | ecosystem: Host-associated > Plants > Roots > Rhizosphere > Soil | place: USA... | reverse complement strand
ATGCAAGGAATGCAAGGCATGCAAGGCATGCAGGGAATGCCCGGCATGCACGGCATGATGAGTTGCCCCATGATGGGCAGCGGCATGATGGGCGGCCCGATGCCAAGTACCGCGATGCCGCAGCTTCCGCCCGGCAACGAGAAGCTTCAGCTGCAGATGTGGGGCGAAATGATGCAAAAGATGGGCGAGATCGCCAGCAAGTACGCGGTGCAGGTCAAATAGCAGCCCAAGCGGGCTGCACGGATGGAATCGTTCGATGCCCTGTTGCTGGCGCGCATCCAGTTTGCGTTCACGATCAGCGCGCACATCATTTTCCCTGCCTTCTCGATCGGGCTGGCGAGCTACCTCGCGGTATTGAACGGCCTATGGCTGGTTTCCGGCCGCGGCGTGTTCCTGAACCTGTTCGATTACTGGAAAAAGATCTTCGCGGTCGCCTTCGGCATGGGCGTGGTGTCGGGCGTGGTGATGACCTACCAGTTCGGCACGAACTGGAGCGTTTTCTCGGACCGGACCGGGCCGGTATTAGGGCCGCTGATGGCCTACGAGGTGCTGGCGGCTTTTTTCCTCGAAGCCGGTTTTTTGGGGATCATGCTGTTCGGCCGGGAGCGGGTAGGGCCCAAGCTTCATTTTTTCGCCACCCTGATGGTTGCGCTGGGGACGCTGCTGTCGGCGTTCTGGATTCTGGCCGCCAACAGCTGGATGCATACGCCTGCGGGCTACGCCGTCAACGACGCTGGACAGTTCATCGTCACCGACTGGTGGGCAGTCATCTTCAACCCGTCGTTTCCCTACCGGCTGGTGCACATGGTGCTCGCCTCCTACCTGACGACAGCCTTCGTGGTCGGTGCCGTCGGGGCGTATCACCTGCTGAAGGGCCGCACGATTCAGCGGGACGATTCGGGTATCCGCGCCATGTTCTCGATGGCGATGTGGATGGCCGCGCTGGTGGCGCCGCTCCAGATCCTGGCGGGCGATCTGCATGGCCTGAATACGCTCAAGCACCAGCCGGCGAAGATTGCCGCCATGGAAGGCCATTTCGAGACCACGGCGGGCGCGCCGCTGATTCTGTTCGGCATCCCGAATGCGGTCGAAGAGCGCACCGATTACGCGATCAGCATCCCGAACCTTGGCAGCCTCATCCTGACCCACGACCCGAATGGCGTGGTGCGCGGCCTGAAGGAGTGGCCGAAACACGAACGCCCGCCGGTAGGCATCGTGTTCTGGAGCTTCCGCATCATGATGGGCATCGGCTTTGCGATGCTCGGCATCGGGGCGTGGAGCCTGTGGCTGCGCTACCAGCGCCGGCTGTATGACGCACCCTGGATGCACCGCGCAGCCATATTGATGGGACCGAGCGGGTTCGCCGCGCTGCTCGCCGGCTGGTTCACCACCGAGATCGGCCGCCAGCCGTATACCGTCTACGGGCTGATGACGACCGCGGAATCCGTCTCCGCGATCGACGCTGCAGCCGTAGGCGCGTCGCTCGTCGCTTTCATCGTGGTGTATTTCGCGATCTTTGGCGCGGGCACCTTCTACATCCTGCGGCTGATGCTCAAACCGCCCGAGTCTGCGGAGCCGGGCTTGCCGGCCGATGAGCCGATTCAAGCCGCCGGCCTCATGCCCGGCCCAGTGTTGCGCGGGGCGAAGAGAGGAACCGCCACATGATGCTGGATCTGCCGCTGATCTGGGCGGGCCTGATCGCCCTTTCGGTGCTGGTCTACGTGATACTCGACGGCTTCGACCTGGGCATCGGAATCCTGTTCCCGTTCGTGAAGACCGAGACGGGCCGCGACCAGATGATGAACTCGGTCGCGCCGGTGTGGGACGGCAACCAGACCTGGCTGGTATTGGGCGGCGGCGGTCTGTTCGCGGTTTTCCCGCTGGCCTATGCGGTCATCATGCCGGCGCTTTACGTACCGATCATCGTCATGCTGCTGGCGTTGATCTTCCGCGGCGTGGCTTTCGAGTACCGCTGGAAGACGCGGCGCGGCAAGTTCGTGTGGGACGCGTCGTTTGCCGGCGGGTCGATGCTCGCCACCTTCGCGCAGGGGATTGCCCTGGGAGCGCTGGTGCAGGGCATCCCGGTCGCGAACCGCGCTTACGCGGGGGGCTGGTGGGATTGGCTCACGGCATTCAGCGTGCTGACCGGGGTTGCGCTGGTGGTGGGCTATGCGCTGCTGGGAGCGACGTGGCTGATCTACAAGACAGAAGGCGAATTGCAGCGCGCCGCCTACCGCTTTGCCTGGATCGCGGGGAGCGGGATCCTGGCGATGATCGGCATCGTCAGTTTGTGGACGCCATTCCTGAACGAGAACTACATGGCGCGCTGGTTCGGCTGGCCGCAGATGCTTTATGTCTTACCGGTGCCGCTGCTGGTTGCTCTGTGCGCGTTCGCGTTGTATCGGGGCCTTTCGACGAAGCGACAGCTGACGCCCTTCCTGGCATCGCTCGGGCTGTTCATTCTTTCGTTCGTCGGGCTGCTGATCAGCTTCTTCCCGTACATCGTGCCCTCTTCGGTCACCATATGGAGCGCCGCCGCACCGGACGACAGCCTGTCATTCGCCCTGGTGGGTGCGGCGGTGCTTCTTCCGATCATCGTCCTCTACACCGTCCATGCTTACTGGGTGTTTCGCGGCAAGGTAGGGACGACCGGGGGTTACCGCTGAAGCGCGCGGCGTGGTTCGTGGGTTTATGGCTCGCCGGCGTCACGGCTCTGGCGCTGGTGGTGTACGTCCTGCGCTGGGCGCTCGGTCGTTGATGTCATCCGCTGGCATGCCGGCAGGAACGCTGCCGGCAATCGCGTCATCCAATGGGTAACGGAAAAGGATCAACGACATGGCAAGAATCGTGAAGCGCACGCTGATGGAGCCCAAGGCGTACATCATCGATGGCAAGGAGCAGTGGCTGTGCCAATGTGGGTTGTCGCAGAACCAGCCGTTCTGCGACAGCTCGCACGAGCTCGCGTTGGGCGAGGAGCCGGCCAAGCTGTACTGGTACGACGCTGACGATCAGCGCCACGAGATAGCTGCCGACTTGCCGGGAATCCGCGCGTTTTGAATACTTACGAAGTCCTTGTTAAGGGGCACGAGGAAGTCGCCGCCGGAACCATGGTGTTTCGCTTCACCAAGCCGGCGGGCTTCGTCTTCAAGCCCGGCCAGGCAGTCACGCTCTTCCTGATCGAGCCACCGCCCGAGGCGAACAGCAAGCAGCGCATCTTCTCGTTGGTGAGCGCGCCCTTCGAGGCGGAGCTCGCCGTGGCCACCCGCATGCGCGAAGGCAGTGCCTTCAAGCGCGCGCTCAAAAGCCTGCAGCCCGGCGCGAAGCTCCAGCTCAAGGGCCCGCGCGGCGTCATGACCCTGCACGAGGACCGCTCGCGCGCCGCCGTATTCATCGCGGGGGGCATCGGCATCACGCCTTTCATGAGCATGCTGCGGCAGGCCGCCCACGACCGGCTCGACCAGCGCCTGTTGCTGCTGTGCTCGAACCGCAGGGAGCAAGACACTCCATTTCTCGCCGAGCTGCAGGGCTTGGAACGGCGAAGCGACAACTTTCGCCTGCTGGCGAGGATGACTGACCTGGACGGCTTCGTCGACGAGGCAGCGATCAAGCGTTTCGTCGCCGATGCGGCAGCACCCATTTACTACCTCGCCGGTCCGCCGGCTATGGTGGAGGCGATGAAAGCGGTCCTGCGTGGCGCGGGCGTCAGCGAAGCGGACGTGCGCAGCGAGCAGTTTTACGGCTACTAGCGCCATGATCCGGATCAAGCGCACCTACGAGGCGCCCGCGCCGGCCGACGGGCGCCGAATTCTGGTCGAGCGCCTCTGGCCTCGAGGCATGAAGAAGGAGTCGCTCGCCGCGGACGCCTGGATGAAGGAAGTCGCCCCGAGCACGCAATTGCGCAAGTGGTTCGGCCACCGTGTGGAACGGTGGCAGGATTTTCGCCGGCGGTATCGCGCCGAACTGGATGCGAACCCTACCGCCTGGGAGCCGATACTGGAAGCAGCAGAACGCCGTACCGTGACGCTGCTCTACAGCGCCCACGACACCGTTCACAATGGCGCCGTGGTCCTGCGCGAATATCTCGGGGACCGGGCGAAGCGTGGCTTGCGGTCAGCAAGGATTCAAGGAGCGACGAAATGACGATGCTGCCAGCCGATGCATCCTGCGTCACCAATTCGTTCAGTCCGTCACCTGCCAGCGGCCTGGAGAAAGTCCTGAGGGGACTTTCTGTTGTCACCATGCTCATGACCGTGCCGCAAGTGCTTGCGGTCTGGATCGGCCGTGACGCCGGGGGTGTGTCGCTCGTTTCGTGGCTTGCGTATCTCATCGCCGCATGCATGTGGTTCGTCTATGGGATGCAGAAGCGTGACAAGACGATCTATCTCGCCTGCATCGGCTGGATCGTGCTCGACGCGGCGATCGTGGCCGGCGTCATCGTCCATGGGTAAGCCGGAGTAATCTGGTAGCGCACAGAGCAGCGTAGGATTCCTATGGCCATCATGCGGCCGCACGTGCGGGTGTCCCGGCCAAAGTTCCTGAACTTCGCGCGCATTCAGTTCCCGGTGGGCGCAGTCGCGTCGATCGGCCACCGGATTTCCGGCATCGTGCTGGCGTGCGCGCTGCCTTTCACCGTTCCAGCGCTCCAGCGCTCGCTACGCAGCGAAGCGGAATTCGCTTCGCTGATCGACGCTTTGCGCTCGCCGGCAGGGCGCGCCGCGCTGGTGGTGCTCGCCTGGGCTTCGGCCCACCACGTGTTCGCAGGCATCCGGCACCTCCTCATGGACGTCGGCGTCGGTGCCTCGCTTCCGGCGGGCCGGGCGAGTGCCTATGCTGCGCTCGGCGCCGCGATCGCGCTCGCCGGCGCAGCCCTGGTGGTCTTGCATGAAGCCGTTCTCGGGTCATCGCGCGTTTCTGCTGCAGCGGTTGAGCGCCGTGGTGCTGCTCGCCGGCCTCGCTGCAGGTGCGCTGCGGGTCGCCTTCGGATCGCCGGTCACGTTTGCCCAATGGCAGGCGTGGAGCGGGCAACCACACGGCGCCGGAACCCTGCTAGTGGTCTCGATGGCCGTGCTCACCCACGCGTGGATCGGTATTCGCGACGTGGTTCTGGACTACATTCATCCGATCAGATTGCGCTTTGCGGTACTGGCCGCAGTCGCCGCCGGGCTCGTGCTGCTCGCCTTGTGGACCGTCCTGATCGTCGCACACACGTGATTGGGGCATAGGGACCGCATGCGCTTGCGCGTCTTCCGCTTCGACCCTGACCGGCATGCCCGGCCGGTGATGCAGGACTATGACGTGCCGCTCGAACCCTCGGATCGCATGGTGCTCGACGCGCTCACGCGGCTGAAGGCGCAGGATGACTCCATCACTTACCGGCGCTCCTGCCGCGAGGGTGTCTGCGGATCCGATGCGATGAACATCAATGGGCGCAATGCCCTTGCCTGTATCACGCCGCTCGAGGGCATCAAGCAGCCAGTGACGCTCGCGCCGTTGCCCGGCTTTCCGGTGATCCGCGACCTGGTGGTGGACATGACCCAGTTCTTCATGCACTACCATTCGATCAAGCCGTATGTGATGAACGACGAGCCGCTGCCCGAGCGCGAACGTCTGCAGTCACCGGAAGAGCGCGAGAAGCTGAACGGCCTGTACGAATGCATTCTCTGCGCGGCCTGCAGCAGCTTCTGTCCGCCGTACTGGTGGAACCCGGACAAGTTCATCGGCCCGGCCGGGTTGCTGCAGGCGCAGCGCTTCATCGTCGACAGCCGCGACCGCGCCACCAGCGAGCGCCTGGAGTTCCTGGACGACGTCTTCAAGCTCTACCGCTGTCGCACGGTCATGAACTGCACCGAGGTCTGCCCCAAGGGACTCAGCCCCGCCCGGGCGATCGAGCACATCAAGATTGCGCTGCTGCTGCGCAAGCCGGCCTGAAGCTTGCCTGAACCGGGCGAACGCGCGCGCAGCATTCGGATCGGCCGGATGACTGCGACGGCGACAACCTGCCGGCAACATGTATGCACGGTGGGCGCACTGCTCGCGGCAATGCTCGCGCCGCCGGCATGGTCACAAGCGTCCTCGACCCAGGACGAGAGCGCGAAACAGGCGCCATCGGCCCATTACGGGTTGCTGCGCGCCCGCGACCTCTCGCTGTTCGGATTCCTGCGTCTCGACATGCGGCCCGCGCACGCCGTGTCGGGGCCACCGGGCAACTGGGGAGTGGAGATCGACCTTGCCTACCAGAACACCTGGGCGCTCAGCCCGAACGTCCGGCAGTACTTGCAGTCTCTGCCCGGCCGGCGGCATCTCGGGCCGAACGAGATCCAGGCGATTCGCGATCTGCCCGGCGAAGCGTACCTAGTAGACGTCGAGCTCGGGCTCCTCGACGTCACGTTCCACCGCAAACTTACCAACCATTGGGGCGTGTACGCGGGGTTCAGCGGCGTCCACTACAGCGGCGGCTTCCTCGACGGCGGGGTCGAGTCGTTCCACAGCGCGTTCGGGTTTGGCCAGGCCGGGCGGCCCGCGGTGAACCGCAACCAAGTCAACGTCATTCTCGACTTGAAGAACAGGCAACTGGTCCAGCAGGGCCCGCCTGATGGCGGCCTGCTCGATCCGACGTTCGGCGTGCGCTACACCGCGGCCATGAGCCCTACGCCCTGGAACCTGGTGATCGAAGGCGCGCTCAAGCTTCCGATCGCAGGCGCGCGTGCCTTCCTGTCCACTGGCGAGCCCGACTTCGGCTTGCAGATCACGTTGCAGCGGTTCATGGGCAACCATGCCTTCTATGCGAGCCTAGCCGGTGTCTATACGGATGGAAGCAATTCCATAGTGGCTTATCGAACCCAGGTCGTGCCGACCGCGATCCTCGGCTATGAATACCAGTGGAATCGGGAAACCAGCCTGATTGCGCAGGTCTACGCAAGCCGCAGCGTGTTCAATAGCCAGGACACCGATCTGGAACCGCTGCGGGAGAAGAAATACCAGGCCACGCTCGGCGCGCGCTATCGCATCGGCGCGTCGCTGCTTACGTTCGCAGTGACCGAAAACTTCATCAATACCAACACTACCCCGGATATCGGCTTCCAGATCGGCTGGGCCTACAGTCCGGTATTCGCACGCTGAACACGTGCTGCTACTTTGGCTGAGGCCTGAATAGAAGTTGCAATGCCGATACGAGAACCACACCGTGTGCTCACGGGCATCACGACCTCGGGCACGCCCCATCTGGGCAACTATGCCGGCGCCATCCGGCCGGCGATCGCCGCGAGCCGGCAGGCCGGCGTCGAGAGCTTCTATTTTCTGGCCGACTACCACGCGCTGATCCACACTGCCAATCCGGCGCAGGTGCAACGCTCTACGCTGGAAATTGCCGCCGCCTGGCTCGCTGCCGGGCTCGATCCGGACAAGGTGTGGTTCTACCGCCAGTCGGACATTCCCGAGGTGCTCGAGCTCGCCTGGCTGCTTGCGTGCGTCGCCGGGAAGGGCCTTCTGAATCGCGCGCATGCCTACAAGGCGGCGGTGGACAGAAATACCGCCTTGGGCGCGGAGCCGGACACCGGGGTAAACATCGGATTGTTTATGTATCCGGTGCTGATGACTGCCGACATCCTGCTCTTCAGCGCGAATTCAGTGCCGGTCGGGCGCGATCAGATCCAGCATATCGAGATCGCGCGCGACATGGCCGAGCGCTTCAACCATCGCTACGGCGAACACCTGGTGCTGCCGGAGGCGGCGATCGACACATCGGTAGCAACTCTGCCCGGGCTCGACGGGCGCAAGATGAGCAAGAGCTACGGCAACAGCATCCCGCTCTTCGCATCCGCCAGCGCGCTGAAGAAAGGGATTTTCTCCATCGTCACCGATTCGCGGGCGCCGGGCGAGCCCAAGGACATCGAAGGTTCGGCAGTGTTGTGCCTCTATGAGGCGTTTGCGACGGCGGAAGAGTCGGTGCGGATGCGCGCGGCGTTCGCAGCCGGCATAGCGTGGGGCGAAGCCAAGCAGCTTCTCTTCGAGCGCATTGAAACGGCGGTGGCGCCGATGCGCGACCGCTACCTGTCGCTCATAGCCGATGCGCCGCGAATCGAGGGGCTCCTGCAGGACGGAGCGGCCAAAGCCCGCGCAATCGCGACGCCCTTCCTCGGCGAGTTGCGCCGGGCGGTGGGGCTGCGCAGGCTGTCCTGATCATTTCACGACACAAGAGGCCGGCAGGTGCACGTCGAAGGTCGTGCCGCAGCCGGGCTCGCTCTCGACCGTGATCTTGCCGCCCATGACGCCAACCAGACGCCGGCAGATTGCCAGGCCCAGCCCCCAGCCCTTGTTGCTGTCGCGCTGCGGGTTTCCCAGCTGGCCGTACTCGTCGAAGATCCGCCCGAGGCTCTCGGAGCTCATCCCCGCGCCGGTGTCCTTGACGCGAATGAGCGGCGCCCGCTCAGGCGTCAGCGCCGCCGATATCGTGACGCCGCCCGCTTCGGTGAATTTGACCGCATTGCCGACAAGGTTGCTCAGCACCCGCGTGAGCTTGAGCTTGTCAGTCCGCAGCCACACGGGAGCTTCGGGTCCTATGGATATGAGGCGCAGGCCCTTGGCCTGAGCGAGAGGCAACAGCCGCTCGCACTCCTGCGTCAGCCATTTGTTCAGCGAGAACTCGCCGGCGCGAACGGGGATCTGCCCCGCGTCGAGGGAGGAAATATCGACCAGCGCGGATACGAGATCGGTGAGGGAGCGCGTGTTGTTGCGAAGCCTCCGCACCAGGTCGGGGAGCTGGGCAGCCAGCGCCGGATTGCCGGCGCTGCGCAGGATGAGATCCGCGATCAGGTCGATAGTGGCCAGCGGCGAGCGGATGTCGTGCGACACCGATGCCAGCAATTGAGTCTTGCGGCCGCTCGCCTCTTCGGCGACCCGACGCAGGCGGTCGAGCTCCTGGTTGTGCTCGATCAGGGACTGCCTTTGCGCGGCAAGCCGGTTAGCGGCCACGATCCAGACATGGCAGAGCGCTGCAGACAGAGTGAGCGCCGCGGCTGACATTACGCGGTTGACGAAGTACGGCTCGCTGGGAGAAAACACGCCGGGGCCGATTTGCGCGGCATAGGCCGCAAAGGTCATGAACACCAGGCACGCCGTAAGCACCCACAGCAGCCGCCGGTTCCTCGCTACGGCGGCGAGGACGAGTGGTACCCCATAGACTGCCGATACATCGAGCTCGACCCAGGTCGTCCAATCGACCGTCGCTTCGACTGCCGCGACCACGACGGCAAGCGTGCCGGCGAGCGGCATGGGCCGGTCCAGCAGGTAGTCGAAAAACCGTATCCGTCGTCGTCTATCGGGCATAGCTCAGCCGGCCCTCGACGATTCGCGCGGACGACGTATAAGGATGCACCACGCAATGCTGTGGGTCGAGGATGTGAACCACCTCGATGCCGCGCACGCGCAGCACATCCGCGATGAGCGCCCGGTGGCAGCGCCACCACACCGCTTCCGCGCACATCAATGTGGTGCGCAGCTGCCCGGCGAACTCGAGCAGCTCATCCAGTCCGCCCGAAAACTCCGCGCTCTCGATATGGTCGGCATAGCCGCGAAACGAGGCGTTGCGCCAGGCCGTGTTGGGCGAATCGGGTCTCGGCCGGCGCCGGCCGCCGAGCGCCGGCAGCCAGCGATAGGCGATGCCATGCCTGGCGAGTGAATTGCGCAGCGGCGCCTGCGCGTACTGGGGCTGGCGCCTCGAGCCGGGGAAGCGGCGCACGTCGGCGACCGCTTCGAGCCGGTAGTGGGCGAGCAGGTCGACGAACGCGTCCAGCGGACGCGTGGAATGCCCTATCGTCCAGATCGTCGTGGCGCGCTCATACCGACCATGCGAGGACGGTACTGATAATGCGGTGATCCTCGACCCGGCGTACGCCGGGCACGTTCTCCGCCGCGATGCGGGCGGGCTGCCGCTGGTCCTCGGAGTCCACCATTCCAAAATAATGCACGACCCCGTCGGTGACGATCACATTCGACATGGTCGGCCACCAGGACTGACGCTCGAGTTCCGCGGAGAGGCGTGCGCGGATGGCGCCGTCGCCGCTGTCCCCCGTATTCATCAAGCGCCCCTTGGCTGCCAGCGCCTGGACGAGATTGGACCGGCTCACGATCCCGGCGAGCCGATCGCCCTCGAGCACCGGCACGCGCTTGATGCCGCGCTTCTCCAGCAGCGTGGCGATCTCGGCGAGCGGCGTATCGGGAGTAACGGCGACGACGTCCCGCGTCATGATGTCGCGCGCCCGCGTGGCATGCGATTTGACGTAGTCGTGGATCGATCGGTCGGCGCTCAGCATCTGCAGCCACCAGGAACGCGCGCTACGGTCCGTGCCGATCTCATGCCGGTGAAGAAGGTCGCCTTCGCTCACGATACCCACCATCTTGCCTTTCTCGAGGACGGGGAGGGCGCTGATCCGGTGCTCGAACAGCAGCCCGGCGATGTGGCGTACCGCGGTGTCGGGGCCCACCGTGATGACGCGGGAAGTCATGACGTCGCTTGCTTTCATTGCATTTCTCCATTTCCGGGGACGCGTTACCTATTGGATGCACGATGGGCCATCCGCGTTTCAGGCCCCGGCGCTGTAAACCGCGTTAAACCTGCGGCGCACGTCCGTGTCGAAACAGGGCTAATGAGCGCCAATACTCGTTTCACGCCGGCAGCGCTGCAGCCCTACCTGCGAGCGCTCCACGGCGGCGCCGTGCACCGCGTGCGGGTGACCGCCCTAGGCGGCGGCCGGCAGGGCGACAAGGGCTACGGCTATGGCATTCCCCTGCGCGTGGACTACTGCCTGCGCGCCGGAGAGAAGATCCTGCCGCTCGATTTCGAACGCGCGGACGCTCTGTGCGATTACCGCGTCGACATCCATCGCGTAGCGGGTCCGGATCCGGGCCTCTACGCACGGCGCATCCGCGAGCTAATCTGCCATGGCGAATGCATCTTCGGCGTGGCGGACAGCTATCCGCAGGATGGCCGGGTGCCGTTCGATCTTCTCGAGCAGAGATCGAGCGCAAATGCGTCGAGTGGCGCTGGCGGCTTAAATCACGCGCAGACCGCCTGCGCCAGGTGCACGGCGATTTCCATCCGTGGAACATCCTGTTTCGCGCTGGCGCCGATTTCACGGTCCTCGACCGCTCGCGCGGCGAGTGGAGAGCCCGCCGCCGACGTCACCTACCTTGCGCTCAACTATCTTTTCTTCTCGCTGCAGCGCTGCGGAACGCTGGAAGGCGATTTCGAGCGGCTGTGGCTTCGTTTCTGGGAGCGCTACCTCGAGCGCTCGGGCGACCGCGGGATGCTGGAGGTCGCGGCCCCGTTTCTTGCCTTCCGCGGCCTGGTCATGGCGAATCCGGTCTGGTACCCGGCGCTCGACGAGCGCCTGCGGCGCAAGTTGCTGAGCTTCGTGCGCAACGTCCTGGAAGATGCGCGCTTCGATCCCGCGCGCGCCAACGCCTACTGCGAAGCATGAGCTTCGCCGTCTGGCTGACCGGGCTTTCCGGGTCGGGCAAAAGCGCCATCGCCGCAGCGCTGCGCGACCAGCTCCATGCGCGCGGGGTCGATGCCGCCGTGCTGGAATCCGACGTGCTGCGCACCCAGCTCACGCCCTTCGCGCGCTACGATGACCAGGAACGAGATTTCTTCTATTCGACCGTCGCTCACCTCGGCGCTTATCTTTCGATGCAGGGAAAGCCTGTGGTGTTCGATGCGACGGCGAACCGCCGTGCCTACCGGGACCGCGCGAGGGGCGCCATCGCGCGGTTTGCCGAGGTGTTCGTCGATACGCCGCTCGAAGTGTGCGCCGCGCGCGATCCGAAGGGACTCTACCGAGACGGGAAAACGACGACGCTTCCCGGCGTGCAGGCTGCCTATGAGCCGCCGCTCGCGCCCGAGCTGGTCATCCGGGGAGACACGGGAGCGCCCGGCGACGGCGCAGCGCTGATCGTCGCGCTGCTCGAGCGGCGCGGCTGGCTCGCGCCGGGCGCGGATCTCTATGAGGCGGTCGTGGAACAGGGGCTCGAGGCTATGATCTTCGCCGACCGCGAGGGCATCATTCGCCTCTGGAATGCCCGGGCGGAAGCGATCTTCGGATACGCGGCGAGCGAGGCCACGGGCCGCAGCCTCGATCTCATCATCCCGCAGCACCTGCGTGCCGCGCACTGGCAGGGCTATCAGCGGGCGATCGCGGCAGGGCGAACCCGCTCGGATGGCAAGCCGATGCTGACCCGTGCCACGCACAAGGACGGCAGCAAGCTCTACGTCGAGCTCGCCTTCGGCATCGTCAGCGACAAGCAGCACGGCGTCTTGGGCGCTCTTGCCACGGCGAGAAAATCCTCGAAACCTCAGGCTAGCGGATGACGAGAACCGGAATCTTGGAGTGCGCCAGCACACGCTGGGTCTCGCTGCCGAGAAACAGTCCGCCAAGGCCGCCGCGTCCGTGCGAAGCCATGGCGATTGCATCGCACTTGCGCGAGCGCGCAGCCTTGAGAATAGCGTTCCACGGCTTCCAGTCGAACACCACGCGCGCGGAGCAGACGACGCGCCGGCCTTCCTGGCTTCAGTCTCGATCGGGGCGAGCGCCTCTTCGCCGCCTCCTCGGAGAAGCGCTTGTGCTCCTTCGGCGACGGTCCGCGTAGTAGACCGCGGCGTCGCCATAGACGGCGGGCGCGTAGGGCGTGGCGACATAGAGTGCCGTCACCTTCGCGCCCAGCGCCCTGGCCAGCTTCACGCCGGCTTTGACGCCCCTAGCCGCGAGCGGCGAGCGCGTCGGTCGGAATCAGGTTGTGCTTGTACATGGGCGGCGCCGTCAGCTCGAGGCGAGAGTGGCATCAAGGGTGATCGTGGTGCCGGCGAGCGCCTGCGACACCGGGCAGCCCGCTTTGGCGGCCTCGGCATGCTTGGTGAAGGCTGCGCGGTCGATGCCGGGCACCTTGGCCTCGCACACCAGATGGCTCTTGGTGATCTTGAAGCCTCCGTTCTGCGGCGAGACAGTGACATGCGCGGTCGCGTCGACGTAGTCGGGCTTGAATCCGGCGTTACCCAATATCAGCGACAGCGCCATCGCAAAGCAGCCCGCGTGAGCGGCGCCCAGCAACTCTTCGGGATTGGTGCCCTTACCGTCCTCGAAACGGGACGCGAACGAGTAGGCCGCCTTGAATGCCCCGTTACCGAAGTCGACCTGACCCTTGCCCTCCTTGATGCTTCCTTCCCAGCGTGCGTGCGCTTTGCGTGTTGGCATGACAGCTCCTTTCGAAGTGGAACTCAATGCGGCGAGGACTTGCGCGGTGATCGCTTCAGGCTCGGCAGCGACGGAAACGATGATCGGATTCTCGTCGGGCCCGGGCTCCTCCAATGTGTCGAACTGGCTCTGCAGGAGAGCGGCCGGCATGAAATGCCCGTGCCTTTTTGCCAGGCGCTGCCCGATGAGCTGCGCATCGCCCTTGAGATAGACCAGCCGTACGTTTTGGCGCCCGCCGATGAGAACGTCGCGATAGCTGCGCTTCAGCGCAGCGCAGGTCACGATCCCGCGCCGGCCGGCACGGCGGGTTTTGTCGATCCAGGCGGCAATCGCGTGCAGCCAGGGCCCGCGGTCTTCGTCCGTAAGCGGAATGCCGCCGCGCATCTTCTGCAGATTGGCGGGCGAATGGAACGAGTCTGCATCCGCGAGCGCCCATTCCAGGCGCGCGGCCAGCAAAACGGCGATGGTGGTTTTCCCGGATCCGGACACGCCCATGATCACCAGGACCGCAGGATCAGGATGCATGGCGAGGCGCGGCCGCGCGGTCGACGAACCAGTGCAGGCGCCCGGCGGGTTGCAAGCGCGCCGCGGGCGCGTCGCTTGTACCCCGGAGTATTTCTTCCATGATCGCGCGCTTCGCCGCTCCGCTGACCAGGAATGCGACGTCGCGGCTGCTCTCGAGCACCGGATAGGTCAGCGTGATGCGCGCCTCGGGGCGGGCGTCGGCAACCGCTGCGGCCCAACGCGTTCTCTCTTGCAACACGGCCGAGCCCGGAAAGAGGGAAGCGGTATGGCCATCCTCTCCCACGCCGAGGAAGGTGACGTCGAACATCGGGTGATCGGCGGCGAGCGTGCCTGCGCCATAGAACCGCTTCAACTCTTCCTCGTAAGCAGCGGCGGCTGCGCCCGGCGTGCCGCCTGCGGTCGGAATGGCGTGGATGTTCCCGCCCGGTATCGGCGCCCGCGACAGGAGCAGTTCTTGAACCATGCGGTAGTTGCTGCGCTCGTCGGCGGGCGGCACGAAACGCTCGTCGCACCAGAACCAATGGATGCGCTTCCATGGCAGGGGGGTTCGCGCCAATAGTTCGTAGAGGATGCGCGGCGTCGTGCCGCCGGACAGGCACACCGCGCTCACGCCTTGAGCACGGGTGCCGAGCTCTTTTGCCAGCCACGCTGCAGCATGACGGGCGAGGGCTTGCGCATCGTCGAGCACGGTGAGATCAGCTGCCATGCCGCCTCAGCGCCGCAATGGCGCGCGCATAGTCGCTGGCGCCAAAAATGGCGGATCCAGCCACGATCGCATTCGCACCGGCGGCAATCGCCTGTGCGGCGTGCTCGCCGTTCTGGCCGCCGTCGACTTCGATCCACGGATCGAGGCCGCGCGACTCGCACAGCGCGCGCAGATCGCGGATCTTCGGCAGCATCTCGGGCAGGAAAGCCTGCCCGCCAAAACCGGGGTTGACGGTCATCACCAGGACGATGTCGCAAAGGTGCAGCACCTGCTCGACGAAAGCGATCGGGCTGGCGGGATCCAGCACCGCGCCTGCCTTCCTGCCAAGGGCCCGGATGCGCGTGAGGACGCGGTGCAGGTGCGTGGTGGAAGACGGCTCGCATTGAACCAGGACGTGATCGGCGCCCGCCTGGGCGAACGCTTCGAGATAGCGCTCCGGCTCGACGATCATCAAATGCACGTTCAGCGGCTTCTTCGTCGCGCGCCTCGCGGCACTGACTACGGATGGGCCGAAACTTATGTTCGGCACGAATCGTCCGTCCATCACGTCGATGTGGATCCAGTCCGCGCCCGCTGCATCGACTGCGGCAATCTCTTCCGCAAGGCGCCCTGGATCGGCCGCGAGAATCGATGCGGCGATGACAGGCGGTCTCACGCCTTGTTGTTTCTCGAATCAGGCCGGGCGAGCAAGCGAACCAGCAGTACCACGATGGCGGCCAGCAAGCCGATTACCAGCACCCAGCCCAGCAATCCGAACCCCATCATCCAGCCCATCATTGAATCCATCATGCGGACGCGCCGTCGAGCCGCCGGCCGCCGTACGGTTCGCCGCCCGCTTCGCGCCGCTGCGCGGAATGCTCTACTTCTGCATGCTCGGTTACGTGCTCGGCGCGCCCGCCGCGCGTCCTGCCATGACGCATCAGCTCTGTCCGTAGACCGGGATTGCCGCCGCGTGCACCACTGCGGCCTCGTCGCTGCACAAGAACAGGATCACGCGCGCAATCTCTTCGGGCTTCGGCCACTTCGAAAAGTCCGCCTTCGGCATCGCTTGCCTGTTTGCCTGCGTATCGATGATGCTCGGCAGAATCGAGTTCACGCGCACGCCGGTGCCTTTCAGCTCCGCGCCCAGAGAATCCAGCAGCGCGAGCGCGGCAGCTTTGGACGCAGCGTATGCCGCTGCGCCGCCGGGGTGATCGAGCGCCGCCTTCGCGGCGACGTTCACGATCGTCCCGCGTCCTTGTTTCAGCATCACGCGTACCGCCGCGCGCGACAGGACGTAGCCCGAGCGCAGGTTTTGCGCCAGCATCCGGTCGAGGACGTTCGCTTCCAGCTCCCACAGCTTCGTGCCGCCCGCGTAACCGCCCACCGTGTTTACCAGGACGTCCAGCGCCGCGTGCTGTGCGACGACCTTCGCAATGAGCTCGCTCACCGCCGTTTCTTCAGTGACATCGATGCGGTGCCCTTCGAGGCGCGAGCCGCCGGCGGGCACTGCATTTCTCAGCGGGTCGAATTCTTCCGGCTTCCGGTAGGTGACGACGACCTGCGCACCTTCCTGCTGCAACGCCAGGCTCACCGCCCGGCCCAATGCGCCGGTGCCACCGGCGACCACGGCCACCTTGCCAGAGCACCTCATGCTCATCGTTTGATCCGGATCACGCTGCCACACGTGCGCCGGTCAAGGCCAGCGCCTCGCGCAGCATCTGGCTCGCGTAGCCCCACTCGTTGTCGTACCAGCTCATGATCTTGACCAGGTCGCCGTCGACGACCCGGGTGAGCTCCAGATCGACGACGGAGGCACGCGCATCGCCGACGATGTCGGAGGACACGAGCGGATCGCGAGTCACCCCGAGCACGCCAGCGTAGCGCTCCGTTCCGGCTTCTTCGGCGAGTATCCCGTTCACTTCGTCGACGCTGGTCGCGCGCGAGGCGAGAAACGTGAGATCGGCGATCGAGCCGACCGGAATCGGCGCCCGGATCGCGACGCCATCGAAGCGGCCGGCGTATTGCGGCAGCGCGCGCGTCGTGGCGAGCGCGGCACCCGTCTGCGCCGGCACGAGGTTGGCGCCCGCGGCGCGCCCGCGGCGCAAGCGCTTGCCCGGTCCGTCGACCAGGGACTGGCTCGAGGTGTAGGCATGCACGGTCGTCATCACGGCCTTCCTGAACCCGATGCGCCGGCCGATGACCTCGACGATCGGCGTGATGCAGTTCGTCGTGCAGCTCGCGCAGGAGATGATGTTCGGGGCGCCCTGCGGAACGTTCGCGCCGTGGACCACAGTCTCCACCTCGCCGCCGCGCGACGGCGCCGAGAGGAGGACGAACCGCGCTCCGGCGCGAATGTGCTTCTCGAGGTCCGCGCGCTGCGTCAGTGCTCCGGTGCACTCGAACACGAGCTCGATGCCGAGCTCTTTCCACGGCAGCTCCAGAGGATCGCGGCGCCTCAGGGCCCGCAGCTTGCGCCCGGCGATGGCCAGGGCACCTTCTTCGGCGGCCACCGGCTTCGGGTAGCGCCCGTATACCGTGTCGAAGCGAAGCAGGTAGGCGAGGTTTTCGACCTCGGCCAGGTCGTTGATGGCGACCACCTCGAGCGCCGGCTCGTCGAGGGCGAGCTTCAGGATCGCGCGGCCGATTCGTCCCAGACCGTTGATGGCGACTCGGGTGCTCATCCTGCCTCTCTTCCTTTTTCCGTCCGGGAGCGGGCGATCGTGTCCAGCGCCAGAGCCGAATGTGCGTAGGCGCCTCCCGCGCGCATCTCCGCGGCAACCCAGATGGCTTCCATGATCTCCTGCGCCGTTGCGCCGTGCCGCAGAGCGGCGCTGGTGTGGCCGCGAATGCAATACGGGCACTGCGTCACGTGGGCGACAGCGACCGCGATCAGCTGCTTCGTCTTGGCAGGAATCGTGCCTTCTGCGAACACGCTCTCGCTGAAAGCCTGGAACGCATCGGCCGGGCCCGGGGCCAGACGTTTCCGCTGCTCGGCGAGCTCCCGTGTGGCGTGCGGATAGATCTGATCGTGTTCTGGCATGGACGGCTCCTTTTGCATGAATTGGATGATGCTGCCGGCCGCTCCGTTCCGGCGGGGAACGCCCCTTTGGAATCGTGCATCCAATTCGTATGACGCCACACAGGTCAGATGCTTTCGTCTTCTTCGGCGCTACCGGAGACCTGGCCTACAAGAAGATATTTCCCGCGCTGCAGGCGCTGATCCGGCGCGGCGATCTGAATATCCCGATCGTCGGCATGGCACGCGCCAACTGGACGCTGGACAAGCTGCGCGAACGTGCGCGCGACAGCCTGGAGCACAGCGGCGGCGTCGATAAAGAGGCTTTCAGCCGGCTCGCTGCGCAACTGCGATACGTCGGTGGCGACTACAGCGACCCAGCGACTTACGAACGCCTCAAGCAGGTGCTGAACGGCGCCGTGCGGCCGCTGCACTATCTCGCGATCCCGCCCAGCCTGTTTGCGACCGTGGTGCGTGGCCTGGCAAAGGCGGGCTGCGCCAGGGATGCGCGCGTGATCGTCGAGAAGCCTTTCGGCCGCGACCTCGCCTCGGCGCGGGCGCTCAACGGCACGCTGCACGAAGTCTTCCCGGAGCCGTCGGTGTTCCGCATCGACCATTTTCTGGGCAAGGAGGCGGTGCAGAACCTGCTGTATTTCCGCTTCGCCAACGCCTTCCTCGAGCCGGTGTGGAACCGCAACTACGTTGCCAGCGTGCAGATCACCATGGCCGAGAGCTTCGGCGTGCAGGGGCGCGGCGCCTTCTACGAAGAGGTCGGCGCGATCCGCGACGTGGTGCAGAACCATCTGCTGCAGGTGATGGCGCTGCTCGCGATGGACGCGCCGGCCGGCAATGAGCCGGATGTGATGCGCGCCGAGAAGCTGCGTCTGTTTCGTGCCATGCGGCCGCTGCAGCCCGGACAGGTGGTGCGCGGCCAGTTCCGCGGCTACCGCGGCGAGGCCGGCGTTGCGTCCGATTCCCAGGTGGAGACCTTCGCCGCGCTGTGCCTGCATATCGACACCTGGCGCTGGGCGGGGGTGCCGTTCTACATCCGCGCCGGCAAGCGCCTGCCGGTGAGCGCCACCGAAGTGATGGTCAAGCTGAAATCCCCGCCGCTGGCGATCTTCGACCGCGCTCCCGCGGCATCGCCGAACTACTTTCGCTTCCGCCTCGGCCCCGAGGTGGCTATCGCGGCCGGCACGCGGGTCAAGCGCCTCGGCGAGGAGATGCGCGGCGAAGCGGCCGAGCTGGTCGCGCAGCGCGCGACGGAAGGCGGCGACCTGCCGTACGAGCGGCTGCTAGGCGATGCGATCCGCGGCGATGGCGCGCTGTTCACCCGCGACGACAGCGTCGAGGCGGCATGGCGCGTAGTCGAGCCGATCCTCGGCAGCACCGCGCCGCCCGCCGAATACGAGCCCGGCACCTGGGGACCGGCGGCCGCGGCCGCGGTCCTCGCCGGCGAGGAAAGCTGGCACGACCCGAAAGCCGACCAGGAGAAACCATGAATCGAACCCATCTGCTACGCGATCTCGGCCAGAGCCTTTGGCTGGACAACATCACCCGCGAGCTTCTCGACAACGGCACGCTGCGCTGCTACGTCGAAGAGTTTTGCGTCACCGGCCTGACGTCGAACCCGACCATCTTCGACCAGGCGATCGGCGCGACCGGCGCCTACGACGCGGGCATTAGCGCCAAGGCGGCCGCCGGAAAATCCGGCGAAGCACTGTTCGTCGAGCTGGCGCTGGAAGACCTGCGCCGCGCCGCCGACCTGTTCCGTGCGGCGTTCGATGCCAGCGGCGGCGTCGACGGCTGGGTGTCGATGGAGCTCTCGCCGTTGCTCGCCGGCGACACGGCGGGCAGCATCGCGGCAGCCGCGCGGATGCATCGGCAGGCGGGCCGGCCGAATCTGTACGTCAAGATTCCCGGCACGCCCGCCGGCGTCCCGGCGATCGAGGAATCGATCTTCGCCGGCGTACCGATCAACGTCACGCTGCTTTTCTCGCGCGAGCAGTACCTAGCCGCGGCCGAAGCCTATCTGCGCGGCATCGAGCGCCGCATCGCAGCCGGGCGCGATCCGCGCGTCCCCTCGGTCGCATCGCTCTTCGTGAGCCGCTGGGATCGCGCGGTGAGCGGCACGGTGCCGGCCGAATTGCGCAACCGCCTCGGCATTGCGATCGCACAGCGTACCTACCGGGCTTATCGCGAGCTGCTGGCCTCGGCGCGCTGGCGCAAGCTCGCCGCTGCCGGCGCGCGGGCGCAGCGCCTGCTCTGGGCCAGTACTGGCACCAAGGATCCCGGCGCGCCAGAGACGTTGTACGTCGAGGCGCTGGCGGCACCCGACACCATCGATACCATCCCCGAGAAAACCCTGCATGCCTTCGCCGAACATGGAGCGCTGCACGGCGCGATGGCCGAGGACGGCGGCGACGCGGAAGCGGTGCTGGCGCGCTTTGCGCGAGGCGGCATCGATGTCGATGCGCTCGCGGCCCAGTTGCAGCGCGAGGGAGCGCAGGCGTTCGTGAAATCATGGCACGCGTTGATGCAGCGAATCGACGCGAAGAGCGAGGCGCTCGCGTGAGCGTCCTGACCGGACGCCCGCAATGGCGGGCGCTGCAGCAGCATTTCGGGGCGATCGAACGGCTGCACCTGCGCGAGCTTTTTGCCGAGGATCCTTCCCGCGGCGAGCGTTTTGTGGCCGAGGCGGCCGGCCTGTATCTCGATTACTCCAAGAACCGCGTCACCGGCGAGACCCTGCGCCTGCTTATGGAGCTCGCCAGAGCCTGCGGCCTGAGTAGTCGCATCGAGGCGATGTTCCGCGGCGAAAAGATCAATACCACCGAGCAGCGCGCGGTGCTGCATACAGCCCTGCGCGCGCCGGCGGGGGAGCGCCTCCCGCTGAACGGCAGGGATGTCGTGCCGGACGTGCATGCGGTGCTCGATCGAATGGCGGCGTTCTCCGAGCGCGTGCGCAGCGGCGCATGGACCGGTCACGGCGGCAAGCGGATCCGCAATGTGGTCAACATCGGCATCGGCGGATCGGACCTCGGCCCGGTGATGGCCTACGAGGCGCTGCGCCACTACAGCCAGCGGGACATGACGTTTCGCTTTGTCTCCAACGTGGACGGCACCGATTTCGCCGAGGCCGTCCACGGCCTCGACCCCGGCGAGACCCTGTTCGTCATCTGCTCCAAGACCTTCACCACGCTCGAGACGCTGACCAACGCCCGTGCCGCCCGTGCATGGTGTCTACAAACGATTCGCGACGAGAAGGCCGTGGCCAAGCACTTCGTCGCAGTCTCGACCAACGCCGCGGAGGTCGCCAAGTTCGGCATTGACGTTGACAACATGTTCGGCTTCTGGGACTGGGTCGGCGGACGCTATTCGATGGATTCGGCGATCGGGCTTTCGACCATGCTGGCGATCGGGTCGCAGAACTTCCGCGCGATGCTCGCTGGGTTTCGCGCGATGGACGAGCACTTCCGCAGCGCGCCGTTCGAGCGCAACCTGCCGGTGTTGCTCGGGCTGCTGGCAATCTGGAACAGCAATTTCCTCGGCGCGCCGACGGTCGCGGTTCTGCCCTACGAGCAATACCTCAAGCGCTTTCCTGCCTATCTGCAGCAGTTGACGATGGAGAGCAACGGCAAGCACGTCACGCTCGAGGGCGAGGCGGTGGACTACGAGACCGGCCCGATCTATTGGGGCGAGCCGGGCACCAACGGCCAGCATTCGTTCTATCAGCTCATCCACCAGGGCACCAGGCTCGTTCCGTGCGACTTCATCGGCTTCTGCCGGCCGCTGAACCCGCTCGGCAACCAGCACGATTTGCTGATGGCCAACCTGTTCGCGCAGAGCGAGGCGCTGGCATTCTGCAAAACCGCAGATGCGCCGCACCGCAGCTTCGAGGGCAACCGGCCGAGCAACACGCTCCTCGCGGAGCGGCTCACGCCACAAACGCTAGGCGCGCTGGTGGCGCTGTACGAGCACAGCGTGTACGTGCAGGGCGCGATTTGGAACATCAACTCCTTCGACCAGTGGGGCGTGGAGCTGGGCAAGGCGTTGGCCGGGCGCACCGCTGACGAAATTGCCAACGAGAGCGAGCCCGAGCTTGCGCACGGCGCATGACGGATCTGGATCAGCTTTGCATCAACACGGTGCGCTTTCTGTCCGTGGACGCCGTGCAGAATGCCAACAGCGGTCATCCGGGCATGCCGCTGGGCGCCGCGCCGATGGCGTATGTGCTGTGGACGCACCTGCTCAAGCACAATCCGCGCAATCCGGACTGGTTCGACCGCGATCGCTTCGTGCTCTCGGCAGGGCACGGCTCGATGCTCCTCTACAGCCTGCTGCACCTCACCGGCTACGAGCTGCCGCTGGAGGAGATCAAGCGCTTTCGCCAGTGGGGCAGCAAGGCGCCGGGGCATCCCGAGCGCGGGCACACGCCGGGAGTTGAAGTCACCACCGGGCCGCTCGGACAAGGCTTCGCCAATGCGGTGGGCATGGCGCTCGCCGAAGCGCAGCTCGCGGCGCGCTACAACCGCCCCGGATTCGAGGTGATCGATCACGCGACCTATGCGATCGCCAGCGACGGCGACCTGATGGAGGGCGTGGCGTCGGAGGCGGCCTCGCTCGCCGGACATCTGAAGCTCGGAAAGCTCACCTGCCTGTACGACGACAACCGCGTCACCCTCGCTGCGGGCACCGACATCACGTTCACCGAGGATCGCGCGCGGCGCTTCCAGGCCTATGGCTGGCACACGATCGTGGTCGCGGACGGCAACGACCTCGCCGCCATCGACGTCGCGCTGCGGGCCGCGCGGGCGGAAACCGCGCGGCCATCGTTGATCCTGGTGCGCACCCATATCGGCTACGGCTCGCCGAACAAGCACGACAGCTTCGAGGCGCACGGCTCGCCGCTCGGCGCGGAGGAAGTCCGCCTGACCAAGCAGGCGCTGGGCTGGCCGGCCGAGCCGGCGTTCCTGATTCCCGAACCGGCGCTCGAGCATTTCCGCGAGGCGTTGACGCGCGGCGCGCGCGAGGAGGGTGCGTGGAACGAGCGCATGGCAGCGTACGCGAAGGCCTTCCCCGATTTGGCCCGCGAGCTGCAGCACCGCGTGCGCGGCGAATTGCCGCCGGGCTGGGATGAGCAGGTCCCCGTTTTTCCCGCGGATGCCAAGGGCATCGCCACGCGGGTCGCCTCGGGCAAGGTGATGAATGCCATTGCGCCGCGGCTGCCGGCGCTGACCGGCGGCTCGGCGGACCTGGATCCTTCCACCCATACCGAGCTAAAAGGATTGAACGGACGCAATGTGCATTTTGGCGTGCGCGAGCACGCCATGGGCGCGATCGTCAACGGCATGGCGGCGCACGGCGCCACCATTCCCTACGGCGCGACCTTCCTGATCTTCTCCGACTATATGCGCCCGCCGATCCGCCTTGCCGCACTGATGGGGCTGCACGTCGTGCATGTTTTCACCCACGACGGCATCGGGCTGGGCGAAGATGGCCCTACCCACCAGCCGGTGGAGCAGCTTGCCTCGCTGCGCGCAATTCCGAACCTGACCGTCATCCGGCCCGGCGACGCCAACGAAACCGCGGTCGCGTGGCGGGTGGCGCTGGAGACGCACGATCGCCCGGTGGTGCTGGTGCTGAGCCGGCAGAATCTGCCCACGCTCGATCGCAGCCGCCACGCGCCCGCGGATCGCCTGCGCCGCGGCGCGTACGTGCTCCGCGATGCGCCGAATGGCAAACCCCGTCTCATCCTGATCGCCAGCGGCTCGGAGGTCGAGCTGATCACCGCCGCGGCGCAGATGCTGCAGGAGGAAAAGATCCCCGTACGCCTCGTTTCCATGCCGAGCTGGGAGCTGTTCGATGCGCAAGCCCTGGAGTACCGCAACTCGGTATTGCCGCCGTCGATTCCGGCGCTTGCGGTCGAAGCGGGCGTGGCGCAGGGATGGCTACGTTACGCGACCGACGTGCTCGGCGTGGAGCGTTTCGGCGCCTCTGCGCCCGGCGGCGAGATGCTGGAGAAATACGGCTTTACCGCTGAAAACGTCTGCGCGCGCGCACGCGCGCTATTGGGGGAGGCAGGATGACGAAGCTCAAGTCCCGCGTTTTCAGTGGCGAGGAGCTGCGCGAGGTTTCCGGGTAACTCGAAAGCCTGAAGTAGCGAACCAAACCCACAGGAGACCCACCTTGAGCAAGCACATGACCGACTTCGGAATCTTCTATCCTCGCGGTCACATCGTAGTCGCGTTCGCAAAGCGGGAAGACGCGGAAAAGGTGCGCCGCGACCTGCTGACCGGCGGCTATGACCCGGCCGATTGCCTGCTCTCCACCGCCGTAGAGGTAAAGAAACGTGCGCAGCGCAATCTCGATGACCATACCGGCTTTCTCGCGCGGCTCGGGAAGAGCGATGAGGCGGTAGGCCAGCGCCTCGAAGCGGCGAAGCGGGGCAGTACTTTCCTGCTGATCTACGCTCCCGGGGACCTAGAGGCCGAGCGCGCAATGAACGTGGTCCGACGGGTGTCGTTCGAATTCGCCAACCGCTACCATCGCTTCGCCATCCAGGTTCTGAAGTAGTCAGGCGGCAGACAGGACATTAACGATCATGAAGACGAAATTCAAAGTCGGCGATCACGTGCGCTGGAATTCGGAGGCTGGGCATGTGAGCGGCAGGATCGTCAAGGTTCACACAAAAGACACGGACTACAAAGGCTACACGCACCACGCCAGCAACGGCGATCCACAGTACGAGATCAAGAGCGACAAGACCGAGCACTTCGCCATGCACAAGGGCGCGGCGCTGCACAAGATTGCTTGAACCGCATGAGCTCGACCATCTGGACGCGATCGGCCATTCGAACCGATCGCCGGACTTCGTTCCTCGAGCTACTCGCGCGCTAAACGATCACCCGACCATCGCGCGCGAGACCGTCCCTTCCGTCGCCGGGGCCGCAGCGGCGAGGCGATAGTGCGTGCCGCAGTAGGGACACATTGCTTCTGCTTCATGCAACACATCCAGGTAAACCCGCGGATGCCAGGACCACAGCGGCATATTCCGGTTCGGACAGAACGCGGGAAGGTCGCTTGCGGAAAGCTCGATTACGGCGCCCATGCCAGGTCTCCCGTCACGGTTCCTCCACAATCGGCGCGCCGCGCCGCAGGATGAAGCGCCGCACGGCGTTC
>Ga0075431_100001050_pt1 | contig 24666 bp, 27 predicted proteins | sample RhiMetdeltSRZDD5_FD_75297 | JGI IMG/M metagenome (GOLD analysis project Ga0075431, IMG submission 75297) | Populus rhizosphere microbial communities from Tennessee, USA - Rhizosphere MetaG P. deltoides SRZDD5 | ecosystem: Host-associated > Plants > Roots > Rhizosphere > Soil | place: USA... | reverse complement strand
CATTCCGCTTGTGGCTCTACGCACTTCGGTGCGCAGCCCACGATACAACGGGAGGCAGACCTCCTATCCCAATCCTCTACAGGCCGCTCCCGCTATGCGGGCAGGGGCCATGTTGTCTAGTTAACTCGTGAATTAGAACGACCTGTACTCTGGTGCGCGGGGGCGTCGTAGACGCGGGGTCCCCGCGCACGTAATACTCGAACGCCGATTAGCACTCACGTGCAAGACTGCGAGGGCTTAGGAGACGGAGCGGGGGCGTCGAAGACGCAGTCTCCCGCGAACGTAACATTCGAACGCTCATTAGCACTCACGTGCAAGACTGCGAGGCTTGAGGATATGGATACGCCCTCAGACTTCGACCGTGGTGGGCTTGCCTTCCTTCTCGCTCACGATGTCCCGCCAGACGAGATAGGTCACATCGCCATCGTCCGTCGCGACCGCGGTGTGGACCATGTTCGGTGGAATGTGTAGCAGGCAGCCCGTCGGCACGACGAATTCCTGGCCGTCCATGTTGACCTTCAGCGCGCCTTTCAAGACATAGTTGAATGTCTCGTCCGGGTGGTAATGCGGCTTCGAGCCGGTGCCGCGTTTCTTGGTGACGAGACCGCAGTAGATGCGCTCGCCCGTGAACGACGAGCCTTCGGACGTCGATGTCTTCCCGAGCAGTGCCTCTTTTTTCATGTTCTGAAAGTCGTAGACGTACTGCCGGGTGCCGCCCTGCTGCGCGTTCGCCATGACACGGTCCTCCTGACTGGAAGCGCCAAAATTTACTGCGAAGACGCGGACCCGCGCAAGGCAGGCAGGCGAGCTACTGCGGCTGGATGCCGATCTGCCGGATCACTTTCGCCCACTTCTCGATCTCGGCCCGGAAGAACGCGTCGAACTCGGCGGGGGTGCCGGTGCGCACTTCCGTGCCCTCCTGCGCAAGCCGCTCGCGCGACTCCGGAAGGTTCATGATGCGGCCGATCTCTTGGTTGAGCTTCACGACGATGTCTCTCGGCGTTCCCGCAGGTGCCACGATGCCGTGAAAGGGACTCGCTTCGAAACCCGGCAGCGTTTCCGCCACGGGCGGCACCTCGGGGAGAATCGAAGCGCGCTTCAAGCTGCTTACGGCGAGCGCGCGAAGCCGGCCTGTCTTGATGTGCGGCGTCAGCGGCAGGATCGAACCGAACTGGAAAGACACATCACCGCTCAGCACGCCGAGCGTCGCGGGCGCCGCGCCTTTGTACGGCACGTGAACCATTTTCACGCCGCCGCGAAGAGCGAGGATTTCGCCCGCGAGGTGCGTCGAAGTACCGTTGCCTCCGGAGCCGAAAGTCACTTCGCCCGGCCGCTTTCGCGCGACACCAAGCAAGTCGCGCACGGATCTCGCCGGAAGTGAGGGATGAACCACCAGCACGTTCGGCGACGTCGCGAGCAGGATGACCGGCGCGAGATCGCGCAGGGTGTCGTACGGCAGCTTGCGCATGAGACTGGGGTTCGTCGCTGTCGTCGGTGAGACGATGAGCAACGTGTAACCGTCGGGCGGCGACTTCACCGCGAACTCGGTTCCGATGACCGTTGCACCGCCGGGTCTGTTGTCGACGATCACCTGCTGTCCCCAGCTTTCCGTGATCTTTTGTCCGATCAACCGCGCGAGGATGTCATTCGGTCCGCCCGGCGCGAACGGCACGACGAGACGGACCGGCTTGACGGGGTAACTCTGGCCCGCCGTCTGCGCGTGGGCAGCGCCTGGATGAAGGCATGCCAAAGTCAAAGCGCTGTACGCAATCGCACAGGGCGCGAGCAGTTTTCTGCAGATCATCTGGAGGCGCTTTCCGATTCGTCGCGCGGCGAATCGTACCATGCGAGCCCACCGGGACGTGCGCCTGGATCGCGCCTCAGGGCGTGCGATAACTCGCGAGCGGGCGAAGCAGCGGCGCGAGCGCGAGCAGACCGAATATCGGGCCGATCGCGAGCGGGAGATAGAGAAACGCTGCGTTCACGTGACCTGCGAGACTGTTCAGAAGCTGAATGCTCACGACCGTAATCGAGAAGCCGATGCAGTTCGCAATCGTCAAGGCAGATCCGACGAGCGCCTTCGGTGCGTTCTGCGCGTTCAGCGCCGAGAACTGCGGCGAATCGCCGACGACCGTAACTCCCCAGACCACCATGAACGCGAGAAAAAGCGGCGTCGGCGCATGAAAGAAAAACGGTGAGAGAATGCAGCAGGTGCCGGACGTGGCAAGCTGCGCAAACGCGACGCGAGCACTGCCGGTCCTGAGCGAGATCAAGCCGCCGACGGCACAACCGATACTGCCCGCGCCGATGACGAAGAAAGCCCACAGCGGCACGCTGAGCGCTGCATGGGCCTGCGCAAAATGCGCCGCAAGAACGACCGGCAGGAATGCCCAGAACGCGTAGAGCTCCCACATGTGGCCGAAATAGCCGAACGCGGACGCCCGAAAAAGAGGTGAGCGAAAGATCACTGCGAGCGCACGCGGATCGAATTTCGTACCTTGCGCGAGATACGGACCATCCGGCACGAACGCCCACATCAGCAATCCACCCAATGCCGCCGTGATGGAAACCGCTACTGTCACCACCTCCCACGGATAGGCCTGCCCGATGGCTTTCAGCAGGTGCGGAAAGGCGGTGCCGAGCACGAGCGCCCCGACCAGGAAACCGATCGCGTTTCCGAGATCGCGCTGGTACCAGCCTGCGGCGATCTTCATGCCGACAGGGTAGATCCCGGCGAGAAAAAAACCCGTTGCGAAGCGCAGCGCGAGCAACGAGACCAGCTCCTGCGCGAGCAGATAGACACACAAATTACAGAACGCACCCAGCAGGGAACACAGCAGAAAGACTTTGCGCGGCGAGTAGCGGTCCGAGATGGCGAAGAAAGCGAAAGCAAGCGTCCCGGCAACGAAGCCGAGCTGCACGGCCGACGTCATGTAGCCGAGCGCGTGATCGCCGAAGCCCCACTCGCGCTGAAGATCGCCGAGCACGGCATTGCCGGCGAACCAAAGCGAGGTGCCGGTGAACTGCGAAACGATGATGACGGGCAATATGCGGAGCGGCCGCGCCGTCATGCCTGCCACGACCAGGAATGATCCAGTGCGATCATCACGCCCCAGGCGATGAGGAGAACTCCGAGCGGCGCACTGATCCTGCGGCCCCAGGGCATGTTCTTCTCCAACGCCATCACGGCCGCGAGCGCGAGCATCCAACCTACGCTGCCGGTGCCCACAGCGAACATGAGGAGCATCAGCGCCCAGCAGCATCCGACGCAGTAGATGCCGTGATGCGCGCCGAGCCTTAGCGCCTGCACGCGTGAATCGCTGCCGCGCCAGTGCTGCATGACGAAGGAGAGCGGTGCGCGGCACTTGTCGAGGCAGCGATACTTGAGCTGCGTAAACTGGAACGCACCCGCGACGAGCAGCGGCCCGGCGCCGAAGACCCACGCATTTTCCTGGAGCCAGTCACTGTGTCCGAAGACTTCGTGCAAGCCGAAGTCGAAAACGTGCGCAGTGATGCCGAACCCAAGCCATACAGCCAGATAACCGACAATGAGCAGAGCCACCAGCTGCACGCGGTCTTCCCGCCGACGCGTCAGCTTCCTGAAAATCTCCACGAGCGGGAGCGTGGTCGGCAGCATCATCGCCGCCGTCATGAGCACCCAGCCGACGACATAAATGCCCGCCTGAGACAGCACGGGCTCGAGCCCGCCCGACAGATCGACGTGGCCAAGCTCGCCGTGAGCGAGATATCGCCCATACGGCGAGCGTTCCCAGATCCACAGGATCACCCAGGCGAGCACCGCGAGGCTCGCGAGACACGGTAGCAGGAGACTCCGATGGTTGATCGGTTTCATCACCGCGAGGCGCTACCCCACGAACCGGAACGTTCCCTGGACGGCGTTGTGACCTGTCAGATCGACGTTGATGCCGAGCGAGGGCGCGCTCGCTTTGTACATGGGTGCTTTCCCGACGTATGCAGGCGAGCCCGGGATGGTGGTGAATATCGTGTCGCTCAAAGTCGTCGGTTTGTCGCCGGCGCCCTTGAAAGGCTCGAGGTCGGCCTGCACGACACCGCCGATGCGAAGACGCCCTTTGCCTTGCTCGACTTCGAAAAGCATCGGTACCCGCTCGAGCGACACGACTTCGCCGATGAGCTGCGCCAGATCTGCGACAGGCCCGCCTTTCTTGCCCGTGTAGACCGCGACGATCGCGTCCTCCTGCTCCTTCGTCGCCTTGCTGTCGACGAAACCGATGACGCGCCAGTTGCCTTTCAGGATATTGCCTGGGATGTGCGCAAGCACCGCGAACGTCAGTCCCGAAACATCGACGCCGTCGACATTCCCTTTGTCGAAATGCCAGGCGAGCGTGCCTTCGCACGTGCCGTAATCGGGATCGTCGCCCACCCAGCAGGGGCAGAGGGTTTTGCACGTGCAGACTTCGAGCAGTTTGCCTTCGAGGGTATAAGCCATGGTTGCTCCTTCGGTATCGGACGATAACCTGCGGTCGGCTTGAAAGCGCGTCGTGCGACGGAGCTCGAGGTGAGGTTTTGTTCATGCGGCGCCGACGCGCTCTCCATTATAGAAACGTGCGTCCACAACACAATGCTACGTTTGGACGAGTGGACGGCCGGGGAGCGCGCCCCCGGCGTGCGGAACGTTGACATGGCTGTCCATCTCGTTAAATCTTCAGCCGAAATCCTGAATGGTGTCTCTTCCCCGCAAGTCTTCTCCGGAGCCCGCATGCGCCCGCTCTTCACTGCTGCTTCACTGATGTGGTTGCTCGGTTTTTCTCTGCCCGGCCACGCGTACCCCGATAAAACTGTCGTTATCGTGGCGCCTTTTCCGGCGGGCGGTTCTGTCGACCTCGTCGCGCGCGCTGTGGCGCAGCAGATGAGTGATATATGGAAGCAGCCGGTGGTGGTGTCGAACCGGCCAGGCGCGAGCGGCAACATTGGAGCCGAGCAAGTCGCGCGCGCCGCACCGGACGGCTACACGTTGCTCATGGGCACGACGGCGCTCGCGAGCAGCCCTGCGGTATATCCGAAGCTTGGGTACGATCTCATGCGCGACCTCGTGCCCGTGAGTCTCGTCGTCACGATGATGAACGTGCTCGTCGTGCATCCGTCGATCCCCGCGCGTTCCGTAAGAGAGTTGGTCGCGCTCGCGAAAGCGAAGCCAGCTACGCTCACTTCCGCGTCAGCCGGTATCGGAAGCTCCAACCATCTCGCGCTCGTCTTGTTCAACATGCTCTCCGGGGCCGACGTACGGCATGTTCCATACAAAGGCGCTGCGCCCGCAGTCGCGGACGTGATGGGCGGACACGTCGCGATGACTTTCGTACCGATCGCCGCGGCACTGCCGCCGGTTCGCGCAGGGAAGCTCCGCCCGCTCGGCGTGACCGCGATCAGAAGATCCAGCGAGCTGCCGAACGTGCCGACGATCGCCGAGGGCGGTGTTCCAGGCTACGAAGCGGCAGGGTGGAACGCGCTTCTCGCGCCTCGCGGGACGCCGCGAGAAATCGTCACGAAAGTGAACGCAACCGTGATCGAAAGCCTGCAGGCAACACGAGTGAAGGAAACGCTCGCAGCTTCTGGCGCCGACGCTGCTGCGGGTTCACCGGAGGCGCTCGCGCGCTTTCTTGAGAACGAAACGGCGAAGTGGGGGAAAGTCGTGCGCGCTGCCGGGATCAAGCCCGAATAAGCGCGTTGAAATGAACGGGGCTGCCTTGCGGCAGCCCCGGTGAGCCGGCTTCGCAGCGCAGCACTTCAAGAAGCCGTGCTCGGTGAGCCCAACTATCAGTCGCCCATCAGCCAGTACGGCGTCCCTTCCGGGTTGCCGAAGCTCATGTCGCTCCCGTAGCCCCGCATCTGCAGCGACGTGGAACCGCTGTTGCCGTAGTTCATGTGCATGGAATCGAAGCCGCCAGTGCCGAATCCGCTTGCGCTCGAGCTCGCGCCCGTCCCGTAGGAGCCACTTTCGAAGGAATACTGGTTGGCACTCGCACTGTGATACGCGGACGCTGCAGCCATATGCGGCTCGTTAGCGAGCCAGGGTGCAGACTCGTTCACCGAGGACGGCGTGCGAACTTCGTAGCCGTTCCACATGCTGCCGCTCGCCGCGTGTTTGTCGCCGTGGAAGAACTTCCCGAATTTGTCGCCGAACCAGCCTGCATGGGCGCCTGCGGACCAGGCGAACGCGCCAGCAACTGCGACGCCGATAATGCTTTTGACTTTCATTGCGAGATCTCCTGTAACGATGTGCTGGGAGAACCGCAATGGCTGTGCCTATCGCCGACAGCTACCGTTGGAACAGAGAGTTAGCAGCGGCCCTGGGCTTACCCGACGCGTTTGAACGTCACCCGTGAGCGACAATCGTCGCCGCGCTCCAGCAAAACGCTGCAGCACAAAGCGTTTCAATGTCGGGCCGCCGCAACATTCCGCCCGAGGTCAAGCGGCCAGCGTCTGTCTGCTTTTCTGCTCTTTCAAACCGACCCGGTCGAGATCGCGATGGAGCGCCTGGCGTTGTTCTGCAGTCAGTGGAAGAAGTGGGGCGCGCACGTGTCCCCCCGCAAGACCAAGGTATTCGGACCACGCCTTGAGCTCCGCGATGGGAATGATCTTGTGCTTCACCCATGGCTCGCGCATCCATTTCTCGTGCACCTCGCGGAGCGCCTGCATCGAGCTCGAGATGCGTTCGGCTTCCGCGAACTTCTTCTCCAGCGCGAGCTCGACGTACTCGCGCATCGGCTTTGATGCGGCAGTCTGCAGAAGAAACGGCGCCGCCGACGACATGTGGACGCGCTGGCCATACTCACGCATGAGTTCGAGGCAATCGGCTTCGGACGGATGACTTACGACGATGCGATCGCCGCAAAGCTTTTTGACTGCTGCGTAATGCTCTATGGGCCGCCCGATCTTGATCCCGCAGATGTTCTCGATATCGGCGATGCGGGCAGTGAGCTGCGGTGAGAGATGTACGCCGCACGCGTACGCCGTATCGAACATCCAGATACCGATGTCGACTTTCGACGCCACGACCTTGAACCATTCGTAGATCGCGTCTTCGCTCGCCGTCGGGTAGTACGGATTGATGACGATCGCGAAATCGGCGCCGACCTCCTGGGCGTGGCGCGTGAGATCGATCGTTTCATTGGGCGAATGATGGCCCGTATGAGCGATCACCCTGCATTTGCCTTTCGCCTCTTCCACGACGATTTCCACCACGCGCTTGCGCTCCTCCTTCGTGAGCGCCCAGAACTCCCCCATCGTCCCGGCGCAGAAGATGCCATCCACCTGCAGCGCATCGGTCATGTGCCGCATATTGCGGCGAAGGCCCGGCTCGTCCAGCTTGTCGTCAGGCGTAAAAGGGGTTGCGATCGCCGCCCACACGCCTCGAAATTGCGCGAACGATGCTTCCTTGGCTTCCGATTTACGATAGTTCATTCCTGCTCCTTTTCGTTATCGATTGCGGTGAGCTTTCGCGAAGCGTGGTTATCGAGAATCGCCACGAGTTCGGATTGCTCTACCGGCTTTACGAGGTAAACGTCGAATCCCGCTTCGCGCGCCCGGCGCTGATCTTCCGCGGTCGCGTAGCCCGTCAATGCAACCAGCAGGATCGCACGCCTATCGAGCACTTCCCGGATGCGCCGAGCGACTTCACCGCCATCGATATCGGGCAGACCGAGGTCGATCAATGCGACGTCCGGTTTCCGCTCGAGCGCGCATTGCACGCCGCTCGCCCCGTCGGCCGCCTCGTAGACGGTATGGCCGTGGGCGATCGTGAGCCGCATGCGCAGAGCCGTTCGCGCATCGCGGTTGTCTTCGACGATCAGGATCTTGAGCGGGCTCCGCGCCTCAGAATTCGCGGACATGACGCGAGAATAGCAGCTTCACGCCGGACGGGCCGGCCGAAGACACGGGCACGGTTCCTGCCTAGCGGGCGATATGGAACCATTTCCGACGAATGCCGTCGCCATCGAGTGGGAATTCCGATGCCGCAGCCGCGAATTCCCAGAACTGCCGTGGGACTGGCGTTGCAAAGCTCGCGACGGATCTCTGGTCGCGAAATCCGGCGGCCGCTTTCGCTCGTTCGCCGGGGCCCTGAGCGACGCGAAGATGAAAGGGTTCAGTTACGATGCCATCCGTGCGCCAAGCAGCAGCGCCTGACATCACGACGCGGCTCATGCGTGCGGAAGCGCGGCCGTTACGATTGAACCCGTACGGCGCGCGCGAGACTTGAGCCGCGGGCGCATGACAGGGGCCCATCGACCGATCTCCGAGCGCGCTTTCCATTGCGGCGTATCGGGGAGATCAGGCCTGGAGACAAAATACAGGGCTGAATAGACGAGCCACCCTTTTTCGTTCGGCTCGCCGTCGCGCAACCGCAGAACACCGGTTACGCCTTCCACCTTCAGCAGGTCGGGGATGTGCTCGTTGTCGTAGATTTCGTTGAACTCGCGCTCGTCTTGCGGCGCGATCTCGAAAGTCACCATGTAGAAATATTGCGCCCCTCCGAGCGCGCGTAAACCAGCTTTCATACGCTTCTCCTCTCTTATCCGACAGCGCGTTTGCCGTGCGCCCATCGATTCGGATTGTTGTACACACTCGTGCAGATTCACGCCATATCGTAGCGCGCAGCCGGTTCAACCCCGCAGGTACGATGACTGCAAGACGCTCGTGCACATTTCATTAACCTGGAGACTCGGATGAACAAAGATCACGTCGAAGGCACGGCAAAAGACATCGCCGGTAAGGTGCAGCAAAAGACCGGTGAGCTGACGGGCAGCGAAAAGCAACAGATCAAAGGCCTGAAGAACCAGGCCGAAGGCAAGATCCAGAAAACCGTTGGCGACGTAAAGGATGCGTTCAAGGACACCGACGACGCGACCAAACCGTAAGCGCGCCGCACTTGAACGAGGTACACCGATGGACCAAACCCGTTTTCCCGCCCACCGGCGGGCTGTGCGCATGAGCAGCTTGCAGCGTCAGTCAGGAAAGCTCGGCTGGATATTCCTGTGGGCGATCGGTGTCCCGATCCCCGTCCTGCTCGTGCTGTATCTGCTGCGCGGTTGCACGTAGTCGCTACGTCGCGCGCAGCAAAAAAAAGCGGCTGCCCTGAGGCAGCCGCTTTTTCGCTCTGCACAGCCTAGTCGGCTGCGTCTTCGCTCATTTCACCGAACGTCACCGGCACGAGCGCGAGCTCGTAGATCATTTCGTCCGAAGCGCTCGGGACGAGAGCAAGCTCGTGCGTGGGCATCAACACATCGATCTCACCGATTGCCACAAGCTCCGGCGTGCCGCCGTCGTCGATCACGTAGTAATCCCACGTCTCGACGGTCGCGGGCGTCCAGCCGATCACGTAGTAATCGCTGTAGATGCCCTGGTCGGCTGCCGCGAAGCTGTCATCGATGCTGAGCGATGCGCTTTCGTCGCCCACGCCCGAGGAGCTGCTGCTACTCGACATCGAACCTTGCGAACCGCTCAGCGCTCCGGACCCATAATCCGACAGCGCCCCGATCGCACTCGGCTGCATCGAGCGGAACCCCTGCTGCTGAAGCTGCGCAAGGACCTCACCGCTTTCGTTCGGAGAGAACGGCGTCACCACTTCATGGCCGGCACCCGCAAATGCAGCCGCGGACCAGCCGAACGTACTCGACACCGCCATCGCAATAAGAGCTTTCGATTTCATGTCTGATCTCCTTCCGGTTGAAAGTTGCGCCCCGTTTCGGCGGGCATACCTGAAATAGCGCAACGACCGTACCTCACGTGAACATTCATTTACAATCAATGATTTATCGCGCCACGATCAACTTTGAAAAGCGGCAAAACGTCGCCTCTCGACGACGTACACCTGCAGGAGATCGGTAAGTTATTGCCTGCGCGGGCCTTTACATGTCGGGCTTGGCCAACAATTACGAACCCAGCCCCTACTCCGGCTTTACGCCTGCAACCTGAACGAGCTTCGCGTTGCGATCGAAATCGGCACGAAAGAATTTCGCGAATTCCTCCGGACTCGCGCTTCCGCTCGGCTGTAAACCCTGGGCGGCGTACAGCCTGATCACCTCGGGATCAGCTAACGCCTTCTGAATCGCGCCGTGCAATGTTTTTACGATCGCGCGCGACGTGCCCCTGGGTACGAAGGCGCCATTCCAGCTGACGTACTCGTACCCGGGCACACCGGACTCGTCCACGGTCGGGAGATCCGGCAAGAGCTCCGAGCGTTTGCGAGATGTGATTGCGATGCCCCGCAGACGCCCTGCTTTCGTGTGACTCACTACGGCGGCCGCAGGCGACACGGAAAAACTGGATTCGCCGGCGATCACCGCGGCCGCCATCGGGCCGCCGCCTTTGTAGGGCACATGAACCACCTTGATGCCTGCCATCGTCACGAACAACGTTCCCGCGAGATGACTCGAGGAGCCGATACCCGCGGACGCCATGTTGAGCTTTCCGGGCTGCGCCTTTGCGAGCGCAACGAGGTCTTTGACCGACTTGGCTGGAACCGCCGGATGCACGACAAGCACGGCGTCCGCGTTCACGAGATTCGTGATCGCGTCGAAATCCTTGAGCGCATCGAACGGAAGACTGCGATAGCTCCATCTGGACACGATCATCGCGCTCGATCCCGCAACAAGCATCGTGTAACCATCGGGCGCGGCGCGCGCGGCAAGCTCGACGCCGATCGTGCCACCCGCGCCGCCGCGGTTATCGACGACGATCTGTTGTCCCATGAGCTCGGACGTTTTCGGGATGACGATCCGGATGATCGTGTCGAGCGACGAGCCCGCGGACTGGGCCGCAATCAATCGAATCGGCCGTGACGGGTACTGCGCATGGAGAGCATCCGGCACGAAGAGCAGCAATGCGAGCGCGACAAGCGCATTTCGGTGGTTCATCACTCTCTCCTCCATGGGCGATTCTTCGGCGTGCGTGCAGCATACCTCAAGCTTTCTCGCGAACCGCACGCCCTGCGGCGCGGCGCCTTCACTTCACCCGTGGGAAGTGATAGCTTGGTCTGAACAATACAACAGGAGGAACGCATGGCCGAAAAACAAACCGTGGTCGTGCTCGGCACCGCGACGCCAGGCGGCGGCTTCCCGGCATACGGAGCGCCGTATTGCGAAACGATCAACGAGATGGAGCCTACGCTCAGGCTCGAGCCACGCAATACCAAAGGCTCGACCGAGAACGTTCCCCTGCTCGAGCAGGACAAGCTCGATCTCGGCCTCGCAACGGGCGAAGTGACATACGAAGCCATCAAGGGCATCGGGCGCGAGGCGACGACGCGATTGCGCATCATCAACGCGACGTACTCGCAGGCCGGCATGTTCATGGTGCGCGCAGACAGTCCTTATCGCACGATCTCGGATCTCGTTGGCAAAGCGGTGGTGTGGGGCGCCGCGAGCTCGGGGTTCGTCGTGCTTGCGCGCTATGTCATGGATGGCCTCGGGCTCGACTTGAAAAAGGATTTCGAAGCAATTCTGCTGGACAAAGCGGGCGATGGTCCACCGATGGTTCTGGACGGCCGCGCGGCTGCCATGTGGGGCGGCGGCGTGGGATGGCCGCCGTTCATGTCTATCGCGAAAAACCCCGCAGGCGCGCGCGTCGTGGGGCCGAGCGACGACGAGATCCGCCGCATCATGGCCAAGCACGCGTTCTTGAAACGTACGGCACTGCCTGCCGGCAGCTATCCCGGGCAGACCGATACGGTGCCGTCGGTGGGCTCGTGGCCCTTCGTGCTCGCCCGTGCATCGTTGCCCGACGATGTTGCGTACCGCCTGGCGCGTGCGCTGCACCGCGGCGAAGCAGCTCTGGGCAATCGCCTCGATCAGGCGCGCGAGTCCACGCTCGCGAACACCCTTGCTGCGGCGCCGAGCCGCGATCTCATACACCCGGGCGTGTTGCGATACATGCGCGAAATTGGGCTGGAGGGTTGACCATGCATCGATTGTCCGCGCTGGCGATGGTCGCTCTTGCGTGCATGCCGGCCTACAGCACAGCGGCAGAAAAATATCCCACGCGTCCGATTCGCGTGATCGTGCCTTTCCCGCCGGGTGGCAACGTAGAGACGCTCGGACGACTTCTTTTCCGTTACGTAGAGCAGGACCTCGGACAACCGGTCGTCATCGACAGCCGCGGCGGCGCCAACAGCATATTGGGCTCCGACCTCGTCGCGAAATCGAATCCCGACGGATACACGTTTCTCCACACGTCGTTCGGGTTCGCGGTGAATCCGGCGATCGTCAAGAAGCTTCCTTTCGACGTGCTGAAGGACTTCGCACCGGTGACGAACGTCGCAGTCGGCACGGGTTACCTGATGGTGGTGAATCCATCGGTTCCCGCCAAGTCGGTGAAGGAGCTCATCGCGCTCGGCAAGCAGAAATCGCTTCGCTACAGCACGGCTGGTGTGGGCAACGGACAGCATCTCGCCGGCGCACTTTTCGCGGAGAAAGCCGGCCTCGACATGCTGCACGTGCCTTACAAAGGAGGCGGGCCGGCGCTCATCGCCGTCCTCGGCGGTGAAGTGGAAATCCACTACCCCGCCGGATCCGTGGGCGTACCGCCGGTGAAAGCCGGAAAGCTTCGGGCGATCGGTTTCACGGGCGCGAAAAGACTGAGCTCGTTGCCGGAGGTGCCCACGATCGCCGAAGCGGGACTGCCGGGCTACATGGCGGACGCGGGATGGCACGCGATGTTCGCTCCGGCGAAAACGCCTCCGGCGCTCATCAATCGCATGTACGAAGCGGTCCGCAAGGCGCTGGAGGTGCCGCAGGTGCGCGAGCATTTCCTGAACGGCGGCTATGAGCCGCAGGGCCTGCCGCCCGCGGAATGGGCGAAAGTGTTCCGCGAGGATCTCAAACGGTATGCGGAGATCTGCCGCATCGCGCGAATCGAGCCGCAGTGATTTTCGCGCTTCACAGGAGACATTATGGTTTCGAAATGCATCGTTGCGGCCGCAGTGCTCGCGCTCACATCGACGGCAGCAGCGGCGCAGAGCTGGTCGCCACAGAAGAACGTCGAGCTGGTCGTCCCCAACCCACCCGGCGGCAGCAACGACAAGACCGCGCGTACGGTCGAGCGCATCCTCGTCGCGAACAAGCTGATCCCCTCCACGCTCACCGTCGTCAACAAAGCGGGGGCCGGCGGCACTCTTGCGTACACATACATCCAGCAACACAGCGGGGACCCGCATTACCTCGTGGTGGCGGGACCTGCGCTGCTTACGAACCACATCACGGGCGCAGCCAAGCTGCATCACAACGATCTCACGCCCATAGCCGCGCTCTTCGACGACTATACCGTTTTCGCGGTGAACGCCGATTCGCCGATGAAGACTGGAAAGGATCTGATCGAGCGGCTTCGTAAAGATCCGAAATCGGTAACCATCGGCTTCTCCCCGCTGCCCGGCAGCCACAACCACATTGCCGCCGGGCTCCTGATGAAAACGATCGGCGGCAACGTACGCGACCTGAAAGTGGTCGCCTATAAAGGATCGGCAGACGCCATTCCGAACCTGATGGGGGGTCACATCGATCTCGTGACCACTGCCGCAGGCAATGTCGCACCGCACGTTGCTTCGGGAAAGCTTCGGATCGTGGCGATGACCGCACCGCAGCGATTGCCGGGCGCACTCGCGCATGTACCCACATGGAAAGAACAAGGCGTCAACTACACGTTCGGTGCGTGGCGCGCGATCTTCGCGCCGAAAGGACTCACGCCGCAGCAGACGGGGTACTGGCAGGCGGTCCTGCGCAAGGCGACCGAAGCGCCCGAGTGGAAAGCCGACCTCGAAAAGAACTTCTGGGCAAACGTTTTCGTGACGGGGGAACAGTTTTCCAGGGAGCTCGAGCAGGATTACGCGGCCATGCGGACCATACTCGTCGATCTCGGATTGGCGAAGTAGCCGCGTCAGCGAACCGCCTCACCGCGGCAGGAGACGTCGGAGCGATCGAGCGGCGTGTCCTCGAACAAGAACGGCGCTCGCGCACGTGCGGCGTTCAGGCCGGCGACTGCGCCACGCGTCGCTGCCACATGAGCCAAAGTGTCGCCGCGGCGGCCAACACCAGAAACGGGATCGAGCCGTAGTTGACCGCGTGCCAGCCGCTCTTGTTGAGCAGCACGCCGGAGGACATCGATGAGATCGCCATCGTCAGGAACACCATGAAGTCGTTGGCCGCCTGCGTCTTTGCGCGTTCAGCGGGCGTATGCGCTTCGGTCAGCAGCGCAGAGCCGCCGACAAACATGAAATTCCACCCTACGCCAAGCAGGAACATGGCCGTCCAGAAATTCAGCAGAGCCGTCCCGCTCAGTGCAGCCAGAACGCACACGAGAAGCAGCGCACAGCCCGTGAGTATCACGTTCAGCACGCCGAACCTGTTGATGAGCGACCCGGTAAAGAACGATGGCCCGTACATGCCGATCATATGCCACTGCAGTACGAACGCGGCGTCGTTGAAATGATGATCGTGCGCACGCATGGCGAGCGGCGTCGAAGTCATCATCAGATTCATGATGCCGTAGGAGAGCATCGACGCGAGCGCTGCGACCACGAACACCGGTTGCGACATGATGCGCGTGAGCGGCCTGCCACCCTCCTTCCGCTCCTGTGCGGTGAGCGTGGGTATGTCGAGCCGCATGAGCAGAAGGCTGGCCAGGAAACACACACCGATGAGCGACAGATACGGGCCGAGGTACGTCAGGTGGTCGCCGCCAAATGCGCCCGTGGTGAGCTTCGCCATCTCGGGCCCGAGTATGCCGCCGATGATCCCGCCGGCGAGCGTAAGTGAGATCGCCTTCGCCTTGAAGCTCACTTCGGCGACGTCGGCGGCCGCGAAGCGATAGTATTTTCCGAAAGCCGCGTAGACGCCCATTACCATCATGCCCAGGCAGAGCAGCCAGAACTGGGCGTAGTAAATCGCCAGCGCGCAAATCGCGGCGCCACCCATGCCGATCGCCGTGCCCACCTGGAAACCGCCCCGGCGACCGATACGATCCATGAGGAACGAAGCAGGCACCGTGGTTATTGCCGATCCCACGACGTAGCACGTGAGCGGCACCGTCGCGAGCGATTTGTCGGCTGCGAGAGCGTAGCCGGCGAGACCGGTAACCGCGATCATCGTGACGCCGGTCGTCTGCAGCGTGGCCTGGCAACCTGAAAGAACGAGTACATTGCGATGCTGTTTTTGCATGTGTCGAATCTCGTGAATCGCTCCATTTTATAGTTCGACATGGTCATCGCGCTCGTTCTCTTTCTTACACTGATCGCTTTCACCGCGCTCAATGCGGCTCGCATCGTCCTGACGCTGTACGCGCTGACACTCGGCGCGCCGGCCTCTTCGGTCGGCGTGCTGGGCGGCATGTTCTATCTCTTCCCGCTTCTCCTTTCGTGGCCCATCGGCGCGCTCGCGGACCGTATTGGATCGAGACGCTTGCTTCTTGCGGGCGCCGTAACGGGGACCGGCGCGATGCTCCTGCCCTATTTCGTAGGAGCGATCGGCGCGTTTTACGCGGCCGCCGCGCTAAGCGGCCTCTCGATCGCGTTCTACCATGTGACGCTGCAGAATCTCGTCGGAGTCATGAGCGCCCCGGAGCGGCGCGCGCGCAACTTCAGCAATTTCAGCCTCGCGGGCGCAGCGACGACGTTCGTGGGTCCACTGGTCGCGGGGTTCTCGATCGATCATCTCGGCTACGCGATCGCTTCGCTCGTCATCGTGGCTCTGTCGGCCAGCACCTTGATCGTGCTGCCATTGGGATGGCGACTCCTCCCGGCTGCCAACAGGGCTGCGGCCGCTGCGGCCGAACGCGGTAACGTGCCCGCGGATCCCCGCGTGTGGCACATGCTCGTCGCGAGCGCGATGGTGCAGCTCGGGACCGATCTGTTCCAGTTCTATATCCCGATCTACGGGCACGAGATCGGGCTCTCCGCCTCGGCGATCGGCTCGATCCTGGCGAGCTTCGCCGTCGCCGCATTCGTCGTCAGGATATTTCTTCCGCCGCTCGTCAAGCACGCTGCGCCCGAACGCGTGCTGATGTATTCGTTTTATGCGGGGGCCGTCGGGTTCGCAATGGTTCCATTCCTCCATAACGTGGCGTTCCTCTGCGCCGCTTCATTCATGTTCGGGCTCGGAATGGGTTGTGGCACGCCGCTCACGGTCATGCTCATGTTCAACCGATCTTCCGAAGGGCGCTCCGGCCGCACCCTCGGCATACGGCTCACCACGACGAATGCCGTGCGCGTGCTGGGGCCGATCGTGTTCGGCGCTGTCGGGACGGCCTTCGGCGTGCCGCCCGTGTTCTGGATCAACGCCGGCATCATGGCGGCGACCGGCTTCATGTCGCGCCGTGGAGCGGGCAGGCTTTAAGACAGCCCTTCGTCAGTTCTCGATCTTGATCCCCGCGCTCTGGACGATTTTTGCGTACTTGGCGATATCCGCTCTTATCGTGCTCACGAAATGTTCGGGCGTGTCGCCGAGCGGCTCGTAACCGAGCGTATTGAGCCGCTGCAGCACGTCCGGTGCCTTGAGGCCGGCGGCGATCACCCCGTTGAGCCTCGTGATGATCTCCCGCGGAACACCTGAGGGACCGACGAGGCCGAACCACGGGGATACCTCGTAGCCGGGAACGCCCGCCTCTGCAATCGTCGGGAGCTGCGGCGCAGCGCGCGAGCGTTTTGGCGTCGATATGCCGAGCAGCCGCAGGCGACCGGCCGCGGCGTGCGTCTGTGCGATGCCGAGGTCCGCGAACATCATTTCGATTTGTCCCGTGACGACGTCGGTGAGCGCGGGTGCGGTGCCTTTATACGGCACGTGCACGATGTCCGTTTTCGACATGTGCTTGAAGAGCTCCGCGGCGAGGCTGGACATGCTGCCGGTGCCTGATGATCCGTAGCTCAGGTACTTCGCTTTTCTGGACGCGAGCACGATGAGCTCCTTCACGGTTTTCGCCGGCACGGAGGGATTTACCGCGAGCGCATACGGAACCGCAGCGACGTTGATGATGGGCGCGAAATCCTTGGCCGGATCGTACCCGAGCTTCTCGTACAAGCTCGGCGCGACGGCAAGGTTGCTCGACCCACCCATTGCGACTGCGTAGCCGTCGCCCGGCAGCTTGGCCAGCATCTCCATGCCGATCGTGCCGCCGGCGCCGCCGCGGTTTTCGATGACGACGGACTGGCCCAGCTGCTCCGTGAGCTTGGGCGCCACCAATCGCGCGAGAATATCGTTCGGCCCGCCGGGTGCGAACGGCACGATCATGCGAATCGGTTTGGTCGGATAGCTTTGTGCGACCGCGTGAACGGCGGCCCCCGGAGAGAACAGCAAGAACGCTGCGAGACAGAATACACGGTGCGACCGCATCTCAAACTCCCACACGAGTTCGGAACTCTGAACAAGCAAAACGAATTCCACGAGAGTCGAAGTGTGACGCCTCGCCACATGCGCTGCAACCATCCCGGCACGACGCACCACTGCAGATCATCGAGCACAAGCGCAGTGCGCCGGCACCAGTACGCGCTCGTCGTGTCCACCTGGTGTCGGGCGGCGCGCGCTTCATCAAATCCCGTCCTGCGAAACCGGCCCACGCTCGGCTATCATCACGGCTCGACGTACACGCACCGAAAGGGAGGAAAAACTACATGAAAATCGCCAACGTCAGCTGCTGGCTGTTGCGTATTCCGTTCACTTTTCCACTCGTCAAAGAGCAGCAGCACGCGCTCGCGAACTTCGTCGAGATCGAAACCGATGACGGCCACAAGGGACATGCGCTCTCCACTTACCCGCTGAAGCACGGCATACGCGAGTTCATCAACCGCGAAGCCGCTCCTGTCATTCGCGGCCTCGACGCGATGCGGCCGGAGGAGGTACGCAAGCGGCTCTTCTGGGCGACGGCACGCAAGTACTTCATGGGCGCGTGGAACAACGCAGCGAGCCTCATCGACGTCGCGCTCTGGGACATCAGGGGCAAGTCGGTGGGACAGCCGATCTGGAAGCTCCTCGGCGGCGCGCATGCAAAGCTGCCGGCGTACATCACGTTCGGACTGCCGCGCTACACGACCGAAGAGCTGATCGAAGTCGCGAAGACGCTCATCGCGCAAGGCCAGACGCGTTTGAAAATGGTGGTCGCCGCGGGCACCGATCGCACGGACGAGATTCTCGGCGAGCCGACCGACCAGGACATCGTGCGCGACGCGGAGCGCGTAAGAGCTCTGCGCGAAGCTGTAGGGCCAGGTATCGAGCTCATGATGGATGCCAACAAAGGCGCCACGTTCGCGCAAGCGCTGAAGCTCGCGAAGCTTTGCGAGCCTTACAACCTCGTCTGGTTCGAAGACCCGGTGCTGCAAGGCGACGTGCGTCTCATGGCCCGGCTGCGGTCGCAGACCACCATACCGATCGCCGCGGGCAGCACTGCGACATCGGACCTCGTATATTTGCGGGAGTATCTGGTCCGTGAAGCGGTCGATTATCTGCAGCCGAACGTCCGCGACATCGGGGGTTTTACGCAGGGACTGAAAGCCGCGGCGCTGGCGCAGGCGTTCAACATTCCGCTCGCCATGGGCGGCAACTATCCGCATCTGAACATGCATCTGCATGGCGGCGTGCCGAACGGCGGGCGCGTCGAGTTTCACTGGCAGGGCTGGAAATGTGTCGAAGCACTGTTCGACAATGCCGCCACGCCCGAAAACGGCTACGTGACGCTGCCTACGAAACCGGGTCTCGGGTTCACACCGAAGTCGGGCATTCTCGATCTCGCGATCGACTGACGGTGCGGTCGCGCAAGCAGATGAGAGTTGCGCTCTGCCTCGCAGACAAGCGGTTGGGCGCGATCGTCGCTACCAGTCAGCCACTCGCTTCTTCCAAAGCTCCCATGGCCGATCGACCATCTGGTCGTTCGTTGCCGCAGCATTTGCCGCTTCTGCGTCGTTGAGATATGTGATGGTGCCCAGCCGCAAGGCTTCCGATTGCAGCCGCGCGTTCACTTCACCGTAGATCGCTCGATATACGACCTGCTTGAGCGAGCCGCCCACCGCGACCGAGCCGTGGCCGCGCATGAGGGCGTATGAAGCGGAGCCGAGCGTCCGCGCAAGCGCGACGCCGAGTTGAGGCGTCCGAATCAGCATGTCGGTGTTGTCGCCGGCTGTCTCTCTAATTTCGAATATCGGCGTGCCACCGCCAAGGAAGCCCCCCAGATGGAAAATCGGCTTGAGCGTCGTGTGGGTGACGCCGAAAGGAATGACCGACGGCGAATGGCTGTGCACGATCGCGTGCACCTCCGGACGCGCGCGATAGATTTCGCCGTGTATGAAACGTTCCAGGTACGGACGCGCGCCGCGCGCATCGATCGCATTGCTGTCGAGATCGAATTCGAGAATGTCTTCGCGCCGGACTACGGCGGGGGCAAGGCTGCGCGCGAGGAAATAACGCTCCGGCGCCTCGGGGTGTCGCACGCTCACGTGGCCGAAGCCATCGACCACACCCTCCTTGTACAGAATGTGATTGGCCGTGACGAGATCGTCGATCAGCGCAGCGAGCGTCATGTCCGCGTCCTGTTGGTTATCATGAGCGAATTATAGGTACGGGCCATCGCTGGGACAGTCTTCAGGATGATTTTCGACCACGTGCGCTTTTTTACGTTGGCAGTTGCCCTGCTCTGGTCCATCGTTGCGGCTGCCCAGCAGTATCCCGTGAGGCCGGTGAGGGTCGTCGTCCCGTACGCTGCAGGCGGACTTCCCGACACGATGGCGCGACTCGTGGGCCAGCGGGTTACCGAAAGTCTCGGGCAGCAGTTCATCGTGGACAACAGACCCGGCGCGGGCGGCATCGGCGCGTGCGAGCTCGTCGCGAAAAGCGCTGCGGACGGCCACACGCTCCTCATTGCGGATACTCCGCAAACGGCCGTCAATCCGGCGCTTTATCCGAAGCTTCCGTACGACACGCTCCGCGATTTCGCGCCCGTGAGCATCATCGGCACGTCCACGCAATTTCTCGCGGCGCATGCGTCGCTGCCCGCGTCCACCCTCGCCGAATTGATCGCGCTCGCACGCGCGAAGCCGGGCGAGTTGCGGTTCGGCTCTTCGGGCATCGGCAGCCTGCAGCACCTCGGGCTCGAAGCGCTGAAATCCGGTCTCAAGCTCGACATCGTTCACGTGCCGTACAAAGGCACCGCGCAGGCCGTGCCCGCGATGCTTTCGGGTGAAGTCGCGCTCGTTTTCTCCGCTTTTCCGTCGATTCTGCAGCATGTGAAAGCGGGTCGCGTGAAGCTGCTCGCCGTGAATACGCTCAAGCGCTCTCCTTATGCGCCCGACGTGCCGACGGTTGCAGAAGGGACAGGCCTTCGCGACTTCGATTACCCGCCGCTCATCGGAGTGCTCGCGCCCGCAGGCACGCCCCGCTCCACCGTATCGCGGCTCGCCAAAGGCATAGCCGCCGCCGTCGCTCACCCCGACGTTCTGCAGCGGTTCAACGTGCTCGGTATCGACCCGGTCGGCAGTACACCCGAAGCGTATGCAGCGCAGATCCGCATGGACATCGAACGCTACGCGCGCGTCGTCAAAGCTTCCGGCGTGAAAGTGGATCAGTAGTCGAAGAAGACGGTTTCCTGGTCACCTTGCAGGACGACGTTCCATTCGAAGAGGCCGTCTTCCACTTTTCGTGCGACGAGCGTCGAGCGGCGCTCGGGCGGAACGAGCGCGAGGATGGCGTCTTCCGAGTTCGAGGGCTCGTCGGGAAAGTAGATGCGCGTCACGAGGTGTTTGAGCAGACCGCGCATGAAGACGAGGACGACCAAATGCGGCGCCTGCAGCGTATCGCCGGGACCGGGCACACGTCCCGGCTTTATCGTCTTGAATCTGAACGCGCCGTGACGATCGCTCAACACGCGTCCGAATCCCTTGAACTCGGGCTCGAGCAGCTTTTCCCGCGTGTCTTCGGGATGCGCGTACTTGCCGTGCGAGTTCGCCTGCCACGTTTCGATCACGGCATCGTCGACGGGCTTGCCGTCTCCGTCGAGCACGCGGCCGCGAATGGTGACACGATCGCCAGCCACCGAGGGAGGCGCGACATCGTCCACGACTGTACGCTCGAAGCTGATCGCGACGAAAGGACCCGTGGTCTGCGAGGGCGTGAGAAAAAGACTCATCGGCGCTCCATCGGCGTCGCATCGCGTCCGCGCAGCACGATGTCGAAGCGATAACCAAGCGCGTGCTCGGGCACCGTATGCTCCCAGTCGAATTCCGCGATCAGTCGCTTTCGCGCCCGCTCGTCGGGAACGCTCATGTACATCGGGTCGTATTCGAGCAGCGGATCGCCCGGAAAATAGAACTGGGTCACCAGACGCTGCGCGAAACCGTGCCCGAATATCGAGAGATGGATGTGCGCAGGACGCCATGAATTGTAGTGATTGCGCCACGGATACGCGCCCGGTTTGATCGTCTTGAACTCATAGCGACCGTTCTCGTCCGTTACCACACGGCCGCAGCCGGTGAAGTTAGGATCGAGCGGCGCATCGTGCTGATCGACCGCGTGACGATAGCGTCCGGCTGCATTTGCCTGCCAGATCTCGATGAGCGCATCGCGCACCGGCCGTCCGTTCTCGTCCAGTACGCGCCCGGTCACGATCATGCGCTCGCCGAGCGGCTCACCGGCATGCTGCCCCGTGAGGTCCGCTTCTTCCGGCCGCACGTCGTCGTGCCCGAAGAGCGGGCCCGTGATTTCGGAAATCGTCTGCGGCGGCATCACGAGCGGCTTCGTCGGGGCGCGCTTCACCGTGGATTTATAAGGCGGATAGAGGTACTCGGGCTGCGTCTCCCAGTAGGAGCGCCGATACGCGCGCGGATCGCTCATGACGTTGCCTGCACGGTGGTTCGACACACGCGCGGCACACCGGCTCGCGAGGTATATGCCATGATATTCTCCTCTCGGATTTCATCTAAGCATAAGGTGCGCGGTGGAACAAGTGCTCGCGGCTGTCAGGGTGGGGCCCGGCAGGACGGAGATCCGCGAGTTCCCGATGCCCGAGATTCCGCCGGACGGCGCGTTGCTCAGGATGGAAGTCGCGGGCATTTGCGGCACCGACGTGAAGCTCTACAAGACGCCGCCGTCGAGCGAGCCCGTGATCATGGGTCACGAGAACATCGGCTACATCGCGAAGGCGGGACGCGAGTTCACGCAGCGGAAAGGCTTCAAGGAAGGCGATCTCGTCTTCGTCGAGCACTACGTTTCCTGCGGCAAGTGCGAGTGGTGCCATCAAGGCCAGTATCGTCATTGCGAGAACACCGACTGGCGCTATAACCCCGATGCGATTCGCTACGGTTACACTTCCGCGGCCAAGGCGCCGCATCTGTGGGGCGGCTTCGCGCATTACGTTTACCTCCCGTGGAATGCGGTGCTTCATCACGTGCCGAAAGGCGTGACGCCGGAGCTGGCGGGCCTGGTGACGCCGATGGCGAACGGCGTGGAGTGGTCGCTTTTCGACGGTGGAGTCGGCTACGACTCGACGGTGCTCATTCAGGGTCCCGGGCAGCAGGGGCTTTCGCAGACGGTCATCTGCAAGCAGGCGGGCGCCGCGCTCGTCATCGTCACCGGAACATCGAGAGACGCCGCACGCCTCGAAGTCGCGAAAGCACTGGGCGCCGATTACGTGATCGACGTCGACAAGGAAGAGCCTTACGGCCGCATCATCGAGATCACGCGCGGCAAAGGTGTGGACGTCGTGCTCGACTGCACCGCGGGTGCCGGCACGATGCCGATACTCCTGGGCATCGAAGCGCTCAAGCGCAAGGGCGGAACGATGGTGGTGCAGGGCGAGATGGCCGAGTTTCCGAAATTTCCGATCGGCCGCATGACCGTGAAATTCGTTACGCTGAAAAGCGCTCGCGGCCATAGCTACCAGGCCTGCGAGCTCGCGCTGCAGCAGCTTGCCTCGAAACGCTTCCCGCTCGAAAAAATCACGACCCACCGCTTCGGCCTGAACGACGTCGATCTCGCGATCAAATCCGTCGGCGGCCAGGGCGTGGCAGACGTCATTCACGCATCGCTGATGCCGTGGCAGTGAGATACGTCATCTTCGCAGCCCTCGCGTTCTCGTGCGCGAGCGCGCATGCGCAAACGCCCGACAAAAGCACGGCCGGCGCAGGCCAGGCGTATCCGGTGAAACCCGTGCGCGTCATCGCGCCGTTCCTGCCGGGCGGATCGGCCGACACGCTCGGACGACTCGTCTCCGCAAAGCTCAGCGAAAGCCTCGGCCAGAATTTCGTCGTCGAGAACCGACCCGGCGCGGGCGGCGTGCTGGGTTCGGACAGCGTGGCGAAAAGCGCGCCGGACGGTTACACACTCGTCGTGTCGGGTGTCGCCTCCCACGTCGTCGCACCTGTCATGTCGAAAGTGCCCTACCATCCGCTCAAGGATTTCACGCACATCGCGCTGATCGGCGGTCCCCCCGCCGTGCTTGCCGTGCATCCCTCTCTGCCGGCCAAAGACCTCAAAGGATTTATCGCCCTCGCCAAGGCGAAACCGGGCCAGCTCACGTACGGCTCACCGGGCAACGGAACGCAAGGACACCTCGTCGCGGAGCTTTTCAAGCGTGCGAGCAGCATCGAGGTCCGACACGTCCCGTATAAAGGGGCGAGCATCGCGGTCGTGGACGTCCTTGCGGGATATGTCGATTCGCTGTCGACGACGCTGACCACCGCAGGGACGCAAATACGCAGCGGGCGGCTCCGTGGTCTTGCCGTGAGCTCGCCTGATCGGCTCAAGGAGTATTCGCAAATACCGACGTATCGCGAGCTGGGCTATCCGCAGCTCGTCGCGACAGTGTGGTTTTCCATATCCGGTCCGGCGGAGATACCGGCCGATGTCGTCAATCGTCTGAACAGCGAGATACGACGCGTGCTTCAGCTGCCCGACACGCGCGAGCGGCTGCGCTCCGAAGGCATCGACCCCGGGACGCTCGATGCGAAAGCGTTCAGCGCTTTCGTCGCCGCCGAAATCGAGCGCTGGAGTCCCGTCGTCAAGGCATCGGGGGCGCGGGCGGACTAGTAAGATAGAACCAGTGTGTGTTCTGGTGAGCGGGGGCGTCGGAGACGCGGGGTCCCTGCGAACGTAACATTCGAGCGCTCATTAGCACTCACGTCCGAGCCCGCGAGGCTTAGGGCGCGACGGAGGAACAAATGATCAGCCAGGAACAGAATGACGCACTCACCCGGACCGGGCCGGGCACGATCATGGGTGGGCTTTTCAGGCGCTACTGGATTCCTGCACTGCACGACTGGGAGCTTGCCGAGCCGGACTGCCCGCCCGTACGGGTGAAGCTCCTGGGTGAACGTCTTGTTGCATTCCGCGATAGCAAGGGGCGTATCGGATTGATCGACGAGTTCTGCGCGCATCGCGGTGTGTCGCTATGGTTCGGGCGTAACGAGGAATGCGGGCTGCGCTGCCCCTATCACGGCTGGAAATACGACATTACCGGTCAGTGCGTCGACCTGCCATCCGAAGGACCCGACGGGCCGATGCGAAAGCGGATGAAGCTGAAAGCGTATCCATGCATCGAAGCAGGCGGTCTCATCTGGACCTACATGGGTCCGCCGGAGCTGAAGCCCGAGCCACCCGCGCTCGAATGGGTGAAAGTACCGCCGGAGCGCCGGTTCGTGTCGAAGCGCCTGCAGGAATCGAACTATCT
>Ga0075431_100001046_pt1 | contig 24694 bp, 20 predicted proteins | sample RhiMetdeltSRZDD5_FD_75297 | JGI IMG/M metagenome (GOLD analysis project Ga0075431, IMG submission 75297) | Populus rhizosphere microbial communities from Tennessee, USA - Rhizosphere MetaG P. deltoides SRZDD5 | ecosystem: Host-associated > Plants > Roots > Rhizosphere > Soil | place: USA... | reverse complement strand
TGGTCGGAAGGTGGCGTGTCATTCTTGCTTTCTCCGTTTGTCCAGCAAGTGTGAGGTCCCCGGCTGGGTCCTGCGCTCTCGCGCAGGGCCAGAGCTACCGGGCGCGCTTTGCCGGCCCTTGCCGCTGTCGAAACGATTTCTGTCAATTGTTGGCGCCTCGTAACAATCTGTAACAGCACGCGGAAAGCCGCTTGTGCTGGCTGCCTGCGGCTCGCTAACGTGGACCCATGACGGGGATATCCGACGCACTCATTGTTTTGGTCGAGGATGACGAGGACATCCGGCGCCTGGTGCGCGACCTGCTGGCGCGGGAGGGCTTCGCCGTCGAGGTCGCCGACACCGCGGTTGCATTCGACCAGGTCCTCGCGCGCAAGCGGCCCGACCTCGTCATTCTCGACCTGATGCTGCCGGGCGAAGACGGTCTCAGCATCTGCCGGCGTCTGCGCGGCCGCGGCGGCGTGCCGATCCTGATGCTGACGGCCAAGAGCGATCCGGTGGATCGCGTGGTCGGTCTCGAGATGGGGGCCGACGACTACGTCACCAAGCCGTTCGACCCGCGCGAGCTGCTTGCCCGCGTGCGCGCGCTGTTGCGCCGCGCCAGGAGCCACGACGGGCCCGACCCGAGCCGACGCTACGCCTTCGAGGGGCTCGTCATGGATCTCGATGCGCGCCGCCTGACCACGGAAGCGGGCAAGGCGATCGCCTTGACGAGCGCCGAGTTCGACATGCTCGCCTGCTTCGTGGTGCGTCCGCGGCGCGTGCTCTCCCGCGACCAGCTGCTCGACTGGACGCGCGGCCGCGACGCCGATCCCTTCGACCGCACCGTCGACATGACCATCTCGAGGCTGCGCAAGAAGGTCGAGGCGGCGGCGCCCGGGCTCGACCTGATCACCACGGTCCGCAACAACGGGTATCTGTTCGTGCCCGTCGTCAAGCAGCTGCAGCCATGATTCGCCTGGGCTTTGCCGCGCGCCTGTTCATCATCGTCGCGACGAGCCTGGTGGCTCTGCAGCTGCTCGTCGTCCTCGCCTTCTTCCTGCAGCGCAGCCGGGATACCGACAGCGGCCTGCGCATGCCGCTGCCAGACCAGGCTGCGGCGCTCGTCGAGCTGCTGGAGGCGATGCCCAAGGAGCAGTGGCCGGTCCTGCTGCGCGCGACCAGCAGCACGGACCTGCGCGTGCGCATCTCCGAGACGCCGCCCGAGTCGCGGGAGGCGGCCTGGTACGAGGCGCCGGTGGTGGAGCTGGTGCTGCGCCGGTATCTCGCCGCGCTGGGCGGCCGGGAGGTGCGCGTGCGCGTCGAGCCATCCTCCGAGCTGTTCTCGGGTCCGATGCAGATGCTGTCCTGGGCCTCTCCCGGCATCGTGGAGATCGAGGTCGGGCTGAAGACCGGCGAGACGCTGGTGGTGGCCACGGGGGGCATCCTGCAGCTGTCCATGTTCGGGTTTCCGCCCGGCTTCTGGGCGGGGGTCCTGGGTTTCGCGGTGGCCGTGGTCACGGTTGTCATGGTGCGCCGGGAGGCGCGGCCCCTGCGCGACCTCGCCCAGGCCGTCGATCGCATGAGCCTGCCGGGCAAGGCCGATCCCATTCCCGCCCCGCGCCGCGGCGCGCCCGAGATTGGCGCCCTGATCGCCGCCTTCAACCGGCTGTCGGAGCGCATCGCCCAGCTCATCAAGGCGCGCATGTCGCTGATCGGCGGCATCTCGCACGACCTGCGCACCTATGCGACGCGGCTGCGCCTCAGGGCGGAGCTGATCGGCGACGAGGGTGAGCGAGTCAAGGCCATCCACGACCTCGACGACATGCGGCGGCTCCTCGACGATTCGCTGCTCGCCATCGAGGCCGGCGCGCCGGTCAGGGCCGAGGAGCTCGTGGAGGTCGCCCCGATCCTCGAGCGGGAGGTCGAGGACCGGCGGCGCACCACCGCCGCGGTCTCGCTCGCCCTGTCTCCGGCGGCGGGGCGCGCCCAGGTGCTGGGCGATGCGCTGGCGCTGCGGCGCCTCTTCTCCAATCTGACCGACAACGCGCTCACCTACGGCCACGAGGCGCTGATCAGCGCCGATGTGCGGGGCGGCGACCTCGTCGTGCTGGTCGACGACAAGGGGCCCGGCATCGACCCGGCCGACCGCGAGATGGTGCTCGAGCCTTTCGTCCGCCTCGAGGGCTCGCGCAGCCGCAGCACCGGCGGCGCCGGCCTCGGCCTCGCGATTGCGCGCAACGCCGCGGAGTCCCACGGCGGGCGGCTGGCGTTGGAGACGGCGCCTTCGGGCGGTGCGCGCGTGGTCGTGACGTTGCCGCTGTTCCGAGTAGCGGCGTCCACCCCGGCCGATTCGACAGGCGCAGCCAATTCGAATCTCGCAGCGCCCGATCGGACGGGTGAAATCGCATCTTCGCGCGCGGCGCTCAGCGGGCGGCCTTGGCCGTCTCGGTGAAGTAGGCCATGGCAGCGGCGACGCCGGCCCCCTTGTGCGGCACATTGGCGAGCGCCAGCGCCATCTCGACGCCTGCGAGGGTGGCGATGATGGTGAGGTCGTTGGTGTCGCCCAGATGGCCGATGCGGAACACCTTGCCGGCCACCTTGGAAAGGCCGGTGCCCAGCGACACGTCGAAGCTCTCCAGCGCCACGTTGCGCAGCCGATCGGCGTCGTGCCCCGTGGGCATCAGGACCGCGGTGAGGGTGGACGAGTAGTACTTGGGGTCCTTGCACAGCACCTCCAGGCCCCAGGCCCGCACTGCGCGGCGCACCGCCTCTGCGTGGCGGTCGTGGCGGGCGAAGACGCGGGCGAGGCCCTCCTCGTGCAGCATGTCGACGGCCTCGGCCAGGCCGTAGAGCAGGTTGGTGGCGGGCGTATAGGGGAAGAAGCCGTCCTTGTTGGCGGCGAGCATCTCGTCCCAGCCGAAGTAGGCCTTCGGCAGCTGCGCCTGCTTGGCCGCGGCGAGCGCCTTGTCGCTCAGCGCATTGAAGCCGAGGCCGGGCGGCAGCATCAGGCCCTTCTGCGAGCCGCCCACGGTGACATCGACGCCCCACTCGTCGTGGCGGTAGTCGATGGAGGCGAGCGAGGAGATGGTGTCGACCATCAGGAGCGCGGGGTGGCGCGCGGCATCGATGGCGCTGCGCACCTCGTCGATGCGCGACGTGGCCCCCGTGGAGGTCTCGTTGTGGACCACGCACACCGCCTTGATGGCGTGGCCCTTGTCGTCGCGCAGGCGGGCCTCGATGGCCGCCGCGTCGGCGCCGGAGCGCCAGTCGGAGGCGATGAACTCCGGATCGAGTCGCAGCTTGAGGGCGATGGTCTTCCACAGCGTGGCGAAGTGCCCGGTCTCGTACATCAGCACCTTGTCGCCGGGCGAGAGCGTGTTGAGCAGCGCCGCCTCCCACGCCCCGGTGCCGGAGGAGGGATAGATCACCACCGGGCCCGCGGTCTGGAAGATGGTCTTGATGCCCGCGAGCACCCTGAGCCCCAGCCTCTTGAACTCGGGCCCGCGGTGATCGATCACCGGCATGTCCATGGCGCGCAGGATGCGGTCCGGTACCGGCGTCGGCCCGGGGATCTGCAGGAAGTGGCGGCCGGCGCGGCGGGGCTCGTTGGACATGGGGGGCCTCCGTTGGTGAGGGCTCCTACCTAAGCAGCGTTTCCGGCGGAAGCCAACAGAGGTCGTTCCAGTCTCGATGGCGGCTTGATCGGCATGCCGATCTGGTTCGTCGATCTGATACCTTGCGTCAGAGGCTTTGGGCGGGCGATACCCAGGTATGCCCCAAGTAACGAATGCTCACCCCCTCTCGCATCGGCTCGCCGAGCGCCTGCGCAAGGCGCTGCAGGGCGAGGTGCTGTTCGATCGGTTCAGCCGCGGGCGGTACGCTACGGATGCCTCCCACTATCAGGTCGAGCCGGTGGGCGTCGTGGTGCCCGGGAGCGACGACGACGTGCGGGCGGCGCTGCAGATCGCCCGCGAGGAGGGCGTGACGCTGCTGCCCCGCGGCGGCGGCACCTCGCAGTCGGGCCAGACCGTCGGGCGCTCGCTCGTCATCGACTTCTCCAAGCACCTGAAGCGGCTCGTCGCCGTCGATCCGGAGGCGAGGACGTGCGTGGTCGAGCCGGGGATCGTACTCGATGATCTGAACCGGCAGCTCAGGCCGACGGGCCTGTGGTTCCCGGTGGACGTCTCCACCGCCAGCCGCGCCACCGTCGGCGGTATGGCCGGCAACAACTCGTGCGGCACGCGCTCGATCCGCTACGGCATCATGCGCGACAACCTCATTGCCATCGAGGCCATCCTGGCGGACGGCACCGAGGCCCGCTTCGGCGAGGTGGGGCACAATCTCGCCGCATCGTCCCCTCCCCCCTTGTGGGGGAGGGACAGGGTGGGGGGGAACCACCGATCTCAGATGTCGGGGTACCCCCCACCCCTAACCCCTCCCCACAAGGGGGAGGGGAATCCGCGCGCCGCGCCAAGCGAGGACCCGGCCAGCATCGCGCTGTTCCGTGATCTGCTCGCGCTCGGCCGCCGCGAGGCCGAGCACATTGCGCACGCCTTCCCCGAGGTGAGCCGGCGCGTCGGCGGGTACCTGATCGATGCGCTGGTGCCGGGCACCGGGCCCGTCAATCTGGCGACGCTGCTGTGCGGGTCGGAGGGGACGCTCGCCCTCTCGCGGCGGCTCGAGTTGAAGCTCTCGCCGCTGCCGAGGAACAAGGCGCTCGGCATCTGCCACTTCGCCACCTTCCGCAGGGCCATGGAGGCGACCCGGCACATCGTCAGGCTGGGGCCGGTGGCGGTGGAGGTGGTCGACCGCACGCTGATCGAGCTCGCCCGCGACATCGCCATGTTTCGCCCGGTGATGGACACCTACGTGCGCGGCAACCCCGATGCGCTCCTGCTCGTCGAGTTCGCCGAGGACGACCAGAGCGAGAATGCGCGCCGCCTCGCGCAGCTCGACGATCTCATGGGCGATTTCGGCCACCCCGACAGCGTGGTGAAGGTGGTGGACGCGGCCGGGCAGAAGTCGGTGTGGGACGTGCGCACGTCGGGCCTCAACATCATGATGTCCATGAAGTCGGAGGGAAAGCCCGTCTCCTTCATCGAGGACTGCGCGGTGCCGCTCGAGCATCTCGCCGACTACACCGAGCGGCTCACCGCCATCTTCGCCAAGCACGGCACGCGCGGCACCTTCTACGCGCACGCCTCGGTCGGCTGCCTGCACGTGCGCCCCGTGCTCAATCTCAAGCTGGAGAAGGACGCCCGTGCCATGCGCGCCATCGCCGAGGAGGCGTTCGCGCTGGTGAAGGACTACAAGGGCTCGCACTCCGGCGAGCACGGCGACGGCCTGGTGCGCTCCGAGTTTCACGAGCCCATGTACGGGGCCAGGACCGTGCGTCTGTTCGAGGAGGTGAAGGACCGCTTCGACCCCTCAGGCCTCATGAACCCCGGCAAGATCGTGCGCGCCTCGCGCATGGACGATCGCACGCTGTTCCGCTTCAAGCCCGACTACCGCGTGCCCGAGATGCGGATGGCGCTCGACTGGTCGGGATACGTGGGCGCCGGCGGCGGCTTCCAGGGCGCCGTGGAGATGTGCAACAACAACGGCGAGTGCCGCAAGTCGGCCGCGGGCGTGATGTGCCCCTCCTTCCGCATCACCGGCAACGAGCGCGACGTGACGCGGGGGCGCGCCAATGCGCTCAGACTCGCCATCTCCGGGCAGCTGGGCCCCGACGCCTTCGCCTCCGACGAGATGCTGGAGGCCATGCAGCTGTGCGTCTCCTGCAAGGCCTGCCGCCGCGAGTGCCCGACCGGCGTGGACATGGCCAAGATGAAGATCGAGGTGCTGGCGGCGGCCAACCGGCGCCGCGGACTCTCGCTGCGCGACCGGCTGATCGCCTGGCTGCCGCGCTATGCGCCCTTCGCCGCGCGCCTGGCCCTGCTCGCCAATGCGCGCGACGCCGTCCCAGGCGCCGCGTGGCTGACGGAGCGGCTGGCCGGCCTCTCGGCCAGGCGGCCGCTGCCCAGGTGGAGCGCGCGGCCGTTCCAAGGTGGGAGGGAGGGAGTCCCCCCACCCCTAGCCCCTCCCCGCGTTATGTCGAAGACATGCCTTCGGCATGATGGGGAGGGGAATTCGGTTGGCGCAAGGGCGGAGCGCGCGCCGGACTCGGAGGCGCGGGAGGTGGCGCTTCTGGCGGATACGTTCAATACCTACTTCGAGCCCGAGAACCTCGACGATGCCGTCGCGGTGTTCCACCGGCTCGGGTATCGCGTGAGCGTGCTGCAGCCGGCCGACGGCGGCAGGCCTCCCTGCTGCGGGCGCACGTTCCTCTCCGCCGGGGTCGTCGAGGAGGCGCGGTTCGAGGCGCGCCGGCTTGTCGCTGCGGCCCTGCCGCTCGCCCGGCGCGGCGTGCCCATCGTCGGCCTGGAGCCATCGTGCCTCCTCACGCTGCGCGACGAGCTCCTTTCCATGCTGCCGGGGCCCGAGTCCGAGCTGGTGGCCTCGAGGGCACTGCTGGTCGAGGAATTCCTGGCCCGCGAGGCTGCCGCCGGGCGCATACCCGCCACAGTCGCCGAGCGGCCGGGCCGGGTGCTGCTGCACGGCCACTGCCATCAGAAGGCGTTCGGGGCCATGGGGGCGATGGAGAAGGCGCTGGCGCTGGTGCAGGGCCTGGGCGTCACAACCGTGGAGTCGAGCTGCTGCGGAATGGCGGGGGCCTTCGGCTACGCAGTCGACACCTACGAGGCGTCCATGGCCATGGGCGAGCTCTCCCTGCTGCCGGCCGTGCGGGCGGCGGAGCCGGCCGCGACCATCGTCGCCAACGGGTTCTCCTGCCGCCATCAGATCCGCGACGGCACCGGCCGCAGGGCATTGCACGCGATACGTGTCCTGCGGGGTGCGATGTCGGAAGCGGTGGACGCTGCCGCGCATGGCGGTTAGAGTCAGCCCCCTGCTTGGCAAAGCAAAATAATGTTCCGATGGCGCAATAGCGCAACGGCGGTATGGCTCGGGAGGGAGGCATGACGACGCAAGCACCGGAGAGCCGTGCCCGGGGGTTCATCAAGTCGCCGTTCGACCTCGCCGGCGGGCTCTTCCTCATCGCCCTTGCGGTGCTGGGCCTCGCCGGCGGCCTCACCCTGCCGACCGGCACCCTGTCGGCCATCGGCTCCGGCTTCATGCCGAGGGTCGTGTCGATCATGGTGGCGGCGTTCGGTGTGCTCCTCGTCGTCCAGGCGATGCTGTTCGAGGGCGACAGCCTCGAGAGATGGCACCTGCGCGGCCCGGTCTTCGTGCTGGGCTCGGTATTCGTCTTCGCCCTGGCGGTGCGCGGCTCGACCCTGAACTTCGGCGGGGTACTCGGCGTCCCCCTGCTCGCAACGGTGCACGTGCCCCAGCTCGGGCTCGTGGTGGCGGGGCCGCTCTGCGTGGTCGTCTCCTCGTTCGCCGCCAACGATACCAAGCCGTTGGAGATCGCCATATTCGCCGTGGTGATGACCCTGCTCTCCGGCATCCTCTTCAAGGAGGTGCTCAACCTTCCCATTCCGTTCGATCCGGCGGGGCTGATCCCGGAGCCGGTCAGCGGCACCTATTCGGGCCTGAAGTGGGCGCTCGCCCAGGTGATCAATCTCGTCAAGAACGCGTTCGGGCGTTGAGGTAGGGCAACCGTGTTCGATTCTTTCGCCCAGTTCGCCACCGACCTTGCCGGCAATCTGCAGCTCGGGATGGGCGTCGCTCTGTCGCTCCGCAACATCGCCCTGTGCTTTCTCGGCTGCCTCGTCGGCACCCTCGTCGGCGTGCTGCCGGGTGTCGGTCCCATCGCCACCATCACCATGCTCCTGCCGATCACCTTCGGGCTCGACCCGGTGGGGGCGCTCATCATGCTGGCGGGCATCTACTACGGCGCCCAATACGGCGGCTCCACGACGGCCATCCTGGTCAACATCCCCGGCGAGGCCACGGCAGTCGTCACCACCCTCGACGGCCACCAGATGGCCAAGCAGGGGCGCGCCGGCGTGGCCCTCGGCATCGCGGCCATCGGCTCGTTCGTCGCCGGCTCCGTCGCCACGCTCGTCATCGCCGCGCTGGCAGTGCCGATGACGGCCTGGGCGCTGAAGTTCGGCCCGGCGGACTACTTCTCCCTCATGGTGCTGGGCCTCATGTTCGCCGTGGTGCTGGCGCGCGGCTCGGTGCCGAAGGCGATCGCTGTGATCCTGGTCGGCATCCTCCTCTCCACCGTCGGCACCGACCTCGAGAGCGGCGAGGAGCGTCTCACCTTCGGCTGGACCGAGATCTCCGACGGCCTCGACGTCGCCGTCCTCGCCATGGGCATGTTCGGCTTCGCCGAGATCCTGCGCAATCTGGAGAGCACACAGGCCCGCGACGTGGTGCACGGGGCGATCGGCAGGCTGCTGCCGGGCCGCCAGGACTTCAAGCAGTCCGCTGCCCCGATCGCGCGCGGCACGCTCCTGGGATCGGTTCTGGGCCTGCTGCCGGGCAACGGCGCGGTGCTCGGGCCGTTCGCCTCCTACACGCTCGAGAAGAAGCTCTCCAAGGACCCCTCGCGCTTCGGCCGCGGTGCCATCGAGGGCGTGGCGGGCCCGGAGTCCGCCAACAACGCCGGCGCGCAGACGGCCTTCATCCCGCTGCTCACGCTCGGCATCCCGCCCAACGCGGTGATGGCGCTGATGGTGGGCGCCATGCAGATTCACTCGATCGTGCCGGGCCCGCAGATCATGACCAAGCAGCCGCAGCTGTTCTGGGGCATGATCGCCTCGATGTGGATCGGCAACCTGATGCTGCTGATCATCAACCTGCCCCTGATCGGCCTGTGGGTGCGCTTCCTCAAGGTGCCCTACCGGCTGATGTTCCCGGCCATCGTGCTGCTCTGCTGCATCGGCATCTACTCGGTCAACAACTCGCCGACCGAGGTGATCATGACCGCGGGCTTCGGCCTGTTCGGTTATGCGCTCTACAAGTTCGGCTTCGAGCCTGCGCCCCTGCTTCTGGGCTTCGTGCTCGGGCGGCTGATGGAGGAGAAGCTGAGGCAGGCGCTGGTGATCTCACGCGGGCATTTCACCACCTTCATCGACTGCCCACTCTGGAAGGGGACCTGCGAGCGCCCGATCAGCACCACGCTCCTCATCCTGTCGGTGGTCATTCTGGTGGTGGCGATCATCCCCGCCATCCGCGCCGGCCGCGACGAGGTCTTCAAGGAGGCGTGAACATCAGGCTTCAGGGGTCAGGGCTGAGGTTTCAGGGATCTGGAACTTGAACCTGAAACCTAATCCCTCGGCTTCTCCTTCACGGCGTAGGTGTGCTCGGGGCCCGGGAAGCTGCGGCTGCGCACCTCCGCGGCGTAGGCCTGGATGGCGGCGCGGATGGCCTCGCCGACCCGGCCGAACCGCTTGACGAACTTGGGCACGCGCGGAGAGAGGCCCAGCATATCCTCCATCACCAGGATCTGGCCGTCGCAGCCGGCCGAGGCGCCGATGCCGATGGTGGGGACGGGAACGGCGGCGGTGATCTTGCGCGCCAGCTCCTCCGCCATGGCCTCGAGCACGATGGCGAAGGCGCCCGCTTCCGCCACGGCGCGCGCGTCGGCCTCGATCGCGGCCCACTCGTCGCGCACGCGGCCCTGGGTCTTGAAGCCGCCCAGCACGTTGATCGACTGCGGGGTGAGCCCGGTGTGGCCCATCACGGGGATGCCGCGCTCGGAGAGAAAACGGATGGTGTCGCCCATGCGCCGGCCGCCCTCGAGCTTGACGGCCCCGCAGCCCGTCTCCTTCATGACGCGCGCCGCGTTGCGGAAGGCCTGCGCCGGGCTCTCCTCGTAGGAGCCGAACGGCATGTCGACCACGACGAGGGCGCGCCTCGCCCCGCGCACCACGGCGCGGCCGTGCACGATCATGAGGTCGAGCGGCACCGGCACGGTCGTTTCGTAGCCGTGCATGACCATGCCCAGGCTGTCGCCGACCAGGAGGAAGTCGACGAACGGATCGGCGATGGCCGCGGTGTGGGCATGGTAGGCGGTGAGCGACACGATGGGTTCGCCGCCCTTGCGGGCTGCGATCTCGGGCGCCGTGATGCGTCGTTGCGGGGTCGGGGCCTGGATGGACATGGGCTGGGTCTCGGAGCGGGACGCTACCCCCGCCGCCAGCCATAGCGGAACGCCGCCAGGGCGGCAAATCCGGCGCGCGTTGGAGATCCCAGGACGACTCCGGAAGCGGGGTCGTGCCCGCCAGCGGACCGGGCTCAGCTCCCGCCGCCCTTCCCGGGACGCAGCGACTGCACGAAGTCGACCAGCAGCAGCACGAGCACGACGGCGGAGATCAAGATCAGCGGAGTCGCCTTGGTCCACCAGAGCAGGATGCCGAGAAAAGCGCAGAAGCCCGCGATGCCGATGAGACCGGTGATGAAGTTCGTCATGTCGCCTTGCCTTTCCTGGTGCGGGGCCCGCCGCCCTTGTCGGAGCGCGCCGCGCTGCGCACGCGCCGGCGCCCGCCTCGAGCGACGGTGCCGGCCAGCCAGCGGGCCGTGCGCAGGAGGCGCGCGTCGTTGCCGCGGCGGGCAACGAGCTGCACGCCGATCGGCAGGCCGCTCTCGCCCTGCAGGAGCGGCAGCGTGACGGCCGGCGTTCCGAGATAGGTCCAGAGGGTGCAGAACACCGGGTTGCCAGTGCTGTCGAGGCCGCGCGGCGCCTCGCCGGGGGTGGCGGGCGTCAGCAGCGCATCGTACTCGTCGAACACGGGGTCCAGCATGGCATTGAGGGCAGCGGCCCCTGCCAGGGCCCGCGTGTAGTCGATCGCCCGGTGGGTGCGGCCGCGCTCGATCAGCTCGCGCAGCGCCGGGCTCAGCTTCCCTGCGCCCTTCTCGTAGTCGCGGTGGAGGTTGTGGGCCATCTCCACGTCCATGACGAGCCCATGCATCTCGATGGCGCGCTCGAAGCCGGGCCCAAGCTCGATCTCGCTCGCCGAGTCGCCCAGGGCCTCGACGAGCTCGGCAAACGCCGGCCCCGTCGCCGGCTCGGCCTGCGGCCAGCCCGGGGTGCGCACGAAGGCGAGGCGCGGCGGCAGCGGCGGCTCGCCCGAGGCGGTGGCGGCAAGCGGCGGGCGGGCGAGCGGGCGCGTGTCCGGGTCCTCCGGGTCGAAGCCCGCGAGCTGCTCGGCGAGGAGGGCCGCGTCCTCCACGCTGCGCGCGAACACGCCGACGTGGTCGAGCGCCCGCGACAGCAGAAGCGCGCCGCTGCGCGGGATCAGCCCGTGCGTCGGCTTGAAGCCGACCACGCCGCAGAATGCCGCCGGCCGGATCACCGAGCCGTTGGTCTGCGAGCCGATGGCGCCCGGCACCATGAGCGCCGCAACCGCCGCCGCGGAGCCCGAGGAGGAGCCGCCCGGCGTGCGCTCCGGGTCGTGCGGGTTCCTGGTCTTACCGGGCGTGCGGTAGGCGTACTCGGTGGTAACGGTCTTGCCCAGGATCACGGCGCCGGCGGCGCGCAGGCGGGCGACGGCCGCCGCGTCACGCCGCGGCGTGCGGCCCTCCCACAGGGGCGAGCCGAGCTCGGTCGGATAGTCGCCGGTGTCGAAGATGTCCTTGATGCCGATCGGCACGCCGTGCAGGGGCCCGGCGGCCTTGCCCTGCTTGCGCCGGTCGTCGGCCTCCCTGGCCTGCCCGAGCGCATGCTCGCGGTCGAGGAAGGCCCACGCCCCGACCTCGGGCTCGACCTCGTCGATGCGCGCGAGGCAGTCCGCCACCAGGTCGACGGACGCGATCCGCCCTTCGCGGATGTCGGCCGCCGCCTGGGTGAGACCGAGAGAGCACAGGCTCATCGGGCGTGGTCCTCGACGCGCCGCCGGCTCAGCGCGAGTAGAGCAGGTTCGGCAGCCACAGCGCGAGCTGCGGGAAGATGTAGACCAGCGCCATGGTGGCGAACACCATGAAGACGAACGGCAGCGCGCCGTTGAAGATGTCCGTGAGCTTGACCCAAGGCGGCGCCACGCCCTTGAGGTAGAACGCCGCCATGGCCACCGGCGGCGTGTTGAACGCGGTCTGCGTGTTGAGCGCCACCAGGATGCCGAAGAAGATCGGGTCGATCTTGAAGTCGTCGAGCAGCGGCAGGAAGATGGGCACGAAGATGATGATGATCTCGGTCCATTCCAGCGGCCAGCCGAGCAGGAAGATGATGGTCTGCGTGAGCAGCAGGAAAGTGGTCGGCGACAGGTTCATCCCGAGGATGAACTGCTCCACCACGCCCTGGCCGCCCAGCAGCGCGAACACCGACGAGAACGTCCACGAGCCGATGAACAGGTAGCACACCATGGCGGTGGCACGCGCCGTCAGGTACACGGACTCCCTGAGCATCGAGTAGTTGAGCGCGCCGTAGGCCGCCGCCAGGACGATGCTGCCGAGTGCCCCGATGGCGGCGGCCTCCGACGGCGTCGCCAGGCCGAACAGGATGGCGCCGAGCACGGAGACGATCAGGATCGCAAGGGGGAAGAACGAGGTGAGCAGCGCCCACAGCACCTGCGCGAAGGGGATATCGGTCTCCTCCTTGGGAAGCTTGGGCGCCAGCGCCGGGTTGATGCTCGTGCGCGCGATCACATAGATGATGTAGAGCGCGGTCAGCAGGAAGCCCGGGATGAAGGCGGCCGCGTAGAGCTTGACGGCCGAGACGCCGGCGGTCGCGGCGTAGACGATGAGGAGGATGCTCGGCGGGATCAGGATGCCCAGGCACCCGCCGGCACACACCACGCCCGCCGAGAGCTTCACGTCGTAGCCGGCGCGCAGCATGGCCGGGAACGCGAGCAGGCCCATCAGGGTCACCACGGCACCGACGATGCCGGTGGCGGTCGCGAACATCGCGCACGTGAGCAGCGTCGCCACGGCGAGCGACCCCGGCACGTTTTTCATGGAGATCTGCAGGGAGCGGAACAATCGGTCGAGGATGTTCGAGCGTTCGACCAGATAGCCCATGAACAGGAACAGCGGCACCGCGGTGAGCACGTCGCTGGATGTGACCTCGAAGGTCTTCTGCACCAGCAGCGTGAAGATGCGGTTGTTGAAGAACTCCTGGGCCGGGTCGTAGTAGGCGTAGAAGCCGAAGCCCACGCCCATGGCGATCAGGGTGAAGGCGATCGGAAAGCCCAGCATGATGATGAAAATGAACAGAAACAGCATCAACAGGCCGATTTGCGGGTCAGTCATGCTCAGGCCCTCGGCTGGGGTGGCGGCTGCTCGCCGCGCTCGCGTTGATGCTGCTGCTCTTTCAGGATGATGCTCTCGGTCTCCTCTACGTCGTGCAGCCGTTGCGGCCACGTGCCCGTGCGGATGCACATGATGCAGCGGATGATCTCGGCGATGCCCTGCAGGAGCAGGAGGACGCCGGTGACGGGGATGAGCGCCTTGAGCGGAAACACCGGCACGCCCGCCGGGCTGAAGATGCTCACCTCGTAGAACCGGATCGAGAAGGCCGCATAGTTCCAGCCGGAGTAGATGAAGGCGGCAACCGCGGGCAGGAAGAACAGGATGTAGAGCAGGAGGTCCATGAAGGCCTGCGTGCGCGGGCGCCAGAAGCGATAGAGCACGTCGGCGCGCACATGGCCGTTGCGGGCCAGGGTATAGGCGCCGGCCATCAGGAACATGGCACCGTAGGTGATGTAGCTGATGTCGAAGGCCCACGTGGTCGGCGCGCGCAGGACGTAGCGCACGAACACCTCGTAGCTTACGCCCAGGGTGAGGACGAGGATCATCCAGCCGAAGGCCTTGCCGACCCACGTGCTGAGCTCGTCAATGAAGAACAGAAAACGGGTCATAGGTTGTTGGTCCGCAGCGGGCGACGCATGGTTGTTGCTCCCCTACAAGAGTCGGGCGGCGCTCGCGTGCGCCGCCCTTCCCGATTGCATCGGCTTCGCGTTGCCGCGGGCGAGGATCAGGTCGGCAGGACGCCCGGGAAGTGATGCGCGAACGCGCCCTTGTAATCGGTCGCGTTCAGCTGCGTGTAGTAGACCACGCGCCGCACCCAGGCCTTCTGCGAGTCCATCACCTTCTTCATGTAGGGGTCGGACCCGAGCTGAGCGATCAGACCGTCCCACGCCCTGATCTGGGCGTCGAAGACGCCCTGCGGCGTGCGCAGGACGTTGACCTTGTCCTTCGTGATCAGCTCCTGCAGGTCCTTCGAGTAGTAGTCGTAGGCCTTCCACTCGTTGGCGGAGGACACCGCCTCGGCGGCGTACTGCAGGATCGCCTGCAGCTCTTTCGCCAGGGCGTTGAACTTCGTGCGGTTGAACATGATCTCGAAGTACTCGGTGGCCTGATGGTGGCTGCCGAGCATGTAGTTCTTGGCCACGTCCTGGGCGCCGAAGCGGCGGTCCGAGGTCGGGTTGTTGAACTCGAAGCCGTCGATCACGCCGCGCTCCATGGCTGGCACGATCTCGCCGCCAGGAAGCTGCGCCACCGAGGCGCCCATCGCCTGGAACAGGTCGGCCGCGAGACCGACGGTGCGGTACTTGAGGCCCTTGATCTGGTCCGCCGACGTGATCGGGGTCTTGAACCAGCCGAGCGGCTGGGTCGGCATCGGCATCGCGAAGAAGCTCTTGATGTTGACCTTCATGATCTGCTGCTGGAGCTCCTCGAACAGCTCCTTGCCGCCGCCGTTGTGGATCCAGCCCAGACCCTCGTTGGCGTTGAAGCCGAACACCGGGCCGGTGCCGAACAGCGAAGCCGCCTTGTGCTTGCCGTACCAGTAGACCGTCACGGTATGGGCCGCATCGATCTGGCCGCCGTGCACGCCGTCGAACACCTGGAACGGATGCACCACCGAGCCGCCGACGAGATAGTCGATCCGGAGCCGTCCGCTCGCCATGTCGTTGACGCGCTTGACGTAGTCCTCGGCCATCTCGTTGAAGACGTCGGCCTTGCCCCAGGAGCCCTGCATTCTGAAGGTGGCCGTCTGGGCGCGGCTGATCTGCGGCATCGCTACGGCGCCGACCGCGGTGGCACCGGCCGCCACCACGCCGGTCTTCAGAAACCTGCGGCGCGTGACCTGACTGGACTTCCTGCTCATAGCTTTCCTCCTCCTTGCGACGCTTCCTCGAACTTTGACGCCGAAGCTCTATCAGGCCCGATTAGCGATTGGTATACCACCACCGCCCATACAGGAAAACGGTCCGCTTGGCACCATGGTTCACGCCTGCCGGACCTGTGGCGGCGCAGCCGCTACGCAAACGCGAAACGCCGTTCGAGCCACCCGACCACCAACGCTCGCGGCTAGTGAACGATGGCTGCATGGCCGCTATTCCACGCGGGCGACGCCCGCGCCGCGATCCGTCCAGGCCAGATACCGGGGCGCAGCGCTACGACTTTCGTCGAACCGTTACGAGCTCGGGCAAGGGCAAAGGCAGCGGTCAAGTCGTTCCCTCGCGGGCGAGCGCGTGCGGCGCGAGGAAGAGTTTGACGAACCGCTGCACAGTGCCGCACAGAGGGTTGCGCCCATCCTTCACCAGGAGCGCAGTGATTTTCGCCGGGCTTCAGCCTGGCCAAGACCGGGGGACTCACATGCTGCAACTCGTCGCTGCCCTCGATCGCCTGGGAACGGAGAGCGCCTTCGAGGTGCTGGCGCGCGCCGATGCCCTGCAGCGCCAGGGCAAGTCGATCGTCAACCTGGGCATCGGCCAGCCCGACTTCAAAACCCCGGCCCACATCGTCGATGCGGCGATCAAGGCGCTGCGCGACGGGCATCACGGCTACACACCGGCCCAGGGCATCCTCCCGCTGCGCGAGGCCGTCTCCCGCGATCTGAAACGCCGCCACGGCGTCGAGGTGCATCCCGACACCATCGTCATCTGGCCAGGTGGGAAGCCTACCATGTTCTTCTCCATCCTCATCTTCGGGCAGCCGGGCACCGAGATCCTCTACCCCGACCCCGGCTTTCCCATCTACCGCTCCATGATCGAGTATTCGGGCGCCAAGCCGGTGCCGATCGTGCAGAACGAGGCCAACGAGTTCAGCTTCACCGCCGACCAGGTGCTGTCGCTCCTCACCCCCAGGACCAGCCTCGTCATCCTGAACAGCCCCGGCAACCCGTGCGGCGGCGCGGCCAGGAAGGAGGAGATCGAGAAGCTGGTGGCGGGCCTCGAGCGGTTTCCCAACGTTGCCGTCATGTCGGACGAGATCTACGGCCAGATGCTCTACGGTGGCCGCGAGCACACGAGCTTCCTGCGCTACCCCGCGATCAGAGACCGGCTGATCCTGCTCGACGGCTGGTCCAAGACCTACGCCATGACCGGCTGGCGCCTCGGCTTCTCGGTGTGGCCCGGGAAGCTCGTCGAGAAGGTCGTGCGCCTCGCCGTCAACTGCCACTCCTGCGTCAACGCGCCCACGCAGTACGCGGGCATCGCCGCCCTCGACGGCCCGCAGGACGAGGTCCACAAGATGGTCGCGGCCTTCGACGAGCGCCGCCGCACCATCGTGCCGCTCCTGAACCAACTGCCTGGGTTCACCTGCCTCGACCCCGGCGGGGCGTTCTACGTCTTCCCCAACATCACCGGCACCGGCATGGATGCCCGCACGCTGCAGAACCGCATGCTGGAGGAGGCCGGCGTCGCCACGGTCGCCGGCACCAGCTTCGGCATCCACGGCGAGGGCTACATCCGCTTCTCATACGCCAATTCCGTCGATAACATCCGCGAAGCCATCAAGCGCATCGCCGCGCTTCTGCGGGATTAGACCACCCCTCATCCCGGACGGAGCGATGCGAGCCGAAGGGCGAGCGACGCTCCGAGCCGGGACCTCGGGAGTGAGACTCGCCTCGCGAGGTCCCGGATAGCCTCGGCTCCGGCTTTGAGCCGGAGCCTCGGCTTCCGGGATGACGGGTGCAGAGCGGGAGGTCACCCATGAGAATCGACGCCGTTGAATTGACGCTGTTCGCGTGGGACGACATCCCGCCGACGCGCTATTCCCAGGGGGCGCAGATCAGCTCGGGGAAAAGCAACCTGGGCCTTCTGCGCATCTCGACCGACGCAGGCCTCGAGGGCCATGCGTTCCTGGGCTCGGCCTACAACCCCGCGGAGACGGACGCCGCCGCCCTCATTCGGGTGCTCAAACCGATCCTGATGGGCCGCGACCCGCGGGCGCGCGAGGACCTGCACGCGGAGATGCGAATGCGCCAGCGGGTGGCGGGGCTGCGCACCATCGGCGCCTGCGACACCGCGCTGTGGGACATCGCCGCCAAGGCCGCGGGCATGCCGCTCTACCGCCTGTTCGGCTCCGACCGCTCCGCCATGCCGGCCTACGCCTCGAGCTCGATCCTGGGCAGCCGCGACGAGTACGCGGGCGAGGCGGCGCAGTTCAAGTCGCACGGCTGGCAGGCCTACAAGATCCACCCGCCGCAGAACCCGGTGGAGGACATCAGGATCTGCGAGTCCGTGCGCCGGGCCGTCGGCGACGACTACCCGCTGATGCTCGATTCGACCTGGAGCTACAGCTACGACGAGGCGCTGAAGGTGGGCCGCGCCGTCGAGAGGCTGGGGTACCTGTGGTTCGAGGACCCGCTCAACGAGGAGGACATCTACTCCTACGTCAAGCTCAAGCAGAAGCTCGACATCCCCATCCTGGCCACGGAGTATCCGCCGGGCGACCTCGGCACCTACGCCATCTGGCTCACCGAGCGCGCCACCGACGGCTTGCGCGGCGACATCCCGCTCAAGGGCGGCCTCACCACCATGCTCAAGACGGCGCACCTCGCGGAGGCCTTCCACATGAACTACGAGGTGCACCACGGCGGCAACTCGCTCAACAACATGGCGCAGCTGCATTTCGCCTGCGCGCTGCCCAACACCACCTACTTCGAGGTGCTGCTGCCGCACGGCGCCCACAAGTACGGCGTGCTCAACGACATCCAGGTCGGCCGCGACGGCCTCGCGCACTGCCCGCAGGTGCCGGGCATCGGCGCCAACATCGACTTCGACCTCGTCAAGCGCAAGGAGATCGCGAAGCTGACGTGAGCTCCCTCTCCCCGCTTGCGGACAGGGGTCAGACCCCTCGCATCGGACCCTGGTGCTCCGCCTCGACGTCGGAGGCGAGGGGTCTGACCCCTTCGCCCGAGCCCGGTCGTGTCAGAGGCGCGGGTCCTCGGCGTCGTGGGCGTGCCCGATCGCCCGGCGCAGCGCAGGGGTGAGCCGCGCCGGGTCGACGATCACCTTCTGGGCATGAACGGCCGTCACGGCGTCCAGGGGGACCGTGAAGTCGCCGGCGTTCTCGACGTAGACCACCAGCTCGGCCCGGCCGTGCGGTCTCAGCTGTCGCACGGCCCCGAACGGCTTGTCGTGGTCGGAGACGAAGACCTCGAAGCCTTCTTGGATCGAGTCGTTGGTCATGCCTGTCACCACACGCCCCGGCCCGGGATCCTGGGAGTCTCCACGATCTCCACCCAGTTGGCACCTTGGCCGACGGGAACGCGGTTAACCTCGGTGAGGCGGCCGCTGGCCTGGTCGATCCGGTAGACCGCCAGGCGGTCTGACTTCTCGCCCGAGGCGACGAGGAAGTTCCCGCTCGGGTCGATCTTGATGCCGCGCGGCTGCTTCTCGGTCGGGACGTTGGTCACGTAGGTAAGCTTGCCCGTGCCCGCCGCGACGGTGAAGAGCGCGATCTTGCTCAGCGTCCGCTCGGTGGAATAGAGGAACTTGCCGTTGGGCGCGATCTGGATGTCGGCCGCCCACACCTTCGGCCTGTCGTCCTTCGGCCCTGGCGGAGGCGTGGTGCCCGCCGGCGCCTGCGGCACGCCGGGGACGAGGCCGGCCTCGGGCGGCACCGAGCCCACGCTCGCCACCTCCGTCAAGGTGCCCTTGCCCTGGTCGACGGTGAACTGCGTGATCCTCCCCGTCAGCTCGTTGAGCACGTAGAGATGCTTGTTGTCGGGCGCGAACACGAGATGGCGCGGACCGTCCCCCGGCCCTGCGTCGATGGCCGGCGGCGTGTTGGGCGTCAGCTTGCCGGTGTTGGCGTCGAAGTGGAACTGCAGCACCTGGTTGGCGCCGAGCGTGGGCACGTAGACGAACCGGTTGGTGCGGTCGGCCAGAATGGCGTGGGCATTGCGCCCGGTCGGGATCACCTGGATTGCCTCGGCCTCGACGAGCCCGCCGGCGGCGATCGGGCTCACGGCGATCTTGTCGCCGCCGTAGGAGGCCGTGAACAGGAAGCGCCCCGTGGCGTCCACCGAGACGTAGGGCATGCTGTCGGGAAGCGGCGCGGTGGCCTTCTTCGTCAAAGCGCCGGTGCCGGCATCGATCGCATAGGTGAAGACGCTGAAGGGCTGCGACCGTGCGACGGCATAGAGCAGCTTCCTGTCGGGGCTGACGGCCATCGGCATCACCAGCTTGGCCGCCTCGGCTTTGCCGATCGGCGTCAGCGCGCCGCTCGCCTTGTCCATGACGTAGGCATCGATGTTGCCGTCCTGGGCGTTCGACACGTAGACGAAGGTCTTGGCGGAGGCCGGCGCGCCGCCCCCGGCCGCGCACGCCGCAAAGGCCGCCAGGCTCAGGCCCGTCAGTGCCTTCAGCGATGGGCTCATGGACAGTCCTCCTCTTGCGGTCGCACGGGCCGCACGACCCGATCGGCTACATTTTCATGAGCTTCCTGGCATTGCCCGAGAACACCTGCTCGGAGGCCGCCGGCGAGAGGCCGAGGTCGTGGACGGCGGCGATGGTCTCCGGGATCGGCGCCAGCGGCGCGTCGGTGGCGAACACGATGTGCTCGACGCCGAAGAAGTCGAGCCCGGCCTTGAGGCCGGCGCGGCCGCCGAACATGGCGGTGTCGCCGTAGAAGTCGTGGAAATAGTCGAGGTGCGGCCGCTTCAGCGACGGCAGCACCTTGGCGTAGTCCTCGTCCGGCGTCCGGCTTCCCAGCACCGCCATGCCGGCGCCGATGCGGCCGTCGTAGTAGGGGATCATGCCGCCGCAGTGGTGGGTGATGATCTTGAGCGCGGGATGGCGGTCGAAGAGGCCGCTGAAGACGAGCCGCGTCATGGCCACGGACGTCTCGTAGGGCCATCCGAAGCACCACCACATCTCGAAGCGCGACTTGGGCTCGCCGGCATAGTCGGTCATGGCCGCGGTGCGGGCCGGATGCAGCCAGATCGGCAGGTCCTCCTCGGCGGCGAGAGCGAAGATCGGCGCATAGCGCGCATCGTCCAGCGGGCGTCCCGCGACATTGGTGTAGACCTGCACGCCACGGGCGCCGAGGTCACGGATGGCGCGCCGTCCCTCGGCGACGGCGCCCTCCACGTCGTGCATGTTGAGCGCGGCCACGAAGCCCGGGAACCGATCGGCGTGCTTGGTGCACAGCTCGGCCATGGCGTCGTTGCCGGCGCGTGCCAGCTGCGACGCCGCCGGCCCTTCCACCATGTCCTCGATGGGCGGGTTGGGCAGCGAGATGATCTGCTGGTAGCCGGCGCCGGCCGTGTCCATCTGCCGGAACCGGGCGTCGAGGTCGAACAGGGGAGGGATGGCGCGAAACCGTTGCGCGAGATGACCGAGGCTCGCGGACGCCTTGCTCATCTCGGCGAAGTATCGCTCCGGGAAGATGTGAGTGAAGATGTCGATCATCGGCATGGCGGCTTCCCCTGGCGGACGGTGGCGCAGGCTACTGCTTGCGCTGGATGCCCAGCGCCTTGGCGGTTGCGGCGATCTGCTCCGTCTGCTCCTTCACGGCGGCGGCAAGGTCGGCCGGCCCGCCCGGATTGACGACCTGCGCGGACGCGATCAGCTTGGCCGAGATCTCCGGATCGGCAATCGCCGCCACCACGTCGGCGCCGATGCGCTCGCGCAGCTTGAGATCCATGCCGCGCGGCCCGAACAGGCCGACGAGGCCCTCGAGCAGCAGCGAGGGAACGCCCGCCTCGATGGCCGTCGGCACGTCGGGGAACAGCTTGGTGCGCTCGCGTCCGTTGATGGCGACGAGCTTGATGCGGTTGGCCTGCACCTGCGGACGCAGGATCGCGAGCGCCGACATCATGAACTGGATGCGGTTCTCGCCGAGGTCGGTCGCGGCCTGCACGATGTCGCGATAGGGCACCTTCGCGATCTTGAGGTCGGAGTCCTTCACGAACCCGTCGAACACGAACTCGGTGATACCCGGCACCAGCGCGGCATTGAGCTTGCCGGGCTCGGCGCGCGCCTTGGCCACGAAGTCGGCGAGCGAGGCGATGTTGGCCGACGCGGGCACGCCCACCGCCAGGATGGTGTTGGAGACCCTGGCGATGGGCAGGAGGTCCAGCTCGGCATCGTAGGGCAGGTTCGCCTTCTGGTAGGGGTGCACGGTGAACGACCCGGTGGGGGTGTAGAGCAGCACGTGGTCGTCCTTGGCCCCGACGAAGCCGGTGATGGCGACGATGCCGTCGCCGCCGGGGCGGTTCTCGATCACCACCGGCTGGCCCCAGCGCTTCTGCAGCCGCTCGGCCAGCAGCCTCGCGCTGATGTCCACCCCCGATCCCGGCCCGAGCGGCACGACGAACTTCACGGTCCGCTGCGGCCACTCCTGCGCCGCCGCCGGCGTCGCCCATGCGCCGAGGATGACGAGGAGCCCGAGGGCCAGAGTCGCTACCCGTTTCACAGCGTTCCTCCCGATTTTGATTTTGCGCCACTGTAGGGCCGCCACCACCGCCAGACAATACACGCATCTCGGCCCTGCAGCGCCGGCTGTCATGCGGGAACGGACGAGCGCGGCCGCGCATCGGGAGCTTCGACGAAGGCTGTTGGACGCTCTGCTCCGGAGAGTGGGCCGCCCACACCTCAATTCCGCCGGCAATTCGGGCCATCCCCTTTGTAGGCAGGCAACGAAGTCGGGGAGGCCCATGGAACGGTGCTTCAGTGGACGTGCAGCCGTCATGGGCATCGCGCTGATCCTTGCGCTCGGCTCCGCCGGCCAAACGCGGTCGCAGACCCCGAGCGACAAGGGGGTGCTCGACGGCGATTGGGCGAGCTGCCTCGAGGGCCCGACCCGGGCGTGCGTCCTGCGCTATGCAGCGCGTGTCGCCGAGACGATCGACGACCCGCGCTCGCGCCTGGGGAGCCTGAGGCTGGTGGCCAAGGCCCAGTACGAGGCGACACTGGCCACCGAAGCAGCCGCAACTTTGGAGCGGGCCCTGCAGCTGGTGCAATCCATGGCGGATGTGCGACGGGACGACGGCGGTCTGCGCGACAGCGAGTTGCGCCACATCGTCGAGATACAGGCGAAGGCAGGAAAGCTCGAGGCGGCGCTGGAGCTGGCGCACTCGATCGAGAACGACATTACGCGCGCCGAGGCGATCGGCCGCGTGGCGGCGGTGAAGGGCGAGGCGGGCAGCATTGCCGAGGCTCTAGAGCTCGTGCAGGCGATCGAAGACAAACCGCTCCGAGCCCGCATGATCCGCGAAGTCGCCTGGGAGCTGCGCTCGGTCGCCGTGGCCTGGGGCGAGGACGGCAGGATCGTCGCGGCCCTGCGGGAGGTGGAGGCGATCGAGGAGGAGCATCCGTCTCCTTTCGCCATACGGGGCTTCCTTCCTAAATTCTCACACCCTTCGGTGGGGGGGCCTGCGCTCGACATCATCGCGACGGCTCAGGTGTGGGCAGGCAGGATTGACGAGGCCCTGCAGGTTGCCAGGTCAGTCAAGGACAAAGCAGACCGCGCCAGCACGCTGTTCGGACTGGGGCTGCAGCTGGCGAACGGCGGCAAAATCCGGCAGGCGCTCGAGCTTGCCCGTTCGATCGACGATCATGCAGCGCGCGGCCGGCTGCTCGACAGCATGCTCGAATATGATCTCGAGCCTCGCTTCACGTTCGAAGGTTGGGGAGACGTCAGACGACCCAATTCGGGGACGAAAGGGACAAGCGACAAGCAGGCAGGGAAGGTCGAGCGGGCGGACGAGGCGGTCAGCATCGCGATGACTCTCCCAGAGGAGCAGCGCCCCCTCGGGCTCGGTATCGTTGCGGCCGCGCAAGCACGGGCGGGCGACATCAAGGATGCCCTCAATGTTGTGCCGCTGATCCGGGATCAGAGATCGCGCTTTGTGGCGTTGCTCGCCATCGGCAAAGCGCAGGCGAAGGCAGGCCTCCTGGCGCAATCGATTGCGATCTTTGATCAGGCGCTGCAGGCCGCGCTGACGTTTGTGCCCAGGGACAGGTACCTGGCAATCCTCGCCATGGCACAGGCAACGGGGGGGCAAATCAGCGAGGCTCTCAACGTCACCACGCTCATCGACGACACCAAGGCGACGGCAGGAGGCAGGGCGGTTATTACCGGGCGCAGCGTGCGCTTCGGCGGTGACTGCAACTGTGTCTTGGTTCCGGGGGGTAGGGTGTTCGCGGGCAAATTCGTCAGCGACGACTACAACCGTCGCTGGGCTCTCTATGAGATCGCAAGGGCGCAAGCCAAGGCCGGCCTCGTTGAAGACGCCCTGCGAACCGCCCGGTCGGTGGATCTGCCGGCATTCAAAGATCTGATTCTCGGCAGCGGCCTCGGCGTGGTTGCTGAAGGCCTCGCGGAGGGGGGGCGGATCAGCGAGGCTCTGGCCGCCGCCGAGACCGTGGAGAACCTCCATCAGCGGGCGAGCCTATTGGTCTCCATCGCCAAATCGCAGGCCGCAGCGGGCAAGCACGCCGAGGCGCTGCTGGTTGCGCAAAGCATCTCTCCGCCCCAGGAGCGCATCGAGGCGCTCGTCGCCGCCGCCGCGGCACAGGCCGAGGCAGGGCTGAATGCGGAGGCGACTGCGACCTGCCGCCAGGCCCTACAACTCGTGCAGTCGCTCCGCTACGAGAGCCAGATCGTGTCGGCGCTCGTGGCCATCGTGGGGGCGCTGCCCAAGTGAGGCGCGGCGTCCACGTGACCACCTCGCCCCGGAGCCCCAACGTTGAGCAGGCAACGGAGCATGCCTTGGAGCGGCAACATTACGTCCACGCCAGGCCGCCAAATTTGCCCGTGGAGGCCAGGGTCATCCTGGAGAGCCCAAGGTGCCCGGAAGCTCGAGATCGCAGCGTACGGCGATCCTGGCCATGGGAAACGGCAAATTCGGGGGCCAAGGGCACGGCCGGAACTGGGTCGTTGCCCCCGCTGGGCCCCCGCTCCACGGTTGCACCGCCGCCTCGTCTTCCCGAGCTGCCCTCTCCGGTAGTCCCGGGTCAACCACGCCGGCTCAAAGGAGCGGGTGCCGCCATTGCCGGTTCCTTCTAGATCGCGCGGTCGCCCTCCCCCCGCATTCTCTGGGTCAGACGCTCATCTTCGCCTCGGGGCGCGGCCTGGGTGCAGCAGTGGGGCGGCGCGGTGGAAGAGGTCGGCCCCGGCGACGTGGTGTGGTTCCCGCCCGACGAGAAGCACTGGCACGGTGCCACGCCTACCGTGGGCATGACGCACATCGCCATCCAGGAGGCGTTGGATGGCAAAACCGTGGAGTGGCTGGAGCCGGTGAGCTCGGAGCAATACCGGCGGTAGGGCTGCTCCGTGCCCAGCCCAGGGTTGCGCCCGGATCCCCTCTCCCCGCCTTGCGGGGAGAGGGTCAGGGTGAGGGGCGGCCACATACGCCGAGCTTGGAGCTTGCCGCTGCCCCTCACCCCATCCCTCTCCCCGCGCTGTCGGCGTACGAGGCGAGGTTGGCGACGCGCGGGGAGAGGGAGATCCCTACTTCACCACCCCGTGCCCCTTCATCACCTCGGTGATCTCCTCCAGGACGGCGGGGTCGTCGATGGTGGCGGGCATC